>Ga0207693_10001945_pt1 | contig 18103 bp, 16 predicted proteins | sample LARL81metaG_FD_184347 | JGI IMG/M metagenome (GOLD analysis project Ga0207693, IMG submission 184347) | Corn, switchgrass and miscanthus rhizosphere microbial communities from Kellogg Biological Station, Michigan, USA - LAR L8-1 metaG... | ecosystem: Host-associated > Plants > Roots >...
GGTTTGCCTGGGTCTTCTTTGCTGACTCTTTCATGTGGCCGTTCAACAACGAGCGCGAGACTGCACGCAACCCCGACGAAGTCGTCTACATTCCTCTGCAGGAAAAAATGCTGCATCGCTGGATGCAGCAGGAAAATGTGAGCAAGCTTCCCGCGATGTTCGGCGACTATTTGAAATTCATCAGCCAGGTGCTGGAGGACAATTCCAAGCGTGGCGGCATTGCGATGAAGTTTGAAGTCGCGTATTTCCGGCCGACCACCTTCGGCGATCCTACGCGCGCTCAGGCCGAAGCCATCTATCAGCGTTACATCGCCGGCGGAGTTCCCGAAGAGAAGGATTACCGCACCTTTCAGGACTACATCTTCCGCTATCTCGTTCAGGAAGGCGGACGCCTGCACATGCCGGTGCACATTCACACTGCGATCGGAATCGGCGATTATTTCAATCTGTCGCAAAGCAACATCATGAATCTGGAAAGTGTGCTGCGCGATCCGCGGTACTCCTCGACAACATTCGTGATGATTCACGGCGGATATCCGCTGGAGCGCGAGGCGATCTGGCTGGCCGCCATGAAGAATGTCTACCTCGATTCTTCGTTTGGGGAACTGGCACAGTATCCGTCGGCTTTCAAAGAGACGCTCAAAATGTGGCTGGAAACTTTTCCCGACAAGATCACTTTCGGCACCGACTGTTTCCCTTACAATCAAGTGCTGGGGGCGGAAGAAAGCTACTGGCTGGGCGCGGAGTCGTCGCGAACCGCGCTGGCCGCGGCTCTGGCCGAGATGGTCTCCGAAAACGAAATCACTGAAGCCCGGGCGCTGGAACTTGCCCACGCCTACCTACACGACACTGCGGTGAAGTTGTATGGCGGGAGAGTGCAGTGAGTTTGTTGGTGCTTGAAAAGCAGGTCTGAGGTTTCTTATGGCAAAGGGATATTGGGTCACTTTTTATCACTCCGTGAAGAATCCAGCTGTATTGACGGAGTACGCCAAACTGGCAACTCCCGTCGTGCAGGCACACGGCGGCCGTTTTCTTTCGCGCGGGACCGCGGTGAAGACCTACGAGGCAGGGATAAAGGAACGCTCCGTCATCGTCGAATTCCCGACTGTGCAGGATGCCATCACGGCTTACGAAAGCCCGGAGTATGCCAAGGCGATTGAAGTTTTAGGCGAGGTCAAACGCGATGTCCGCATCCTCGAGGGTGTTTCATAGCTTCGCAAACAGGAAACCGAACACATGCCATCAAAGAAGAAAGCAAAAAAGAAATCCCGCGTCCCCAACACGAAGCGTAAAGCGCAGCGCGCGAAACGCGCGGTCATCAAGCATGCTGCGCCCAAGGCGGCATTGCAATACATTGCGTGGCACACGTTACCGCTGGAGGATCTGAATCCGCTCTTGCAGCGCCAGTTTGTAGTGGGCCAGGAAATCATGCTGGCGCGGGTGCTCCTCAAGAAAGGATGTATTGTTCCTTTGCACAGCCATCACAACGAACAACTGACGTACATTCTGGACGGTGCGCTGAAGTTCTGGATCGACGGCAAGGAGATCGTCGTCAATGCCGGCGAGACGCTTTGCATCCCGGCGAACATGCCGCACAAGGCTGAGGCGCTGGAAGACACGATCGATCTGGACGTATTTACGCCTCCCCGCGCTGACTGGATCAATAAGACCGACCAGTATCTGCGGGGAGAGAAGTAAATCGGGCCCATGCCTCCTCTGTCCACTTCCGGGCCGAACGTGCGTCAAGCCACTTACCGCTTCGGTTGCATTGGCTGCGGCGATTTGAGCGATACGGCGAGCCAGGATTTTCGCTGCTCGCATTGCGGCGATCTGCTGGAGATTACGTATCCACAATGGAACGAACGAGGGCCGAAGCCGCAGGAACTGAAGGATAGATGGCGCGCGCGGCGTCTTTCGCAATCGGCCATCGATCTCAGCGGGGTCTGGCGCTTTCGCGACCTGCTGCCTGCTCTCCAGAATGACGATCAGGCCATCACGCTACGTGAGGGCAACACGCCACTCTATGAACTTCCGCAGTGCGCCCGCATCACCGGGGTGCCGCGGTTGTTTGCGAAGCATCAGGGACTGAATCCCACCGGTTCGTTTAAAGATGGCGGCATGACCGTGGCCGCAACCTTTGCGCGTCTCGCCGGATTCCGGTGGGTCGCTTGTGCTTCCACTGGCAACACTTCCGCCTCCATGGCAGCCTACGCTGCCCGGGGAGGCCTGCGGAGCCTGGTGCTGGTTCCCGATGGCAAAATTTCTTGGAGCAAACTTTCCCAGGCGCTCGACTACGGTGCCGTCACCTGCCAGTTGCGCACCGACTTCGACGGATGCCTGCGCTTGTTGCAGGAACTTGTTTTGCGGGCGCCGGTGTACCAGTTGAATTCGATCAATCCGTTTCGCCTTGAAGGACAAAAGACTCTTGCGCTCGAGCTGATGGAGCAACTGGATTGGCAGCCGCCCGATCACATCATCGTCCCCGGAGGTAATCTGGGTAACAGCTCCGCGATCGGCAAAGCGCTCCTGGAAATGCGCGACCTGGGTTTGATTTCGCGGCTGCCCATGCTGTCGGTGATTCAAGCGGAAGGTGCCAACGCGCTGGTGCGTACTCTGCGCGAGGCGTCTGGAAAGAAACTGGTCAGCGTGCAGGCTGAGACTCGCGCCACCGCCATCCGGATCGGCAATCCAGCGTCTTGGAAGAAGGCGGTTCATGTTCTCGAAGCCACTGGCGGAGCATGCGAGGAGGTGACCGAACTCGAGATTGCTCAGGCGAAAGCGGAGATTGGTACAGAAGGAATCGGCAGCGAGCCGGCGTCGGCGGTTACGCTGGCTGGGTTGAAGAAGCTGGTGAAACAGAAGTTCGTGAAGCCGGAAGAGAGCGTGGTCCTTGTGTTGACGGGAAATCTATTGAAGGATCCGGACTTTACCATGGAATTTCACCGGGGCGATTTGTTCAAAGACGGCGGTAACGGTGAGCTGAACAAGTTGCGTCGACCGCCGATCGTGCTGGATGCCACGCTGGACGCGGTGATTCGCACACTGGAGAAAGCAGAAAAGTGACGCGGCCGTCCTGACGGCTGTCGCGGCGACGTCTCGCCGCCAATGCGCGGGCGAGACGCCGGCGCTACACTCCCAGACATGACTTCTAAAAACAAGAATTCGAAACATTCCCGGCTTCGACTCGCCCTGCCGGCCACATCGGCCAACCTTGGGCCGGCGTTCGACGCTGCTGCGCTTGCGATGGACTTCTACATCAAGCTTTCCGCCCGAGCCGCCGAAGAGTTCTCGATCATAGCAACGGGTCGTGACCAAGCCATCTGCGGAAATCTTCAGGAACATCTCATCCTGAACACGTATCGCGAAGTGCTGCAGGCAGGGGGCCGCAAAATTACTCCCTTGGCGATCCGGATCGATAACGATATCCCCATCGGCAAAGGCTGTGGATCCTCTGCAGCTGCGCGATTGGCGGGGATTGCAATGGCTGTACATTTCGGCCGCCTCCTCTGGACTGACTCGCAAATCGTTGGTGAAGCTTCGCGCCGGGAACACCATCCTGACAATGCCTCTGCGTGCTGGATGGGGGGTCTGACAGTAGCGCGCATGAGTGGGGAGGCCGAGGCGCAAGTGGCGCGCGTCCGCCCGAAAGGAAAGTGGCCGCTGCTGCTGGCGGTGCCGGAGCAGAGCCTGTCGACGGAGGAAGCCAGGCGGGTGCTTCCGTCTGAGTATTCCCGTGCCGATGCGGTCACGAACGTGCAGAATTCCATGCTGCTGCTGGCGGCGTTCATGCAAGGGCGTCCCGACTTCCTGGCTGCCGCTCTCGAGGACCGTATTCACCAGCCCTACCGTGCGGCTCTTTGCCCTTTGCTTCCGTGTCTTCAAGAACTGAAGGGAACGGATGGAGTTCTGGGGGCAGCTCTTAGTGGCGCGGGACCGTCAGTACTGATATTTCTCGATCCGGGGGCGCCCCTGCAGAAAGCGCGAAAACTTGTCGCCACCCACCTCTTGCGAAATCGGCTTGCCGCCGAAGTGATTCCCACCTCGATCACCCCTCGTGGGGCACGAGCGTCGCTCGCGGCATCCTGAATCTACAGGCAAGACCTTACCTCAAATGTGCCATTCACCAGCTCTGTTACCTCGAATAAGGTGGACAGTTCCTCCCTTGCGAAACTAATTTCTGCCGCTTGTGTTTTTAGGACCGGGCAGAGATGTGCGGGTATGCCGGGAATCTGATGTTAGCCGCGCCCCGGGACGATCGGCAGGGGTGGCGTGCAATGAAAGCCAAAATGCATTCGATCCTGGCGGGAGACAATCAACTGTCGGGCAACGAGCAAGTTCGCATGGAGATGCAAATCTTCCTGCATGCCCTCAATTCCTACCCGGAGCGTTTCGCCAGAAATCCCAGCCTCAGCTTCGAGGAATACTGCGGCGGCCTGGTGCAAAGTGCCAAGACCGAGCCCCAAGGCCGCGGCTAAGTTCATTTTCCACTGGGTCGGCTGGCCGGCGGGACAATCCCATTCATTCTTAAATACACAACCATTTGACCATAGTGGTCGTAGCCGTGCCATGCGATGCTAGTGGCTAACCCCATCCGCGAAACCGACCCCTCGCCAAAAGGACTCTTCACGGTTTCGACAACATTCTTCTCGTTGATGGTAGCGATCGCTTTATGGACATACGCGAAGGATTCTTTGAGGTAGGTGAGAATGTCAGCCTTCGTCGTAATTGAGGCCGGCCCGGCTTCTTCGTTGATGTCCACCGGGGCCTTCTGTTCCAGAATTGCCGCAGCGATTTCATAATTCACGGCGGCCACGTGCTTGATCTGCTGAGCAAAGGTGCGCACACCTTTGAACTCGCCGTTGGTGGGAGCGAAGTTGAATTTGTCTTCCGGCATGGCTTCGGCGGCCGGAACGAACTCGTATTCCATATTCAGCACGGTGTGATCCAAAACCATTGTGACGGTGCGCTTTTCCTCCTTATGCTTGGGTACCTGCGCCGCGGCAGCTACTGTCAACACCAGCAAACCGCACACAGCCAATCCCAGACGATTCCTCATGTTTTCTCCTTGGGCCCTTAATCTCTTACTACCGCCGGAGCCATTTTGAGCTCCGACGCCGTTAACCGATGCCGTCGAATACTGCTCAATCCCACAACCATCGCCAAAGCCGACCATGCTAGCGCAGCCGGCACGCCTTCACGACTAGCTACCCATCCCCAGAGCGCACTGCCAAGTGCCATCCCTCCCTGCAGCACGAGCAGATACATGGAGAGCGCCCGAGCTCGCATCCACGATGGGCACATCGTTTGTGCGACCACGTTGAAGCAGGCCAGAATGCCAATCCATGCCGCGCCCGCCGTAAACAATACCAGACACAGCCATTCAAAAATATGGCTCTGTCCGGCCATAAAGGTCATGGCCGCGAACACCAGAGTTGCTCCTGCCACGAGTCCGTCTACCGAGTAACGCAGCCGCAACCGCGGCAACAGCGCCGCCCCAGCGAGTGCGCCCAGCCCAAAACACGTCAGCAGGAATCCGTAGCCCTGCGCCCCATGGGGCTGGCAGATGACCGGCAGCAACGCTAAAAGGGAAGTCGCACCCACGCTGAATGCCCCGGTGCGAATCAGCACCGAGCGAACCTCGGGCGCTCCGCGCACGTAGCGGAAGCCCTCGGCAATTGCGTCCCGCACGCTCTGCCGGGGCAGCGGTTCATGAGCGATTTGTTTCCATTTGCAGAGAAAGTAGATGACGCCGAAGAACGACGCGGCATTTAGCAGGAAAGACCATCCTGATCCTGCCGCCGCTACTACCATCCCGCCCAGTGCGGGACCGACTGCGCGGGCCACATTGAATCCGGCGGAATTGAGCGCGACCGCGGAAGCATGCCGTGCGGGCGAAACCACGTCGGGCGTAATCGCCTGCCAAGCGGGATCATTCATCACTGCGCCCAGCCCTAGCAGAAACGTGAAGATCAGCAGCACCCACGGATCGACCGCATGCAGCAGCGTCAGCACGCCTAGCGCGGCGGACGCCACGACCATCCAACCTTGGGTAAACAAGAGAAGCCGCCGACGGTCGACCATGTCCGCGAGTGCGCCAGCGGGCAGTACGACGAGAAATACCGGAACCGCAGCGGCAGCCTGTACCAGGCCCACCATCAGCGCAGAGGTTGTGAGCTGGGTCATCAACCAGCCCGCGCCCACATTCTGCATCCATGTGCCGGTATAGGAGATGACGGCAGCGATCCACAGCGAGCGGAAGATCGGCTCGCCTAAGGGAGCCCATGCTGGATCAGCACGCCGAATGCCGGGCCCTCCTACAGACGGAACTGCGATGTGATCAGCCATCCCCTTGTCTACTCTGAGTCCTCAGCGGTCAAGATTTGTTCTTAGGACGGTCACGAACGGCCACTCCGAATCCTTCCAGGCGCGAACCATATAAATGACGAGCCCGGTGAGCAGAATGATCGCCGCATAGCGCACTTCTTTTTGCCAGTTCACCCGGTTAAACAATATGAAGAGAAAGCCTGCGCTCGCCAGTAACGCAGGTAACGGGTAGAGCCACATGTGAAACGGCCGACGCATCTCCGGCCGCCAGATCCTCAACAGAATCACTCCCACGGCTTGCACCAGAAACTGCAGGATCAGCCGAATCACCACCAGCGCCGCGATCGCGTCTTTTAATCGCAGAAAACAGAACGCTGCTGCGACCACTCCTAGCGCTAGCAGGGAAACGTGCGGGAAGCGATGCACGGGATGCACCTTGGCGAAGGCCTTGAAGTAATTGCCGTCTTTGGCCGCCGCGTAGGGCACCCGGGAATAGCCGAGCATCAGCGAAAAGACGGACGCAAACGCGGTCGCTATGACAAGCCCCGTCACCAGCCGTGCCGCCCACGACCCGTAAACCCTCTGCATAAACAAAGACACAACATACAAGCCGGTGTTATTCTGTCCCGCCTGCAGCATCTCCCGCCATGGAACCACGGCCAGGATGCACAGGTTCATCATTAGATATAGACACGCGACCAGCAGAATGGAAAGCAACAACGCCCGAGGAATATTCTTTTCCGGGTTTTCGATCTCATCGCCCAGAAAGCAGACGTTGTAGTAGCCCCAATAGTCATAGGTCGCGACAAGCATTGCACCGCCAAGTCCTGTAAAGAATTGTCGAGAAAGTGTAAAGGCGCCCGGAGGAAAGTCGAATGCGAGGGCGGCGTTGAAGTGCGTCAGCCCGGCATAGATGATCCAGCCGATGGTGCCCATGACTCCAAACCACAAAATCTTCGAAAGTCGCCCGATCACAGTAATGCGCCGATAGAGCAGCAGCACTGTGAAGAAGCAGATCACGATGGCGAGGGCCGTACCGGGCGTGACGATCCAGCTGACCTGGAGTGGGCCAGCCCACGGGATGTGCAGTGCAGCCTCGTGATGCGCATATACCGTGTCAAGTTCTGGCCAGTAGTAAGCGGCGTATCCCGCCAAGCCGATGCAGCCAGTGGCAATCGAAAGGGGAGCGCTGAACGACACCTGCCAGATAAAGAGGAAGGAAATGAGTCGTCCCCACTTCTGCGGCCCGTAAATCTCACGCAGATAGCGGTACGATCCTCCGGAGGTCGGCAGCGCTGCGCCCAACTCTGCCGACACCAGTCCGTCGCACACGGCCAGCAGGGCACCCACCACCCATCCCAGCAGCGCCTGTGGTCCGCCCATGGCGCTCAACACCAGTGGCATGGTGATGAACGGCCCCACGCCAATCATGTCGATCATGTTGAGCGAAGTAGCGGTCCATAGCCCCATCCCGCGGATGAGGGTTGGCGAACCGACGGTGGGTTGCGAAGAAGAGTCCATTTCGTAGAGACGTTGCTGGCAACGTCTTCTCACCACGAAGAAAGACGTAGCACGCTACGTCTCTACGGCTAGTTGTTGCCTTTCGCGCTCAGAAGATTTACGAACAACCGGACAGCCCCCGGCACGCCGGCAGGCAATTGGCGAAAGAATGCGTAGCCTGCATAAATGTAAACGCCCTTGCCGTACGGCGCCCGCAGCAGGCCGCCCTTCTGGGCGTCTTCGCCGGGATCGTGACAGGACAGCAGCGGCGTGAAGTGGTCGTCCCACTTGTCCATGAAATACAGTCCGCGTTCCTGCACCCATCCGTCGAAGTCATGTTGCGTGATGGTGTTGGGAGTGTGAAATACAGAATCGTTAGGGGCCAGAATCTCCACTGGAGCTTCTTCGACTGAAACCCGCGCCCGGCTCAAATTCGCAGGATACGGAGTGAACTTGCCGCCGTTGAATTCGCCGGTGCTGGCGTTGTACTGCACCACCAGCGTGCCGCCCGCGGAAACGAAATCGAGCAGCTTCTTATTATTCGCGGCGACTTCCTTCTGCGTGTCATAAGCGCGAATGCCCAGCACGATCGTTTGATACTTGCCGAGATCCTCGCTGGCGATCTTCTCCGCGGGAATCAGAGTGACGTCCATCCCCACCTGCTTCAACACGGTCGGAATGTCGTCGCCCGCGCCCATGATGTAGCCGACTTTCAGATCATGCGGCGCTTTGACGTCGACAATGCTCACGCGCTGCTGTGCCGGCTGATAGTAATAGAAGCTTCCCAGATCTTCGCGCGTGACGAGTGTATATCCCTCGCTGTATTTCTCGCCTTCGGATTCGAGCACGGCGCGCACCGTCGTCCGCCCTTCTTTCAAGCCGGTGGTGAGAACCTTGAATTGAAAGTCTTGCTTTTCGCCACGCTTTTTCAATTCGACGTTGAACTGTGCCGGCTCCGAGCGCCAGCCTGGGGGCAACTCCAACCGCAACACACCTTGAACTTCTCGCGTAAGATTGCTCGTCACTCCCACCGCAACTGTTGAAGTCGAGCCATTGTGAGTTGAGATCACTTGCGTGCCCGGTTCCAGCATCACCGAGAATGCGGGCACAATTGCCAGCGGACGCGTGCGCTGCTTTCCAGCATCGTCGAGGAACGGTGTCACCACGGCAGTCGTGATCCCGTTCCTCGTCCCCGCGTCCCCGCCGCCTGAAGGCGCATATTCAATGCGAGCGCGCAGTGCCGGCGGCGGGAAGGGAAGCGTGGCATACTTTTCGTCATCGATGTGATTGACTGCCTCGGTCTCTGGATCGTCACGATGCCAGTAGGGTCGCGTGTACTTTGCATCTTTGGGGACGCGCAGGCGGAAATTTGCATGCAGGTCATCTCCTGCTTTCACAACTTCCGGCCTGGTTTTGCCGCTAATCGTGTTCCACCCTGCGGGAACTTCCAACTTGATGTGGTCGATGACCAAGGGAATCTTGGATCCGTTGTGAAAAGTAACGGCGACTAGAAATTCCTGGCCGGGAGAGACGGTGGTCTGCGCGTCTTCTTCCTTCGGCACCGTTTGGTTGGGCCGCACGCTCGGAGTCACGTGCGCGGTCAGGGTTACGCCGAGGGCTAGATTCAAGGCCGTCTCGGCGTGTTGTTGTTTGTCAGCAATCCGCGTGAGGACATCGACTTTCGCAGCCGCACTCAAGGAGCTTCCGCGCACCTGGCTGCTCACATGATTCAGTGTGGCTACAATCTTCATCAAAGGTGCAACTGCGGTCGAGGCATCGTCCCCCTTGACATTGGCCGTAGCCTCGGCAACCAATTTCGCAATCTCGGTGAACTCCGAGCGCAGATCAGGAAGTTTCCTCTCATCCGGGCCCAGTTGTCCGGCCAGTCCCGGCCAAGAGGTATCGATCCCATCAAAAAAACTCTTTTCGTGTCCATCCTTGCCCAGAGTGGAAGGCAGGACCGAATCGATCAGACGATAAAACGTAAAGCGGTCTCCCGGATCGATGGTCCAATTCGCGGCTCCTTGTGACATCTGGTGGCGCAGTCCCTGCATTGCGAACTGAACATATCCCATGCCCAATTCCGCGCTCTTTTCCCCCGTATTCAACTTCAATGTCCAGTCCGCGTCGGGACAGGTCATCGCTCCGAAGCCGCATACATTTCCGATGTACAGTTTCTTCGCCTGCCAAGGCTGCAGGCCTTCGGCGATCTGTTCGGGAAAGCGCTTGGGATCAGCTGCCGCCCGGAACGCCTCTTTCGCCAGAATGCTCGATGCCTGATGATTTCCATGTCCATCCCGGTCGGTACCGGAGAACCGCGGCACCAGCACATCCGGACGGAAGGTACGAATCACGCGAACCAAGTCGGCGAGCGCCGTATCGTGTCCGCCCCACTTGTTAAATGTCTCGTCCGCGCTCTTCGAGAATCCAAAATCTGCGACGCGCGAAAAGCGCTCCTGCACTCCGTAATACTGATCTGAAGCGAGCAGTTCCTCGGCACGCAACACGCCCAGCACATCTGACAGATTGCTGCCAATCTTGTTCTGGCCGCCTTCGCCGCGATTCAGGGTCATGAGCAGTACGGTCACACCTCGCCCACGAGCCTCCAAAGTTAGCATGCCGCCATCTTCATCGTCCGGATGTGCTACCACCTGCATCAACCTTGCTGTCGTACTCAGCTGCAGCAGTTGCAGTCGCAAGGCCGCCATGCCCTGATCTTGTGGGATCTCCGCCGGCACGCCCTGGTACAGCAGCCCGGGAGGATCTGCCTGAACCGCAAGATTCGAAGAAAGATTGTCGGGCGAAGAATTCACCGTAGATTTCTTTGGCTGCGTGGACGGCTGGGGCGCAGGACTCTGCGCGCCGCTAAGAAGGGAAAAGATCACGAGAAAGCAAACGATCTTCGCGCCCAAAAAGTACAGGTTCTGAAAAATGAAGGAAGCTCGGCGCCGGGAGGGCAGCAGCAGGCTAAGGGGTCCGGAATGTCTCACCCTACAAGGATGGGGCCTACCCCCACTTTGACGCAAATTCTTTCGTACACGGCCGACATTCTGCCGGTCGTAGCGGGAGCGCGCCCTAAGCTTGCCAAAGAGGCGTGCCGCCCACGGCGGCGTTACACATCACACAGATCGACCGCCTTCCGCAGCGATACCAGCGGATCCCCGGTCGGCACAAACTCGTGCGCAACATACCCCTGAAAACCTGAGTCAGCGATCGCTCGCATCACACCGTCCCACTGCACTTCCTGTGTGTCATCGAGTTCATGCCGCCCGGGCACTCCGCCGGTATGAAAATGTCCAATCCACTGAATGTTCTTGCGGATCGTATCGATGAGATTCCCTTCCATAATCTGCATGTGATAGATGTCGTACAGCAGCTTCACTCTCGGTGAATTTACTTCTTGCACCACGCGCACACCCCACGCCGTGTGGTCGCACATATAATCCGGATGGTTCACCTTGCTGTTGAGCAGTTCCAGGCAGATCGTCACGCCCTGATCTTCCCCGATTTTCTTCACGCGATTCAGGCCCACGATTGTGTTACGTGCGCCCTCTTCATCGGACAGGCCCGCGCGATTTCCGGAAAACGTGATGATGTTCGGAACTCCGGCCTTGGCCGCCTTCGGAATATTGGTGCGAAAGGCCTCTTCAATCGCCGCATGGTTCTCCACGCGGTTCATTGCCTTCCCAATGTCTCCGCCACCGCCATATCCCATGGTGCAAATCAGCCCGTAGCGGCGAGGAATCTCATACTCCTCGGGCTTCAGCAGATCGACACCTCGCAGTCCAATCTTGGCCGAGTATTCCGCCAGTTGATCGAGAGGAATGTCTTTATAGCACCACTGCGAGACCGACTGATGAATACGTCCCTTGCGCGCCACCGCGTGTACACTCTCCGGAAACGACGGCACCGCTGTCGCCGCCGCACCCACCACAGAGGATTTCAGCAGCTCTCGCCGCGTAAGATTCCACATAGTCAAAGTTTGTTCTGAGCACTCAGTACTGAGTGCCGACTCCTGTCTACTGAGTACTGCCCCCCGCAGACTGCCGCCCTTCCTTCAACAATGTCTGGCAATTGCTTGCAGCGGTCAACACTTCATTGAACGCCGTTTCCTTCCGCAAGCCTTTCAGCAGCGGATCATCCAGCAAAGCCGTATAGGCGCAGTAATTCTGCTGCACCGCTGCCTTTAACAATCGCAGGGCCGGCTCATTTTGTCCGCAGGCGGCCATCAGCGCTCCCACGTGATACCAAGCCTCGGGATCCAGTTCCAGCATAACCGAGGACTCCGTCTCGCGAACAATCTTTGCCATATCCGGGGGACGCTGCGCCGCGGTGCAGGCCTCCATCAAGTCGCGGTGATAGGAAGGTCCCTTTCCCATGTTCTTCACATCCGCCCGCGCTTCGGCCACATTTCCCTCGCCCAGATGCACATACGGGGTAACCCATGCCGCCCATTCTGAACCCGCATCCAGGTGTACGAAGTCCATCGCGCGATCGGTCTTACCCATCTCTAGGAAAGACCACGCGCACGAGCGGAAGGCGAAATTGCCGGGATCGAGTTGCCGCGCCGTATTGCACTCCTGCGTGGAGCGCTCGAGCATTCCCGCGTAGCGCAGAACATAGCTGAGCGCGAAGTGAGCGTCGGCGCTCTGCGGGCGCCGCTGCACCAGGTCGGTTGCCGCATCGTAGGCGCGTCCCAGCTCCCCGCGTTCCACACGATTCGTAATAAGAAGACTCGCTGCCATTACGCGACTCGGATCGAGGGTGACGGCGCGTTCGTAGGCCGAGTTCGATCGCTGGAACATCGTTTCGCCGCCTCCCCCAAACAGCGAATCGAAATAATATCTTTGCCCCAAGGCCTCCCAAGCGGGCGCATAAGTGGGATCAATACCGACTGCCCACTCCAGCATCTTGATGGCTTCCTTGTTAGGACCCGGATCGTGCGGCACAGCGACGCTGCGCAAGTAGAAGTCGTACGCCTGCTGATTTTTGGGCCGCGATGCGGTTGCCTCGACGGCCCCGGTCGCGCCTCCCAGAATCGGCAATAGACCGTGTTGCACCTGTGTGGTCAATGCCTCCTGCAGTCCGATCATGTCGTCGGCTTTTGCTGTAGCGTTGCCTTGCCATAGCAAGCGGTCTGTAGAAACGTCGATCGCCTCCAGGGTCACGGTTAACTGGTCGCCCTGCTTCATGAAGTGACCTTGCAGAAGCCGCCCAACTCGCAGTTCCTGTCCCACTTTTTTGGGATCCAGATCAGGTGATACAAACTTGCGGGTCACCGACGAAGGCCGCACTTCCAGCGAGCGGGAGTAGGTCAATACGCGAGACAATTCGTCGGCCAGGGCGAATCGCAGGTAATCTACGTTCACGTCCCCGTTCAGATTTTGCAGAGGCAGCACGGCAATCGCATTGCGAACCTCGGCACTGGCTGTTTCCCTGTGCTTGAACCACCACGCACCCACGGCCACCAGCACCGTAATGAGCAGGGCCGCAGTCCCCAACAGCGCGTATTTCAGCATCCGCGAACCACCGCCGAACGTTCGCGAAGCCGCCCGCAGCATCGCCGTACTGCTGGCAGGTTTAATGGTTCCTGACTCGGCCTCCCGCTTCAGCATTGCCAGGTCCGAACGCATTTCGGCCGCGCTCTGGTAGCGGTGCTTGCGGTCTTTCTCCATCGCCTTGCCGATGATGCCTTCCAGTTCAATGGGAACCTTGGGATTCAGTTCCCGCGGCGGCATCGGCTTGGAATGCAGCACGGCATCCAAGGTCATCAGCGAGTTATTACCGGTGAACGGTTTCTTCCCGGTGGCCATTTCATACAGCACGGTACCGAAGGAAAACAGGTCGCTGCGAGCGTCGATGGTCTCGCTACGAGCCTGCTCAGGCGACATATACACCGCCGTCCCGGGAATAACTCCTACGGCGGTGAGCGACTGGTCTCCGCCGTCCTCTTCGTTGTGAACGAGCTTGGCCAAGCCGAAGTCGAGCACCTTCACCTGTCCGGTCGGAGTCAGAAAAATGTTGGCGGGCTTGATGTCGCGATGGACGATCCCCTTGGCATGCGATGCCACCAGCGCGTCCGCGACTTGTACCCCTACATCGAGCACTTCCTCCAACACCATCGGGTGGCCCGAAATGTGTTGCTTCAGGCTCTCGCCCTCGAGCTTCTCCATCACGATGAACGGATGCCCGTTGTTGTCTTCAATACCGTGGATGGTGCAGATATTGGGATGGTTCAGCTGCGACGCGGCGCGCGCCTCGCGGGTAAAACGCTCCATCGACTTGGGGTCGCCTACGAGGTTTTCTGGAATGAACTTCAGGGCGACGTGGCGCCCGAGTTTGAGGTCTTCGCCCTCGTAGACAACGCCCATACCACCGCCCCCAAGTTTGCCGAGAATGCGGTAATGGGATACTTGCTGGCCGATCATGAGAGCGCGCGACCTTGCTCGGCGGTAATGTTAGGCCCCCAGCCGAATCCGGTCAACTCCCTTATTTCCCGCGGCCTACAGAGCAGGGGGACAAGGGGAAGCGATCGCAGGCAGGCATGCGCGCAGGCGAACCGAAACGACACCTGGGCGGGAAGCAAATGGTGCGCATAGATCAAGAGGCGCAGGGGAGTATTGGCAAGGGCACGACGCAAAGTCGTGCACCTAACCACGCGAACCCTGCCCCGGCTTTAACCGATGATGGAATCGAACCATCAAAATGCGCTTGGGTCTCCCATTGAGGAACTAGCCAGGAGGAATTCCCACTCCTGCCCTCGCCACGTCCTTACGGTCAGATGCCCTACTCGCAAAGACGGTTTCCGCGAATATGATGTAAATAGAGAGAAATAGGTTTTTGCAGGAGGCATTGCTCCATGACCGCCGCTCCAGGAAAATCTGACTCTCGGCCCAGCGTTGCTGGCGACCGGCAAGAAGCGATCCGGCGTCGCGCTGAGGAAATTTATGTCCGCAACGGAAGAATCCCGGGACGCGATGTGGAGAACTGGGCGCAAGCCGAGCAGGAAATTCTGCGCGAATCGGCGCCGCGGCGGACCGCCATCATCGTGAAAGTCAACGGGGCTGAGTATGTCGGCGAGTACGATCCCGCTTCCTCCGAGGGCTATGTGCCCGGCGAGTTCGGGCCCGGAGTCGCAGCGCCGGTCCGCTTTCGCGGCGACAAGATGCTGGTGAGACGCCCCAACGGCAAGATTCTTGAGACCACGATCGTAAACAAGCCCAACTCGTGAACCTCAGGAAGTCGCTGGTGCACGATTCGCCTGAGCCCGTTCGGAGAGGCATCTTGCTATATTGCAAAGATGCTGAACTTGTTCGATCTGGCTCCCAAGCGAGCGCCTGCGCGAAGCCTTAGCTGGAAACTGCAGCATCTGGGCGCGCTGGGACTTTTTTTTCTTACGATTCTCGACAGCTCTCCAATTCCCACCTTTGGCGCTCCCGACATCCTCATCGCTGTCTTGTCGGCTAGTCACCGGAATCCTTGGTATGAGTATGCCGCCACCGCCACGCTCGGTTCGATGATTGGCGCGTACATTACTTTCCGTCTCGCCCGCAAAGCCGGATCCGCTTACCTGGACCAGAAATTCAAGAAGGGAAAGGTGTCGAAACTTCTGAACGTCTTCAAGAAATGGGGCACCGGAACGTTGGTCGCATCTGCCGCAATTCCGATCCCTACCCCGACCAGCATGTTTTTTGCGGCCGCGGGTGCCTCTGATTACCCCCTGGGAAAGTTTCTTATCGTCGTCACGATTTCACGAGCCGTGCGGTACTCAATGATCGCTTTGGTGGCCGACCTCTATGGCCGCCGCTTCATCCGAGCCTTGCGCCATCCTGGACAGTATTGGGGATGGATGGTTGCGATTGCCGCAATCACTATCGCGCTGATTGTCGGTGGGATCCTTTTTAAACGCCGTTTGGAAACCGCGTCTGCCTAATGGCTGGGCTGCTGACGGCTGGAGTTTACGCCAGACTTTCCGGGAGATGATGCGGCCCGAATGGGTGTACAATCGCTGCCGATTCGCAAGGCCTTCTGTTCAAGCTGTCCTAAGCGGGGATGACGGGGAGACGAAAATGAACTGGAAAAGCAGATTTGCCCTCGGAGTACTCACTGCTCTCGCCATGATGTTGTTGACTTACGCCCTTCCCAGGGGAGGGGCGATAAATGGCGCCGCGCTGGTGCAGTTCCCCCTGACCGTCGGAGTTTGGGCGATCTTCGTACTCCTCTTCGTGAAGCTGAAATAGAAGTTTCTTGTCCCTGGTAGGTGGATTGCCAAGGCGTCACTCGATATACAAGCCCGCCGATGCGCCCACCCACTCCATATTTTTGTTGTGGTCGACGCCCATCATGAGGCCGCGGCCCATGCGGATGATGGTCGTTACCGGCGTGAGCTTGTCGAGCCACACATACATCACGCGCACCTCAGCTTTTGTCCCGCCAAACGGAGTCGCAATCACGGGTTCGAAGTGCATTCGCTCCTGCAAGATATAGTGCGGGCGCTTGTCGACCGGGATCTCGGCAATATCTTCCTTCGTCGGCGCAATCACGACCCCGAGCCCGGCAAACGAGTACAGAGGTTTGAGCGCGTAATTGTCCAGGTCCGCGGGAATCTCGTCCAATTGATTCAGAAACCAGGTCTTTGGTACCGACGCGTGCTTCAAGTAAGGAATCGAGAACTTGCTGATCCGGAAATACCAGTTGGGATGCCCCGCCCACTCGACGTCCAAATCATCGCGCCAGTCGAAGGCGAACTTCACATGCTTGCGCTCGAGTTCATCGACAATGGCCCGGTTGTAAATCCGTCGAATCGGAATCCGTTTTCCGCCGCGCTCGTAGTAAAGACGAGATCCATCTTTGCGGATGTCCACAATGTCGACGGTCTGCACGCCCAGCATCTTCTCCGTCAGCAGGAAATCCGGCAGCGTCTTCTGATGCAGGGGATCGATCTCCATCAGGATGACATTCTCCGGATCATGCGATCCGACGATGGCCCGACGCAGCAGTTCGCGGTAAGAAGAAGTGTCGAGTTCACTCAAGAAGTATTTCAGCTGCCCGGGAGCCGGAAGCCCGGAGGCGGAAGCCTGAAGGCCATACACGTCAATGTAAGCGTCAGCCAGCGACGGTTGATACGCGTAGAGGGAAGGGAAGGCCTGCAACTCGACGAGCTTCGGCTGCAACTCGCCCGCCGCATCCCGCACCAACCCAAAATCCACTTGCACAAACATGGGATGCGGAGCTTCATTCGGAACTTTAAATTCGGCTGGTACCGCCTCCTCCGACTTCGCGCGATAAGAGGGAGTGTCGACCAACTGCCGAATGAGTTCCTGGCCATCGGAGGCCATTTGATCGACAAGAGACTTGGGGAAGAAGCAGGGCGTCTCGGAAAGCCGGAACTGCACATGCGTTCCGCAAGCCTCATCCACGCGCCGCAAGAATGTCCGGTATTTCTCAGCAGTAAAACTGTCGTTGAATTGCTGCCGCAAGGAAGGAATCATCAGAAGCGCCGATCAACGCCAAACCGTAACATCAATGCCGTAGCGCCGGCGTCCCGCCGGCTATCGCGAGGGCGTCCCGCCCTCGCACCCAAAAGTCACCCGTCCCTGGAAGTCTTCGAAGCCGAAGCTGGTATCTAGAACTCGAAACCTGAAACTCGAAACTCGAAACTCGAAACTCCCCCTACGCCTCCACCAGAAACTTCCCCTCGCGCATAATTTGCTCGTCATCCACCCAGATGTTGAACTTTCTACCAACAACATCAATATGCGTCGTCGAATCCCAGTCCGCCCCGGTGTGCGCCCCATACGGATTCCCGAACGCAATATGCACGCCCGGATACTTCTCATCCTGCAGAATCTGCCCAATCACTTCCTTCAAATCAATGTTCGTTCCAATCGCAAACTCGCCCACGCGATCGCTGTTCTCGTCGGTATGCGTGTACTTCCAGAAATCGCTCTCGAGTTCGCGATTCTCCGAGTGTGCCTCGACGAGGCGATTCCCCTTCATGCTTATGGTGAGCGGAGTGTCCTTCAAGTCGCCAAACTTCGCGCACAGGTAATCGCCCACCACGCCATCGATCACAAACGTTCCATTCACTTCACCCGGCGTCGTAAAAATCTCGCCGCCAGGAAGGTTTCCCCACTTCTCGGGAGAGATAATGCCGCTGGTCTTGAGCCACTTGTAATTCGGATTCAGGTCGGTTGTCAGGTCTGTGCCTGCCGCAGTCTTCGCGCGGATCTTCGATGCCTTGCGCACCATCTCGACGACCTTCTGGCTGAGCCGATCC
>Ga0207693_10001946_pt1 | contig 18099 bp, 13 predicted proteins | sample LARL81metaG_FD_184347 | JGI IMG/M metagenome (GOLD analysis project Ga0207693, IMG submission 184347) | Corn, switchgrass and miscanthus rhizosphere microbial communities from Kellogg Biological Station, Michigan, USA - LAR L8-1 metaG... | ecosystem: Host-associated > Plants > Roots >...
GCGGCAGATGCGGATAATCGAGCCGGATGCGACGCTGCACGCGGCCTGGCTTACTGCGCACCGAGCCGGGCAACCTTGACTGCCGCGCAACCAGGCAACGCAAAGAGCTCTTGATAACTGGGCGCCGACGCATTCTGTGCTGGAATATGTCCTTCGGCCCAAGGGTCGAGTACGTTGGAGACGCGCAGTACTAAATTGTATGTCGTATTGGGCTTAGCCGAGCGAAACGCGATGAGGTATGGCAGCGTTTGCGCGGAAGAGTGATGGCAAACTGGGCTCTGTGTCATAACGGTTCGCCATCCACTAATTCCTATCCTGACGCAGTTTCAGGACATCGGCTAGCCGTGAGGCTCAGTTATTCGTCGGGCGACCTCGTCTTCGGCGTGGCGAAGTACGCTATTCCGGGCGGAGTCCTGATAGCTGGGCGTCCGTATTGCTCGAGCGATCGCTTCGCGAACCTTTGACAGGTCCTTCACTTCCAAGGTACGGGCCGCGGCAAGCAAGGCCAGGGCAGCGTGATACCCGATGAAGGGCTTTTCGGCGGAAGGGCGCTCTGCTAGCCACATCAGATGATCGGTTCCGGGTACCGCTTCCAGGGTGGATACCGCCGCGAGACGCAGGCCCGGAGAATCGCTGTTCGCGAACTCCGCTATTAGCGGGTGCGCAGAAAGAGCCAGCGTTCTCATCCTGGACGCCACAGCCTCCATCCTCCGTGTCCGGGTATCACTTGACGGCAGATCCCGCCGAAGCTTTTCGTACTCGAGCGCTAGCTCCGTCATCTGCCGCCTCGTTTCCCGTACTTCCGCTGCCGGGACCAGCTGCTCAGCCTCTGTCGCGGCAGCGTTTAGATTTTGTCCGGGGAGCAGGATGCCTCTGATCACCTGAACGAGATGCGGTCGCACCAGATTCGCGAAGGCCGGGTGGTCTGCGTACTCCCAAACTAGCCCCTCTTTGCTGAGCTCGTTTCGGAACTTAGTGGTCTTGAGCAGTTGCTCAGCTTCTTCCTCCGTCTCCGGCAGGCTCACCGGCGCCTGACAGAAGTAGAAGAGAATCTCGCGTGGTTTCCGGCTCTCCTTCCAGGATTCGTGGGCGATCCGGAACTCCTCTTCTGTACCCGATCCGGCACGCTTCGTAGGTGTGCCAAGGCGGCGCCAGATAATGCCGATGAAGATATCGGATTCCGGGATCGACAGTTGGCGATTCACGACCTCCTGCGGATCAATTCCCACTCCCGGATGAGCGTGAGTCTCCCATCTAACCAACTCGAGCATCAGGCCGCGCTCAGGGACCAGCGCAGACAGGGTGCTGTTAAGTTCCTGCACGACCTGACCTAGCTGGTCGCGCTCGTTCTGCACATCCCCAGGGGACGCGACGAAGATCCGGATAATATCGATCGGAGACACCTCGTTCCCCCTTCGGTCGCCGGTCGTTCAGCGCAGAAGATCACTCTAGCGCCAGCAACCACCACGAGCGGACAGCCTGTTCCGGCAGGCGCGGCCCCCTCCAACGGCGAATGAGCTCGCATTGCCATCCCGTCGAATCTCTAACACGATTCAGGTGCACGTCCAGCAGGATGATCCCGCTCCTCCCGCGCTGATACGGTCCAGCACGGACGTGCAGGTCGACGCGACATATGGCTTCCGTAGCCCGCGCAGCGTGCCCTCCACCGTGGCGCGAGCGAGATTCGGAACGCTCGGGTTGGCCCTCCGTTGGCTTCATGAACTGCGAGCATAGGGACACGTTCAAAGCCCAAATAGGCCAGCAGGACCAGTCGGCCTGCGGTGGCGAGCACCCTCGCGGCAGTCATGAATGCGGCACAGGCCTTGAGAACTTCAGAACTGGCCTGACCGGTTTCGGACGGACCAAGGTGGGTCAGGGTCGGCGAGCAGTTAATAGTCGTTCAACGCACTGCCGATACGGACGATAAGACGGAATTGGCCATCGTTACAGCCGTTAGCTACATGCAGATCAGCACACATAGGTTTACGACGCACCGCGTCCGCTCATCGGCTACTTAGCGAGCTTTGCCTGCGGGGCTGAAGCGCCCCGATCGGACCGTTCTGCGCGGCCACGTAGAGCGGCGCAAGGCGACCTGGCCGACGCCAGATCGGCGGCTACGAGCGCTTTTGCCCGTGGCCGTCTGTGTTCGATGACACCAGAGACCGCTCCGGCGGAATCCGCGTCGCTGTTAGCAACGTGCACGCGGCCACATGACTGGGTACGCACCGTGGCCCGCCTTCGCGATTCCAGCCCTGGTCGGGTCTATCCTTGGCCAGTCCGCTCACCCAGCACCGCACTCCCTGCTGCACCGGAGCTCCCTGCCGCAGAAAGGCCCAAGTCGGCGCTGGGACCGCCGCTGACAGAAGCCTTTGGGACGCAACTCCTACATGTAGTGGGCGTAACGGGTGGCCACGGCCTGCTCGGCGGGGCAGAAGCGCAGGATTGCCTTGACCTTGTTCGCGGTGCGCAGTGTGACGGGCAGTTGCCCGTCGAGCCGGGTCTGGTTCCAGTTCATTTTGGTCAGGGCCAGGGTTTCGGCGCAGGTCTCACGGGGGCTGCGCACCGGGCGGGTCGGGCGGATGCCTATGGGCTGCGGCACGTAGTGGCCGGGGTAGGTGGAGTAGAACTCCACGCTGCCCGTGGTGTAGAGGACGAGCTCACGGTCGGACAGCCCGAGCATCGTCCCGCGCAGCGGCGGCGCCTGGTGCCCGCCGCGGAAGAGCCGGGCGCCGTCGCTGGTGGTGATCCAGGCCATCTCCAGCGTGTCGATCTGCCGCTCGTCCGTGCCGCCCTCGAATCCTTCGATCTCGTCGGCGGTGAAAGCCGAGCTCTTGTGAAGCACGACGCGCGCCGGCATGGTGCGGTGCTCGCGCCGGTAGGCGTCCAGGGCGCCAAGAAGGAGTTGGCGGGCATCGTCGCGGTTCAGGTGCGGCTGCCTGTCGCTTCCGGTGATCCGCGCCGGACCGCCGCGCACGATCACGCCGTCGCCGCGCTCGTTGAAGATCTGGGCGACGGCGGTGTCGAGGCTGGTGTCATCTGAGTTGCGGTAGAAAGAAACACCGACGTAGCACGTTGTCAAGTCGGTCGAGTTGCGCAGCAAACGCCATGGGACGCCGCCAGCCTTGTAGTAGAGCGCGACGTGCAGGTTCCACGCGCGGCTGGCCTCGTCCTGCCGACCAGAGCCGACCGGAGGCGGGCATGCCTCGTCCCAGCTGCTGCGCCGGATGATCTGGATCGGCTGGCGCAGGTGCAGCAGCCGCGCCTTGAGTAGATCGTGGAAGTTCGCGAAACGGAGAAGCCCCTCGCTGGAGGGTGCCGACGGCGACGCGCGCCGGGTGCGCCGCCCGTCGCGGCGTGCGACGTCGGCCAGCTGCTCGGGGCGGGCGATCAGCAGGACGTCCACGCGGTTCTCCTCGGCGAGGGAGATGATCTCCTCCGCGTAGGCGTCCACGGCCCGCAGCAGGGCCGATTCGGTCGGGGCATTCTCGATTGCCCGCAGCGCGCTGGGGCTGATCGCCCTGGTGTTGCGGTCGCTCAGGACGAGCGTCGAGTGAAGCCCGACATCGATGTCGCAACCAGGGAACTCCGGGAACAGGCGCGGGTATCGCTCGTCCTTGGCCGGGATCGGCTCGCGGCACCGTTCGAGCCACGTTCCGAGGCCGTCGAGCTGATCGGCCGGACCGATCAGGCCGATGCGGACGGCGCGCGGAGCATCGGGAGCCAGCAGATCCGCGGGTCCGTAGGTCGCGATGCCAAAGCGCGGGTCGATGTGGCGGGTCCCGCCGCCGAACTCAAGCTCGGGTTCGTCGAGAACCTCAGCGTTCATGACACGCCTTTCTCCCCGGATCCAGAGCGCCTAGGCGGTGATCTGCGTGCGGCTCGACGGACGGGTCCTCGTCCGAATCGTCGAGCAACAGCATCAGGTCCTCGGTGTCGATGCCGACTGAGGCCAGCTCCGCAGTAACTGCGTCCTTTTCACGCAAAGCGCGCTCCTGCAGCTCATCGCCATCGGCAGCTGGCGCCGGCCCCCACCGCTTGTCGTCGATCCCCCGTTCAACCTGCACGGTCAGCAGGCCCGCGAACTCCACCGGCTTCGCCGCGGTAAACAGGTCGCCCGGTCCGCGCAGGTACGCGGCCCACATGCTGGTCCAGCCGGACACCGCTGCGTGGCGCTCCAGTCGCTTGATGCCCGCCAGCAGCTTGTCCGCGTTGCGGTGCTCGGTCATGCCGTCCGAGGTGAAGCAGTAGTCCGGCTCCAGTTCACAGAACCAGGCCCCGTCCAGGCGGCGAAATCGCATCTGCAGTGCGGCGTGATGGTAGTAGCCGACCTTGCCTGGCTCGCGCTTATCCGGATGAGCACCGAAGACCGTGCGCCCACGGCCGCCGGGCCGACGAGTGACCTTCCTCGGCGACAAGTCGGTCGTTGCCCGGAAGTGCACGTGCCGACGCTCGTTGTGCCAGCGCAACTCTGGATAGGAGCTTTGCACAGTCCGGGTGAGCAGGTCTTGGAAGCGGTAGCGCGTGTCGCGGTCGTCGCTTTCGGCCCACTCCGCCGTCGCGTGCTCCTCTACGTCGCCCTCGCACAGGATCGAGCCGGGCTCTTCGCGCAGGCTGTCGAAGGAGTAGACCATGCCGTCGCGGAGCATCCAGCCAGACGCCCGCATCCCTCGCTCCGACAGCGCCTCCCCGGCAGCACGGTAGTTGCCGCCGAAGCGGCTGGTCGCGACGAAAACCGAGGCTGGCATTTCAGCGACTAGCAGCAGGTTCGTGGTCAGCGTCTCGGTAATAGACGGCGGCCGAAGGTAGAGTCCGGCATCCTTCGGCAGGGCAAGGGCCATCAGGGTCGCTGCGGCATCCTGGTCGAACCGCTGCGTCTTCTTGTCGATAAGGATCGTGCGCTTCGCGCGGGCCGCGGCGTCGGGGAACGCCGCCTTGACCTCGACCCACCATGCCTCCTCCTGCTCGGGGTGGGAGAAGACCAGAATCACCGGGGCGTTTCCCGACAGCCACATGTCAAGGTCCCGCTGATCGCACAGGTAGCGGAAAGCGTCGGCAGTCTCTCCCTGGAACGGCCTGTCCTGGGCCTTGCTTTGCACCAGCAGAGTCAGGTTCAGCACCGCCCCGGTGCCGGCCTCCACCAAGTCGATGTGACCATCAATCCCGTGATCGACCCGGCGCGGATGGAAGAGGTAACCCATCTGCAGGCAGCGTCGGCTGATCAACTCGATCCCCTTCTCGCCGATCAGCGTCTGCCGCGTCACCGTCTTACGGTCGGCCATCGCCTTGTCCTTCCCGAGGTCGGCCCCGCGGTCGGAGGAACGAGGACTCCCGCCCAGCACAGTACGCGCAGGCTCTGACAACAGCCCTCTAGTCAGTGCCTGCCTTACGGGCTTCGGTTTCTGTCAGGGTCCCAATCTCGACACGGATCATGCCGAAGCGGCCAGCGCAGCCCGGAAGCCAATGAACTTTGTGCAATGCGCGACCGTCGGCCGACCTTCCCTCCTGAGGCGATCCGCTCGCTAGCTCGATTAGTCCGTCCGTCCAGCCATCGCACCCACGCAGAGCAGGCAACCCCTGCGGGGCTTCGAGCATGATTGCCATGCAGCTATCGGCGGTTCATGACGCTATCGAGGCTGGGATCGAGCACCCGACGGTGGGAGGAAGCGCGGGTCAGCGTGGCCACTGGTGGTAGCGCCCTGGGCCGCAGTAGGTTGGCTGACGTGGACGACTGGGCCGATGTCGGGCTGTGGGTAGGGGAACTGCGCCGGTCACGCCAGGTGTTTCACTCGGAGGCGGACTTCCAGCACGCGCTGGCCCTCGCCATCGCCGCATCGGATCCCGGTGCCCGTGTCCGGCTTGAGAGCAGGCCGCTGCCCGGGATGCGGCTGGACTTGTTGGTATCGGGGCCGGGCCTTGGCGGGTACCTGGCGGTGGAACTGAAGTACCTGACGGCTGCATGGGCAGGGGAGGACGGCGGGGAGCAGTTCAAGCTGCTCGGCCAGGGGGCTCAGGACATCCGGGCCTATGACGTTGTCAAGGACGTGCAGCGGGTCGAGCAGTTGGTCGGCATGCATCCCGGATGGCGCGGGCTGGTCCTGGTCCTAGCCAACGACCCTGCCTACTGGTCGCGGCCCGCGCACGGGCGCGCCACTAACGCGGACGCCTTCAGGATCTACGAGGGGCAGACACTGTCCGGCAGGCGGGCCTGGGGTCCCCTGACCGGGGCCGGCACGATGAAAGACCGCGCGTCGCCCATCGATCTGCGCGGCAGCTACGTGTGCCACTGGGCTGAGTACTCCTCCCTGCCCGGCTCCCGCGGGACGTTCCGGCTGCTCGCCCTAGCCGTTGGCGCCGCCCAGTCGCCGGAGCAGGCGCTGACGGCTGACCGTCGCCCAAGCCAAGCACAAGTTCCTGTCCAATCTGGTCCCGGGCACCGGGGGCAGGCGCAGCTGACCCGGCCCGCACCACTCGACGGAGCAGCCCCGGACGCGACACGAAGACGGGGCACGGTTCCCGCCGCAGGCGGCCGACACTACTCAGTAAGCGATCTTCGAGAGCAACTGCTCCACTTCGAGCGTGAACTGCGCGAGGCCGGGCTTGCGGACAACTCGGTCAAGACGTACGTCGACCGGACCGGGCGCTTCCTGAGATGGCTAGAGGGCGACTACCAGCCGAGGAGATCGAACTTACCCTGCCGGGCACCTGCCCATCCCACTGAACGTAGGGCTTAGTAAGGGCGGAGCGCCATACCGCCGATTATATTTGTGTCTACATAGGTCGCCGTATCTGGTGCGCACCACCCATAACAGCCATTCCGGCGCTTAGCCCTTCCCAACTCGGAAGGGTTTGACTGGCCTACGGACTAGCGGCTGCGCAAGGATTGAGCCGACGGTTTTACAGACCGCCGCCATACGCACTCTGAACTTCGGATATGCGTCTGGCGGCTGAACTTCGCCTCGTATTCGCCAAAACTCTGCGAGCTAGTCGGTCAGAGTACCGGTTCGTACAGCCGGTTTCCGGGACCAAGAGGCTGCAGAGGCTTCAGAAATCGGCGTGGCACGGCGCCCCAGGGCTGTAGGGGAAACGGTCCCGACCTGGCTGATGAACACGTCGGCTTTGCGACACCTTTTCCGACAATCGCCAGGCCGCGCCCCGCACGCTCCGGGCCGCCGCTGTGAGAGCGTTGTTAATCGTTCGATTCTCGACATGATCAGGATTGCTTGCTGCTGCGCGGGACGGCAGTTCGTCACCCCGCTCCCGGGTTTCTGCTGGTCGAGTCAGCGCCATCCCGGTGCAGCCTCGACCTTCTGCGCCGGCCAGCGCTCCTGTGCTGGCATTGCGCGCTGGTCCGTCAGAGTTTCTTGATTTCGGTGAGCTCGGTGCGGCACTGCTGAGTCAGCCAATGATCGTCACCGAGGATTCGGACCAGATCGGCTAGAAGCGCGTCGTAACGTTGCCCGGCCGCCTGGTGGTCACCCGCTGCGGCGCTCCAGCGCGCTGCCGCGCACCTGGCCTCCAGGGTGGTCAGGTGCGTTCCGCCGAGGATCTCGGCGCAGTCCTCCGCCAGGCGACCGCTGAGATCGGCGGCAGTTTGAGGGTCACCGGATGATCCGATCACGTGGGCCTGGGTGAGCCGCATGTCGAGGACGCGGGCATGGGTTGGGCCCCATAGCTGCTGGCAGAGGCCGATAGCGTCTTCGCTGACCTGGATCGCCTGGGCGTGGTCGCCGACGTCGCTGAGGCAGCCGGCGAGATTCCACATGCCGTCGATGATCAGTGACCATGGTGGCGGATCGAGCCGTTCTGCCTGCTGGATAAGCTCGGTGAAACGCTCAGCGCCTGCAGCGGCGCCGTCCACCTCCCTGGTCCAGATGGCGACCTCGAAGCGGGCGCCGAGCGTCGCCCGGTCATCGGCGCCGAAGGCGGCGGTCGCTGCGGCGTCGGCCTCCTGGGCCATGGTCAGCGCCTCGCGCGGGTCCCCGGCGGCGCCGACCTGGCGGGCGAGGCCGATCCTGGCGGCCAGCGTCTCGCGATGATCCGGACCATAGACTGTCGTGCTGTCGCGCACGAGACGGCGGGCTATCTCCTCCGCCCGTTTCGGATCCCCGTGTCCGCTGACCTTCTCCCCGACATGCCAGGCCAGCAGCCGCTGCATGTCCAGCAGGTCTGCTGCCGGAACGGCCTGGCTGGCTTCTGCGGCGGCGATCGTGGTCTCCAGCAGGTGGACGGCCCGGTCCTCGTGGCCTGCTTCCCCGAGACAGCTGGCAAGCTCCGCCGTAACGGTGTACTCCTTTTCCGCAAAGGCGCGCTCAAACGCCTTCTCCACGTGCTCGAGCCGACCCACGAATGAGGCCTCCCAGGCCAGCCGCGCGGTGTCATCGAGGTCGCGGATGTGGCTAAGGGCGGCGTCCCAGGTGCTGGCGGGCACGGGGGCGTGTTGGCGTTCCCGGGTGGCGTGCTGGATCAGGTAATCAGCGGCCGCGTACCCGATGATCTGGCCCATGCCGGCCCCAGCAGGGCTGAGGGCGGCGGCGGCGCCGTGCAGTTTGGTCGTGGCGTAGGCCAGGGCCTGCTCAAACCAGTCATCGGGTGCCTCGGCCTGTTGCTGGCTGGTGCAATAATCCACTGCGGCGGCGCGCAGGAACTCGGCACTCAGCGGGGCGCGGGCGCCTAGCCGTGCCACGTCCAGCGCCGCGGTGAGCACCGCCCAGGCGTAGGGGCTGACGGTCTGGGCGTCTTCCCAGCGGGCGACCAGCTGCGGCGCGGCCGCCAGAGTCTGGGTCAGCCCGTAACCGGCCGCCTCCAGCGCGACCGCCAGCCGCGGATCCCGGTCCGCGGCGGCGCGGGCCCGGTCCTGCTCGGTGGCGCTGAACGCCGGGGCGATGCGGACGACGTCGGCCAGGTCCAGTACCTGGCGCTCCCTCGCGTGCAGATCGGCGCCGCCGGGCGCGCGCACGGTGTAGGCGATATACAGGTCCGGCCACAGCGTGCCGATGATCACCGCCTGGTGGTTCAGCAGCGCCCGCATCACCGCACCCGACAGTCCGTGCTCGCCGTCCAGGTAGTCCTGCAGCTCATCTAGCCACACCACCGTTCGCGGAATTGGCGTGGCCGCCAGCGCGGCGAGTTGGTCTGGCCCGGCCGGGCGGACCAGCCACCAGTCCGGCAGCAGTGTCTTCACCACCTCCGCCGCACACCGGGTCTTGCCGACCGAGGATCCGCCGACCAGCAGCACGAATCCCACACGCTCGGCGGCGGCCGCCACCTTGGCCCGGACCCCGGCCTCCGCGGCATCCACATCCCGCGGAACGTACTCCGGCAGGATCTCGTCCGGCACTCCCGGCACGCTGATCGCCGCATGCACGCCCAGCAGCCGCGGATCGGCCCCCTCCACCCGGACCGCCCCCGTCGGGCCCCTGTCGGTCTCGCCCGGCGGTGACGGGCTGGTAGCGAGGTCGGCGAGCTTTCCCGCGATCAGGTCAGCGAACTGCGCCGGAGTGTATCGACGGAGGTCGACGGTCACGACATCGGCCAATAGCCCAGGCAGTTCGCTGTCGTCGAACCGGGCGGGCAGCACGTAGACCCCTGCCTCGGCCACCGCCCGGCTGAACGCGGCGCGGCGTTCCAGCCGGGTCCAGTCCCGCCCCGCGTAGTCAGTGGAGAGGAACACCACCACCGCCGCCGACTCGCGCGCGTAGATCCGGGGCAGTTCCTCGGCCAGGGACTTGCCCCACAGCTCGACCTGCTCATCGGCGTCGTAGAAGCAGCGGACCCCCCGCGCCTTCAGCGCCGCGGCGACCTGCCCGACATAGTCCCGCTGCGCGCCGGCGAACGACAGCGCCACATCCCACCGCCGCCCGGCACGTTGACCCGTATCGCCGCTCGTCTCCGTCATAACTGCTAAGTCTCCCACCGGGCCGCCGCGGAAGACTCTGCGCCATCACATCCTGTGATTGTCCCGAGAACGATCGATTTTCGGACAGACGCGTGATCGAGCTCACCGACAGAGGAGTCCGGCGGAGCGGTCCCGCAGACCGCTCCCATACCTCTCGTAACCAGGCGCCACACTTCCGGACCGATGAACTTCGCTGCGTATTCGCCAGGGACAACGAGCGCGACAGAAGATCCAGATCTGCGTGCCTCATCTGACCAGCGCCGCAGGTCTCATGGCCGTGCAGAACGGCGGGTCGGCGCGCGGTTATCCGCAGGCTTCGCATCGCGACCGCCCGGTTATGGCCCAGCGCGCGATCGGCCCGACCTTATTTTTATGCAGAGCTGCCCTCGGGATTGTACGTCCGGATCTGCCGCTGCGGGCGCTCGGTCAGTGATCGCGCGGCGAGGGGCGGCTGCCGCTTACGCCCTGCCAAGACCAAGCTCAGATGACCCGCTGGACGGTGGCTCCAGCTCGGATGGCATGGGGAATCTCGGCCACTTGGTCCACCACCTCGAGCAGGTGAGCAAGCTGATCGGCGGGGGCATCGGAGCTGACTTCGACCGAATAGTCGATGCCCGTGGACTGCCAGGTTACGATGTCGAACCCACCCGCCGCGGTCACGCGGACTCCCTTCAATTCGATCCCAAGTCCGGGTCGACCGGTCACCTTCGGGCGCCATCGGCCGCAGCCCCATCAGCAGGTCGCCGCAGACCACGACCGCGCCGCCGAACAGGATACGGAACGCCTCGGCATCGGACGGGTCGCCGGGCGGCAGTGATTCCACCGCAACCTGGAAGCCGAGCCCCCGCCGTCGGCGTCGAGGATCGCCGCGAAGACGCTCGGCGAGTCAAACCGCGGGCAGCAGTACTAGTCGATCGTCCCGTCGGTGCCGACGAGCGCGACGGTGTGGAGGTCGCCGATCAGGCCGTGTTCGGCGATGGGCAGGTAGCGCGCCATTAGCGGGCGTCTTGGTCGGCTTATGGCACGAGCACGAGTTTCCCAGTCCCTGCCGTGCTGTCCAGCAGTTCGTGCGCATGGCGAGCCTCGGACAACGGCAGGCGCTCGGCCACGACCGGGTGGATCTCGCCACGACGGAGCATCTCGACCAGCACGCGGAAGTCCTCCTGGAACCACTCCGGGTAGCGGGGCTCTCCGCCCACCGCGCCGGGTCGGTTTTCAGCAGCGTCGCGGAACTTCTGGATCTGGTATTTCATTGCGCGCCGGCGGGGCGAAAGCATCGCCCAGAGCCAGACGGCCGCAACTGACGCGTACCACTCGATCACCGCCGGCCAGTTCTTGTGCCCGTCCGCGATCGTGGCGTAGCGGCCGAACACGACGAGCCTTCCGCCGGGCCGCAGCGCCCGGAACGAGCGAAGCGACAGCGGGCCACCGAGGCTGTCGAGCACGACGTCCACACCCTCGCCGCCCGTCAGCTCTCGCACCCGAGCCAGGAAGTCCTCGTTCCGATAGTCGATCGCGACAGCACCGAGCCGCTCGACCGCCGCGCGGTCACGAGCCGAAGCCGTCCCGAACAGGCGAAGCTCCGCCAGCGCTCCGAGCTCGAGAGCCGCGGTGCCCACCCGGCCGGCCGCGCCGTGCACGAGCACCGTCTCCCCGCGCTTCGCCCTCGCCGTGCGGTGAAGCACCTGGTAGGCGGTCATGTAGGTAAACACGAGGCTCAGGACCTCCGCCGGGTCGAGGTCCTCTGGGACCTCGACCGCGCCCGCCTCCGGCAAGCAGACGCGGTCCGCGTCGGCGCCCCACACCGTCAGCGCGCCGATGCGGTCTCCCTCGCGCAGCCTCGAGCAGCCCGGCCCGAGCTCCTCGACGACGCCGACGAGCTCGTAGCCAGGCGTGAACGGTGGCTTCGGGCCGCCTGGGATGTACGTGCCGGCGCGCAGCTGGGAATCGGTGAACGACACGCCCGCGGCCAGCACCCTGACGCGCACCTCGCCCGGACCCGGTCGCGGATCGTCCTCCTCCACCATCCTCAAGACCTCGGGACCGCCGTAGTGATCGACGACGATACGCTTCATCGTCTTCTCCCCTCTTCTCGCCCCGGCGACGGGACGCCCGGTCGGGGACCCTTGCACTGTGAGGCCGAGGTCTTCCGACCAACAGGGCCAGAGGTCAGTATCGGTCGTGACCTACGGCTCTGGGAGATCGTCGTGCCAATCCTGAGCTATGACTTTCGGCTCGTTGCGCCGGCCGAGAACAGCTCTGGCCATGACCGGTTTATCCGCCAGGGATGGGCATATGCGCGTAGCGCCTTGAGCCGGTATCGAGCGCCCCGACCTTTCCAGGCGCTCAGTCCTCAGGTCCCGGCGGGGTAGGACCTCTTATGCTCATGCGCAAGGTCCACGGTCTCCATGTGGTGGCCTTGGGGCGGGCAGGCCCCGGAGGGGTGACACACATCGGCCGGAGCACGGCGCTGCTACGTCGAACCCGCTGATCTGCCTGCCCGCCCGCTGCCTCTGGCAAGGCGCGCTCCACCCGAGTCGTTCGAACCGAGCCAGGCCCAGCGATCTGTGCTCTTGGGCGTCACGCCCGACGTCGAGGTGTCGCAACGGGCGTCGAAGGTGCTGGCGGCGCATCGCGAGGAATCCAGCCACCGGGTCTGGGAATTGGGGCACCGTCGTGGCGCCAAGCGGCGATGATCTCTGGTGGTGAACCTGGGCCGGCGGTCCCGGAACGCAAGCCTGGCTGCCGCGCTGGACCACGTCGCCGACATCGGTGGCCAGCCAGAGAACCATCGACTGCTGCTACGCACGGAGTCGATCCGGCGGAACTTCGAGCCGCGCTGGACAACATGGAGGGCGGTGAGCTTCCCCCGCCCGTGGTCGCGGAGGAAGCGGTACAGGGGCTGAAGTACCGGCCGGGTGCTGCCCGGCAGCTTCGTCCACGTCCTCAGTCCCGCCGACCTCGCAGTACTGGTCCTTGCCGGGCTGGCCATCGCCGCCGCCGGCGCACTAGGTCCCGCCAGCTGGGCAGCCGCAGCCTCGCCCACCGCCCTGAGCGCCGAATAACCGATCTGCGCACTTCAGCGAGTGAGTGGCCGACGGCCCAGGGCCGCGCCGAACGGCGGTTCCGGAGTGCCGGGGCAACTGCGGGCACCCACGTCCTGTGATACGCCTGCCGCAGCGGAAGCCGTCCCGCGTCGCCTCGTACGGGTGCGGCCGCTATCGCAAGGCTCGGGCCTTACCGTCGTACGGCGCGCAGGGCCGGCAGCGGGAGTGCAGCGCGATTCTCGCCAGTCAGGTCATCTCGTGCGATGCCCGTCGACGGGCGCGGCACCTGCCGTGACGGCAGCCCGTGATGCGTTCGGGTGTGACAACCAAGCCGGCCGGCACGTCGTGACTGGTCAGCGGGATCGTACCGGCGGCCGCAACCGGACGGTGCCCGTGTGCGTTCCTGCCAGGCCCCGGCGGTAGCCAGCGCGGACTCTAGACCGGCGGACCCGCCCTTGCCCAGCCGCGCGCCGTCCTCACCGGCCCTGGCACATCCATCACCATCACGTCGGCTGGGGTTAGCCCATCCAGGCGTGACGCGGGGAGTGGACCGCGGTGCGCCGCTAATCGACGCCTTGTCCGGGTATGCCGGAGGGCGTTGGCGCCGTTGCTAGCGGGTCGGCACGCGAAGCTCCCGGCCCCGGTAGAAAGCCTCGTTCTCGTCAAGGACGTAGGAAGCCATGGCCGCGCGCCGGCGTGCCTCGGCATCTGAGGTCCGCCACGCGTCGCATGACTGCCGTGATGCCCAAAACGACACGCCGATGACCTGCTGCTCGTCATCGGACCAGTACGCGTAGGCAGTCAGCATGCCCTCCGGATGCGGACCAGGCCGCCAGGCCCTTTCGAATTCGGCTAGCGTGCCCGGCTTGATCCGGCGCGTGGTCATCCAGACAAAGTGCTCCTCCATCGCAGCCTCCTGCGATCCGGTGCGGGCAGCGGCTGCCCCGGCAGTGACCGCCCCCGCGCGATTTAGTCCTGACCCGAGCGTCTCCACCGGTCGGCGAAGCCGAACCCACCGTCCTGCCAGCACCCAGATCACCCTTGATCGGTATCTCCCCGCCCCGATCTGGGCTTGAACCGGAAACCGCGCATAGCGGACCGCTCTGTTCGCACAAGTCAAATCGTGTCGGGCGGCCAGGCTGACGCCAGATCGGCGAAAGTGCGCGCTCGGCCATGGAGCAGATGTTGATCACATAGCGTGGGACCAGCGCCGGGCTGCCCGCGGATCGCCGAATGTTTGCGGCTGACGCCAGGAGCCTTTCCAGCGTGTCACCTGCACCTGTACAGAGACGCTGCCGGCCCGCGTTGTTTACCTGGCCGGGCTGGCGTAGACCGCGTGGATGACACCCGTGGTGAAAGTCGCCGATGACCGCCGGCACCCTACGGGTGAGGTCCGGAACCCGGCAGTCCCATCCAGTACGGCATGTCGGCGGAAGCTGAATATGACCACCGAGATGCTGACGCTGCGGACACGACGGCCAGCCTGTCCAGTATCCGCGGCCGACGCAGCATCCCGGTTCCGAATGGATCGCCCGGCTCATCGCGCACAGCCAGGCACTAGTCCACGAAGACCAGATCCGCGGCGGTGAGCGGCGCGCCAGGATTCCGGGTCGGCCGCGCGGCCAGGAACGGGGGATCGGCACCGCTGCGCTCACAAGTCAGGGCTGAGATGAGGATCGCCTCGTCGACCGCCTCGGCCGCCATGGCGGGCGGGCAGCCCCGCAGCAGAGACGGAGTGGTCATCCCGCGCCTGGCCAGCCCGCCGATAAGCCCGGCCGTGAACGCGTCGCCCGCGCCGATGGTGTCCGCGACCTGGACCTTGCGCCCTGGCCGGCGCGCGGGCGCCTCGCCAGGCAGGAAGACAGCGGCGCCGTCCGGGCCGTCGGTGATGACGACGACGAGCGCGCCAAGTTCCGCCCACCGCGCGCCGACCTCGGTGAGGCTCATGTGCGGATAGAGCCAGCTGACGTCCTCCCGGCTGGCCTTGACGATGTGCGCGACGCTCACCGAGCGCTCAACGAGATCGCGGGCGTCTTCAGGGCTGCCGAGCAGCGCCGGCCGGATGTTGGGGTCGTAGCTGACCACCGCCTCTCCGTCGCGCCGGAGCCGGGCGGCCGCGGCGTGGATGCGCTCGGCACCCGGCGGCGTCCACGAGGCGAGCGAACCGAAGTGGAACACGGCGGTATCCCCGGGCACGCGCGCCAGTTCCGCGTCGGTCCATTGCCAGTCCGCGGTGCCCTGCAGGTAGAAGTCGTAGCTAGCCTGAGCGTCGCGGTCGAGGCTGACGACCGCCAGGGTGGTCGGCTGCGTCGCTGCGGGCGCGTGGCTAAGGTCGAGCTGCTCCGCTTCGGCGTGCGCCCGCAGCAGGCGGCCGAAGGCGTTGTCCGCCAGCCGCGCCATGAGGGTCGCGCGGTGCCCGAGCCGCGCCAGCCCGATCGCCACGTTGAACGGGCTGCCGCCTGGCCTCGCCAGGTAACCGCCGGAACTCCTGTCAGGAATCAGGTCGACCAGGGCCTCCCCGGTCACGGTCAGCCGCGGCGCGCTCGTGGTGTCAGCCACGTCTCGCCGCCGTAACGGGAATCTCGCCAGAGCCGCGGGGGATGAGCCGCGTCGGCACCACGTCGGTACGCGCAGGCGACTGGTCGCCGTCAAGCCTGCGGAACAGGATTTCCGCGGCGAGGCTGCCCATAGTCGCGATGTCTTGCGCGACGACGGTGATCCCCGGACGGAGCATGTCCGCCAGCGGGAAGTCGTCGAACCCGACCATCGCCACGTGCTCCTGCAAGTCCAGCGCGCGTAGCGCGCGGCTGGCGCCGATGGTGACGAGGTTCTGCCCGGTGAACAGGGCGGTGGGCGCGTCGGCCAGCCGCAGCAGGCGCGTGGTCGCCTCGATCGCGGCCTCCTCCGAGCTGGCCTCGTGCCAGATGATCTGCTCGTCCACCGGGATGCGGGCCATCTCGAGCGCGTGCCGGTACCCCTCATGGCGCTGTGCCGCGGTGGGGATCGACAGCCGGTCACCGAGATAACCGATGCGCCGGTGCCCGGCCGCCAGCAGGTGGTTGACCGCGTTAACCGCGCCGGTCCGGTTGTCGGACACAACGGCGTCGGCGTCGAGCTGCCGCGGCTCGCGGTCGAGGAAGACCAGGCAGGTGCCCGCAGCGCGTTCCTTGATCAGGTAACTGTGGTCACGGCCGGCAGGCACGATCAGCAAGCCGTCCACCCGGCGGTCGATCAGGGCGCCGGTCACCTCCCGTTCCCGGGCGGTGTCCTCGTCCAGGCTGCTGAACAGGACGAGCACCCCGCGGTCGCGTGCCACGTTCTCGACGGTGCGCATCAGCGCCGCCGAGAACGGGTTGGCCGCGTCCTCGACGAGCATGCCGATCGTCGCGGTCCGCCCGTCGCTGCGGCGCAGGCTGCTGGCGGTGAGGTTCGGGCGGTACCCCAGCTTGCCGGCCGCGTCGCGGACCCGCGCCACCATCACGGGATCGACCGTGCTGACACCGTTGACCACCCGGGAGACGGTCTTCAGCGAGACCCCCGCCAGCGCCGCTACCTCGCGCATGGTGGGCCTGCTGGCGGGCCGGACCGGCTCAGTCTCCATGCTAGGCATCGTTGTCTCACCTTCAAGATGTGTTACCTAGTCGTTGCATAAGGGTTCCTGCCTGCTGCTTGACGCATTGTCCCACACGGAGTCATGATCGCGAAGAGGCAACGTTGTCTCACACTCGAGGACGGACGCCACCAGCCAGAAGTCCGGTGTCGATCTGCGACCATCTTCAGAGAGGCTTGACCACCATGGACAGCTCAACGAAGCGCGCAGTATGGGGAAGAACGCGCCAGCGGAGCCGCCGCCGCGCGGCAATCACGGCAGCGAGCGCCCTATGCGCCGCGGTCGCGCTCGCGGCCTGCAGCTCATCAAGCTCGAGCTCATCGAGCTCATCGGGGGCCGCGACGTCGGGCGGGTCGACCACCGGATCCTCGTCAGGTCAGGCGGTGGGCGTCTCGCTCATCCTCAAGACCCTGTCCAACCCGTACTTCGTGACGATGGAGAAGGACGCGCAGGCCGCGGCGGCGAAGGACAACGTGCACCTGACCGTGGCCGCGGGCAAGCAGGACGGAGACACGCAGAGCCAGATCACCGCGGTCGACAACGCGATCTCCCGCGGCGACAAGGGGATCCTGATCACCACGAACGGCAACGCGGTGAACACGGCCCTCAACCAGGCCAAGGCGGCCGGCCTGTTCGTGATCGCCCTGGACACCGCGCTTACCCCCGCGAGCGTCGCGGACATCACCTTCGCCACCGACAACACCCAGGCCGGGCGGCTCGACGGCCAGTACGCGGCGGCCGCGCTCGGCGGCAAGCCAGCCGTCATCGCCATGCTCGACCTGTTCAACAACCAGGTCGTCTCGGTCGACATCGACCGTGACCACGGCTTCCTCGAAGGCATGGGCATCAACCCGGGCAACCCCAACCTGAACGGGCAGGAGGCCAAGACCGGCACCTACAAGGGCGGCGGCAAGTACACGGTCGCCTGCCACCAGCCGACCACCGGCGCGATCGACGGCGGGCGCACAGCAATGGAGAACTGCCTGTCCGCGAACTCCAGCATCAACGTGGTCTACGCGATCAACGAGCCAGCCGCCGAGGGCGCGTACGCGGCGCTCAAGGCCGCGGGCAAGCAGAACCAGGTCATGCTGTTCGCCATCGACGGCAGCTGCTCCGGCCTGAAGTTCGTCTCCAGCGGAGAGTTCACGTCGGACGCGACGCAGTACCCCGGCAAGATGGCCGCGCTGGGCGTCGACTCGATCGCCAAGCTGGCCCGCGGCGGCTCCAAGCCGGGCGTCACCGCCGGCAAGACGTTCTTCGACACCGGCACCGCGCTGGTGGCCACGAAGGCCGTCTCCGGCGTCACGATCCAGTCGCCGACCGCGGCCGCGTCGGCCTGCTGGGGCAGCTAGTCCTTGACCGTCCATGATCCTGCTATCACCGCTGGTGGACAACGCGCGGTGATAGCAGGATCTTCGTAGGAAGACTTGGTTACCGATCACGGGCCGGGGTGAACCGGTTCAACGTCAAAGGGGATTCCCGTGGCCATCTCGACAGACAGCGCCGCGTCGGCGGCGGTTGAGGAGTTCCTTAACCGGCCGCCCACT
>Ga0207693_10001948_pt1 | contig 18079 bp, 22 predicted proteins | sample LARL81metaG_FD_184347 | JGI IMG/M metagenome (GOLD analysis project Ga0207693, IMG submission 184347) | Corn, switchgrass and miscanthus rhizosphere microbial communities from Kellogg Biological Station, Michigan, USA - LAR L8-1 metaG... | ecosystem: Host-associated > Plants > Roots >...
AGAACTACTACTCCGACGAAAACTTCACCAAACATCTCGCGAAGCCACCACACGAAGATCAGGCGGCGGCGCTGCGCTACTACGCATCGATCTTCGCGGTCCCGCTGTCCTGGGAAGACCTTCGTTGGATCCGTTCCAACACCAAACTTCCCATCGCGGTGAAGGGGATTCAGCACCCCGATGATGCCCGATTGGCGATCGACAACGGTGCCGATGTACTGTATGTCACCAATCACGGTGGCCGCCAAGCGAATTCGGGGATTCCGACCCTTCAACTGCTGCCCGGGGTCGTCGAGGCGGCGGACTCCACTCCGGTGATGTTCGATGGCGGCGTGCGCAGCGCCACAGACGCTGTGATCGCGTTGGCATTGGGAGCAACGGCCGTCGGTATCGGCCGGTCCTACGCCTACGCCCTCTCCTACGGCGGCGCCGAGAGCCTGACTCACTACCTGAAATCCTTCCTGGCCGAACTGGACCTCTGCTTGGCGATCTGCGGATTCAAGGACATCGCGAGCCTCAAAGAAGCGGGTTGCGAACAGGCACTGACCTTCCGATGATTTGGAATAATACGGACGGCCGCCCCATCCAAGGCAGCCCGCTGTTGGACTACTGGCGCGACCCCGACGGGTTTCCTGGTCGAGCACTTCGCCGGCGGCGACATGTTTGATTCCATCCTGAAGCCGGGGTGGTGGGCACCGTTCACCGTTTCGGGGCTGGCCCAGAGGGGACCTCCGGCTTCGCCACGAGGCGATCTCAATGATCGGCACACTGTGCGACGACAACGAATTCCGCAATCGCGGCGAGCGCGAGCGCAGCACCATCGCGGGCGCCATCCACATCCCGCTGGCCCAGTTGGGCGCGCGCCCGGACGAGGTGCCCACCGGCAAGCCGATCGTGGTGCACTGCGCCAGCGGCTGGCGCTCAAGCGTGGCCGCATCGTGGCTGCGGGCACGGGGATTCGACAACGTTTCGGATCTCGCCGGCGGCTACCAGCAGTGGGTCCGCGAACTGACGGCCACCTAAAATCTTGTCCAGGCAGCACGACCATCCCACCGAAGACCAGCGCCCACCTGGCCAGGGACGGTCCGACCCGGGGCGGCCCCGGAGGACGCCGCAAGCCCAACCCACACACCGCTTATCTGACGTTGTTGCGGTTTTCATGCCGCGGGCGGAATCCGGCCTGCAAACCCGCGCCGCAGTCCGCTAGTCGGGGGCCAGAGTGTCGCCGGCTACGGCGGTGCGGATGGTGTCCGAGGTAGTCGATGTCTGGAGGCCGTGCAGTAGGGCGGTAAGTCCGTCTACCCACAGCCGCTCCATCGTGGCGTTGTCCATCGCCACGCCCCAGCGGATTTCGAGTGCTGCCATGCCTTCGCAGTAGGCATGGAAGTGTGTGGCCATCGAACGCACAGTTCGTTCGCCGAGCGGGCGTGCCGAGCGTAATCGGGCTAGTCGTTCTTCGAGCACGCTAAGCGCGGCGGTACGGGCAGCATTCGGAGGATCCCATTATTCGTCGGGGAGGCCTTGGGTGCGCAGCACCCCGATCGCGAACAACGATGGGTGATCGAAGCGCTACCAACCCCGTCGCCGTCTTCTAGTCGAGGATGTCAAGCGGTGAGCTGGGGCGGCCAGCTGACCCGAGGAGTGGTTCATAACTGAACTAGGTTCTCGACGTCGCTCAAAGGTAATGCGGACGGCATCACTCGACGGTTCCCGAGTCCGCACGCTGGTCGATGGTCGCGACGAGTTCCCCGACGGAGTCGTCGTGGACTCTCAGCGCGGCCACATCTATTGGGCCAACACGGGCACCTAGGCGACCCGATCGCATCGTTGTGGACGCCCACATGCCGCTGCAGACGGCTCAGATCTGCGAAACTGCGAGGGCGGCGGGCATCGCTGGTTGACCTAGCGCCACATGAGATCGCGCTGGCAGCGTCGAAGGTTGACCAAGGTGCTCATCCGGAGGAACGGGTGATGGAACTTGCCCTGATGATCGAGCGCCTCTCGCGTGACTGCCAAGTCTTGTTGTGGCCCCTGGTCGACCGAACCAGCCGGGCGGTGCGCCTGATCTATCTCCCGTGCGGTCATGGCGCCGAGCATTCACGAACGCGTTCGGCGACGTGCTGGCCGCTCTGCCCGAAGCCGCTCGGCGCACCCTGACATGGGACCACGGATCGGACATGGCTCGACACGACATTCTCGCTGAGCACTTCGAGGAAGGTGTGTTCTTCGCCGATCCGGGAAGCCCGTGGCAGCGCGGAACTAACGAGAACACCAACGGCCTTCTGCGCCAGTTCTTTCCGAAGGGCAAAGGTCTATCGATCTACACACCCAAGGATCTGGCACGCGCCGAGAAGCTCCTCAACAACCGCCCCCGGAAGATCCTCAACTGGCGTACACCCGACCGCGTCTTCGCCCACGGACTACTCTGATTTCGTCCGCGTGTTGCGCGGACCGGACGAATTCACCCAAGTGAGAACTGACCCCCTGGATGGTGGTTGATCAGGTCACCGGACCAGGGGGGGCAGAATTCGGTTGCAGCGCAGGGGTTTTCACGTGCCGCCGACAACGTGCGAGTCTTTGACAAGTGTGTCTTCGGGTCGCACTGTGAGTCCAACACCCGCGTATGCCAAGAGTGTGCCATGACGCGCCGCAACGACCGGTGAAACGGTGGACACGGTGACACAGCTGGGACTCGCCACCAGGACATATCGACATCACCGGCACTCGCTGAGACGGTGGGGACGCTGAAAGGCAGCCTTACACACCAGCGGTCGGCGATTCGATGTCGTCCGCGCCCACGAAGGTTCAGCAGGTCGAACGGTATAAGTCGCTAAATCGCTGACCCCGACCAAGACCCGCCCGTGCGACGTAGCCGCGGCCACCCTCTCGCCGGTTCGGGCGGGCGCACCCCACGAACAATGTCGGGGGAGCGTCATCGATCCGGATGATCTTGCCGTACAACTCTGGGCCATACCTCACTCGACAGACAGTGAGCTGTTCGGATCTCACCGCCGTGACCACCGGCGATCTACGGCGCGTATAGCCACCACTCCGCTAGACGCAACGCCTGTGGCCTCGAAACCTACCTGTGACGCCGGCTGCCATGTGACGTTGGGTCGCGAGCGCCCGACCGGCAACATTTGCGACTCTCTCGCCGCCAACGGAGGCGGCGAGTACCTACCAACATACGTTCAACGTGTCGTAGCGGTGTCCTAAGACACCTAGTCACAAGCACGTCCGAGACACATCAGTACGAGGACGGGTTGCAGGCAGGCATTATCCGATACACCGTCGACTCTGTGACACGCTGCAGCACAGGAGTTTTCACACTGGCAGTGTGGGGTCACGGGGTTCGAGTCCCCGTAGCTCCACAACCCAACACCCACGATATCCATGCACGCGACGACATTCGGCGCCTGGCGGTGCTGACGGGGAGGGCAGCTCCGACGGCGTGCGCCGTGGCGTTAAATCAACTTGGCGAGCGACTCCAGTCGGATGTGGCGCACGCTGTTTGGGGTCTAGAGAGACATTGAGGCCCAAGGAGCAGATCGCGGTGTGGCGACCGAGATTAAGATCGACCAGCTGCTGGCCGCCCAGGGTGTTGTTCATCGACGAGGCCTACCGCCTGGTGCCCGAACACAAGGGCCACTCGTTCGGCAAGGACGCCATCAACACCCTGCTGAAGTACATGGAGGACTTCCGCGATCAACTGGTGGTGATCGTCGCCGGCTACCCGACCGAGATGCGGCGGTTTTTGGCCACCAATCCCGGTCTGGCGTCGCGGTCACTTCACGTTGACATTCGAGTCCTACACACCCCCGGAGATCGTGGCGATCGCCCGCCACATCGCCGACAAGGAGAAGATCGCGATCAGCGAGAGTGCCTGGCCGCTGGTGGAGGCTGAGGCCGCCCGGCTGCGTTCTATGGCAACGGATTCCGGGACCGCGCTGGATGTCGCCGACAACGGTCGCTACGCCCGCAAGGTGGTCATCGCCTGCAAGCGCGAACGCGCACGGAGGTTGCACACCGTGGCCCCGGCTGAGCTGGCCGAGCTGGCCAAACGTGACCCATCGGTGCTGGTGGTCAACGACGACGACACGGCAAGGGCGCTGGCCTCGGCGCTGGCCTGAGGGGAGCACTGCCCTGTGGGCCGGCTTAAGCCGCCGCCGGTCCGAAGTGTGTCGTAGGCCCGGTTGTCCAATCGCTGTGCGAAGCGATGCTGCAGAACATGCATCCCGGGCTGGCCGCAGGCGTGGCGTCTTGGGCGTCGCGATAGCCCTGGCGTCCGGGAAGCGGTTTTTGATTTGTGAACGAACGATGGACGTGGCTGCTCCCCGACGGCCGTATTCGCCGCACCTCAGCGGGGCGATCGCTGGGTTGCCCGCCCCGGTGGCCAAGCTTGAAGTGTTCGGGGAATGCTCGACATCATGGTCGCCGGAACGGTGAAACGCCTTGGGTTCCAGACGATTTCTGTCGTTTTTCAGGTCTCCGGATCTTCCCCGATCCCCATTCGCCGAGTGTGACGCCGGCGGCGAGGGCGGTACTGATTGCCAAAGCCCCAAGGACTGAGGCAAACCCGACGGTGAGCTCGTCGTTAAGGATTGCGTATACACCGTGAAGTAGGGATAGACCCGGCAGCAACGGGGTGATACCCGATATCGATACCATCAACGGAGGGGTCAGGTGGCGTCGTTCCATTAGCCGGCCGACCAGCCCGACCGGCACGGCGGCGGCGAACGAGGCGACGACGACGCTCAGACCCCACCCCTGCGCGAAGAGGAACCCGGCAACGCCCGCTGCGCCGCCGATCGCCGCGGCCACCAATGCCCGTCGCTCGGTGTAACAGGCCAGGGCGAAGGCAGCCGAACTCACCGCACCGAACGCGACCCGGACAGTCAGCTCGCCCAACGCCGGCGGCGCGTTCGGGCTGATCGTGAGGTCGGGCGCGCCGAAGCGGGCCGCGACGTGCAGAACGAACGCGACACCGGCGATCGTTGCGGCCGTCAGCATGACCAGCTCGAAGAACCGCGCTACGGACGTGACGGGAGCACCGGTGATCACATCCTGGACCGACCCCACCAGCGATAGGCCCGCCAGCAGCACCACCAGGCCAGCGGCGATGGCGATCGTGGGATCGAACTGCAGCCCGAATTTCGGGCCCAGGAGGTACAGCGCCAAAGGCGGTGCGGTAGCAATGGCCCCACCGACCGCGTGCTGGAAGAAGAACGGTAGCCCGTGCCTATTGAGGAGCCGGTTCACCCGGTCGATCAACATGGTGCTCAGCGCGCTGACCAGACAGACGACGAGGTCGCCGCCCAGGGTGCCGGCCAACGAGAACGCCAGCCCGCCCCATGCCAGGGTGGCGACCCAGCGCTTGTAGGGGTGCGGGGCGGTGACGATTCTGTCGAGTTCGGCGCGTGCCGTCGGCGGTGGCAGCGGCTCGGTACGGATGCGACGGATGAGGCGGTCGACAGCGGCCAGTCGACTGAAATCGATCGCCCGCGAGCGCACCGTGTGCAGTGTGCTGGCCGGAGGTAGCGTCGGCCCGCGGTAGACGGCGATGAAGATGACGGTATTGGTCACATCGACATCGCAGTTCTCGATCCCGTAGGCGGCAGCGATCGCCTTGACCTGGATCACGGTGTCGCTCGCCGAGGTGCCGGAGGCCATCAGGACGCTGCCGATACTCACGGCAAGCTCGAGCACCTCTCCGAGGCGGGCGTCGTAGTATTCGCTGAGCCGCGTGCGTTCCGGATTCACCAGCACCGGCAACGTGTCGGTCGGTGCCTCCGTGCCACGAACCAGCCGACCCAGGATGTCATGCTGACGCGTATGCCACGGTTCTGGATTTGCCTTTGGCCTACGGGGGGAGCGGAAGCGGGGAAACCGCACGGTACTGCCTCCATTTTCGTTGAACGCGAGCGGAATCGGCCCGACGTCGACGGCCGCTGATTCCTCGCGAACTGGATGTAAATTCTGGTTTGAGCGGTCGCCCAACGCCCGTCCGCTTCGCCGCAGTGGCGCGGACATGTGGTTCGCTGACATGTACTTCGCGAATCATTGATTGGACCCTAGAACCGGTGGAGAACCGCCGCAGGAGTGGTTGGTGGTGCCCGGCTTCAGGCACGCCGCTACCGCACCGTCAAGATCAAAGCCGGCAAACAGATGCTCACCCGCAGATCCGCACCGAGGGTACGCACTAGTTTGAGCCAAGTCAGGACCGTTGGGGCGCAACGCAACCCATCCCGCCGAAAATCGGACCAAGGGGTGGTTTAGCAACGCCACGAACGTCGTGACTCTTCACACGCGAAGTTTGAAATGTCGAAGATTAGCAAACTTGTTGCGAGACAACAGATTTCAGAAACGCGCGAATTCGCGAAATGCGGTGTTTTCAACGCGGGACCTCACGATAGGTCTTCACCGCAGATGTATCGGTTAATGAAGTCCAGGCCTTCATCGGTGACCTCGTACTTGTGCTGGGTTGGTTCACCCCGCTGGTTCGCTACGGGCGCTAGTTCTACTCGCTTCAAAAGCCCGTCATTGACTGCGTGGAGAAGAGGGATCTCCAAACCCGCCTCGACAATGAAGGATCTCCGGTCGGTCTCGGCAATCTGGTCGAACACCCGGCGCTCGAAATCAGAGTAGCGGCTGTTCAAGATCTCGAGATTGTGCTTGTACATGCGGATCGACTGCGCATCGATTTCTTTCTTTTGGCATTTCGGGCATAACGCGATCAGGTTCGCGAACGAGTCGTCATGGCTCTGTGACTCAGGCACGATGTGAGCTATCTCGGTCGTTGGGTGCCGACAGGTGGGGATGGCGCATCTATGGCCCGCCTCGACCAGCGCCATTCTTTTTCGGGCTCTTAGCACACCTGCGATCCCACCCCGGCCGAAACCCCGCCGGGCCGGCCACGGTGCGCTAGCCATCAGGGGCGCGCTCCACATTTTCGAACGATGGATCATCCAGGCGACAGAGCACGCTGCTATCACCAGTACCCCGTAGTGCAGTGCCGAGGGCCACCAGGGTTGGGTGGGCTCCTCGAGAGCGGCCACCACCGGAATGGTCCTCGTGAGCGGGAGACTTGGCGGAACGACCTGTCTGGTCTGCATCTGCGTCATGGTCGTAGGCGCGTGCTCCGGCGGAGCCTCCGGAGTCTGCGCCGGCACCCCGCTCGGGGGCGCCTGGGCCGGGCGGGCCGCGGCTTCGCAGCACACGCGTGGCGTCGAAATACGATATTGCGCCGCCGGAAGCAGACAGTTCCGGCAGGCTATGGAGCTTGCCCCAATGCCGGCCCATGGAGCCGCCTGTGCCACACCGGGTGTGGCGGCTAGCACCGAGAACGGTGCGAGCGCTATGGCGGCTGCCGCCACCGCGATAACCTTGCCCATTCCGCCCTGGCCGATCAGCATCGGCAGCCGGTAACGCTCGAGCGCCATCTCGCCCTCTGGCCTTTCCCACGCCCTCACCTGGTCGGACATGCTACGACCCACCAGCTAAAACTACTCCAACGGTGGTGGCGCTGGACAGCAGCGGCACCGTCTACGTCACCGACACCGGCAACAACCGGGCGCTCAAAATACCGGCGGGGTAAACAACCCACCAGTCAGGTCATGTCTAGGTCACGGACCCCGTCGAAGAAGCGGAACCGGGTTGGGGAGCCGTCCGGCTTGTGGGGCAGAAAGCCCCAGTTTTTGCGGCGCCCGCCCTTATCGCTGCGGTAGCGGACGGGAACGCACCAGCGTTGGCCACCAGAACCACTTCCCGAGGATGCTGAGGATGGACGGCACGACGAACGAACGCACGATCAGCGTGTCGAGCAGCAGGCCGATGCATACAGTGGAACCTATCTGACCGATAGTTCTGAGATCGCTTGAGAGCATCGCCAGCATGGTGAATGCGAACACCAAACCCGCGGACGTCACCACACCACCCGTGCTTCCAAGCGCGCGGATGAGACCGGTGTTCAACCCGGCGTGAAGCTCCTCTTTGACTCGGGCGATCAACAGTAGGTTGTAGTCCGAACCCACCGCCACCAGGATGATGAACGTGAGCGGCAATATCAACCAGTGCAGGTGCAGGCCGATGAGGTGCTGCCAGACGAGCACGGAGAGCCCGAACGCCCCGGCGAACGAGAAGGCCACCGTGCCGGGGATGACCAAGGCGGCTATCAGACTTCGCGTGATGAACAACATGATCAAGAAGATCAGCACGAAGGCGGCGACCGCCACGATAGTCAGATCGGATGCGCTGTATTCCTTGATGTCCTTATCGGTCGATCCCGAGCCGCCGATATAAACTTTCGCGCCGGCCAACGAGGTCTCTTTCAAGATCGTGGTTATCGCGTCGGGGAACGCGTTGACATGGTCGACGCCTTCGGGGCCCATGGCGTCCCCCTCGTGGGTGACGATGAACCGAGCAGCCTTGCCGTCCGGCGACATCAGGAGCTGCATACCAGTCTTGACGTCTTCGTTGTCAAAACCTTCATGGGGGATGTAGAAGAAGTCATCGCTGCGGGACTGGTCGAAGTCGAGCCCCACATTGACCTCGTCGAAGAATGTCTGGTCGGTCTGTGTGGACTGCAGGGCCGACTGGCCGTAGGTGTTGACCAAAAGAGCCGTTATTGCCTCCGTGTCGTCGGCCGTGAGTTCGAGCTGCGTTATTATTTGCGGCAAGAGCTTGTCTATGGCCTCGAGGGAGGTTCTGGCGTCCCTGATATCATCGGCCAACTTGTCGATGTTGTCGAGCGCATCGAATAGCGATCTGAATGCCCAGCAAATGGGAATGTCGAAACAGTGATTTTCCAATAGAAATAGGCTTTGATCGGCCGCCAGAAATCGTCAAAATTTGAGATTTCCGAATTCATCTCATCGGTGACCTTTTCCAGATCCTCGACGGTGACAACCGTCTTATGCAGCTCATCCGACGTGCTTTGGAAAAATTCGATCTCTTTCCGCAAGACCTTGACAGTGTCCGCGTTGATCTGTGCCTGCTTGTCGGTATTGGCGTTTTGCTGCTCGTTGAACGGGAGCTGTTGACCGCTACCGCTGCCTTGCGTGGTGAACAAGTAGGGAAGGGTGGCATGTTCCAATGCTCGGCCCATCGGCCTGGTGATGCTTTGCACCATCGCGACGCCGGGAAGGCGAATGAGACTCCTGGCCACCCGGTCTAACGAGATGAAATCGGCCGAGTTTCGCATGTCATGATCCGTCTCGACCATCAGCATCTCGGAGAACAGTTTGCTCTTCGTGAAGTGCCGATCCGCCGCCGCGAAACCCTGATTGGAAGGGGAATTGGCCGGCTGGTATTGACGGTCGTCGTAGTTCACCCGGTACGTCGGCACGAAGATCGCCCCGAGCATGACGGCAGCGGCACTGGCCGCGAGGATCGGCACCGGCCACCGCACCACGCTCGTCCCGATCCGCCGATAAAGCTGCCCCTTAGCCTTCCCTCTCGGGTCCATGAGCCCGAAAAGGCTGCCCAACGTCAACAGGGCCGGGCCGAGCGTCAGCGCGGCGGCGATGGTAAACAGCATGGTGACGGCTACGGCGGGCCCCATGGTGTGGAAGTAGTTGAGTCGCGCGAAAGTCAAGCAGTAACACGCCCCCGCGATCGTCAGCCCCGAGCCAATGATGATCGGTGCGACCCCCCGATACGCGGTGTAAAACGCGTCCTCCTTGCCTTGGCCGGCTTGTCGCGCCTCGTGATAGCGGCCCATTAAGAAGATGCCGTAATCCGTCCCCGCTCCCAGGGTCAGCGCGACGACGATGTTCACCGCGAATGACGAGAGCTCGAGGTACCCGAGATGGCCCAGGGTTGAAATGACTCCCTTCGCGACCAGCAGTTCGAACAGAACGCCGTACAGGGGCACCGCCAGGGTGGAAATGGAGCGATACACCAAAAACAACATCCCGACGATGAGGAAGATCGTCACGATCGTGATGTTGTTCAAGCTCGAATTGGCAATTGCCAGCGTGTCCGAGGCCAGCGGAGCCGCGCCGCTGACATAGACCTTGAGCCCGGGCGGGGGATTGTCCTTCGCGACGATATCCCGAACGGCATCAACGGACTGATTCGCTTGCATTTGGCCGATATCGCCCGCAAGACGCAACAGCACGTAGGTGGCCTTGCCGTCGACGCTCTGCGCGCCCGCCGCGGTGATCGGCTTCCCCCACAGATCCATGACGTACTGAACATGCTTGGGGTCTTGCTTCAGCCGGCGCATCAACTCGTCGTAATACCGATGGTCCACGTTGCCCAACAGTCGGTCGGCTTCCAACACGACCATGGCCAAGCTGGTCGAATTGGACTCGTGGAACTTCTCGCCGATGGCCAGCAACGCCCGCTGCGACGGCGCGTAGTGCGGGACCTGCGGCCCCGCGAGTTCTTCTGCGACTCTCTCTACCTGCGGCATGAAGGTGTTCGTCGAGATCGCCAAAAGCCCCCAAAAGACGATGATCGGTATCGCCAGGGCACGAACCGTCCTGGCGACGAAAGGCCGTTTCGCCCCATGCTCGTTCGCCCGATGCTCGCTCATGCGGATTTCACTATGCAGAAGACGTGCGCATCCTGACGGGTGTCGGATTGTTCATCGCGGACAACGCCGTTCACCAGTATCCGGCAGCCGAGTTGATCACCGCCGTGAACTTGCGCCGAGATACTGCCGGACACCACGGTGAGCGTGGTCGTCTCCGTGTGCGACCACGGCAACGTCGTGAGATCAACCCGATGCGGATGCCCGTCGACGTCCGCCCAGACGAGCATCCCCCCTCCCCGATGGAGCCGGACAACTCATAGTGACCTGTTTGGGACTGAACTCCGGAGGTGCTTGCGGGCCAAGGACGGTGATGACAGGCCCGGGAGCGGAGAACTCGTGCACCTTCCACATGCACACTCCACCCAAAGCGAGCGCAACGACGGCAACCAACGGCATCCAGGCTCGCGCCAAGACACTCCTGCCCACTGAACGCGGGCTCACGGGATCACCCCCATATATCAACTAGGTTGACATATGAACGTCCAAACAATGCCAGTGCTGGGCCGGAGCGCGAACACCGAGTGCGGACGTTATCACCTGCTGGTCCCGACTTGGCTCAAATTGGTGTGCAAGTCGGGCGGCGTCGCGTCGGTCGTCCGGGCACTGGTACCGGCAGATTCGGCGCGGCCTTCGGCCGGGCCTCGCCCCGATATAGCGTTTGACTGCGCGCCTGCGGCACCTGTCCCGGTAGCTTGGCTCTCCAGGCGACCACAAGACCGTGCTGGTCACCGTCCATCTGGTGGAGGAGCCGTGAACCGCGAGGTTGTCGAGCGTGTGCGCCGGGCCATCTATGACACGTTCGCCAGCCAGGGGCACCCACCGAGCCGCCAGCAGGTCCGGGACCTGGCTGCGGTGGACGAAGCGCAGGTCAACGAGGCAGTTGCCGAGCTCGCGGCTCAACGTCACCTCGCGCTGGATCAGTCCGGCAACGTCGTCATGGCCCATCCATTCACGACCGTGAACCTTGGGTTCTCCGTTATGGGCGAGAGGAACCTGTGGTGGGGCGGGTGCGCCTGGGACAGCTTCGCCATCCCCAACCTAGTGAAAGATGAGCCGAGCGTCCTGGTCGCCACCACCTGTCCCGCCTGCCGACGGCCGCTGGCTTGGACGGTCACGCGCGCCGGGCCACCAGAGGGACCCGAGGTCGCTCACTTCCTTGTCCCGATGGACAAGGTCTGGAACGACGTGGTCTACGCCTGCTCGAACCAGCGCCTCTTCTGTTCAAAGGACTGCGTGCAGGACTGGCTCGCCAGCACCGGCCACGCACACGGCTACATCATGGATCTCGCCACGCTGTGGCGCCTGGCGTCCGGCTGGTACAGCGGACGCCTCGACAGCCCCTATCAGCGCAAGGACCCTCAGGGCGCCGCCGATTACTTCCGTGGCGTCGGCCTGCAGGGGCCCTTCTGGGGGCTCAACGACTGACGTCGTGTTCAGTCGCAGCGCCGCTCGGTCTCCGCCACGAGCGCATCTGCGGACCACCTCCCCCGACGGGAGCCCTCTCCGCCGCAGAGTTAGTGCGCAAACTTGCTCGCCGCAGACGATGAACTGAAAGGTCAGCGAGACGGGATTGCCCAGAGCCCGTGATCGTGAGCCAAGTCAGCAGACCGGCGCCCGGTGGGCGCACCCTGGTTCGCGAAGATTCGGCGGTGGTCACCTGTTGTGCTTGCGTCAGGTCCAATCAATACGAGTGCTGGGCCGGAGCGCGAACACCGAGTGCGGACGTTATCACCTGCTGGTCTACTCGGTACAACGGGCGGTGACCCACACCACATGCCTTGTGTTGCTTCAAGACATTTTCTGCAGGCGCCCTTTCAACCTTGCGCTGCGGCGAAGCCGAATGGCGAGGTTTGTGGAGGTCAACATGGGGATCAGCCCGAGGAATGTCCGCTCGGAGGGCGTGGCTCCATGCAAGTAGTAAAGACTGCCAAATACAAAGAAGCAGCCCAGCATAAACAAAGTGCCGGGGATGCAGTAAGCCATCGGGGAGCTACGATCAGCAACGATTTGCTTTGCATAATCCAGCTCATTTTTCGACATGGGTTCGCGTTTGCGTACTTTATTTAGAACCGCTTTGGCGCTCCCAATTTCTTCGCTTATCGGAGCCGGCGTTCGGTCTCCCAGCCGCTTCACGTGTACAGCAGCAAAGGCGGCGAACACCAACGCCAGCGCAAGGGTGACTAAGGTCAGATAACCAAATAATCGCAAATCCATTATTCCAGTCTTTCGTTCCGCTGCCGAACCATCGAAGACTCCTCAAAAACGCTACCCCACGCTGTTGGTTGTCTTGACCCGGTCCGAGCCCCCGCAACTCCACTCGGCGACTCCTTGGGCGGCCGAGATTGCCGTGACGGCTGTGATTCGGGCGTCGACGGCCGACATATTGCCGCGCTCACACGGTTGGCAGCCGCCGACGATGAGAACTAGTCCAGCGTTCCCATCAGCAGGCTGGGCGACTTCGCCGACTCTTCCAGCATGTGCTCAACCGTCTTGTTCTCGGTGGCACTGGATCCCACAGCCGCCCAGTTCTTGCCCTCGGGGCTGAGCAGGTCGTTGTGCGGATCAATGAACACGACCGCAGTACTTTGTGGATCGCATTCCACTGTCTGCTGCCCTTCACTAACTGCGCCGATGAGGGTGGTCTCAGTGCCCGTGAATGCCTGTCGGAGAATCGAATTCGTGACGGGCCGAGCCTAATTCGGGTTGGCGCGATAAGTCTGCATGTAGCGACGCATCCGATCGGGATGCTTGGCCTTGTCGCGATCACTTAGGATCCGCTGAGCGGTGCCGGGGGGATAGCTGTGCTTGACCAGGCGGTGGTCAGCCGACGAGTCGAAGTAGGCAGTCGAGTAGATCAGCGCCAACACCAGCCCGCAGCCCACACCCACCCAGACGACCCAGCCGAATCCCAGCACGAGTAACAACACGAACGCGAGCGGCACCACCTGCACCACGGCGCGCACGATTTGGCGTTCACACCGGGTACGGCAGGTGAGGTCGTGCAACACCCACTGCCGGTAGCGCGGGCCCAGCGCACCGCCGAATGCGTACCAGATCCAGCGCAGCGGGTCGGGGCGACCGCGCTGGCCGTCGTCCGTCCCACCGTTTTCCGCAGCGACTTGCGGCTGCCCTTCCAGCGGCGTCATCGATCCAGCTCCGAGTCGAGCGCACCGGCCGCCAGTGCGGCGGCGTTGATGCTGGTGAGCACCTGGTGCAGGTGCTCGAGTTCGGCGAGTTCGACGCCGAGCCGCTCGATCACCGCCGGGGGAACCTTCAACGCCTGCCGGCGCAGGTTGCGGCCCTTCGGGGTCAGCTCCACGTGGGTGGTGCGCTCGTCGGTCGCGCTGCGCGACCGGGTGAGCAGGCCCTGGGCCTGCAGCCGTTTGAGCATCGGCGAGAGGGTGGCCGAATCCATCTGCAATAACCCCGCGATGTCCTTGACCGTGTGCGGTTCCCCGCCGGCTTTCGCGTTGTCCCACAGCGTCAGCATCACCAGGTATTGCGGATGGGTCAGCCCGAGCGGCTCCAGCAGCGGCCGGTACACCGCGAGCACCGCGCGGTTGGTGATGGCCAGCGCGAAACATACCTGGCGCTCTAGCGAGAGCGGATCGAGCTCCGTAGCGACTCCCTTGGTCATGGCTCCATCGTACACGCTCGGTTCGCATCCTATCCAATAGCTACCTATCTAATAGTGTCCTATGTAGCATGGCGTAGGTGTGTCGGATCGGATCAGCAGTGAACACCCGACTGATTGCCCGCGGTGTGCTCGCCGGTGCCGTCGGCGGACTGGCTGCCTTCGCGGGCGCGCGGATCGGCGCCGAGCCGATCGTCGGGCACTTGATCACCGTTGCGGGGTGTGCGCATGCAGGCGCCATCTGCGGTGGATGAGCATGGCGCCGAGTTGCTCAGCCCGGGCGTGCAAGCGACCGGCGAGATGGCTTTTGTCGTCGTGGCATTCGGGCGCTGCGATGGGCGCTCTACGGGCCGCGGCATTCGCCATCACGTACGTCCGAATCGACTCGGTTCGGCCTGGGGCGCTTGCGCTGCTGCTGGCAGTCGATGGATTCGCCGCGTTGTCGTTGGTGCCGTCGGTAAAGTATCTGCCCGCGCTGGGTCGCGAAGACATCATCAGCCAGCGCACCGGCTTGTACCTGTTGATGGTCGGCCTGTCGGCGGTGTTGGTGATCGGCGCCGTCACGCTGGGCGCCGCATCACCCGACGGCTGGGGCAGCTGGTGTTATGGGCCACCGTCGCGGTGGTTTTCGCGCGGCTCGCGAACAGGATGCTCGATGCCAAGACCCATCGGCATCTACGGCTGCAAGCCGGGACGGGCCGCTGCGGAGACATGCCCGCGCCGATGACCGCCAGTCATCCTCGGTTGTCTCCGCTGCCCGCATCAGCGGCAGCCCGTTGGGCTTCGCCCGGGTAGGCGCGCACCACGCCGTTGAGAGGGCCGTCACATATGGTTAGTGGACTATTTATTAGCTACCTAGCTGTTAGGGACTAATAAGACCCCGACAACGGAGTCACAGGTTCAAGGAGGGTCCCGATGAGTGTCACCGACGAGTTTCTTTCGAATAACGCTGCGTTCCCCCGCGCCGACTTGCTCAACGAACCGGACGCTATACCCACAGTGGGCCCCGTCAGCTTCGTCGACGGGCTGCCGAAGGGTTCGGCACTGCTGGTGGTGAAGCGGGGCCCCAACGCCGGATCCCGGTTCCTGCTGGATCAGCCCGTCACGTCGGCGGGCCGACATCGCGGCAGCGACATCTTTCTCGACGAGGTCACCGTGAGCCGCCGGCACGCGGAGTTTCGTTGGGAGAACGACGAATTCCAGGTTGTCGACGTCGGCAGTCTATACGGCACATACGTCAACAGGGAGGCGGTGGATTCGGCAGTATTGGTCGACGGCGACGAGGTGCAGATCGGCAAGTTTCGCCTGGTCTTTTTGACCGGGGCCCAAGATCGACGGCGGCACAGGGTAACCGGACTAGCCAATGACACACTTGACAGCCACACCGGCTTCCGGCTGCCGAGGTTTCGGGACAACGGCTCGGGACGGGATCGCGGGTGACCCCACAGCGCGAGCATCACCAGATACTGCGGGTGGTCAGCCCCCCGGTTTCAGCGGCCGGTAGACCGCGAGCTCGGCGCGGTTCGTGACGGCCAACGCGAAGCACACCTGCCGTTCCAGCGCGAACGGGACGACGTCCTGCACGGTGGTCTTGGTGGACATATTTCGACCGTACTCTATTAGATCGAATACTAATTAATCGTATGCTAAGCATCACACCTGCGGTTCGGATGAACGGCGCCTTGGCCAGCGCTGACCTAATTAGGAGCTAGACGTTCAGTTTCCAAGAGGGCACTCACATTCGAATTTGCGGTATGCCAATGAGGAGGTTCGCTATCGCGACCTGGGCTGCTGGTGCTCTGGCGGCCGCGGCGTTGGGATTGGCCGGCGCGGCGGGTGCCGCTCCATCCGACTTCGGGTCGGTCGGCGACACCGTGAAAAGCCTTCAAGACCAGGGCTACAACGTCATGCTCAAGGGTATTCACGATGGCCCGCTGTCTGAGTGCTCCGTCACCGGAATCCACCCGACAGTGTCGGGTCCGGCCACACAGTTGACCTCCGTCTAGGTCGACATATCGTGCCCGTCAAGCAACGACTGACTTGAGAGCAGACGGAATAAGCCCCCAGTTCGTGCTGAGTTTGGGAGCTTTGCTGTCCGCTTACGCTGTCGGATTGCCGGCGGCGGAGCGTCAGCTCGCGGCACGGATGAAGTCGGGATTAGTGACCGCGGAAGCGCGACGCTATCAGCTCTCTGCGGAGCAGGTTCGGACCGGGATAGGCGACGATGACTCGGCGGTGGTCGGGTTCGCAACCTTCGACGAAGGTCACCCCGTTCTCGACGTGGGTGTAGGTTGCCGGATCGTAGGCGAGCAGACGCTGCCTGATCCGATCCAACTCGGCCTCGCTGTCGGTGGCCCACATGAGGTACTGGACGCCGCCCGGGCCGACACCGTGGCGCCGGGTCTGGCCTTTTGAGTTTAGGTAGATCTGAAAACCATCGGGGGCCAACAGCAGTGCCGCGTGCGGCTCGCGAAGAGCGACGTGGCAGTGGAAGACATCACGGTAGAACCGCACGGATCGGTCCAGGTCGGACACCCGCATCACTGACGACGCGACCCGGGCTGCGGCTTTGGTGGCCTGAGTTGCTGTTGTCTCGCTTGGTGTTTCCGACATGTGAACCTCACTAGTAGCGATTGCCCTGGCGGTCATGCTGGCATCGTAGGCCATTATTTAGGTTACTAACTATTAGTATGCTGAGGTTTATCGCTAGCAGGTATGCCAGTTGGCCGCCAGCGGTAACGACAGTCGCTGGGTCGAGTGCAATCGTTACGGGCGTGGCGGTGGTCGCAACGGTCGCTCTTCACCGGCGTGATGACGGCCCAGAGTCCGACCGCCGCCGACATCGCCAGCGTGGCTCAAAGGTGTTCCAGGACAGCGCGATTCCCCGTGCCGGGTGTGGATGTGCCCGACGAGAGAAAAGAGATACCACCATGACCGTAGTCAGAGCCGCTGCCGTGCAGATCAGTCCGGCGCTGTACAGCCGCGAAGGAACCTTCGACAAAGTCGTGCAGAAGATCGCCGAGCTCGGCCGTCGAGGTGTGCAGTTCGCGACGTTCCCGGAGGCGGTGGTGCCGTACTACCCGTACTTCTCGTTCCTGCAGAGCCCCTTTGAGATCGGTCCGGAACATCTCAGGTTGATCGACCAGGCGGTGACGATACCTTCGCCTGCCACACACGCGATCGGGGAAGCGGCCAGGCAGTCCGAAATGGTTGTGTCCATAGGCGTGAACGAACGCGATGGCGGCACTCTATTCAACGCCCAGCTGCTCTTCGATGCCGACGGCTCGATGCGTCAGCGCCGGCGCAAGATCTCGGCGACCTACCACGAGCGCATCATCTGGGGACAGGGTGACGGTTCGGGACTTCGGGCGGTGGTCAGTGCCGTGGGGCGCATCGGACAGTTGGCGTGCTGGGAGCACTACAACCCGCTGGCCCGGTACGCCCTGATCGCCGACGGCGAGCAGATCCACTCAGGTATGTGGCCCGGTTCGTTCGGCGGCGAGCTGTTTCGCCGAGCAGACCGAGGTCAGCATCCGCAACCACGCACTCGAGTCGGGTGCTTTCGTCGTGAACGCCACCGCCTGGCTCGACGCCGATCAGCAGGCGCAGATCGTGGCGGACACGGGTGGCCCGGATCGGCCCGATCTCCACGGGGAGCTTCACGGCGATCGTCTCGCCACACAGGGTGAGCTGATGGGTGAACCGCTGTGTTCGGGCGAGGGTGAGGTCATTGCGGATCTCGACTTCTCGTTGATCGACAGCCGCAAGGCCAAGTTGGATTCCCGCGGGCACTACAGTCGCCCGGAGCTGCGACTGGTGTCCGGCGCCACGCACGCACCCCGGAGTAGTCACCGGTGATCACCGGGTAGGCACGGCTGCCGTCGTCGAGGTCACTGACCTCTTCGATC
>Ga0207693_10001951_pt1 | contig 18070 bp, 5 predicted proteins | sample LARL81metaG_FD_184347 | JGI IMG/M metagenome (GOLD analysis project Ga0207693, IMG submission 184347) | Corn, switchgrass and miscanthus rhizosphere microbial communities from Kellogg Biological Station, Michigan, USA - LAR L8-1 metaG... | ecosystem: Host-associated > Plants > Roots >...
GAGCATCCTGGTCGCGGCCTCGGTCCGCTCGTGCACGTAGTCCGGGCCCGCGATCGCGTCGCAGTAGGCGGCCAGCACGGCCGACTCGATCTGCCGGTCTCCGGCGGCGCGGGCCAGCCGGACCGCGTCCTGCGCCAGCGCCACCCGCTCCGCCTGTGACGCGGAGCCTGCCAGCGCCAGCGACAGCCGGCCGCGCACCGCGGCCCGCAGCGCGGTCTCCTCCGGGGGGAGCGCCGCATCAGCGCTCCGCAGCAAGTCCGCCTGCTCTTCATCTTGCAGCGGGACCTCGAAGCCGGCCAGCCCGCCGCCGAGGGCGAGCGCGGCCCTGGCCAGGTCGCCGGAGCGTCCGCCCGACGCCGCCTCGCGGGCGGCGCCGAGCAGCACTTCCCTGGCCGCGGCGACGTCGCCGCATAGCTGCAGCGCTTCGCCGTACTCGACCGACACCGCGGTCGCCTCGGCCGGGCGGCTGGCGAGCGCGCGGGCGTAGTGTGCGGCAGCGGCCTCGAAGCCGAAGCCGGCGACCGCGTCCCGTGCCGCCCGCAGCGACCAGTCGGCAGCCTTCTCGCGGGCGGAAGGGCCAGCCGCGCGGGACCAGTGGTAGGCGAGCCGGGCGGCCGCTGCAGACGGGCTGACCGGCTGCTCCAGCACCTCGCCGACCGCCGCGTGCAACTCGCCGCGCCGCGCACTGGACAGGCCATGATCGAGCACCTCGCGGATGAGCGCGTGCCGGAACCTGTACCGCGCCGGACCGGCCGGGTCGACGTCAAGCACCCGTCCCGCCGCAGCCTCATCGAGCAGCCGGGCAGCAGCTTCCCCGCTGACCCCGCTCACCTGGCACAGCAGGTCGTCCTCGATCGTCTCCGCTGCCGTCTCAGCGACGATCGCGGCCGCGGTCAGCAGCGACACGCACGGCTGGCTGAGCCTGGCCAGCCGTCGCTGCAGCACCTCTTGGACGCCCGGTGGCACCATCAGCGTCGCCGCGGGTCCCCGCGCGGCAGCCAGCCGGGCCACCTCCTGCACGAAAAACGGGTTGCCGCCGGTCCGGGCCCGCAGGGCCGCCGCATCCTGCCCGGCCAGGCCGGATCCGGCAACGCTGCTCATAAGGGCGGCGACCGCGGCCTCATCGAGCGGCGGCAGCAGCACCCGCCGCACGCTGGCCGGGAGCCCAGCGAGCCGGTCACGGACCTGCTGCGTGGCCTCGTCCTGCTCCTCCCGGCAGGTGAGCACCAGCATCAGCGGCAGGGCGGCGGCCGCCTCGGCCACCCCCCTGGCGACCATCACGGTCACAAGATCGGACCAGTGCAGGTCCTCGAGCACGATGAGCAGCGGCTGGCGCGCGGCGGCGACGGCGATTGCCTCGACGATCGCGGCGGCCATGACCTCCCGGTCCGCGGGACCCGCGGTCGCGCGGTCCTCCCGCCACGGCAACTCCAGGCCGATAGCGGTCAGCGACCGGCGCCAGGGCCACAGCGGCGGCATCCCCGCCGCCGAGCACGCGCTCCTGGCGACCCGCACCCCGGCCTGCTCAGCCTGACTGACCAGCCAGTCGGCAAGCATGGACTTGCCCATCCCGGCCTCACCGAGCACGAGCACCGCCCCGCCGTGCCCAGCCGCCGCGCGCGCCAGGGCCGCGGCCAGTTCGGCCTGCTCACGATCGCGGCCGACGATCGCCGGGAGGACATCACCTGGCAGGTGCATGTGCACATGCAACCACACGCCCGGCAAGCGGGAAACGGACGAACGGGTCAGTAGCTGGCCCAGTCACGGCCGAATCTCGGCGAAACCAGGGACCGCCCATCCTTCGGCATAGCGGGGGATGCTCCATGTACCCATGCGATAATTCCTTGGCAGGCCAGGCTTTATATTCTCCGGCGCCCAGTGCTAGCCCGCGAGCGGGCTTAGGATATGACCCTATTTGCGTCACTTACCCGCCATTTACAAGTCCTAATGAAAATGGCGCTTGGCGGCGAGAAGCTTGCTTTCCCGTGAGGGCGGGCGGAGACTGCGGCTAAGCGGCCCGTCGCGGTCTTGAGGGGGGCGATCGGGATGACGCCGTACGAACTCGCGCTCTTCGATCTGGTCAGCCCGTATGTGCTGCAAGGCGACACGTTTGGGCAATGGCACGCGGCGCTCTCGGTGATCTACGTTAGCGAGTACACGATCACCGCGGATGATCTCGGTGTCGTCATCCGTGGCGTTGCGAAGTTCAGCGGGGACGTGAGCCCCTATATCGATCCCTCCACGATGACCTTCGGTGTGAACGCGGACAATACCGAGGGCCATCCCGCTAACGACCCTGGCCGGCGTGACCCGTGGATCGATGTCCGCGACGCGCAGATCGATTTCGAGCTGAGCGCCCCGCGGGAGGTATCGCAGAAGGTAGCGACCGCGGTTTCGAATATCGGCAGCGGCGGCGGATTCGCGAACGATGCGGCGGTACTGAAGGCGTATGACGCCAATACGGCGGACCCCCCGCCCTCCGACTACGCATCCACCGCCTTCGTCCTTGACCTGATGCTGACGACCATCGTCCTGCGTCCGCCGTTCCTCAGGGGAGCCAAGCTCGATCCGAGCGGAATCCTTCTCGAGGACCCAACGCACGCGCAGGTGAAGATCAACCTGCCGAAGATCAAGGTGCGGCTCAGCCAGGGATCGCAGGCCGCCGACCCGCTGACGGCGACGCTGCTCTCCCTCGGGGCGAGCGGCCTGGACGACCAGGATGACATCGGCGTGGCCGATCTCATCACGATGGACCCCCCTTACGCGTTCATCGGTACCTCGAAGACCGTCGGCATCGGCTTCCGCACCGCGACCCTCGACCTCTCAGAAGGTTCCACGCCGCCCGACGTGCTGGCGCAATTTGGTTACGACGACAGCTGGATGGGCGTGTACTTGCCCGAGCTGCGCTTGTACGTCGCCCCCAACGGGGCGCAGGGCCTGGCTGTCGACGCCAGTGCGACCAACCTGCTGATCGGCTTCGGCGCGTCGGCCGGGGTGACCGGGGACTTCGAACTGGCGATCATCGATCAGGGCTCGGGGCCGGTCACCGTCAGCGCCCGCTTTTACGATGCTAAGCAGCGCTGCTACGGCATCACCAAGTCGCCCGACGGGCAGACGGCGACCGTCGCCATCCCCGATCACACCAAGATGGTGATCGACATCGACGGCGGACTGACGCCGTACACGGCGAGTGCGCAAATCGGCGGCAACCCGGATTCTCCCGGCCGCCTGTTCGACGTCAGCTTCGGCACCGACACCACGCTGACCATCGTGATCTCCGCCACCGGGGCGCAACCGGGAGCGACGCCGACAAAGCTCACGATCACTGCGAACCTGAAGCCAGCGTCCGCGCCGCCGCCGTCGGGAACGGCGCCGGCGCCGGACAATCCGGCGGTCACGGTGGAGACGACCTCAGTCACCCAGAACGGCCTGACCGTCCAAGAACCGCAGCTGACCTTGATCTCGCAGACCTCCAGTCAGGCGACGATCGCCCTGGATACCGATCAGGCGACCGCCGCGAACACGCAGTGGACGATGAACGGGACGCCCGCGGGGACCAGCCCCAACCTCACGGTCGACTGCGGGCCCGGGGTCACGGTGGACGTCACGGCGACGCTGCCGGGGGCTCCCGGCGTCGGCACCTTTACCGCGTACTACCGCTTCGACCACCCCAAGCCGAACGTCGACGATCCCGCTAGCTACGCGGCCATCCCCGGCAATACCAACACCGCGCCAGCCGCCGACGAGGGCCTGACGTCGCCCTGGCCAAGTGGCAGTGATGCCGCTACCGCGCTGTACCCGCTGCTCAAGGACCTGCCGGCCAACACCGCCATCACCGTCAAGGGCTACGCCAGCTATGAGGCGGGCGACCAGACGACCACTTCGAGCAACGACTGGCAGTACAACAACCAGCTCGCGACCAATCGCGCCACCGGCCTCCAGGCCATCATCGGCAAGTTTCCCGATACGACCTTCACGAACGTTACCGCTGCGCCGGACATGAGCAACTGGCCCAGCCAAGGTCCCGGGCTGGGCACCAGGGAGACCTTCTGGAAGGCGGTCGCGACCTGGCCACCGCAGCCCGCTCCAGGGACCGTTACCGCCGGTACTGTCAGCCGTCCCGCGGAGCAGCCGCCCCAGCCCGCGCCGGTGCCCGACAATCCGCAGGACGCCAGCCCGCCGCCGCCGCCGAGCTGGTTCAAGAAGGTCGACGCGAAGGTCCGCATCGTGCGCGATCATTTCGTCGCCTGCGAGGTATCCGGCAAGTTCGACATCCAGACGCCGAGTGAGAACCAGCTGGCCAGCGGTGGAGTACCCAACGCGCAGATCCCGCAGTGGGGGGATGTCGGCAGCCAGAATCCGGCCGACGGAATCATCGACGTGCGGCTTGTCGTGCAGATCGACGATGCCACCGACGTGGTGACCGTCAGCGGCTACTTCGGCGCGGACCCGGCGGACAAGGACGGCCTGAAGATGATCGGCTGGCTGCCGCCCGCGCCGGCGCCGCTGCCAGCGCCCTCTTACGGTCTCGACTTCCTCGGGCTCGGGATCGCCTTCTGGCCGCTGATCGCGGACTCGGCGGGTGCGGTGGCGTCAGACGGAGCGCCGGTGGAGCTCGCCGTCACCGCGGCCGGGTTTGCCGTCGTCGCTGGCATTGCCGCCCTGCCCTGGTTCCGGGTCGAGCGGGTGATCTGGTACGGCGGCGAGTTTGACCTGCAGGCCCGCCCGGACGGTGACGAGGTACTCATTCTCGTCGACATCGAAACGGCTGTCTCAGCCGATATCTCGATCGCCTCGGTGGATATCGTCACCATTCCACGCTCGACGCCCCTGGTTGTGCGGTACAAGGCAATCGGCTTCATCATCGGCAACCCGCCAGGCCAGCCGAGGTTCCAGTTCCGGCCCTATTTCGATTCCTCTAAGGGATACACCATCGATGTCTCGAAACCCGGGGCTATCCAGGTACACGACCCATTCGACCAGATCCTGAAGATCCTCGGCGCGCGCCTCTCGCGCAACAACCCGTTCCTGGTCGAAATGGATCTCGGTTTCGCGGTTGACCTCGGCGTGGTGACCATCGACCGGGCCCGCGTCCGCCTCAACCTGAGCCCGGGCGGGCCTCCCGAGCTGACCGCGTTCGGCGCCAGCGTCGACATCCCCGGTGCGCTGTCCGGCAAGGGGTACGCCCAAATAGGCAGCGACTCCCACGGTGACTCCGTGATAGCGGGCAGCCTCGACCTGACCATTACGCCGGTGAACGTCCGGATCGCGGCCACCCTCGCGATCGCGCAGATCTCGGCGGCCGACGGCGGGCCGGCCACTGGCGTCCAAGCCTCGCTCGAGGCCGACTTCCCCGTGGCTATCCCGCTGGCCGACTCCGGTCTTGGCATCTACGGCTTCATCGGCCTATTCGCGATGAACTTCGACCGGGACATGAGCATCATTCCGGCCGGGAACGTAGAGCCGCCGGAGCTCGCCTGGCTGAAGGCGGCCAACGGCGACGTGTCGAATCCGCGGTACTGGACCCCCAACATCGACCATTGGGCGTTCGGCATCGGCACCCTGCTCGGCACCGAAGGCACCGACATCCTGTTCAACCTCAAGGGCCTGGTCCTCCTCGAGCTTCCAGGGCCCCGCCTGCTGATCGTCATGAAGGCGAACCTGCTGGCCGAGATTCCCGCCCTGGCAGGCGATGCCGAGGGAACCTTCCTCGCGGTCATCGACCTCGATTTCGGCCGGGGCACGCTCACCATCGGGCTCTCGATCGATTTCTCCGTCGACCCGCTGCTCGAGATCAAGATTCCCGTTGAGGCGTTCTTCGACTTCACCGACACCAGTGACTGGCACATCTACCTCGGTCAGTACGCCGACCAGGTCCAGGCGACCGTCCTTGAGGTCTTCGACGCATCCGGCTACCTGATGCTGTCGGGCAACGGCATACCGGCGCACAGCAACCTGCCCGCGGTCACCGGGTTCTCGATCGCCGTCGGCCTGCACGTGTCATACACCTGGGGAGTCGACCCGCTGTACGCGCGGCTGGCGGCCGGGTTCGACGCCGTGGTCGGGTTCTCGCCGTTCCGGATGGCCGGCATCATGACCGTGCGCGGCTCGCTGCACTTGTTCATCCTCGACATCAGCGCCTATGCCGAGCTCGACGTCGAGGTCGGCGACGATGGCCACGGCGGGCACATCGCGAAGATCAGCGGCCAGGTCTGCGGTGAGGTCGACTTCCTGTTCTTCAGCATCAAGGGCTGCGTGAGCCTGACGATCGGGAGCGACGCCGTACCCCCGCCTGACGCCCCTCCTCTGGTCAAGTCGGTGAAGCTGATCAGCCGCTCGCCCGCTCTTGTCGTGGGAACGGGGGTCGATAAGCCCATCGACTCCAGCCTCGCGAATGCCGTGGAGGCCGACTCAGGACCCGCGCCGGGCGATCTGCCGGTCGTGCCGATCGACGTGGTCCCCGCGCTGATGATGGCGATGCCGCCGCTGCAGGCTCCCGCGCTCAGCTTCCTGGGCCAGCCCATCGGCGGGACCTCCGACGCGCCAAGCGGCGGCTGGGTGCAGCGCGGTGACATGTGGTACCAGTACACGCTGACCGAAGTCAGCCTGGCCGGCCCGGTCGGTCCCGGTAAGACCCCCGCGACCTGGTGGAACACCAAGGCCGGGGACCAGGCGCTTGAGGCGCAGCTGGCCCTGCTGAGCTGGGTGCCCGATCCCACGCCCAAGGCGGTCGGCTCAAGCAGCTATCTCGACCAGACCACGACCGAGAAATGGGGGACGGCCTGCCAGGCGGCCGCGCCGCCGGCCGCGGTCTTCTGGACGTTCTTCTACCAGGTTCTCGGCCCGTCCGATTCCGGCTGGCACCCAGCCGGGACGGCCTACCCGGATCCGCCGGATACTGTCAGGTCCGGTCCGCCCGACCTGTCCCTCACCGTGACCGAACGGTGGCGCTGCGGCGACCGCTTCGCCGACCGGATGAGGGGTATCGTGCCGGCCGAGGTGGAAAGCGCGGCTGTCCCGTGCAAGGGCGCGGGCGCGGTAGCTGCCCCGGTGCGGGGAGCGAGCGCGGGTAGCGCGGCGGCCACGGCGGCTAGTCAGCCACCGCTAACAGGCAACCCGGTCAGCGCGATCCGCGGCGGGCTCGCGGGCGCGGCCGCCACCGTTCCCGACGAGCCCCTGACCATCGCCGACATGATCCAGCGGTTCAGCGCCGGCCAGCCGGTTTCCCGCGCGTCAATGTCGCGGCTGCTCCTTTCCCGTGACGTCCCCTCGCCCGGCCCCGCAGCCGTTGCGCCCGAGTGCTTCGGCTGGGCGCTGGCCTCACCGGTGTTCGACGACGGGCGACCGGTCGACGTTGGAGACCAGGCTCGCGAGCCCGCCGTCGTCGCGGCCTGGAGCCAGCGCGGATTCCGGCCCGGCCCGCTGGACGACGCCGTCGTGCTCAACTTCGGGCCGTTTGAGTACGCCCGCGTCTACCTGTGGGTTCCGACGCGAATGCTGGACGCCCAGGCGATCGCGGTCGGCGCGTGCGACGCCAACGACCACTTCTCCCAGCTGCACGTCATCTCGGCCGCCGACGCGCTCCCGACGGTCACGCTGCCCTCGACCTGGACCGATCCGGCGAGCCCGTGGGAACCCGCGGTCTTCGCCCTCGAAGAACTCGAGGCGCAGGCGGCGCAGAACTACACCGCGGTGTTCGTCGAAGTCAAAGGCACCGGGAACGAGGACCGGGTGCAGATCGGCTGTCTCCCGGCCTCCCGTCCGCTGCGGGAGAAGATCACCCTGCGGCCGTTCTACGTTGGCGGCATCGAAGCCCTGAAGACGTCAGAGGCAACGCGTTCGAGCTACGACACGACCCAGCAGACCGCGAAGCAGTCGGTCTTGCAGGACGCGCTCGGCCTCGACAGCGCGGACAACGCCCTTCTTCAGGCGGGGCAAGAGTACAAGGTCACGGTGACCTGGGACGTGAGCCGCCAGCAGCGAACCCCGGGTCAGGCGCCGTCGGACCTGCCGACGGTGAGCGGGCAGGTTCAGTCGTTCTGGTTCAAAACGGACACCGCGCCACCGGCCAGGCTCGACCCCTGGGTTCTCGTCGCGCTGCCCGGCGAGGCCGAGACCCACTTCTTCGGCTCGGAAGCCGTGCGGGTGGTGTTCGCGACCAGCAACGTCGGCGAGCTCTACGCGGCCTACGGGAAGAAGCTGCAGGCCCGCCTGCGGCCCTCGTCCTACGTGCCGGTGCCGAGTTCGCCCGCCACGCCGCATCCTTACCCGCTGAGCCCGGCCAACCTCCAGCCGATACCCGCCACCATCCTTTCCCCCTGGGAGAACGCCGTGCAGAACCTGGTCGCGACGGCTGCGCCATGCGTGGCCGTCAGCGGCGAGCGGACCCGGCATTCGGCGGTGACGATCCCGATCCCGCTCGATCTCTATACCGATTACCTGCTCGACATCGAGATGCTCGACGCCACGGCGCCAGACGGGTCGCCGGGCACCCTGGTATGGCGCGGCTCCTTCTCCACCGGCGGGTACCCCACCGCCGCCGATTTCGCCGGCTCCTTCCAGGCAAGCAAGGTGTCCCACCGCGGTGTCCATCCGGAAGACATGGGCAAGCTGCAGGCGATCGGGCCAGCGTTCGCCAGCGCCGCCCCGCAGGGCGCCCAGTTTGACACCGCGCTCAGCGGCGCCGGGCTGCCCGCCATGCCGGTGCCGAAGATCCCGGGGGTGACCGTCTTCTGGGATCCGCTGTCCCCGGTGCCGCAGCCCGCCGCCCTGCTGATCGACGCGTCGGAGCCGATGTGGCGCGAACGGCCCATTCCGATCCTGATAACCGATCCGGCTCCGGCGAGCGCACAGCGCTATGAGCTGCGGCCGCAGCCATGGCTCGAGCTGGTGCAGCAGGCCGGCGGCGACAACGTGGTCGACTATATCGTTCCGGCGCCAGGCGGACAGCGCGCCCTCGTCACGCTGAAGCCCGGCTGTCGCGGTCAGCGCGTCACCCTCGCCCTGAGGCGCGTCGCGTACACCGAGGCCTACCTTGACGGGCCCGCCGCGACGGACCAGTTCTACACCGTCCTGGACCAGGTGCTGACGGCCGCGCCGTGGGAAGAGGTGGACTAAGGTGCCCACCTACCTCGTCGACCCCGCGCTCTTCCACGCCGAGGGCGCCGTGGTCAACTGGGACGCCGCCGCCAAACGAGTCGGGCTGCCCGGCTCGCCGGGCCACACCTACGGCTCGGTCATCGAGTTGCGCTGGATGCTGAAGGCGACGATGGGCATGCCCACCGAGCCATTCGGGATCTGGGTTCGCCCGCACGCGAAGGAGCCCGCGAAGGCGCTCCAGATAACGCAGCGCCAGCTCGAATTCGCCGGGCTGGTCACCATGATCACCTGGGCCGACGGCGCGATGGCGCAGGTACTCGTCAACGTCCAGGCACCAGCGGGCGGGAGTATCTACGCCTTCTCCGGCGGTCCGCTGCAGTCGAACATCTGCTCCTTCACCGCACTAGCGACCGGTAACTCGACGGTCGAGCTGACCGCGCCCGCCATCGACGGGCTGCTGGTTTCTCCCGGCGTCTCCGTCACGCAGGTGATCGGTACCCTGCCCGCCACCCTCAGCAACGCCGGCTGGACGCTGATCGAGCTGGCGGGACTTCCGGTCCAGCAAGCGCAGTGGAGCGGGATCGGCAAGCAGGGCGAGCCCCAGGGAATCACCGGCTCGCTGACCGATGCGCAGACCGCCGCCGTGAGCCGGCTCAGGCGCGGCGCCCCGCCGGTTGGCTGGGGCCCGCTGCTCGCCGTCGGCTACCCGGCCCCGCCGTGGTTGGCGCCGGGCTTCCCCGCCCTGGTGCAGGAGGTGAACTCCAGCCTGCTCGACCAGCTGCGCGACATCGTGCGGGATTTCCCTCCCGATCAGCAGGCGGCCCAGGTAGTGGAGGTAACGGTCCCGCCGCCAACGAATTCGTCGGGTCAGCCGATGAACGCGAGCCCGAGCACGTCGGAGCTGGCGCCCCAGCCGATGACGCTGATGGCCGCCGCTATCGATCCGTTCCTCAGCCTGGTGCTCGGCTTCGGCACCGCCTACCCGGCGCAGGGTGACACGTCCATCCTCGGTCCTGTCGCGCAGGACTTCATGATCACGGCGCACTGGGAACAGGGGCTGGACGGAGCGTCAGCACCGCTCGACTACGCGGCCGTCATACCGAGGCCCGGGCCGGCAGTCCCCCCCGGTCCTCCAGCCAACCTGGCCTGCGTGGCGCTCGGCGCCCTGCGGCCGCTGGCGAGCGACGGCGACTGGCGCGACTCCGTCAGGCTAAGCTGGGATCGCCCACCCGACATGCAGCTCACGCGCCCCGTGAGCTTCGCCGCCGCCCGGACGGGCATCTCACCGCCCGCGCCCGCGCAGCCGCTGATGGACCCGCGCCCAAGTGGCGGTTACCGGCCGATCGGCATCAACCAGGTGACCGATCCGCCGGATCCCGAGTTCTCCCGGCTGAACATCGTCGATCGCGAGCTGGATATTCCGGCCAGCCCCGGTTCACTCGCCGTGAAGTACGGCGCGGCGGTCCAGGATATCTACGGGCAGTGGACGCCGTGGGCCACCATCGACCAGGCGCTCGCGCAGCCCGACCTGGAGCCGGTGCAGATCGTCCGGGCCGAGCTGGCGCCGGTCGTGCCGGCATCCGGGTCCCTCTGCCCGGCCACCCTGGAGCTGGACTTCCTCTGGGACTGGCGCATCCGTTCCCCGATGCAGGTCACCTTCACCGGGCTCATGTACCCCGCCGCCGCTCACGGGTCGCCTCCGCCGTCGCTGGTCATTCCCGGGGGGCTCGACCGGTCGCTCACCGGTGGCGGCCCGCCGCTCGTGGTGACATTCGCGGCCGACGTACCGTCGGCTCCTGGCGCCACCATTGCGCCCTTGACCACGGACGGCGACGAGGCCAGCGGGTTCGGGGCCGCGCAGGGCAGCGATGCCCGCCGGTACCGGCTTGAGGTCACGGGACTTGCGCTCGACTTCGCTGGCACCGGGTTCATCGGCATGGCAATCTGGGCGCAGGGCCAGGAACGGATCGCGCCACAGCGGCTTACCGCGTGGTCGGGCAAGCCGATGGTGGTCTCGACCGGCGATCCACGTCCGCCGGTCGTGACCCCGGCTCACGTCAGGCTCGGTAGCCTCCCCGACGCGACGGGGTCGAGTCATGTGCAGATTTCTTGGGGCACACAGCCAAGCGCGGTCGGCTACTACGTCTACGAGGCCACTGAGGCGAGTCTCCTCGACGCCTACGGTCTGCCCGAACCTTCGCAATCGGCGACGCTCGACCAGCGGCTGGCGGTGCTCATGGCCGCATTCCGCGCGAATCCGCTGCGCCGCCCTTTCACCCGGGTGAACTCGACGGCGCAGCAGGATACCGGCCTGGACATCGCGCTGCCTCGCGGATCGACCGGTATCCATCTCTACGTGGTCCTGGGCGTCAGCGCCGGCCAGGTGGAGAGCGCCTGGCCAAGCGGGCAAACACCCGACGCTTCGCTCATCGCGGTGGCCGCACCCTACGTCAGCAGCCCGGCGGCCCCGATGATTGAGGTGGGGCGCCTGCTCGACACCACCACGATTCCGCCCACCTACAAAACGAACATCTTGGTCACCACGCGTCCAGGCCCGCGGCCCGCCCGGATCGACCTGCATCGGGTCCGGGTGGACGATGCGGCGAGAGAACTCGACACCATGGGCCCCGCGGTCGCGCGGGTCACGGCAAGCGGCGCGGGATGGACGGCTACGCAAACCCCCGACCAGGTCTACGGCCCGTATATCGCCACCGTCCAGGGGACCGACGCACCGCCAGGATCGTGGCGGCGCGTGTGGTACCGCGCCACCGCATGGACAGCGCAGGACGACACCCGGGGCGCACTCGCCGGCCGGTCGGCGGCGAGCAACGCCGCCTGGGTGGTCCTGCCGCCCCCTGATGGTCCCGTGCTCTCCCCGCTGCTCATGGGCGGCGGTCCCGGAGCCGCCGATGTGGTCGTGCAATGGACATGCCCCTCACCGGTCGCGCGCACGCCACTCGGCCCGCATCGGATCGCCGCCCGGGCGCGGATCGCCGGGGCACCAGCGCAGCTGGCACCGCTGCTAATGGTGGACTCGACGCTTGACGCACTCGACAGCGCGGAGCCGGCCACCGGTTCCGGGGTCTGGATCGTCGGCACGAGCTCGGGGCTGTCCACGTACCGGGCCATCATCCGCCGGGCGGCCGTTACCGACGCGGTGGACTTCGCCGTCCGTGTCACCGACCCGGTCGGCCGCACCGGGGCTCAGCTGCTCACCGTCCCCAGCGGGCCTGCTGACCCCGCGCCTGACCTGGAGAACGTCGCTTTCGGCACGGCACCCGGGCCGCCACCACGCAGAGTGCTGACCTTTACGAGCACCTCGCCGATCGTTGCCCCGCTTGACGGGCCTTACGTGCTGCGGGTGGCCGGCTCCAGGTCGCTCCCGTTCCCGCCGCCGCCGACGCTGACCATGCCCCTGGGCAGCGTGCCGGTGAGGCCGCCCGCAGGCTCACCGGAGATCTTCGCCATCCGCGGGCTGGCCGGGCCGCCCTACGCCTACACCGTGGTGACGACCGCGCTCGTCACTGGATTCGTCGTCCGGATCACCGCGCCCGACGGCCGGTACGTGCAACAGGCGGTGACCTGACATGACCTCCCAGACGATCACGACCATTACTCCGGCTGACGTCCAGCAGGACCTGCAGAGCAACGGGCTCGACACGCTGGGGCTAACATCGGTCGCCTTGTCTACCCGATGGGCGGATACCACCCCGGCGAACACCGACTACGACTCGGCCGCGCTAATCCTGACCATCGGCGCGCTGCGCGCACCGTACCGAGGCATCCTCGATTTCGCGTTCTCGCCGGCGTCCTCGACCCTCGCCGCCGACATAGCCGCCACGGACCTGAGCCTGACCGTCGCGCCGGGGGACGGCGCGCGATTCCCGAGCCCGAGCGGCGGCGACATCCTGCTCACCGTGCAGGACGTGGCCGGAACGGCGATGGAGGTCGTCAGCTGCACGGCCCGCAACAGCGACACGTTCACCATCGTGCGGGCGGCCGATAACACAACGGCGGAGTCCTTCAAGGCTGGCGCCAAGGTTTCGCTGCGGCTGTCTCCGGGCGCGCGGACGTCGAGCTTCATCGGCGCGGACGGCAGTCCGCTAACCGGAACGTGCGCCGTCTACCGCCTGCACCCCGCGGCCGCATGGCGGCTCGAAACGCTGATGAAGGCCCGCTACGCCACTGGAAACGACCCGCTGGTCCTTCCAGTGCCGTCGTCAATGGTCGTGCGCGGCGCCCAGGGCTTCACTACCTCCAGCTGGCTCGAGCCGGACGAATCGATGCCGAATCTCAGCGGCCAGATCTCCTTCCACGATCGCCGGGGCCTGATCGTCGACCCCGTCTACGTCGCGGGACTCTTCGCCGACCTGCAGACCTGGCTGACCGGGCTGACCGGCACGACCTCGACCGCGCCGGCCACGGGCGCGGGCGGGGTGCAGTCCATCGCGGCGCTGTCCTCGTCGACCCTGGTGCACGTCGTCGACCTGCATGGCAACGTCTACAAGCCCGCGCTGCCCGCCGCCACGCTGGTCACGACGGACGGCAGCGGAAACCAGACCGGTACTGTGCCCGCCGCCGGACTGGTGACGCTGAACAGCGGCGACGGTATCGATGTAGCCTCGCCGGCCACAGACAACGGACGGCTGCGCTGGGGCTGGGAGACGAACGGGGTGCTGGCGCGGGTCAGGCTAGCTCCGCCCGCGCTGCCTGCGGGCAGTCCTGCGCCCTCATTGCCGCAGCAGTTCTATCGCCTGACGGTCGTGGACACCATCTGGGCCCTGCTCGGCAACCGGACCGGGGAGAAGGTGCTCGGCATCCCGGCTGACGACCAGACCATCCCGGCCGATGTTCTGCCCAAAGTTCGCGACCAGATCGTCATCGACTACCTCGCCGACGGCCCCGACACCCTTGCGGAGGCGTCCGCCGTGCTCGCACGGCCATCGCAGAACATGATCCTCGCGGTCTCGCCTGTCCTGGACACCACGATGGCTGTGCCGACCCAGGTCGGCGTGAACGCACACTGGCCCGCGTTCCCCGTCCCGAACGGCGGCGCAGGTTTTCCGTCGCCTCCCGCATCAGCCAAGGACGGCATCACGGCGGAGTGGACCGCTGGCAGCGACGTCGTGGTTACCGTCGCCGCCGACAAGGTCCCCGACGGTGCGCACATCAGGATTTACCCGCAGGTGTACGTGACCATTCCGGCCATTACCCAGGAGCCCTCTTTCCTGCGCGGGGATGGCGGGGCGGCGATCGCCAGGGCCGGCCAGCCGACTCTGGTGCTGCTCGGCAACCCGTTCCAGCTCGCGACCGGGCAGCCCAGGCCGAGCCCGGCCAATCTGACGATGGACATCGTGGTCGCTCCGCGCAGCGGCGCCAGGAAGATGTGGGGCGCTGTCGCCGTGCAGGTGTCAGCCGGGCCAGCGCCGGCACCGGCCGATCCGTTCTCCGGCACCAACGGCGTCACCAGTATGGTGACCACCTTCGAATCCGTCGCGCCATCGCCGATCTTCGGTGTTCCCGACACCATCACGCCGCCCAGCACCGCGCCGCCGAATCTCATTCAGTTCGTGCGGGCGCTGGCATCGGAGACACCGCCGCGGCAAGGACCTCGCCTGCCCACCATGGCCCGCTTCGAGACGATTCTCACCACCGGCACCCTGGGTGGCAGCCCGAGCGGAACCCTGCTCTGGGAAGCGGTGCTCTCTGGTGGCCGATGGGCCAGAGAATCCCGGTCGGCCCTGCATGCGAGCGGAAATCCCGGCAATCCCGCCGGGCCCGACCTGCACGCGCCGGGCATTCACGTGACCGGAGGACTCGCGTACGATCTGGCCCGGCACGCGATGCGCCGGGCGCAGCCAATCCTGCCGCTCCCGGGTACCCCGGCCGCCACGCCTGGCTGGATCATCGCGATGGATGGCGGCAATTTCAACGAGCCGGCGGACACAGTGAGCACCAACACGGGGATCGGCGTGCTGCTGGAGACCGTTGCCGCCGTGTGCGAGACACCCGAACTGAGCGCTGTCTCTCCGCCGGCCCCGGGAACGACCGCGCAAACCGCGGTGAACAGTATCGCGTCGGCGATCGGCGTCCAGGCACCGTCCATAACGGCCACGAACGACGCCCGCATCATCGGCGAAATCCGGCACGAGTGCGTTGTGTCTGCGTCGGGCGCACGCGATGCCCTCTGGTCCTTGCGCCGGGCTCTCCGTGAGGCGCGCGAGCTGATCTACATCGAATCACCGCAGTTCGCACGGACGGCACGTCCGGCCGGCACGCCCACCGCCGAGCAGGTCGACCTGGTGGGCGAGATAGTCACGAGTCTCGGCGATCATCCGAATCTGAAGGTTATCGTCTGCACTCCGCGCGAAGCGGACTTCATGGCGAACTATCCCGGCTGGTCACGTGAGCACTACAAGGCCCGCACCGAGGCGGTGGGCATGCTGCTGGCAGCCGCGCCGGACCGCATCGCGGTATTTCATCCGGTTGGCTTTCCCGGGCGTACGGCCTACGTCCGCACCACCAGCGTCATCGTCGACGACGTCTGGTCCCTGGTCGGCGCGACCCATTTCCGGCGCCGAGGGATGACCTTCGACGGCTCGGTCGCGGTAGCTTCCTTCGACCGCCAGATGGATAACGGCTATTCGAAGAATGTCAGGACCTGCCGACGGACCCTGATGGCCGCGAAAATGGCCATCCCAGCCCCCGGCCCTACCTCCGCATCCGCAGACTGGCTGCGACTAGGCCATCCCGAATCAGCATTTCAGCTAGTGACCGACTGGCTTGCCGAGGGCGGTCTCGGGCTGATCCAGCCGCTGTGGCCAGGTCCGTCCGACACCAGCGTCCTGCCGGCTACCGACGACATGGCCGATCCCGACGGCTCCGACGGCACGACTTTCATCGGCCTCTTCGCCAGCCTGATCGCCGAAGCCGGTCACTAAGCGAGCGTCGGCTTTACTCCTTGAGAAGCTGGCGGGCCATCACCACGCGCTGGATCTGGTTGGTGCCCTCGTAGATCTGGGTGATCTTCGCGTCCCGCATCATCCGCTCGACCGGGTAGTCGCTGACGTAGCCGTAGCCGCCGAGCAGCTGCACGGCGTCCGTCGTGACCGACATCGCCACGTCCGAGGCCAGGCACTTGGCGGCCGAGGAGAAGAACGTCAGGTCCCCGACCTTCTCCCCCGCCATCGCCTGCTCCGACTTGGCGGCGGCGGCGTAGGTGAGCTGCCGCGCCGCCTCCAGGTTCATGGCCATGTCGGCGAGCATGAACTGCACGCCCTGGAAGTCGGCGACCGCGCGGCCGAACTGCCGGCGTTCCTTCACGTAGCCGACCGCGTAATCGAGCGCGCCCTGTGCGATCCCCAGCGCCTGCGCCGCGATCGTGATCCGCGTGTGGTCCAGGGTGCGCAGCGCGATCTTGAAGCCCTGGCCCTCGTCGCCGACCAGCCGGGAGGCGGGGATCTCGCAGTTGTCGAAGTACAGCTCGCGCGTCGGGGAGCCCTTGATGCCCAGCTTGTGTTCCGGCGCGCCGAACGAGAAGCCCGCGTCCCCGTCCTCCACCACGAACGCCGAGATCCCGTTCGGCCCGGCCGCGGGATCGGTCACCGCCATCACGGTGTAGAACTTCGACACCCCGGCGTTGGTGATCCACCGCTTCACGCCGTTGAGCACGTACCCGTCGCCCGTCCGCGCCGCCCTGGTGCGCATGGCGGCCGCGTCCGAGCCGGCCTCCGGTTCTGACAGGGCGTAGGAGAACATCCCCTCGCCGCGCGCCACCGGCGGCAGATAGTGCCGCTTGACCTCATCCGACGCGCCGAGCAGCAGCGGCATCGTGCCGAGCTTGTTCACCGCCGGAATCAGCGACGACGTGGCGCAGGCCCTGGCCACCTCCTCGATGACGATCGCCGTGGCCAGGGCGTCGCCGCCCGCGCCGCCGTACTCCTCGGGGATGTGCAGCGCGTGGAAGTCGGCCTTGACCAGCGCCTCGTACACGTCCCAGGGAAACTCCGCGGTCCGGTCGATCTCGGCCGCCCGCGGGGCGATCTTGTCGTCGGCGAGGGCGCGGACGGCTTCGCGCAGCGCCTGGTGTTCTTCGGACAGGTCAAACGTGCTCATGCCCAGATCGTAACGGTGGCCGTCAGGTTACCGAACGGGCGCCGCACGCGGACGGGCAGTGTCAGGCGGTCTCTTCCTCGCGGGCGGCCGAATCCGGATCGGCGGTCTTCTCCTCGGCGGGCTCGCGCTGGCTCGGTACCGACGCCGCGTGGGCCGGGCGGTGCGCTTCCGCTCCCGCCGCCGGACGCGGCGGCCACTGGATCCCGCCGCGCGGTGCGGCGTGCTTGCCGCTGCTCCGGTAGAGACCCAGCGAACGGAATGGACGGCTCTTGTTAACAGAAAAACTCATGTCCCCCCCATGACCCATTAGCGCAATGTGCCCGATCTCCCCACCGGCCACATGCAACCGTTCCGTTTCGATTGGCGGTACTTCTCCCAGAATGCCCTAACGCCTCAGAGATAAAACTTCCCGCGAGGAGCTACCGTCCTCACGACCATATCTAACTCTGTCAAAACAGCGAGGCAGGAGGGACACACGAATTTGCTGAGAGCAATGTGACGGTGGTGAGACGGCCGGGTCCGTTCTGGATAACTGGCTACCGCATGGAACGCAGAGCCGCGCCTTTCGCACGGGCCTGTGCCGTGAGACTCGCTTGGAATTCGGCCATTTTGCGGCGCAGCGACGGGTCCGCCGCGGCCAGGATGCGCACCGCGAGCAGGCCCGCGTTGCGCGCCCCGCCGACCGCCACCGTCGCCACAGGAATGCCCGCGGGCATTTGCACAATCGACAGCAGCGAATCCATGCCGTCCAGGTACTTCAGCGGCACCGGCACGCCGATGACCGGCAGCGGTGTCACGGACGCGAGCATCCCCGGCAGATGCGCCGCGCCGCCGGCGCCGGCGATGATGACGCGGA
>Ga0207693_10001952_pt1 | contig 18069 bp, 16 predicted proteins | sample LARL81metaG_FD_184347 | JGI IMG/M metagenome (GOLD analysis project Ga0207693, IMG submission 184347) | Corn, switchgrass and miscanthus rhizosphere microbial communities from Kellogg Biological Station, Michigan, USA - LAR L8-1 metaG... | ecosystem: Host-associated > Plants > Roots >...
GTACTGCAGGACGAGGAAGATGAAGCCGAAGAAGGCGAAGAACTGCACGAAGATCGACAGGCTGCCGGCCGACAGGCCGCGGCGGCCGAAGACCCGCGGGTCGAGCAGTGGGTTGCGGCGGCGCATCTCGAACAGGACGAAACCCGCCAGGACCGCGACGCCGCCGCCCAGGCCGGCCAGGGTGCGCGCGGACAGCCAGCCGTGGCTGGGTGCCTCGATGATCGAGTACACCAGCGCGACCATGCCGATGACGGCCAGCACGGCGCCGCTGACGTCGAGGCGGGGTGCGCGCGGGTCGGCCGACTCGGGCACGAAGCGGAAGGTGCCGGCAAGGGCGACTGCGGCCAGCACCACGTTCAGCCCGAACACCGACGGCCACGACCATACCTCCAGGACCAGGCCCGAGGTGAGCAGCCCGAGCACGGCGGACCCGCCCGCCACTGCGGCCCAGATGCTGACCGCCCGGGTGCGCTGCTCGTCGGCGAAGGTGCCGGTGATGGTGGACAGGGTGGCCGGCATCACCAGCGCCGCCCCCAGCCCCAGGACGGCCCGCAGGGCGATCAGTTCGGTCGCGGAGTGAGCGGTCATCGCGACGGCCGAGCCGGCGCCGAAGATCGACAGCCCGGCGAGCAGTGCCAGCCGGCGGCCGTAGCGGTCGCCGAAGGCCCCGGCGGGCAGCAGCAGCGAGGCGAACACGAGGGAATACGCGTCGATGATCCATGCCAGCTGGGTCTGGGTGGCGTGGGTCGACCGGGCGATCTCGGGCAGGGCCACGTTCAGCGACGACATGGCCGCCACCACGGTGGCGAGTGCCACGCACACGACGGCGGTCACCGCGCCGCTGCGCACGGCGCGCACGGCCGGGGGCTTCACGATGGGAGGTATCACGGCGGTCATCTCCGGCTCCTTGACTCCAGATTTTCTATGTTCTAGAACGACGTTACATATCTCTGGAATGACAGTCAAGAGCTTGGTATGATGGTGCCGTGACCGACACGCAGAAGACCGAGACGACGGGGGAGCCACCCAAGGCCCGGCGGGTCAGCCGGCAGCGCGAGGCGGGGGAGGCCACCCGGCGGGAGACCCGCCGGCGGCTGCTCGCCGCCGCGAAGGCCGAGTTCGCCGAGCGCGGTTACGCGGCGGCCACCGTGATCCGCATCGCCGAGCGGGCCGACATGTCCGTGCAGACCCTGTACTCCAACTGGGGCAACAAGCGGAACCTGCTGCGCGCCGTGATGGAGAGTTCCGTCACCGGCGACGAGGACATGGCGCTGGTCCCCGGGCAGCCGCCCGACTTCATCACGGCCGCGCTCGAACCGGAGGACGTCGCCGACCCACGCCGGCTGCTCGCTCACCTGAGCCGCCAATTCCGGCTCCTCGCCGAGCGGGCGGCGGTCGGGTGGCAGACCTACCGGGACGGCGCCGCGGTCGATCCGGACATCGCCGCGGACTGGCAGCAGCTCAGCGACCTGCGCCGGGGGGCCTTCCAGGCACTGTTCTCCCGGGTGCCGGCCCGGGCGCTGCGTCCCGGGCTCGGCAACGCCGCGGCCGCCGACACCGCCTGGGCCATCGCCAGCCCCGACATGCACGACCTGCTGGTACGGCAAGGGGGCTATGACTATGACCGGCTGGAGGAGTGGGTCCGTACGACGCTCATCGCCGCCCTGCTGGCCGGCCCGGAACGAGAGTGAACCCGCTCAGCGGGGGAGTGGCTGCCGGGCAGGCGGATCCTGGCCGCGTTCCCGCGGCGAGGTTGCCTGTCAGGCCTGGCCCGTTCTCCGGCCCGGGCGGGGTTGTTTCAGCGGGTATCCGCCAGGCGCTTGGGTGCCCAGAGCTGGTCGGCGTCACCGGCGGTGAGCCGGCCCTGGTAGACGTCGATCTTGTGGTCGATCAGCTTGAGGTTTTCCTGCAGCTCGGCGAGCTTGGCGGTCACCTCGGCGCGGTGGGCCTCCAGGAGGGCGAGCCGTTCCTCCTCGTTGCCCGGCCCCGCGGAGACCAGCTGGGCGTAGTGCTTGATCGTCCTGATGGGCATGCCCGTGGCCCGCAGCTTGGTGCAGATGCTGATCCACTTGAGGTCTTCCCGCTGGTAACGCCGTCGGCCGCTGTGGTTGCGGGGCACGGTGGTGATGACCAGGCCGGCGCGTTCGTAATAGCGCAGCGTGTGCACGCTGACGCCGGTGCGGCGGGCGGCCTCGGCGATGCTTACGCCCGCCGCGGGGACCGGGAGCTTGGACACCGGCTGTGATTTGACTTCGAGCACGCTCTAAATTCTAGCGTCACAACCATGAGTGTTCTTGTGCGCGAAGGCCAGCGGGGCCCGGCCCGGATGCCCGAACTAAGCCAGCGGCGCCGGGCCGGTGTGCTCGCCATCTGCTGCGCCAGCATTCTCGTCGTCGTGATGGACATCTCCATCGTCAACGTCGCGCTGCCGGCGATGCGCCGCGACCTGCACGCCCAGGTGTCCAGCCTGCAGTGGACCGCCGATGCGTACACCCTGGTGCTGGCCAGCTTTCTGGTGCTGGCTGGGTCGGCCGCCGACCGGTTCGGCCGCCGGCGCATCTTCCAGGCAGGCCTGGCCGCCTTCGGCCTCGGCTCGCTGCTGTGCGGCCTCGCGCCGGGCGTCGGCTGGCTGATCGCGGCGCGAGTGCTGCAGGGCGCCGGCGGCACGATGCTCAACCCGGTGGCGATGTCGATCGTCGCCACCACGTTCCCCGAACGGGCCGAGCGGGCCAGGGCCATCGGCGTGTTCGCCTCGGTGTCCGGCCTGTCGCTTGCGCTGGGGCCGATCCTCGGCGGCGCCCTGGTCGACGGCGTCGGCTGGCGCGCCATCTTCTGGGTCAACGTGCCGATCGTCGCCGCCGCGATTGCGTGCACCGCGCTGTTCGTGCCGGAGTCCCGGGCGGCCCGGGCGCGCCGGTTCGACCCGGTGGGGCAGACCCTGGTCATCCTGGTACTGGGCAGCGTCGTGTCCGCGATCATCGAGTCCACCAGGCTCGGCTGGGCCTCGCCGGTCATCCTCGGCCTGCTTGCCGTCGCCGTGCTCGGCATGCTGGGCATCCTCGGCTACGAATCGCGCCGCGCCGACCCGCTGCTTGAGCTGCGGTTGTTCCGCAGCGTGCCGTTCACCGCCGCGATCGCGATGGCGCTCTGGGCGTTGTGCGCGTTCGGCGCTTTCCTGTTCGTGACCACCCTGTATCTGCAGGACGTGCGCGGGCTGTCGGCGCTGGCGGCCGGGTTGTGCCTGCTCCCGGTCGGGGCGCTGGTCGTGATGCTGTCGCCGCTGACCGGCCGGGTCGTCGGCGGGCGCGGGCCGCGGCTGCCGCTGGTGGTGGCCGGAACCGCGCTGGCACTGGGCGGCGCGGCATCGCTCTGGCTCGGGCCGGCCACGCCGATGCCGGCCGTGCTCGCGACCTACCTGCTGTTCGGCATCGCCCTGGGCACGGTCAACCCGCCGATCACCAATACCGCGGTCTCCGGGATGCCCGGCTCGATGGCCGGGGTGGCCGCCTCGCTGGCCTCCACCGGCCGGCAGACCGGCACCGCCCTGGGCGTCGCGATCTCCGGAGCGATCGTGGGCCCGGCCCTGGCCCATGGCGGGCCGGCGTTCACCAGTGCGGCACGCGCGGTGTGGTGGCTGGTGCTCGGGCTCGGTGCCGGCGTCCTGGCCCTGGGATTGCTCAGCACCGGGCGCTGGGCTCAGGGCACCGCCGGGCGGGCAGCGGCCTTGTTCGAGCAGGTGGACCGCGGCACGCGAGCAGCACAGGACGCACCCGCAGGGCGGTGGGGCCGGCGGGCCGGCCGGGTACGGGTCAGCCGGCTGGCTTCACCGGGGCCAGGGAGTTGCCGGGCGGGATCTGCGCGCAGTCGTTCGGTGCCTGGCTTCCGGCGAAACGGCTGTTGAGCCAGGTCAGGGCGGCTGGCGCCCAGACCGGGAAGGTCGAGACGTGGCTGAGCGCGTCGTACTGGATGTAGTCCACCGCCGTGCCGGAGGCACAGAAGTCGCGAGCCAGGGTACGGACGTCACCGGCCACCATGACCCCGTCGCCGCGGCCGATGCCGGGCTTGTTGCCGGGGGTGCCTTCGAGAGTGCCGTTTGCCCCCTGGCCGATGAACATGGGAATGGCGGGCGAGGCGAGGCTGCCGGCATTGAGCTCGTTCTCGACCTTGACGAGGACGGGGATGCTCGCCGGATTCGCATACCGCGGCTTGACTAGCTGGGCGAAGGTGAGCCCGGGGTATTGGCCAAGGACATTGGCGATCGAGGCATTCTGCAGCGAGTTGTACAGCTGGCGCCCGTAGCTGCTCAGGTAGGGCGTGATATCGATCTGGAAACCCCGGGCGATGCCGATGATGGACATCGGGATGATGCCCGCCCAGATGCTGCTGCCGTTCACGTACGTGAGGTTGTGGGCCGGGTCGACGAGCACGCCGCCCTCGGCCGCGCCGACCAGCTGGCGGTTGACGTCGGGGGCGTAGGACGGTGCAAGCTGGGCGGCCCAGTCGGTCGCGATGGCACCTCCCGAGTAGCCGAACATGCCGATCGGGGTGGCCTTGGTAAGACCGGTGACCGGGGAGTTCGTCGCGGCCCGTATCGAGTTGAGGGTGGCTATCCCGTACTCGGGCCCGGCAGCGAAGTCGGCGTTCTGGCCCTCGGTGTCGGGAACGATGACCGTGTAGCCCTGGAGCAGCAGGGGAGCGATCACTATCGACTCGGCGTCAGCCACGAGCCCGCCCAGGGTGACGCCGCCGGCGATCTGCACCGACGGCTCGTCGGCCGGGTTCAGCGAGTCGTAGAACGACTGGTAAGAGACCGCGCGCGGGGAGGCGGGCGGCACCGGCGGCTCGAGTACCGAGGTCGCGTTCGCCGTCGGCTGCCCCAGTGCGTTGGCGGACCGGTAGAGCAACTGGACGACCTGGACCGGGAACGCGATGCCCACGACGTGGTAGGAGAGGATCCGGGTGCTCAGCACGGTGCCCGGCTTGATCTGTGCGAGCGGCGTGCTGCCCGTGTACGTATAAAAGGAGCCCCGGGCCGGGGCGGTCGCCGCCCGCGCCAGCGGGGCCGGCGTCCAGGCAAGGCCGGCCACCGCCAGGGCCGTTGCCGCCGTCACCGCCGCTTTGGAACCGATGCGCACCCACATGGGCTTCTCCTGTCGGCCTGGCCCCGCAGCGGTATGTTACCCAGTAGTAGATATCTGGTACAACGCTCCGGGAGCTAAAGCAGACGCTCGATTCTGTCCATCTGCGCGCAAGCCAGATCCACGGCCGCGCGGCGGGCAACGCGAACCTGGGCCTAGACACGATCTGGCGTCGGCCCGGCTCTGTGAGACGGGCCGGTGAGTTCGTGGGCAACCTTCCTGGCGGTGTGGTGCCGAGCCGCGCTCCCGCTTGGCACCGCCCTCATTTCCGTTTGACTCCGCCCTACCGCATGGGTACATTACTCAAGTAATGAACCATCTAACCAGCTATCCCGGGAGGCGCGGTGCCGGGTCTGGACGAGGGCACGCCGCTGTTCGTGCAGATCGCCGAGCAACTGGCCGACGACATCGTCGACGGTCAGCTCGCTGAGGGCACACGGGTGCCATCGACCAACGAACTGGCGGCCTTCTACCGCATTAACCCGGCCACCGCGGCGAAGGGGATCAACATGCTGGTGGACGACGGGGTACTGGAGAAGCGCCGTGGCATCGGGATGTTCGTCGCTCTTGGCGCACGGGAACAGCTCCTGGCCACACGGCGCAAGTTGTTCGCCGAGCAGTACGTGGACCCGATGGTTGCCGAGGCGAGCCGGCTTGGCATTGACAGCGACGCGCTGGTGTCCCTGATCCGGGAAACCAGCCTTAGCAACGGAGGCAAGACGCGATGACCCCGACGATCTCGGTGGGGGAGCTGACCCGTCGCTACCGCGACCAGGCCGCGCTCGACAACGTATCCCTCACGGTCGAGCCGGGAACCGTGACCGGGCTGCTGGGCCGCAATGGTGCGGGCAAGACCACCCTGCTGCGCATTATCACCGGGCTTGAGTTCCCGACCGACGGAGTGGTCAAGGTCTTCGGTGCGGCCCCGGCGGAGAACGACGCGGTGCTGCGCCGCATGGTCTTCGTGCGCGAGGAGCAGTCTTATCCAGACTTCCGCGTCGGCCACGCGATCCGGGTGGCCTCGTGGTTCTACCCGAACTGGAACGCCGAACTGGCCCAGCAGTTGCTGGCCGACTTCGAGCTCCCGCTGGACCGGCGGATGAGGCGGCTGTCGCGCGGGATGCGCTCGGCTGTTGGCATCGTGATCGGGCTGGCGGCCCGCGCCGAGCTGACGCTGTTCGACGAGCCCTATGCCGGCCTGGACCCGGTGGCGCGCCAGTTGTTCTACGACCGGCTGCTGGCGGATTTCGTCGAGCATCCGCGGACCATCGTGCTGTCCACCCACCTCATCGACGAGGTCGCGGACCTGCTCGAACACGTCGTGATGCTCGATCACGGGCGGGTGGTGCTGGACGCGCCCGCCGACGAGATCCGCGGCACCGGTATGACCGTCAGCGGGCCGGCCATCGCGGTGGAGGAGTTCGTGGCGGGCCGCCCGGTCTGGCACCGGCAGCGCATCGCCTCGCGTGCCTCGGCCGTCGTGCCGGGCCCCCTCGACGCCGCCGCGCAGGCGCGCGCCCGCGCACTGCGCCTGAGCCTGGAACCCCTGTCGCTGCAGCAGTTGCTGGTGCACGCCTCCGGCATCGCTGAGGAGAAGGTGAGCGCATGAAAACGCTAGTGAACGTCGGCCGCTACCACCTGGTGGACCGTATTACCTACGTGGCGTTGCCGTGGGGGATCCTGGCGTTCAGCTTCCTGATCAACCTGGCCATCGCCGCGATGGCACCCGCCCAGCCGGGCGGCATGCACACCGGAGGGCTGATCAGCATCTACGTCTTCCTGCTCATCTGCGGTGTGCTGAGCATGACCAGGGAGCTGCCGTTCGGCCTGATGCTGGGCGTCAGCCGCCGTGGCTACTACCTTGGCACCGCCCTGCTGGTGCTGGCGCTGGGCATCGTCTACGGCCTGGCGCTGACCGTGCTGCAGGCGCTGGAGCGCGCCAGTGGCGGATGGGGCTTTTCGCTGCACTACTTCCGGGTGCCGTGGATCATGGACGGCCCGTGGTACCAGACCTGGGTCTCCTCGTTCGTGCTGCTGGTTTTGTTCTTCCTGTACGGCATGTGGTACGGGCTGGTGTACCGGCGGTGGGGCATCGTCGGGCTGGTCACGTTCGTCGTCGCCCAGATGCTGGTGGCGCTCGCCATCGTGGCGGTAGTGACGCTGACGCACAACTGGACCGCGTTTGGGCACTTCTTCACCACGGTGCGGGCGCCCGCACTGACCGGCGTGCTCGCCGCGCTCACCATCGCGTTGGGGCTCGGCGGGTTCAGCACCATACGCCGGGCCACCATCTGAGAGATACCCGGCACGGCGCTGGCGCGGCGCGGAGGGCGGCCTCCGCGCCGCGCCAGCCGTCCCTTCCCGACGAATCTGGTCCAGCCGCGCGGGGTGCTAGGAGTCTCGGACGGGTTGGTATGTGAGGAAGGCGATGTCGTCACCGACGGTCTGGGTGCTGAGGAGGCGCATCGGTTTCTTGTCGCGGGTCCCGCCGAAGAGGCGCTCGCCGGCCCCGAGCACGACCGGGAAGATCTTCAGCCGTAGCTCGTCGACCAGGTCGTGCCCCATCAGCGTGTGTACGAGCTGGAAGCTCCCGGGGACGACGATGTCCCCGTCTATCTGCTGCTTCAGCGCCGACACCTCGGTAAGCACGTCACCCTTGAGCACGGTCGAGTTGTTCCAGGCGGGATGTTCGAGGGTCGACGACACGACGTACTTGGGGAGGCTGTTCAGCCTGTCCGCCAGCTCGCCACTGCGGGATGGCCACCGTGCGGCGAGCCAGTCATAGGTCCGCCGGCCCAGCAGGAACGCCTTCTGGCCCAGCGCCTCGTCGAGCGCGAGCTTGCCGAGCTGTGGGTTGTTGCTGACCAGGCCGGCCCAGCCGCCGTACCGGAAGCCTTCGTCACCGGCCGGGTCCTGGATGACTCCATCGAGCGTGACGTTTTCGCTCACGACGATCTTTCCCATTTTGGGTCTCCTTAGTTGGTGTTTCTTAGCGCCGCCGTGGCCGGTTCTGGCAGTTGGTGCTGTGTCTTGGGTGGCCTGCCGGGGAGCAGGAATGCCAGTGCCAGGCCGAGCGCGGCGAGCGCGGCGCAGGCGGCGAAGGCGGACTGGTAGCCCTCGGTCAGCGCGGCGAGCGGGCTGGCGCCTTTGTTGGCGGCCAGGTAGTCGTTGGTGCGGGAGATGGCAACGGTGGTGGTGATGGCGACACCCAGCGCCGAGCCGATCTGCAAGGCGGTATTGCTCAGGCCTGAGGCGAGCCCGGTCTCGTGCTCGGCGACGCCCGCCAGCGCCGCGACCGTGGCTGTCACGAAGGCTAGGCCGATGCCCAGGCCGCACAGCAGCAGCCCGGAGAAGATGTCGGGGAAGTAGCTGCCGTGCACCGAGACCTGCGTGAGCACGAGCGATCCGGCGCCCATCAGTGCCAGCCCGGCCGCGGCGACCGGGCGGAACCCCGCCTTGCCGATCGCGCCTTGGCCGGTAATCGCCCCGGCCGTAGCGCCGAGCGCGAGCACGACGGAGCTGACGCCGAACTTGACGGGGGAGTAGCCGAGTACCTGCTGGGCGTAGAGGGTGAGGACGAACGGCATGCCGACCGCGACGGTGCCGATCAGCACCGTCATGGCGTCCGCGGCGGCAAGCGTCCGGGAATGGAAGATGCGCAGCGGCACTAGCGGTGCGGGTTGGCGGGCTTCGATCATCGTGAAGGCGGCAAGCAGCACGGCCGACCCGGCCAGCGGGACGATGGTCCGCACGTCGCCCCAGCCGGTGCCGGGCGCCTTGACGGCCGCGTAGACCAGCAGAACCAGCGCACCGGTGATCGTAAGCGCCCCGGCAGGGTCGTAGCTTCGCCGCGTCAGCGCGCCCCGGCTCTCACGCAGCAGTACCGGCGACAGCACGAGGGCCGCCAGGCCGACGGGGACGTTGATGAAGAAGATCCACCGCCAGCCCGGGCCGTCGACCAGCGGGCCGCCGATCAGCCACGCCGTGGTGGCGCCGATGCCGCCCATTGCGCCCCAGATCCCCAGCGCCTTGTTCCGTTCGGCGCCCTCGGTGAAGGTCGTGGAGATGATCGACAGGGCGGTCGGGGTCATGACCGCCGCGCCGGCGCCCTGGACCACGCGGGCCACGATCAGCGCCGCCGGCGACCATGCCAGCCCACATATCAGCGAGGCGGCCGTGAACAACACAACGCCGGCCATGAACACGCGCCGGCGCCCCAGCAGGTCGGCCGCCCGGCCGCCGAGCAGCAGCAAGCCACCGAAGGTCAGCGCGTAGGCGCTCAGCACCCATTGCAGGTCCTGCCTCGCAAAGCCAAGGCTGGCCCCGATCGACGGCAGCGCGACGAGCGTGATCGTGCCGTCGACGAGCACCATGAAGAACGCGCCGCACAACAGCGCAAGCGCCGACCACCGGCGCGGATCGAGAACGGCAGGCGCTGCGCGCCCGGCCGATGCGGACGATTCCATCATCAACCTCCCAGGGTCTTTTCCGGCTGCCGCGGCACGATCCGGCGCTGGGATCGTCCGGCGGTCGGTGATGCATACACCGCGGTGCCGGGGAACTGGGCGGTCGCGAGCCGTCCAGTTCGCCCCCTGGCCGGTGTCTATACCGGGTGGAAGTGCCAGGTGGTGCTGAAGGAAGGCGCGAAGAATGGTGACAGCGGATCTGCTCTCACGGGCGCGGGCCGGAGATGGCGAGGCGTTCCGGGAGCTGGCCGAACCGCACCGGCGGGAGCTGCAAGTGCACTGCTACCGGATGCTCGGATCGGTCCAAGACGCCGAGGACGCCCTCCAGGAGACGATGCTGGCCGCCTGGCGAGGCATCGGCGGATTCACCGAGGAGCGCGCCTCGCTCCGCACCTGGCTGTACAAGATCGCCACCAACCGGTGCCTCAACGCGCGTCGCGCAGCGAGCCGGCGCCCGGCCGGGCAGTGGGACATGTCTCAGTTGGAACCGCCCGTGCCAACCCCGCGCGACGAGCCCGTCTGGCTGCAGCCGTTTCCTGGCGCCCTCCTCGAGGGCGTCGTCGACGTGCCACTCGGGCCGGAGGCCCGCTACGAGCAGACCGAAGCCATCTCCCTGGCCTTCGTGACCGCCTTGCAGGCGTTGCCGCCGCGCCAGATCGCCGTGCTCATCCTGCGCGACGTCCTCGGGTTCCATGCCAGCGAGGTGGCCGGCATGCTGGACACGACCGTCGGCTCGGTCACCAGCGCCCTCAAACGGGCCCGCGCCAGCCTCCGGCACCGGGAGCGTCCGGCCGCCGGCCGCCGGCCGCCGCCCGCCGTCGGCTCACCCGCCGAGGACGCGATCGTGGCCACCTTCGTCCGCGCGTGGGAGTCGGCCGATCTGGACGCGCTGGTGGCCCTGCTGACCGACGATGTCTTCATCGCGATGCCGCCGATGCCCTTCGGATACGAGGGCCGGGACGTCGTGGGCCGCTTCTGCGCCAGCCTGTTCACGACGGGCCGCAGGTTCGACCTCGTAGCGGCGCGCGCCAACGGCCAGCCCGCGTTCGGAGCCTACCTGTGCGCCCCGGACGGCATCCGCCACGCGACCGCCTTTTACGTGCTCACCCTTGCCGGTGACCAGATCTGCGCCATGACGCGCTTCGAGGCCAGCGTGTTGCCCTGGTTCGGGCTGCCGCGGTCACTCCCGGGCCGGTAGCCGGCTTCCCGGGCGGCGCAGGCGGCGGCACACACCGGTGAATGGGCCGCAGCATACCTGCCAACGGCCGCGGACCAGATTCGGTGAGGCTGGACAACAGGGGAGTCGCCAGCGGAGGCAAGACGAAGGCCCCTCGGTATGTTCGAGGGGCCTTCACCCAGGTTGTGACCGGCCGTTAACTAAGCGGAGCGATAACTGCGCCGCGACCGCCGCCGTCACAGCTGACCGAAATGATCGAATTCCCCATTGCGCACCCCGCCGAGAAACGCCTGCCATTCGTCTGGCGTAAACCGCAGGACCGGGCCCTGGGTGTCCTTGCTGTGGCGGACGCCTATCTGACTGCCAGGCAGGTTCGCCACCTCTACGCAGTTGCTGTTGGAAAAGCTCAGGGAGCTCTTCACCCAGTGCGGGTCACCGCCGGGCCTTCCCGAGCGGTTCCCAAGCGTTGGCTGTGCCATGTCCCTACCTCCTGGATGTGGTGTGATGGTTGGCCCCAATGCCTGCCGCGCCTTCCGCAGCGGACGCAACCGGTCAGCTACTGGATGCGCCCGCTAACTGAGAGGGATTGTTGAATGTTTGGGGCCTGACGGTGAGAAGAGGCTACTGCGGCCCTTGATCATTAGAGAGGCATTGCGGAACTGGCTGTCCCAACCGAATATGTGTTCGATAGCCGCAAGGCCTCAAGGTTGAGCCCGGCCCGTTGCGCGGCATTCGTGTCAAGCCGCCGGGAAGCGCCACGGCACCACCGTTGGCCAAGGAGAGGCGCGTTGACGCCATCGACGACGATCACGCTATGGACGAGCTGAAAGCAAGTAAGCGAAGACCGGCGGCCAGGCGAAGACACGTGGCCGCCGGCCTTCCCGTTAGTCGTTTCTGGCTACCTCCGGGCCCGTGATGCGGGTCAGGATCGGGAACGTCGCCGCGATGATCGCCAGGGACACGATGATGCCGCCGACGGTCAGCAGGTAGTACTCCAGGCCCGGCGCGACCATCGGGCGGTTCTGCGCCTCCGTCGCGTACATCGCGGCGGCGCCGAAGCCCGTCCCGATCGCCACAACCGCCACCGTCAGCAGCGGGACCGCGCCCTCCAGCGCGACGACGCCGCGTAGCGTGGACAGCCGCGCTCCGGTGAGCCGCAGCAGACTGAACGGCCGCTTGCGCTCCGCGAGCCCCGCCGCGATGCCCGCCGCCAGCGTGCACCCGGCGATCGCCAGGCTGACCAGGATCACCACGTTGGCGAGCTGCTGGTAGCCGGAGTTATGCGAGTTGTCCTGCGCGGCGATGTCGGCGTACGTGGACGGCGGGGAGACCGTCGGGTAAACGCTCGCCTCCAGCAGCGTCCGCGCCCGCTCGACCGTCGCCGTGGCGCCGTTCGTCGCCACGTTGATGCCGTCCACGCCGAGGGCGTCGAGTCCGGCGACCGACACATTCGCGGCCGGCCAGGTGTACGTGTCCACGTTCGAGTTGAAGCCGAGGGGACCGTTGAAGCCGTCCGCCGGGAACTCGGCCGTTGCCGCGCCTGCCGGGCAGCGGCCGAGCGCGGGCACGGTCGCGAGCTGCGCGCACGAGACCACGCCGGCCGGGATCGGGGTGACGCTGCCGTCGGTGTTGACGCCGAACGTGTTGACGCCGAGGTTCTCGAAACGGCCAGGGATCGTCAGCCCGGGGACCGCGCGCACCACGAGCACCCCCTGGACGCCGGGCACCGCACTCAGCTGGGCGGCGAGCGGCGCGGCGGGCGCGGCCGGCCCCGGGTTCGCGGTGCCAGACCGCACTCCCGGGGCGCTGCCCCGGCCGACCGCATTCGACGCCGATATCTGCGCGGTCAGCACGTGCGACTCGGCGATGTTGCCGAACCTGGTGGGGTTCTTGACGTCCTGCGTGGTGATCGCGATCGTCGCGACGGTGGTGACCAGCAGCGCGAGCACCAGGCCGCTGACGGAACGGAACGCGGCCCGCGGGTCGTCGCCGATGCGCCGCGCGGCGATCAGCGTGCCGGGGCGGCTGGTCCACCGGGCCATGAGCCGCGCGGCGGCCATGGTGAGCCACGGCCCGGCGATGAACAGCCCGATGATGATCAGCGCGAAGCTGGTCACGAACGCCTGGATCTGCCCCTGGATCGAGGCCGGGTGCCCGTGCGCCTCCCAGAAGCCGAGCTCAGCTAGGCCGAGGAGCAGCGGCACCACCCGCCAGGCACCAGGCGGCTTCGGCGTCACCCGGCGCGTGACGCCGAGCGGGGAGATGTTCACCCGGCGCAGCGCCAGTCGCGCTGCCACGGCGGCGGCCACCGGCACGCCGACTGCGACGACGATGACGTCGAACAGGCTGAGCGTCAGTTCGCCGGGGAAGAACGGCTGGCCGACGAACGGGATGCCCGCCACCGGGATGCGCAGCCCGAAGAAGATCGCGAACCCGGCGGCCACGCCCAGCAGGGCCGCCGCGGTCGACTCCACGGCCGCGAGCACGGACACTTGCGTGCGGGTCGCGCCGACCAGGCGCATCGCCGCGAACCGCTCCTCCCGGCGGGCGGCCGACAGCCGGGTCGCGGTGCCGATGAAGATCAGTACCGGCAGCAGGATCGCCAGCGCGACGACGGACAGGATCAGGTCGGTGCCGCTCGCCGGTATGCCGGTGTCGGCCGGCGTGTACTTGAGCCCGTTGGCGTTAAAGTTCGGCGGGAACTGCGGCCGATGGCCCTTCCGGGCGGGGGAAATCGTGACGTTCCCGCCGAGGCCGGCCGGCACGGTCGTCGCGATAGCGGTCACCTTTACGCTGCCCACGGCCGTCGCCAGTTGCGCCGGGGTGCGCCCGACGACGATGACGAGCGAGTTAGGCGAGGGCAGCGCGGCGTCGTCGATGATCCCGGCCAGGTGCCCCGGGTAGCGGTCAGCCAACTGGTCCGCCGGAACGGACCGCAGCAGCGCCGCGAGCGCGGGCGAGGCGTCGTACGTCCCCGGCGCCGGGTCATGGGACAGCCCCGGCGGCACCGGCGAGGAAGCGCCGGTGGCCGCGACGTCGAAGCGGCTGATCGTCTGGCCGTCGTAGATGTCGCTGGTTGGGTGCCACCACAGCGGCGCGACCCCCGTGGCCGGCCCCGGCGCCGCCCACTGGGTGCCGGTCCAGAACCACGCGTGTCGGCCGTTCCACGAAGTGACCGCGTTGGTCGCGGCCACTGCGGTGAGCAGCAGCCCGACGCCGAGCCCGACCGCGACCGCCAGGATGACCAGCCGGGTAACGGCCTCGCGCCCCCCGCTCACGGCCAGCCGCAGCCCAAGCCCGACTGTGCCAGACCCGTTCATACCGGAACGGCTAGCGTCCCGTTCGAGCGTGCCAACCCCGCTCACAGTTTCGCCCCCGTAAGCGTGCTGATCGTGCTCGTGTCCCGGTCGATCGCGGTCGCCGCGCTCATGCCTTTGCCCCGGTGAGCGTGCCGACCGCGCCGTCCCGTACGACGACCTCGCGGTCGGCGTACGCGGCGACCCGGGCGTCGTGGGTGACCAGGACGACCGTGGTCCCCTGCTCGCGGACCGCGCCCACCAGCAGGTTCATCACCAGCTCGCCGGACATCGAGTCCAGCGCCCCGGTCGGCTCGTCGGCGAACAGCACTTCGGGCTCGGCGACCAGGCCGCGGGCAAGCGCGACGCGCTGCGCCTGCCCGCCGGACAGCTCACCGGACCGCCGGGACTCGAGCCCGTCCAGCCCGAGCGTGGGGAACCACGTGCGCGCCGCCGCCATCGCCGGCCCGCGCCGCATGCCGGACAGCAGCAACGGCAGCGCGACGTTCTCCTCGGCGGTGAGCTCGGGCACGAGCTGCCCGGACTGGAACACGAACCCGAACCGGTCCCGCCGCAGCGCACTGCGCTTGTCGTCGCTGAGCCGGTCGAGCCGCATCCCGTTGAAATGCACTTCCCCCGAGGAAGGCACCAGGATCCCGGCCAGGCAGTGCAGCAGCGTCGACTTCCCGGACCCGCTGGGTCCCATGACGGCGACGATCTCGCCCTTGGCGACGCCGAGCGACGCCCCGCGCAGCGCCGGCGTGCTGCCGAACGACAGCGACAGATCGACGGCCTCGATGAACTTCCCCGACGCGCCGTGCCCGTGTCCCGTGACACTGAGGTTCGCGGCGCTGTGCCCAGCGGCGCCGTGCCCGGCGGCGTGGTGATCGGGAGTCATGACTGCCCCTGCACTGTCCGGGCGATCATGTCCAGCCGCGCCGCCGTGTGGTCGATCCATCGCAGGTCCGCTTCCAGGCGGTAGAGGGCGTGGTCGGCGAGCAGCACGTCGAGGGTGCCGCCCTGCCGCTTGAACTCGGTGAGCTCGCGCATCCGCTGCAGGTGCGCCGCCCGCTGGACGTCAAGGTAGTTGTCGGCGTGCTTGCCGAGCATGAGCGCGAGCACGACCTTGGCGAACAGTTCGCTCTGCAGGTCGGGCTCCGGCGGCGCGGGCTCGGCGAGCCACTTCTCCACGTCGGCGACGCCCTCGTCGGTGATGATGTACCGGCGCCGTTCCGGCCCGGCCCCTTGCTCGACGGGCCCGGCCACGGCCTTCCCGTCCCTGGCCAGCCGCGACAGCGTGGCATACACCTGGCTGTAGCGCAGCGGCCGCCCTTGCCCGAAGTAAGCGTCGTAGTCGCGCTTCAGGTCATACCCATGGCTGGGCCCGCGCTCAAGCAGCCCCAACAGCGTCAGCGGAACACTCATACCCGAAAGACTACCTCACGAGTAGTCTTCCAGGTAGTAGTTGACCTACTCTCCTGGAGAATAGTTGCCAGCGACGGTCCAGAATCCGCCTCGGACGGGCCCCAGCCGTGCCCCGGGCCCGCCCCAAGGTCCGCGGCGGCGGACACCGGAGTCATCAATGAACTCGGCAGCTAAGGAAGTCACCGTGGGTGACGCCACTGTAGCTAAAGCCTCCACGGGGCCCCAACCTACGCGACCCGGTGGGCAGGGATCCGCGGGACGACACGCTGGAAGGACTAGATCTAGTGACACAAACACCGAGCACGGACCAGATTCACTGAGACAACGACAGCCCGTAGTAGGCCGATGGACCAGATTCACTGAGGCAACTGGCCGGATCGGACCAATTCAGTGAGACACGTGTCCCGTCTCAACGAATGTGGTCCAGCTGCAGTGCCCTGACCTGCACCGGACCAGATTCAGTGAGACATCACTGGCGACGTTGTCTCAGTGAATCTGGTCGGTGACCCGAGATGGCCAAGTCAGCCAGCGGGGAGTGTCATGGTGCCGTTGCCCACGATCGTGGCGCGGCCGCCGACGATGACCTCGGTGATCTGGCCGTCCTTCTTGTGGGCGGTGCCGTCGAGCATGCTGGGGCGGCCCATGGCAACGCCCTGGTCGATGTGCAGATGGTAGGTGCCGTCCCGCTCCGGTGACCGGTGGGCCAGGCTGGCGACCAGCGACGCGCACGCCGATCCGGTGGCCGGGTCCTCGTCGACGCCAACCGCCGGGGCGAAAAACCGGGCGTGCAGGTGCGCCCCGTCGCGGTAGTCGCCGGCGAACAGGTACAGCTCCGGCGACCAACTGCCGGCGATCCCGGCCGCCCACACGGCCTTGTCCAGCACGGCCCTGTCGACCAGGTCCCGGCTGGCCAGCCGGACGAAGCAGAACCGCAGGCCCACGCCGGCGTACCAGCTCTCCACGATGGCGTCCTCGGGCAGCGTGAGGGCCTTGGCGATGGCGGCGACGGGCGGTGCCTCGTCGCTGCTCTCGTAGCGCGGGCACCGCACATGGAAGTGGATGTCCGGGCCGTCGACGGTGACCGTGACCGGGCCGATCCCCTCTTCGAAGACGAACTGCTGGCTGGCCGCTCCTCCGTTCCGGCTGGCCAGGACGGCGGCGGTGCCCACCGTGGGGTGACCGGCGAACGGAAGTTCCTGGTGCGGGGTGAAGATCCGGACCAGGGAGGTGCAGGAGGGGTCGCGGGGCGGCAGCACGAACGTGGTCTCGGAGAAGTTGAACTCCCGGGCCAGCTGCTGCATGGTCGCGTCGGCGATGCCTGTGGCGTCAGGGAACACCGCGAGCTGGTTCCCGCCGAACGGCCGGTCGCTGAACACGTCGACCAGGCTGAAGTCGAATCCCATTCCTCAGCCCACCACCGCGTCCATCTCGACCGCCGCGCCCAGCGGCAGGGCGGCGACGCCGATCGCGGTGCGCGCCGGGTAGGGCTCGGTGAAGTACCTGACGTACACATCGTTTATGGCGCCGAACTGCGACATGTCGGTCAGGTAGACCCCGACCCGGATCACGTCCCCCAGATCCTTGCCGACCGCCGCGAGAGCCGCCGTGAGGTTGCGCAGCACTTGGTCGGTCTGCTGGCCAATGTCGCCCTCGATCAATTCGCCGGTGGCCGGGTCGGTAGCTACCTGCCCGCTGAAGAAAAGGAGCCCGGCGCCGCGCACGGCCGTCGAGAACGGGAGGGCCAAGGCTGACGGCGTGTCACTGGTAACGGCATCGCGTGGCATGGTCGATGAGTTCCTTCGCTTGTGTGCTGATGACAAAAGCTTGCCTGCTGACAATGCTGCCGGATCGTGCGGCTCGGTCACCTCAGGGCGGTCTCGAGCGCGGCGCTGATGACCTCCAGGCCCAGCTCAAGTTTGCCCGCTGGCTCGTAGCCGAGGCCGATCCGGATGACGTGGGCGCTGTCGCCGAACCAGGGACCTGCGGCGATCTGCGCCCCCTCCTCCGCTAGATACGCATGGAACCGGTCGATACCGGCGGGGTGGAAGGTGCCTGGGTCAAGCTGCATGCAGCAGAACGCCCCCGCCTCCGGCCGGAGCCAGCGCAGCCGGCCGGTGTGCGCCTTGATCCAGCGCTCGACGATGCCGCGCGCCTCGGCCAGCAGCGCGCCGCGCGCGGCGAGTAGCTGGTCCGCCTGGGCGAGCGCCTGGGTGGCGAGGAACTCGTCGAGGGTGCCGCAGGCGATCGAGGAGTTGAACTTGGCCAGCCGGAGTTGCTCGTACAGTTCCGGGTCGTGCGCCGTCAGCCAGCCGACGCGCAGGCCGGGCACGCCGTAGGCCTTGGACAGCGAGGCGCAGGTGAGCAGGCGCGGCGACATCCCAGCGAAGCTCGCGGCGGGCGGGGCGTCCCCGTAGGTGGCCTCCCGGAAGGTCTCGTCGATCAGCAGCAGGGCGTCTGGGCAGGTCCGCGACATGGCGGCGAGCATCTGTTCCACCTCGTCCGCGGTGATCGATACGCCCGCGGGGTTCTGCGGCGAGGCGAACATGACCAGCTGGGTCCGCGACGAA
>Ga0207693_10001953_pt1 | contig 18069 bp, 16 predicted proteins | sample LARL81metaG_FD_184347 | JGI IMG/M metagenome (GOLD analysis project Ga0207693, IMG submission 184347) | Corn, switchgrass and miscanthus rhizosphere microbial communities from Kellogg Biological Station, Michigan, USA - LAR L8-1 metaG... | ecosystem: Host-associated > Plants > Roots >...
TTACAAGGTGACGGCCAGGCCTGCCCACAAGAAGCGGATGCCGATCGCCACCACCACGAGTGCCAGCAGGCGGCGGATGATCTTTTCTGGCATCCGGGCGTGCAGGCGGGCGCCGACGTACCCGCCGGCCAGGCCACCGGCGCCCAGCGCGATCCCGGTCGGCCAGTCCGGGGCCACGCTGCCGTGCTGGTGAACCGACAAGATGGAGAACGTGACCACCCCGGCGAGCGAAGTGAGGAAGGTCGAGCTGAGCGCGGCGGGCGCGACCTGTGATGGCGGCTGCCCGTCGGCGACCAGGATCGGGGCGAGGATTGACCCGCCGCCGATGCCGTAGATGCCGCCGACACAGCCCGCCACGGCGGCGATCAACCCGATCACGACGCTAGGCAGCCGCGCTTGGCGGGTGGTGTGGGCCGGGGCCACCTCGGTCAGCGCGAGCCAGGCCCCCAGCGGGATCAGCACCGCCGCGACCACGAAGTCGAACACCACCGGGCCGGGCAGCACATACACCCGGATCACCGACCCGGCGATCACGCCGGGCAGCGTCCCGGCCAGCAACAGCCAGGACAGCCTGCCGCCGGTCTGGCCCTGCCGCCAGTACCGCCACATCGCGCCCGGGCAGGCCACCACGTTGTAGAGCAGGTTCGTCGGCGTCACCGACGGGCTCGGCGTGCCCAGGACGCTGACCTGAAACGGCAGCAGCAGCACCGCGCCGGAGACCCCGGCTGGGGTGGTGATCACCGCGATGGCGAACGCGGCCACCAGGGCTACGATCTCTACCCAGGCACCGGCCAGCACGCGGTCAATTTACCGGCGGTGAAGCCGGGCTAGGTGCAATTCCCGGGCCCGGCGCGTCTTTTGGAAGAAGGCTCAGCTTCGGCCACAAATGGGGTCAATAGCTGTAAGTGCGCTCTCTTGTTGGGAGAATCGGCGCATCTGCGTCACGGTCGCAGGATGCCGTACTTCGTATCAGCAAGGCTGCCAGCCTGTATGCGGCTTCCGGCGCGGCTGGTGGACACCGCGGGGACGAGGATCTCCATGCCGTCTGCATACGTTCGGCATCGCTCCTGCATATCCGCGAGTTGCGGTGCTGGGAGATAAGGGGCCAGGCCCGCAGGGGGGAATCTGCAGCATGGTTCAGCTGCGGCATGGCGGTGCGTTCCTTTTGAGGCGCGCATTCGTGCGAACGTTACCCGTCACTTCGAGCGCGTCCCGCGCACTGGACCCGGCTGGGCCGCGGCGGGTGCCAGACACGGGCACGGCCATGGCCGGACGAGGCGGGCAACAGGTGACGGTGCAGACGAAGCCGCTGTATGACCCGGCTCGGCGGTCAGCGGGGGTCCTGGCCAACGAGACCAGCGCATCTGAGGGGGTTGGGAATGCGCAAACTTGCCCTTGGAGTGGCGGCGGCGATGCTGCTGCTGCTCGGAACACAGCTAGCTGGAACGGCGAGCGCTCAAGAGGTGCCCGTGTGCGGGCCGCCCGGCGAAGAGGTGCCAGCCACGATCGTCGGGGCGGGCACCATCTTCGGGACCAGCGGCGACGATGTGATCGTGGCCAGCGGCGGCAACGACGCCGTGTTCGCCGGGAACGGGAACGACATCGTGTGCGGCGAAGGCGGCAACGACAAGCTGGACGGCGGCAAAGGCACTGATGTGCTGATCGGCGACCAGCTCGACAGCGTGCCGTTCGCCCCGTCAAACGGAGCGAACAACGACACCCTGCTCGGCGGGCCCGGCGATGACATGCTGGCCGGCCTGGGCGGCAACGACACCCTGGAAGGCGGTCCCGGCACCGACCAGCTAATCGGAATGGGCGGCATAGATACCATCGCGGGCGGCCCGGGAGACGACACGGCATTCGGTGGCCCGCTCAATGACGCGATCGCCGGCGGCCCAGACAACGACACGCTGTTCGGAAACTTCGGCAGTGACACGATCACTGGCGGCCCCGGTGATGACTTCATCGACGGCGACAATCCGTCCCCGCAACCGCCGCCCTTCCCACCCGGCGACAACAACGACACCTGCAGTGGCGGCCCAGGCACGAATCTCATCCAAAATTGCGAGATCACTTCCTGACGATGGAAGACGACCGGTGGTGGCCGCGCACAGGCCCGGTCACCACCGGCCGGACCGTCAAGGTACCGCCCAAATCCGCCTGCGGGCAGGCAACCGATCAGGCCAGCATTTCCACCGAGCCCGCCCGGGAGAGGTCATAGCCGCCGAGTGCATGGATCGATGACTGGACGGCCGGGGTGCGCAAAGCGGCGATCAGCGGCTCGGCGGCTGGAAGCGTGTCGCCGCTGAGCACGATGTCGAAGTCTTCCCATGTGACCGGGACGAAGCCGAGGTCGAGGGCGGTGGCGGCGGCGCGCACGCCGAGGCCGGTGTCGGCCTGGCCGGCGGCGACCGACATCGCCACTTCCAGGTGGGACGCCGCCTCCGGGCCAGTCGCTGAGGCGGGCGCGATTCCCGCTTCGGCCAGCAGCCGGTCCAGCAGCACGCGGGTGCCGGTGCCGTACTGGCGGCGGGCGATCCGCAGAGTATGAAGATCGCCGGGGCCGGTGATGTGGCCGGGATTGCCTTCGGGTGTGAGCAGGCCCTGCTCGCGCCGCCACAGGTGGATGATCGCTGGGCGGCGGCCGCGCAGCAGGGTCCGGGCGAACGGGGTGTTGTGGCCGCCGGAGCGGTGCCGCAGGTGGATGGCGGCGGCGTCGGCGGTGCCGCGCCAGATCCTGGTCAGGCCGTGGAAGCTGCCGCGCGCCCCGACGGTGGTGACGCTGGCGCCGGTCTGGCGCAGCACGATGTCCAGGCCGGGGTCATCGCTGCCCGCCAGCCGCAGGACTTGATGGCCACTGAGCAGCCGCCTGGCCGCAACAACGCCGCCAGCGGCGACGCGGGAGCGGCGGCGGTCGGCGAGTTCGATCACGCCCGCGTCGGCCAGGTGGCGGTAGGCGCGGCCGATGGTTGAGCCGGTCGTCTTGTAGCGGTCCGCGGCGTCGCGGATGCTCGGCAGCTCGTCCCCTGGCCCAAGGAGCCCGGTTTCGATGTCGCTGGCGATCTCGCTGCTGACCTGCAGGTACCTGGCCATGATCCGGACTCTACCGGCGCAGCCAGGCCGCGGCAGCGTGATGCGCACCGCGTGCTGATATGACGCCCCGGCAGGAGGGGGCCTGTTAGGCTCTGCCCCGTTCTGTAGTGATGCAGAAGGAGGCAGTTGTGGGCCGCAGACTTCGCAGGACCGGGCTCGCCGTCGCCGCCTGCCTGGTCGTGACCGTGGCCGCCTCCTGCAGCAGCTCCAGCACGTCGAGCGGGGCGAGCCCGGCGGCGTCGGGGGCGCAGGGCACGCTGATCGTGTTTGGTGCGGGCACGCTGGCCACCCCCTTCGCAGACGAGATAGCGGCGTTTAAGAAGCAGAACCCCGGCGTGACGGTGCATTCGCAGTTCGCTGCGAGCGGTGACATGGTCAGAAAGATCACCCAGCTGCACCAGCCCGCCGACGTGCTGGGCGTGGCGGACTACTCGCTGATCCCCAAGCTGATGTTCACCGCCGACGCGACCTGGTATCTGGGGTTTGTCTCCAACGCGATCACCTTCGCCTACACCAGCCACAGCAAGGGTGCCAGCGGGCTGACCGCCGCCAACTGGTACAAGGTGCTGGCCCAGCCGGGCGTGCACATCGGCCGGTCCAACCCGGCCGCCGACCCCTCGGGGTACCAGACGCTGCAGATGCTCCAGCTGGCCAATGGCTACTACCACCAGCCGAACCTGTCGGCCTCGGTGCTGAAGAACTCCCCGGCCGCCAGCGTCGCCGAGACCGAGACCTCGCTGATCTCCGCGCTGCAGTCGGGGCAGATCGACTACCTGGCGATCTACAAGTCGACCGCGCAAGAGGAGCACCTGAAATACATCCCGCTGCCGCCGCAGATCAACCTGTCCGACCCGGCGATGGCCGCCGCCTACGGCAAGGTCTCTATCAACGCCGGGTCGCTGGGCACGCTGACCGCCAAGCCGATCATCTACGGGCTGACCATCCCCACCAGCGCCCCCAACGCCGCGCTGGGCGAGAAGTTCATCCACTTCGTCATCGGCCCGCAGGGCCAGGCGATCATGCGCAGCAACGGGTTCGTGGTCATCTCCCCCGCCCTGGCCAACCCCCAGGGCAAGGTCCCGGCGTCGATCAAGCCGCTCACCACCCAGTGGCCATCCTCCGGCGGGTAAGACCGGCAGGCCGCCCGGCGCCACAATGACCACGTGACCACGACACAGGCAACGACACAGGCGAGGCGCCGCGCCCGGAGCTGGCCGTCGGGCTGGTTCGGGGTCGTCACCTGGCTGCTGAGCGGGCTGCTGCTGGCGTTCATCGTGCTGCCGATCGTCCGCCTGGTGACAACCTCGTCGGTGGCCAGCTTGCAGCACGCCGCCAGCACGGCCGCGGTCCGGGACGCGATCTTGCTGAGCCTGCAGGCGGCGGCGATCACCGCCGCGATCGCGACCCTGCTCGGGGTGCCGCTGGCCTACATCCTGGCCCGTGGCCGCTTCTGGGGCCGCGGGGTGATCCAGTCCCTGGTGGACCTGCCGCTGGTGGTGCCGCACACGGTGGCCGGGATCGCGCTGTTGTTCCTGCTCGGCCGGACCGGCTGGGTAGGCGGCCCGGCGGCCCACCTGGGCGTGTCGTTCTACGGGTCTCAGTGGGGCATCGTGGCCGCGATGCTGTTCGTCAGCGTGCCGTTCGCGGTCAACAGCGCCCGGGTCGCGTTCGAGGCGATCGATCCCCGGCTGGAGCGCGCCGCCCGCAGCCTGGGCGCCAGCCCGTGGCATGCCTTCCGGCGGATCACATTGCCGCTGGGCTTGCGCGGGGTGCTGACCGGCGCGGTGCTGGTGTATGCGCGTTCGATCAGCGAGTTCGGCGCCGTGGTGATCATCGCCTACTACCCGGCGACCGCGCCGGTGGAGATCTACAACCTGTTCCTGCAGTCCGGTCTCACCCAGTCTGCCTCCGCCGCGGTGGTACTGCTGATCGTCACGCTGGCCACCTTCCTGGTCTTGCGGACCCTGGCCTCCGGGCGGCTGCTCGCCCGGGTCGACCGTGCCTACCGCTGACCGCGGGCTCACCGTCAGCGGGCTGAGCGCCCAGGCCGGGTCGTTCACCCTCGGCCCGGTCAGCCTCGGCATCCCGGCCGACCGGGTGCTGGTCGTGCTGGGGCCATCCGGCGCCGGGAAGACGATGCTGCTGGAGACCATCGCCGGGCTGCGCCCCCAGCAAGCTGGGCAGATCAGCCTCGCCGGCACCGACATCACCGGCCTGCCGCCCGAGCGGCGGCGCATCGGCCTGGTCTTCCAGGACGCCGCGCTCTTCCCTCACCTGACCGTCAAGGAGAACGTCCGGTTCGGGCCACGAGCTCTGCGCGCTACGTCTCCGGATGGCTCCGATGACCTGCTGCGCCAGCTCGGTATCGAGCATCTAGCCGACCGGTCGCCACGCTCACTCAGCGGCGGCGAACGCCAGCGGGTGGCCCTGGCCCGCGCGCTGGCCATCCAGCCCGGCCTGCTGCTGCTCGACGAGCCGCTGTCGGCGCTCGACCAGCCGACCCGCGAAGACATGCGCTCGCTGTTGCAGCGGCTCCTCACCGAGCTGGAGATCCCGGCCGCGCACATCACCCACGACCGCGACGAAGCACTGAGCATCGGCGACGATCTGGCCGTCATCGTCGGCGGCCAGCTGCGCCAGGCCGGGCCAGCCGCCACCGTCGCCGCCGAACCAGCCGACCCCGACGTCGCCCGCCTGCTCGGCTGGTCAGAACTCGGGCACGGTACCGCAGGTGGCGGCACGGCCCGCATCGGGCAGCTCGCCTTCGGCGATGCCGTGGCCGCGGGCCTGCACGGATCAGTTCAGGTCTTCTACCGGCCCGAAGACATCCAGCTCAGCCCCAGGACTGGGGAGACGCCAGCTGATGCTGTCCTGGACGCACACGTGGAGCGGATTGTCCACACGCGGCCGCTGGCCCGCGTCAGCCTCGGCTGCGACCCGCCCATCGCGGCGCTGATGCTGCACCGGGACATCGACCGCCTCCAGCTCACGGCCGGCGACCGGGTGCAGGTCAGCCTGCCGCCAGGCAGTCTTCGCGTTTTCCCGGCCGGCTGAACCCAGTCGGGCGCTGTTAGGGTGGGGCCAGCCACGTGGCCCTTTTCGGTTTTGAGCGACCAGGATGGGGTTGTGGTAGCCGGGCCTGGTGAGCCTTTCACCAGGCCCGGCGCGCTTCAGGGTGCTGCGGGGGAATGTGCCGGCTGGCCTGAAGGCGCCTTCATCGGAGTCCGTTAGAGTCGCAGGATGCCGACGTTCCTGATCAAGGAGGCTGCGGACCTTCTCGGAGTCAGCGACGACACCTTCCGCCGCTGGGTCGATGCGGGACGGATCAAAACGACCAATAAACGCTCCGGTTGGCTGACTGTAGATGGAGTGGAACTAGCCAAGTTCGCGCAGGAGCTGGCCGAGTTGGCCGAGCACATGGAAGACCAGATGGTGGTCGCTCATTCGGCGCGGAACAGGTTCACTGGCCTGGTCACCCGGGTTGTCCGCGACACCGTGATGGCCCAGGCCGAGATTCAGGCGGGACCGCACCGGTTCGTCTCACTGCTCAGCCGCGAGGCCGCAGACGAACTCGCCCTGGAACCAGGCATGCTGGTGGTCGCTGCCATCAAGGCCACCAACGTCTCCGTAGAAGTCCCCGCGAGCGGAACTAAGAAATCGTGAGAGTCACCAGCCCTCTCATGGCCTTGCCAGGACCTGGCGGCGTGTGCGCGCTGTTCTCCTGGTCGGCAGACTTGTGGGTCATGTCTGCCGACCGGCCGGCTTGGCTGCCTTGATGATGGCGGAATGCAGGCCAGGGCCGGCCTCGTACGTGCTGGTGATGGCGATGCCGGTGAATCCGGCCGCGCGCTCCGCCTTAGCCACCGATGCCAAATAACCGCGCAGGTTAGCATCGCTGTGTGGCCATGACTCACCAGCCAGCGGGCACATCCGGTCCCCGGGCGGCGGTTCCGGCACCGGGGACCGGTTGCGAGGACTGCGCGGCCACGACAGCAGACAAGCCAGACGAGCAATGGCTGCGCGCCGCCCGGTACGCACGCTGGCTGGCCTGGGCGTCGCTGGCCTGGATGATCGCCGAAGGCGGCGTGGGCCTGGCCGCTGGTTTGGCGGCAGGCTCGATCGCCTTGGTGGGCTGGGCGCTGGGCAGCGCGATCGAGGGACTAGCCAGCGTGATCGTCGTCTGGCGCTTCACCGGCTCGCGGACGCTGTCACCGACCGCCGAGCGGCGGGCGCAAAAGGCCGTGGCGGTCAGCTTCTGGCTGCTGGCCCCCTACATAGCGCTCGAAGCGACCCGCGACCTGATCGGCCACCATCCGGCCACCGCCTCGGCGCTGGGGATCGCGCTCACCTCATCCAGTCTGGTCATCATGCCGGTGCTCGGCATTGCCAAACGCCGCCTCGGCAGGCGGCTCCAGTCCAGCGCCACCGCCGGTGAGGGCACCCAGAACCTCATGTGCGCCGCCCAAGCCGCCGGTGTCTTGCTCGCCCTGGCCGTCGTCGCCGTCTGGCCGGGCGCCTGGCCGATCGACCCCATCATCGCCCTCTGCATCGCCGCATGGTCGGTCTGGGAAGGAACCGAATCCTGGCGGGGCGCAGACTGCTGCTGACCAGGCTGATACATCTGTAAGTCATAGGCTGTTGAGTGGTGGGGCGGTGACGCCCACCGATGCCGATGTCCGCCGAATCCCGGCCGGGCCAGCCCGCACCGCGCGCACGAGAGGGGTCGTCCGCTGCTGTCCTGGTCGTAGGCTGAGCGGAGCCGGGCCTGAGGTGACGGATTTCCCATATCGCCGGTGCGGGTATCACAGGCTGCTGGGCCAGGTGATCGTTTCCGGGGCGATGAGCGGTTTGCTGACCTCCAGCTGGATTTGGGCGTGGGTGTTCAGCGAGATGTCGCGGGGGTTTCCCTGGTACAGCTTCCTGTTGTAGATCGCGGTGACTTGGCCGGTGGCGGGGCCCACCTGATGTGGCCCGAGCGGCTGGCCCCACTCATCGAAGAAGTCGCCCAGGGTGTTGGTGCGCTGAACCGGGGACTCGATGTGGATGATGCCGTCGGCGGCGTGGGTGTGCAGCCAGTAGAAGCAGGTGCCACTGGAGATGAACGGGCCCTGGGCGGTGTTCTGGGGCTGGGCGCCTGGGATGCCGATGCCGGCGGGGATCTGGCGGGGCGAGCCGTTGACGAAGATGGTCAGGTGGGCGTGGATGTGGAACAGCGTCTGCTCACTGGTTTGGCATTTGATGCCGTCGACGTCCTGGCCGGTGGTGGCGGCTGTGGTTCCGGCCAGCGGCGCGGCGCTGGGGATGGGGACGCCCTCGGGCCCGGTCGTGCCCGGCGCCGGGGCCGCGTGCAGCGTCCCGAGCGAGGCGAGCGAGCCGAGTTTGAGCTGCGGTATCCCGCCCGCTGACGCATGGGTGCCGCCCCTGGTGACCGTCAGCGTGATGGCCACGGCTGCGATGATCACGACGGCCGCCGCCCCTGCACCGGCTAGCCAGTTGGGTTCTGGCACGAATTCTGTGATCAGGTCACGGTGGGTGACGCCGACGTGGCGTGTTCAGGCCGGGGTGAAGTAGTGACCTGTCGGCCGACAAGTCCCTGAAGATCACGATTTGGGCTGCTGGTGGCGTGTTGCCGCCAGTGTGCAACGAGGCCCCGGTAGGACGCGGGTGACCGGCCAAGATCACTCACGTCGGGAGCCTCGTTGCCGCCTCAGTCTGTCACTTACCCCGCCCCGCAGGTCATTGCCGGTGCCGCTCGCGAGGGCGCCGAGCTTGGTGATCTTCTTCCGCACCTGCGCGGCCTGGTGGTGGAGAAGCTCGACTGCATGCCGTCAGCCGTGGTCATCAAGGCGCGCTGCTCGCCTGCGGGGGCGGCCTGCCCGGCCTGCGGCTCCTGGTCATCGCGGGTGCATAGCAGCTACCTGCGGCAGGTGCACGACCTTCCGGTCGGTGGCCGCCCGGTGCTGATCCACCTGGCCATGCGCAGGTTCAGGTGCACGAACCCGGCCTGCACGAAGGTCACGTTCGCCGTGCAGGCGGACGGGCTGACTGCCCGCTACCAGCGCTGGAGCGTGCCGCTGGCCGGGTTACTGTCGCAGGTTGCGCTGGAGCTGGCCGGGCGGGCGGGGATGCGGCTGGCCGCCGCATTGGGCATCGCGGTGCACCGCAACGCACTGCTGCGGCTCGTCATCGACCTGCCCGAGCCCGAGATCACAGCCGCGCCGGAGGTTGTGGGCGTCGATGACTTTGCGCTGCGCTGCGGCCACGTCTACGCAACCATCTTGGTCGACGTCGCCACCGGGCAGGCGATCGACGTGCTGCCCGGCCGTGAGGCGGGGCCGCTGGCGGACTGGCTCAAGGCGCACCCGGGCGCAAGGGTGATCTGCCGGGACCGGGCCGGAGCCTACGCCGAAGGCGCCCGCGATGGCGCCCCCGGCGCGGTCCAGGTCGCGGACCGCTGGCACTTGTGGCACAACCTCGCCGAGCACACCGCCAAGGCCGTCGCCCGCCACCGGGCCTGCCTCAAGCAGGTCGCTGCAGCCGCTGAGCAGGCAGAATCACGCTCAGAACCCATAGTGACCGCTGCTACGATTCCGGAGGCCGAGTCCCGGCTGGCGGCGCGGATGCGCGACCAGCACGCCGCTGTTCAGGCCCTGGCGGCCCGCGGCCTGGGCCTGCGCGCGATGGCCCGCGAGCTCGGTGTGGACCGCAAGACAGCCCGGCGCTTCGCCCAGGCTGCTACCGGCGATGAGGCGGTGGCCAGGGCCATCTCCCGGCCCACGGTGCTGGACCGCTACCATCCCCACCTGCACCGCCGGTGGAACCAGGGCTGCCACGACGCCGCCGCGCTGCACGCCGAGATCACCGCCCTCGGCTACCGCGGCAGCCTGCGCACCGTCTACCGCTACCTGCAGCCGCTGCGCACCGGCACAGCGCCCACGCCACTGACCATGCCGCCGAAGATCGGCGAGGTCACCAGCTGGCTACTGCGCCGGGCCGAAGACCTCAACCCCCGCCAGCAGCAGCTACTCGCCGACCTACGCGGCCACTGCTCACAACTGGACCACCTCGCTGAGCATGTGACCAGCTTCGCCAAGATGATGACCCGCCGAACCGGGCAACAAGACCTGACCGGCTGGCTCGAGCGGGTCGAGTCCGACGACCAGCCCGAACTGCACACCTTCGCCACCGGGATCCGCCAGGACCTGGCCGCCGTCACCGCCGGGCTCACCCTGCCCTACAGTTCCGGAACCACCGAAGGCAACGTCAACCGGCTCAAAGCCATCAAACGACAGATGTATGGCCGCGCCAGCCTGGACCTCCTGCGCAAACGCGTTATACGCCACCCTCCGTGACCGTGATCACGGAATTCGTGCCAGAACCCATCACGCTGGCAAGCGACAACGAGATGTGCAGATCAGGATATCTGCGCGCCCTTCTTGTCATAAGGTCATCGGCCGGGCCACTACCGGGCAGGTCAGCTTCCCCTCTTGCGGACTAGGAGCGGGCGGACGACAGTGGGGTGCAGCGCATACAGCAGTCATCTTGGGGGGAATGATGATGACTAATGGTGGACCGCGGACGGCCGACGGTGACGGGCTCGCCACGTCGGAGGCGAGCCCCATGACCGAGTTCATCGGCACGACCGCGCAGGTCGCGGTTTACATCGACTTCGACAATATCGTCATGTCCCGTTACGACGAACTGCACGGGCGGGAGGCGTTTCGCGTCGACGGAGCAAACAATTCGCATCCGCCACCACTAGTCCGACAGCGGCTTGCTGAGGCGCGCGTCGACCTGGGCGCAATCATCGACTATGCGTCGACGTTCGGCACTGTTGTCATCAGTCGCGCGTATGCTGACTGGTCCCGTCCGGTCAGCCGCAGCTACGCGGCGGATACGTTGAAAAGATCCATTGACCTGGTGCAGATGTTCCCGATTGCTGGAACCAAGAACGGCGCCGACATACGCCTAGCGATCGATGCTACTGAACACTTGGCCCAGTACCCCAACATCACGCACATCATGGTCGTCGCCGGCGACTCGGACTACGTCGCGCTCGCGCAGCGGTGCAAACGCCGCGGCCGCACCGTCATCGGGGTTGGGGCCGGAAAGTCGGTCGGCAAGTACTGGGAGTCGGCATGTAACGAATTCCGCTTCTACGCGGCGTTGCTGGACGCGACAACCGCAATGCCGACGCAGCCCACAGTGATCGCGACAACCCGCGAGTCGGTTGGCGAATCCGCCACTGAACTCGACCCCGCCGCGCTGTTGAGGAAAGCGGCCCGCCTGATGTATCTGAAGGCGACCACCGACTGGATCTCCGCTGGCGGCCTGAAGATGCAGATGAAGCGGCTCGACCCGGCGTTCGACGAGGCGTCCCTTGGGTTCAAGACGTTCTCCGCGTTCCTGAAATCCGTCCCCGAGATCGTTGATTTCATACCGAACCGCCCCGGCGGCCAGGTGTATCTCCGCGAGCTTGGCACCCGCACAGATACCGTGGCGCGTGCCGAGGACATGGAGCCACCCACCGACCAGCCCCAGGCCGTAGCGGGCGTGCCAACTACGACCGCAGCTGTAGTAGGTGGCACCGGCGCCCAACAGACCGATCTGTCCGGCCAGCCGCTGCCCGCCCAGCCACCGGCGGCGACACCTCTGGCGATGTCGATCCGTCGGCAGCTGAACCTGCCGGTCAATGCGACCCTCGGGACCGAAGGTGAACAGCTCGTGCTGCGCGTGCTGCGTGCCGCATGGGCTGAAAGCGAGGGTTCGGCGCTCTTGCAGCGCGTAATCGCCGCTCTGGTCGAGGATGGGGTCCGCGATGTGGCGGCACGCCGGGCCGCGAACGTGCTGACGCAGACAGTGACGTACATGCTCCGCGATCAAGAAATGACCCAGCATCCGAATCCGGAGCTAGTCGGCTACAAGGACGAGCAGCTGCTCGCACACTTCCGCGTTATGCTCGCCGATCGGATCCGGCACCGGCTGTACCCGGAGCCGGTCAAGGCGGAAGACCTGCTGCAGGCGCTGTACCCTGGCGAGCCACCTCCGTCCGGCGCGGATGCCCAGTTCACTGAAGGCCTCACCCGGCCCGGCCTGGATGCGATCAGCGAGGCGATCGGACCGCTACTAGTGCCACCACCGGTCCTGTGGGATGTCGCCGCAGCGTTCACCCGCATACCGCATGAGGTTCCCGTGGGCCGCGTCGACCAGTTCACCGCCGCGATCACCGGCCCGCTCGTCGACGAACTCGAACGAGACCCGGACACCGTCCCGATGCCGGCGGTTCACCAATCGCTGGTCGCTGCCGGACTAATCGGGCGCCGTGTTGATGAGGCGCAGCTCAACCCGGCGGCGGGATGGGAAACCGTGCAGGTCGTGGCGCGGGTGCTGGCCTCCTGGGTGTCCCGCTGCGCGGAGGCGGGCCTGCGGCTAGAAGCTAGCGACCCCGTGTCAATGGATGCCCTGTACAGGCTGCTGTTGCCGGACCGGTTCCAGATCGATATGCGCGCCTGGGTGCAGCAACACGTGGGCGACTCCTGAGTGCCCCGGCAGCAGCGTCAGGCAGACCGCCCCACGTATGTCCCGGGTCGTTGTGCCCGCCTGGGCGGGTGAACATGCTCCAGGCAGGCCTCGTTATGATCACGACGGAGCCGTCTCCCAAGGTGTCAGGTAGGACAAGGCGATCCTCGTTGGCACTTGGCACTCGCGTCGCGGACTCTAGACGATCCCCGGCAGGGTTCTAATAAAGGCGGCGGTGGAACGCAGCGGCTGGGAATGGTTCGAATTGGAGTGGAGGCAGGACTGGCTGGAACATGTCGCTTCCGCCCGGCCGGACTATGCAAAGGTACTGGTCCGCGATAACCCGGCCTTCCCGTCCGGGCGGCGTGAACAGCAGCTGTGCGCGCTGCGGGAGGTCAGCGACCTGCTGCGCGGTCTGGGCGTGCTGCTGCTGTATGAGCTGCTGGTGCCGGCAACCGGCGGCCAGCTGGCCGCTGGCGGGGGGACGACGGACACCTACGATCGTGATCTGCGCCCAGACCTGGTCATGCAGGTGATCGTCGACAACCAGGCCGCCGGGGTGGAGGCGGCGATCTGGAGACAGGCGACGCCGCACGGGCAGTAATGGGCCAGATTCGCGCGGGCGGGCGTGACCACGTCGACGCGATCGTGCTCGGCCGCGACGCTCCGGCCGCGCGACCGGATCACTGGCTGGCGGCGGCTGCGCCGATCGACGGCTTCGTGGGGTTCGCCATAGGGCGCAGCATCTGGGAAGAGCTGATCGCCGGCTACAACCAGGGCAACGCTGGCCGCGAGCAGGTGATCGGCCAGATCGCCAGGCGGTACCTGGAAGAGCGCTGGGATGGGGAAGGCGGTGGATCCGAGGCCGCGCGGCGGCACCGTGGGACCGCTGAACGCTGCGAGGCGCTGGTGCGCGGCGGCTTATGGTGCGTCAGCGCCCGATGTGTCGTATGGCTGCACCGGTAGTAATTGGTAGCAGTCTGGCGTCGCCCCATATCTGCCGCCGCTGCCCTGGCTCCTCGCTTGACTTCCGAGATCTGGTGCCCTGCTAACGTTCGAATGGTCGAACGCAGTGTCGAACCACTATGCAGGGACAACGACACCTCGGCCGGTTGCACGTAGCTTCAGGTGAATCACTCGCAGGATCTGCTGCTGTGGATGCCTTCACCCATCGGTAAAGAGCTAGTAAGTTTTTGGTAATCGGATTATGCTCAACTGGGGTGCCGCGGGGGGTTGCGGTATGGGTTCGATGATCACGAGACCGGTGTCGGTGGTCGGCTCGGCGCTGCCACCGGTGGGGCGACTGCGGGAGCACCGTCTTTTCGATGGGCTGCTTGAGCCGGAGAACGGCGGCGGTGCGGCCGCCGCCATCGTGGGTGAGGCGAGGGTCGTCAAGACGGCAGTTGCGCTGGGCCCGAATGGGACTCACCGCTGCCGACTGGATCGCCGACCCGAACTGCCCCTGCGCGCCGGTGGACAGCTACCGGATCGGTCGGAATCGGATCGTTGTCGGCCCGGCGATGAAAACCCTGCTGGGCAAGGCCAGGATCTGGAATCCTGCCGAGTTCGACCGCGCCTGGGTCGAGCCCAGCGCCTCCGACGACTCGGTCCCCTACGGGGCTCCACCAGGCGGGCAGGTGACCGGCGGCGACCGCTGGGCGACGATCGCCGTTGTGCAAGGTGGCGACGGCGCAGGGCGTGCAGGTCGGCGACGACAACAAGCAGCGCACTGCGGCCATAAATCGATGTCTGCTAGCCGGCAGAACAAAGGGGGTAGGAATGACTATCCAAGAAACGTCTCCTCGCAAGAACCGAAGGGAAGGAGTGGTTCTGCTAGATCTCGCCACTCATAGAAGGGTGCTTGATTTCCTGAATGAAGCCATTCAGCCACAAGACTTGATGTTCGAGAAACTGCCTCCGCCCAACCCCGAGATGGATCACGTTCACGAAGACAACCGGGAAGAACAGGCCCTGGGCCGTAGGAGGATCCTCGATCTGGACGTCGCCAATCAGATTATCGAGTTCCGCGACCGGGAGTTCCCGCTCGGATTCCGGATGGTGAGGGAGCTACTGGAGCTCGAGGCCTTCACACCAGGGCACCTCGATATCTTGCAGCACGCCTTCAGTAGCAGCTTCTATGGAAGCTGGTCTGTCTCTCCGCAGAACATCCCACGCCGGGGACCCGGCGGGTACGACGGCATCGTCCATGCCGCAATGTTGCACACCGGAAGAGTGCTGTTCATCACCGCGGATGAGACGACGCTGCTGTGGAACCCAGACGATACAACCCCGGCAACCTTCGAAGACCCAGTCAACCAGCCACATCTAACGCCGGACGCGGCGTCCGGTTACTCCGTGCTGTGCGGCGGGCATTCGTTCCTGTCGGATGGGCGCCTGCTGGTGGTGGGCGGCGGCGGCTACGGACCCCACGCCAAGGCCATGTGGGGGTACAAGTTCGACCCGGCTAACAAGAGCTGGACGAGAACCACAGGCAGCATGGTGCATCACCGGTGGTACCCGACTGTGCTGACCTTGGGCGACCATCGTATCGGTGACAGCCGCGAGGTGCTGGTGGTCTGCGGGCACGGCGCAGGCGACATGGAGATCTACGACGAGGCGTCCGACACATTCCGGGAGGTGACCTCAGGGGACACCAAGCCCTTCCCGAACCTGTATCCCGGGCTTCACCTGCTGCCAAACAGCAGCATCTTCTATTCGAGGACCGGCTGGGCGAGCGCCGGCCCGGGCGGCGGTCCGTTCCTGGGCGACGACCAGTCCGCTGCCTTCGCCCTCACCGGCACTAGCACCGGAGCCTGGACCGACATTGCTCCTGTGACGCCGTCGATGCCAGACCGCACCAAAGGCATGTCGGTAATGCTGCTGAGCAGCACCGCTCCCCACGTGCGGATCATGGTGCTGGGCGGTTCGGACTCCTCCAACAACAACTCGTACGAAATCATCGACGCGACTTCCCTGTCCCCAGCAACGAACTGGGGCACAGCCACGCCATTTCCGGATGGCGAACGCCGAAGTCTTGGAAGCGCCGTGCTGCTACCGGATGGGAATGTCTTCGTGTGTGGCGGCATCCAAAGAATCAACTCGCCCTGCGCGTTGTTCAATCCACGAACCAATACGTGGTCGTCGATGGCGGCGTTGCCGTCCACCCGGGATTACCACTCGGTCGCGTTCCTCTTGCCGAGTGGCCAGGTGGCGATGGCGGGATGGAACAACACAACGATTGAAATCTTCGACCCCCCCTATCTGCACCGTGGAGCCCGGCCCGTGATCTCCTCCGCTCCGCCGTCGGTGCAGCGCGGACAGAGTTTCGACATTGAATCACCAGACGCGGCGACGATCACCAGCGTGGTTCTGGCGAGACCGACGGCGGTGACGCACCAGACCGATACCGAACAGAAGATCCTGGAAATGCCGTTCGTCCGTACCGGCTTTTCCACCTTCGGCACCATCAACACCAACGGCGCCATCACTGACCGCTTCGGCGTCGGCAACAACTTCGACGCCCTCACCTTCGCCCCCGGCAACCACGGCTACGGACCCAACCTCTTCTACTACCTGCGGCGGGATATAACCGGGCTGACCCTGACCGCCCCCGACGGAAGTGCTCCACACTCACTTGCCCAGCAGGGCTATTACATGACGTTCGTGCTCAACAATAATGGCGTGCCTTCCATTGCAACCTGGATCTACCTCCAATAAGCGCAAGCCAGACCGTCGGCTCCAGCGCTTGGCCGCGCGCTCACCTTGATGTGGCTCATCGGGGCCGCGGTCAACCGGACCAGCAACCCAGCACCTCACCGCAGGGGAGGGCGTCGCGCTCGGTCAGGTCGTCAGAGGCCCGGGCACGTGCCCGGGTCCGGCTGGTCAGTTCTTGGGGAGTCGCCCTGTGGCACACGTGGGAAGGTGACGAAAAGGACGTATGGGACCGTGCCCGCGTTGGTGACGTCATCCACTTCGCCAGGTCGCTCGATGAACGCCTGCCCCGCGCTGTACGTGGCGGTCTGGCACTGGCTGCCGGCCGATTGGTGAACGGTGATCGAGCCCTGCTGGACGACCACGATCGCGCCTCCTGGATGCGAGTGCCAGCCAGAGGAGCCGCCCGGGTCGACCGTGATCTTCGCCATGGCTACGTCCGTTCCAAATTGAAGCGGGATGGTCCCATGTGACGTGTTGGTGCCACGCGCCAAAGGGACGTTCGTCAGCCCTGACGGCGGCGTGGCCCAGCTAGGTGCCACGGTCACTGCGACGGTCACTGCCGTGACCACGCTGGCGAGTCCCACGCTCAGCAGTGCCCATCTAACGGCTCGTTTCATGCCTTCCTCCAAAGTTCGGTCGCCTTGCCTTCAGTGATGTGGGAGACAAACACGCCATGGTGTTCCAGCCTCCGGCCGGCCCGTTCGACGTGGACCATGGCCAGCGTGACAGCGTGCTCGTGGTTGGCGAGGACGTCGCGTACCTCAAGACGGAGTGTGCCGCCCGAGAGCTCGAAGGCCCGGCCAAGGAACTCCAGCACCTGAGCTACGCCCCCCGTAGTCCCGGCTAGGGGGCTCCGCCAGGGAAGTGGGAGCGGATGTCTTGCGCGAAGAACTGGGCGCTGCAGCCAGTCGAGGCCGCCTCGCGAGAAGGCCGCGAAGCCCCCTCCGAGCATGCTCAGCAGCGTGCCGAGCGCAACGATTACTCCGGTTCGCCTCACGGCGACCCCCCTCCGTGCCATTGCACTGTGGCCCGGCGCTGGGCGTAGCGTCCAGCCGCAGACAGGCCGGCTAGCGATGGCCGACACCGCTCGCTTTACCACCCGTTGGGAGGGCCGTCAATGACGCGTTACTTTTTCTTGGTGACAATCTGAATAATGCTTGAATAGTGCTTTACCTTGCAGGCATGAGACTCAGCAAGGGCGCGGCGGGGCTATCACATACGGGCCAGCGGCCAGGGCTTGTCGGTGCCCATCCAGATTCGGCGCTGCGCGTCCAGTCCTTCGGCCATCGCGGCGCAGATCTCCGTCAGGTCGCGGATCTCCACCATCACCGAACCGGCCCGGGTGTGATCGTGTGCGGCCAGCGCCGCCAGGTGGTCAGCCTTCGCCACGTGCAGGCCCTCGATCAGCGTCTCGTAAATCCTGGCGTTGTCGGCCGGCGAGCGCACAGGCCGACTCCAGTGCCGCGCGGATTGACCCGCCACCGCCCGGGCCGACGGCGAGCGCAACGCCGCGACGGCCACCGACCGGGCGTCATTCGGGTCGTTCTTGCTCGTCGCGCCAGCTGCCAGCAGCCGCACCCTGGCACTGAGCTTGGGCTGCACATCCAGCACCCGCTCACCCGCGGCTAGCAGCTGCTGGGCCAGCAGGTGCCCGACGCCATCGGCACCCTCGACCGCCCAGGCCCGCTCCGGCCAGGGCGCCGCCCACGCCAGCAGCCGCTCCGCCTGCGCCGCGCAGGCGCG
>Ga0207693_10001955_pt1 | contig 18066 bp, 20 predicted proteins | sample LARL81metaG_FD_184347 | JGI IMG/M metagenome (GOLD analysis project Ga0207693, IMG submission 184347) | Corn, switchgrass and miscanthus rhizosphere microbial communities from Kellogg Biological Station, Michigan, USA - LAR L8-1 metaG... | ecosystem: Host-associated > Plants > Roots >...
CCATTTGTAGATCGTCGCCCTGCTGACACCGCTGCGTAGAGCGATCTGGTCGACGGTCATTCTGCGCGGCCCGACCTCCAGCATCAATTCTGTTGCCGCTTTGAGAATCGCTTCGCGGGATTCCTCACTGCGCGGCCGGCCAGGTCTTCCCTTCGGGGGCATGGTGACCACATCGCCTCTCCCTAACCGCTCTCACCAGGCATTCTGCGCTCCATTAATACTAGACGTCCAGTATTAATCGATATCAAGTATGTCACAGGACCGGAGCTGGGCAAACCGGTTGGCAGCACCGGCCCGTAGTCACGTGCCGGTCGGTCGTTCGGCGTCGTGGGCAGGGGTCTGTCGTTCGATGTCGCGGGTCGACCGATTTCGATGAGGAGCTGCAGGGCAGACTGGCGGACGCTGACGTGGCCGAGGGGAGCGGGTGGCGGGGCGGCGTTAGGTTTCCCGACTATGGTGCCGTGCGGCGACGTAGACGCCCGCCGCTAGGGCAAGTCCTATAACGATGATGGTGATCATCCAGCTGTCTGCCCCGATATGGATTGGGCGGCCAAGGATTTCGGCGCGACGCCAGTAGACCACACCTATTAATACCGACTTGGCGATGATGATGATGCCGGCGATGCGCAGCGCGGTCGATAGCCGCATCAAGTTACTCCCTCTGCGCATGAGCCATGTTGGCGATGCGCACTGTCGCTGGCCTTTCGAGTGTCGTGCAGTGGGTGTTGAGTGCTGGCCCGTACACCGTTGCATCACATAGGCGGCAGGTCCAGGTGGTGTGTCCGCCGCCGTGTCCAAGTCAGGCTTGGTGACCGACGAGCACCTCGCGGCCTAGACGGCGTCCGTTGGGGCAGTGCATGGGCGGGTGTGTGATCCACCATGTCGTCGTGGATTGCACCAAATCGCCGACCGCAGGGCATGAATTTAGGCTACCTAACGTTGCTATCTCATAGGGGGGTGGGGAAGGGAGTTTGGCAATGTATCTGAAGCAGATTGCAGCCGGAGCTGCGATGGTCGGCGCACTGGGGTTCAGCGCCATTGGCCTTGGTGCGGGCATCGCGAGCGCGGCACAACCTGCGCCTGTCGTCGCGGGAGTGCTGTGGCAGCAAGATCGAGGCCATGGGGGCGATTGGGGCCATGGTCACGATCGAGACTGGGGCGACAGAGGAGGCTGGGGCTACGGTGGAAACTGGGGCTACGGGCCGGGGTGGGGCTGTGTCACCGGTCCGTTTGGGCACGTCACCTGGTGCCCCTAGTCGCGGACCGTTTCGGCCGATAGTCGGGTGCCGCCAGAGAATCGTCATTCGAGGAGAAGGGTGTCCGGACCACTCGCGGGCTGGTTCGCGGGCGGATTGACCCTCGCCTGGCGAGTGGACGGCGAAAGCAGGTGGGGCGTTGTGTCCCTACGTGTAGAACGTCAGGATCGTGACGACGAGCAGGGTCAACCAAATCACTGGCCAATACAAAACTTTGGCCCACAGATTGCCATAGTTCCGAAATGGCTTGAGGTTGGGCCGTGCGAGTAGTAACACCGAATTGAGGGCGACGCCGAGGATGACGAAATACGTGACGATGTACAGGCTTTCGATATAGATGAAACCAGGGGCTTTCACTTCATCACGCAGCGAATTATGCCCGACAACGACGGCAAAGAAGAATGCCGCGCCTGTGAAAACTACTGTGCCTGGGCGGACGCCGAAGTGTTCGAGGTGTTCACGGTCTTTGCTGAGCACCGTTACGACGATAAAGAGCTGAACCAGGATCACGAGCGGCACGATCGTTCGCGATATAAAAGGGGTTACCAGGTTCCTTTTGACGGCGATGCTGTAGTACAGCTCGGGATGCAATTGATTCGTTACGTAGTCTGAACTGCCAAAATCCGTATTGTAGCGATGGGTGCGATAACCGAAGAATGCTTGCTGAATGTCCCAGTTTTCCAGAACGAGATCCGGATCCACTCCGGGCATCGCAGCACGGTCAGTCGAGGCATACGCTCCGAAGTCGGGCGTGAGGTAGACATTGCGCGCATAGTCCGGGTGCCACATCCGCAGCTTGATCTGATGGCGTCCCAGCGGATACCTACTGTAATTGAACTGTTCGCGCAGCGACGCGTGAAAATTCCAGGCTGTCACTTCTTCGTCGCCCAGCCGCTCGCGGTACACCTCTTTGAGCGTCGGCTGTTCTTCGGCGTCGGGCAGGAATACGCCTTTGGTAATATCTTTGGACAGGTCGTTCGCGTACCGCTGCCAGATTTGCCCAGAAACTTCCAAGGTGTAGGGTCCCGTGAATTCGACGGACTGGATATACAGGCCGGTGGGGATAAAAACCGGCGGTTCCGCGCCACGCACGGGGGCTGGGACATGTGCCGCTAGGTAACGTGTCACCTCGTCTTGGGTCGTCACCACTGTGTCGGCAGGATCGGGCGTCGTCGGCGCCGTACGGACGCTGACCGATATGCCAACCACTGCGACCAGGCACGCGAGTGAAATGAGTACTGAGGCGATCCAAAGTTGTCGGTGTCTTCGGGAGTCGCCTTTAGAGCGTTCTTGATCCCCGGCGTCCTCAGCCGCTTCCGCCTCGGCAAGCCCTTTCAGGAGTTCTCCAGCCTTGGTGACGCGAGTCCTTTCAATAGGAGTAAGTGCATCGAAGTCCTCCGGAAACTTCGGCTCTCCCGCCTCATTCCGCCTCTTTGTATCCTCGTAAAAGGCGCGTGCTGCGGGGCTCATCCCCGCCACCGCGTCCTCAAGCTCCGCCCGGATCGACGCGCTGCGCTGCATCCTTCGCTCCTGTCTCTGCTGTAGGTGCTAGCAAAGGGCGGGGATCACTGTGCCTGGCTTTCTCGGTATTAGTCTCTCAGAGTTGGATAACTAATCTGGGAGTGTCGCTTCCAAGTCACACGTTTCTGATAAGGCCAATCCGCTATGGCCGTAGGCAAGGAACTCTCTTAAAACCGTTGGTAGACAACCTTTTAAGGGACGATCACGTGAGCTTCAATGACGCCGAATGACGTAGCCGCAGAACTGATCTCCGCTTCGTCGGCCGATTGCATGCGAGTTGAGACGGTTTAGAAGTCTTTTTGCCTTCACCGGCTCGCCTGGTGCGTCAATGTCCTCGGCCGCGAGACTGGCCAGGGCTCAGAATCAAATGGGCAGCCGAGGTGAATGGACAAGTATCCGAGGCCGATTGCAGCGGGAACCGGCGGCATCTGTAGCCGTCCGCTGAGACGTGTTGAGTGACCGGTCCCGCTATGCGAAGGGGACCCGGTAGTCGGCGGTCCACGCCCCGCCGATGCAGCTCAACGTCACGCCATCGGGTGTCAACGCCACGCCTTTGTCCTCACCACAGAGTGAGCGCGGCGTGCGGATACCGACCAGCTGCGGCGATGCGATCCATTTGCCCTGGCCTCCGCAGGCCAGCGTGGCGCCAGACGCGTCAAGGCCCAAGTTGTATCGGGTGTTTGCAGTGCAGTGATCACCCAGGACGGCACCCCGCTCGATGTACGGCACACACGCTGTGTCAGTGCCGTCGCACGACGCCGGATACGCCGACGCGCTTGCCGCCGACACCATCGGTGCCGCGATGAATCCACAACCCAACGCCACTGCAGCCATGAGCTTCATGGGCTTAGCGTATGTTCCTGGTCGCCGTTTGCCTCAACAATCGCCACAGTCTGCGCCGCCCACTACGCTCACGAGCCATGAGATGGCTCCTCGGCGCGGTGCTAGCAGGTACGGCGGTCGTCGCTCTTGCGCCACCTGCCAACGCCGACGTGGTGGCATATCTCGTCAACGTGCATGTGCGGCCGGGCTACAACTTCCCGAACGCCGACGCCGCAATCGGCTACGGCAACAGTATCTGCGATCGGGTCGCGGCGAAGATGAGCTATGGGCGGCTGGTCGACCAGGTCAAGGCCGACGTCAACACGGCCGGCTACTACCAGGGCGCCTACCTGATCAACCAGGCCGTCAACGAGTTGTGCCCCGCGCAGATCTGGCAGCTGCGGCAGTCGGCGGCCGGCTATACCTTGCCTTCCTGACTGGGCGCTCTCGTCTCACGACAACGGCGGCGCCCCGTCCGGGACGCCGCCGCGTCGAACTTGGAGCGGCTGGCTAGGGGCAGGTGACGTCAATCTCGAACGGCTTGTTCACCGGCTGCATGGGGTTGGCCATGTCGACACCGGTCGCGGTGCCCGAGATCGTGTAGGTGCTGCCGTCCTTTGTGGCCTTGGCCTCACCCTGGCCCGTTCCGGTCTGGTAGCCCAGGGTCACGCCGTTGACGTTGCCGAGGCCAACCGACTGGACGGTAGAGCCGTCCTCGCTCAGCACCGCGGCGATACCGGTGGCGGCGTCGCCGATCGCAATGTTCATGTTTCCGCCCATCGCACTGCAGACGACGGTGCCCGCCACGTTCTGATCCTGGCCATCGATCATGACCTTGGTGCCCCCCCCGCTGGGTGCTGCCGTCGCGCTCACCGATGCGGTTCCGGGTGCACTTGACGCTGTCGGAGAGCTGGAGCTCTCGGACTTCTTCTCACCCGACGAACAGCCTGACAGACCGGCGATGACTATCGCCGCGCCGCCTACGGCGACCACGAACCCACGCTTCACCACTGTTCTCCTTTTGTTTGTCGTGACCCGTCAAGATCGGCGGATCATCTGGGTCAGTATGGGTGGCCACCCACACGCCGACATGCGATTGGGCGAAAAATTTGCCTTTGCACCAACTGTTCGTTGTCTGCGGTCCACGAACGGGCCCACGAACGAAGCTCATTCGCGCGCTTCCGCCATTCGCGCGGCGGTATGGTTCGCTACCATGCAGATATTGCGCACGGCCGACGAGCATTTCACCGACCTGGCCGAATTTCCTTATGCTCCAAGGTATTGCGAGGTCTCCGACCAAGACGGCGGCACTTTGAGAATGGCGTGGGTAGAAGATGGTCCCGCCCACGCCGAACCGGTGCTGATGCTGCACGGTGAACCGTCGTGGTCATTTCTGTATCGACGGATGATGCCAATTCTCGCGGCGGCCGGACATCGGGTTATTTGTCCGGATCTGGTCGGTTTCGGCCGGTCGGACAAGCCGACGCGGATCGACGACCATACGTACGCCCGTCACGTGGAGTGGATGCGCGCGCTGGCGTTCGACGTGCTTGACCTGCGACGAGTGACGCTCGTCGGCCAGGACTGGGGCGGCCTGATCGGGCTACGGCTTGCCGCAGAGCATCCTGATCGCTTCGCGGGCATCGTCGTGGCCAACACCGGGCTGCCCACCGGCGATCTGCCGATGCCCGAGACCTGGTGGAACTTCCGAAAGGCCATCCAAGGCGCACCCAGGCTCCAGGTCGGCCGGTTTGTCGAGGCCGGCTGCCGTCGTCCGATGGCGGTGGACATCAGCGCCGGTTACGACGCGCCGTTCCCCGACGACTCCTACTGCGCCGGCCCGCGCGCGATGCCTGGTCTAGTGCCGACAACACCCGACGACCCGGCATCGGAGTCCAATCGTGCCGCGTGGAAAGCGCTGTGCGACAGTCCAACTCCGATGCTCGTCGCCTTCAGCGACAGCGACCCGATCACCGGCCCGATGGCTGAGATCTTCGCCAGTCAGATGCGTGGTGCCCATGGCGTCGAGCATCCGGTCATAACGAACGCCGGACACTTCCTGCAGGAGGACGCCGGCGAGGAACTCGCTGAGGCCATCGTTCGATTCTTGTCGCGCTAGCAGGCCACCTTGATGGCAAACGTGCCAGACGTGCGGAAGCTGGGGTTGGCCATGTCAAAGCCGTCGGCCGTTCCGCTGATGTCGTAGGTCCGGCCCGTCATCGTGACTTTCGCGCTGCCGCCAAGACCGGCGTTGTAACTCCCCGTGAAGCCGCCGACGTTGTTAATGCCGACGGCCGCGGCGATCAGTTCGTCCTTGTTGGAGATCAGCGCGGAGATCCCCGATGCCCGATCACCGGTGGTGATGGTGCGCCGGTGTGCACTGCACCGCCTCGGTGGTACCAAGGTTCTGACCGCGACGGTCACCTGCGCGGTGCCGGCTGGTAGTCCGGCGGCCCCGACGAACACCCGGCGACAGCCAGCGTTGCCGCGGCGGCGGCCACCCACCCGAGTCTCACAGTGCAGAATCTACGGCGTGCGCGAGACTTTCTTCAGCGTTGACGCCGAACTGTCCGGACGGCTTGGTCGTGCCGGCGTCATCCGCACGCCGCACGGCGACATCCACACGCCGGCGTTCATCGCCGTAGGCACCCAGGCCACCGTCAAGGCCGTTCTGCCTGAGACCATGAAAGAGCTTGGTGCACAAGCTGTTCTGGCCAATGCCTACCATCTGTATCTGCAACCTGGCCCTGACATCGTCGAGGAGGCAGGCGGACTCGGCCCGTTCATGAACTGGCACGGGCCGACTTTCACGGACAGCGGCGGCTTTCAGGTGCTCTCCCTCGGCGCCGGCTTCAAGAAAGTGCTGGCCATGGACACCCAACGGGTGCAGGCGGACGACGTCATCGCCGAAGGCAAGGAGCGGCTCGCGCATGTCGACGACGACGGCGTCACGTTTCGCTCGCACCTCGACGGCTCAACGCACCGATTCACCCCCGAAGTCTCGATCGGGATCCAGCACAAGCTCGGCGCGGACATCATCTTCGCCTTCGATGAGCTGACCACCCTCGTCAATACCCGCGGTTACCAGGAAGAGTCGGTGCAGCGCACCCACGACTGGGCGGTGCGGTGCCTGGTCGAACACCGCAGGCTCACGGCCGCCCGTCCGGAGAAGCCGGCACAAGCGTTGTTCGGCGTGGTGCAGGGTGCTCAATACGAGGACCTGCGCAGGCAGGCCGCGCGCGGGCTCACCACCATCGTCGACGACGACGGGCGCGGTTTCGACGGCTACGGCATCGGCGGGGCGCTGGAGAAGCAGAACCTGGCCAGCATAATCGGCTGGGTCAGCAGCGAGCTGCCCGCCGACAAGCCTCGCCACCTGCTGGGCATCAGCGAGCCCGACGACCTGTTCGACGCGGTCGCCGCGGGTGCAGACACCTTCGACTGCGTGTCGCCGTCGCGCGTCGCCCGCAACGCCGCGGTCTACTCCTCGACCGGCCGCTTCAACATCACGAATGCCAGGTATCGGCGTGATTTCAGCCCCATCGACGCCGACTGCGACTGCTACACCTGCTCGCGCTACACCCGTGCCTACCTGCACCATCTGTTCAAAGCGAGGGAGATCCTGTCCGCGACGCTGTGCACGATCCACAACGAGCGCTTCGTCATCAGGCTCGTCGACCAGATCCGCGCCGCGATCCGCACCGGCGAGTTCGACGAGTTCCGTACGCACGTTCTCGGCCGCTACTACTCGACGCGTGCGCAGTAAGCGCATCATGACGACAATCTGACGCCGAAACTCACGTTTGGGCGCAAAAGTACGAGTGAAATCCGCCAATACGTCGATCTCGGCGACGGCCGACGTACGGTCTAGCGCATGCGAATCCTGTTAGTGGGTGCCGGCGGTGTCGGTTCCGCGTTCTGCGCCATCGCTGCACGACGAAATTTCTTCGACCACATCGTCGTCAGCGACTACGAGGAGTCACGGGCCGCGCAGGCCGCTGACGGGGTGGCTGATACGCGGTTCTCCGCGGCGAGGGTGGACGCGACGTCGGCCGACGACGTCGCAGAACTCGTTCGCCGCCACGACATCACACACGTCATGAACGCTGTCGACCCGCGGTTCGTGATGCCGATCTTCAACGGCGCGTTGGCCGGTGGCGCCGATTACCTCGACATGGCGATGAGCCTGTCGCACCGGCATCCTGAGCAGCCGTACGAACTGACCGGCGTCAAGCTCGGCGACGAGCAGTTCGCCGTCGAGGACCAGTGGGAGGCCGCGGGCCGGCTCGCTCTGGTCGGGATCGGTGTAGAGCCGGGCCTTTCCGATGTGTTCGCCCGTTATGCGGCCGATCATCTCTTCTCCGATATCGACGAGCTGGGCACGCGCGACGGGTCGAACCTCACAGTCGACGGCTACGAGTTCGCGCCGTCGTTCTCGATCTGGACCACCATCGAGGAGTGCCTCAACCCGCCGGTGATCTGGGAGGCAAAGCGCGGGTGGTTCACCACCGAACCGTTTTCCGAGCCAGAGGTTTTCGACTTCCCCGACGGCATCGGACCGGTCGAGTGTGTCAACGTCGAGCACGAAGAAGTGCTGCTGATGCCGCGCTGGGTGAAGTGCAAACGCGCGACCTTCAAGTACGGTCTCGGCGCGGAGTTCATCGACGTGCTCAAGACGCTGCACAAGCTCGGCCTCGACCGGACGGAGAAGGTGAAAGTCGGCAGCCAAAACGGCCCAGTGGAGGTCAGCCCGCGCGACGTGGTGGCGGCGTGTCTGCCGAACCCGGCCACGCTGGGGCCGATGATGCGCGGCAAGACCTGCGCAGGCCTGTGGGTGACGGGCACCGGCAAGGACGGCAATCCGCGCTCGACCTACCTCTACCACGTGGTCGACAACCAGTGGTCGATGGCCGAGTACGGCCACCAGTGCGTGGTGTGGCAGACCGCGATCAATCCCGTTGTGGCATTGGAACTCCTGGCCAACGGCACATGGAGCGGCAGCGGGGTGCTCGGTCCGGAGGCGTTCGACTCGGTGCCGTTCCTTGACCTGCTGACCGCCTACGGCTCACCCTGGGGTCAGCAGGAGCTGCCCGCCTAGACGTAGCGAGCGACCTCATACCGCCGATTCGGCGTGCCGTTTCTGGGCATACACCACCCACGGTCGACCAGGCGGAACCTGGCCGACCTTAGGACGCTCCCGCTCACGAGATCACGTCCCCCGGCTCTCTCCAACCAAGACGCCGGTCCGATGAAACCGGCTGTGGGCCACGCGAAGTGGCTGGTCGCAGCGTTGGCGATCTGAAGGAGCCACTCTCAACGTTACGCCCGGCCACTTCACGTCACAACGAAAAGTTGGTCTGACCGTGAACTCCGCCCCGACCAAGCAAAGCTAGAGCGGGTTGAGGATGCGGTCCAGGAACTGTCGGGTGCGCTCCTCTTTCGGATTGCCGATCACCTCGGCGGGTGGGCCCTTCTCCAGGATGACGCCGCGGTCGGTGAACAGCACTTGATCGGAAACCTGCCTGGCGAACTGGATTTCGTGCGTGACGACCACCAGTGTCCAGCCCTCGACTGCGAGATCCTTGATGACCGACAACACCTCGCCGACCAGTTCAGGATCCAGCGCCGAGGTCGGCTCGTCGAAGAGCACCACCTTGGGCTTGAGCGCCAACGCCCGCGCGATGCCGACCCGCTGCTGCTGACCTCCGGACAGCTGGAACGGGTACTGGTCGCGCTTTTCGGCGAGGCCGACCTGCTCGAGCAGCTCGACGGCGTCCGCGTCGGCCTGCTCCTTCGGTTGCTTCTGCACGACGATCGGTCCCTCGGTGACGTTTTGCAGCACCGTCTTGTGCGGAAACAGGTTGTGCGACTGAAACACAAACCCGCTCTGCGCCCGGTACCGCCGCAGCTCGTCCTTGCCGACGGGTTTGGAGAAGTCGATCTCCACCTCTCCGACGCGGATCACACCTGCATCGGGCACGTCCAGCGCGTTGAGTGCCCGCAGCAGCGTCGTCTTACCCGAGCCTGACGGGCCGATGATCGCGGTCGCCGAGCCCTGCGCGACGCTGAACGAAACCCCTTTCAGCACTTCGTTTTCGCCGAAGGCTTTATGCACACCCTCGGCGACAATCCTGTCTTCACGAGGCTCTGTCATCGTGCCACGTACCTTTCCAGCCGGCGCTCAATGCGGCCCTGGCCGAACGACAGCACAAGGCAGATGACCCAGTAGTAGACCGCCGCTGTGCCATACAAAGCGAAGAACTCGAACTTCGGCGCCGCGATGATCTGGGCTTGCCGCAGCAGCTCGGTGACCAGGATCGTCGACGCCAGCGAGGTGTCCTTGACCAGTGAGATCAACGTATTCGACAGCGGCGGCACGGCAACCCTGCTGGCCTGCGGAAGGATGATGCGGCGCAGCGCACCGACGTAGTCGAGGCCGATCGTCTCGGCCGCCTCCCACTGGCCTTTCGGAATGCTCTGGATCGCCGAGCGGATGATCTCCGCGGCGTAGCCGCCGACGTTCAGGGAGAAGGCGATGATCGCCGCAGGGAACGATTCGATCTTCACCCCCAACTCCGGCAACGCGTAGAACACGATGAACAGCTGCACCAGCAACGGGGTTCCGCGGATAACCGAGATGTAGAACCGCGCGACGTTGGTGAGGATCACGTTCGGCGACAGCCGGGCCAGCGCCACGACCAGCGCGATGATCAAGCCGATCGCGAAGCTGATCACCGTCAGCGGGACGGTCTTGGTGATCGCCGCCTTGGCCAGTGGTCCGAGGCTGCGCAGAATCAGCTGCCAGGTCGATTCGGACGCATCTGCCGCTGGTGTCGCGGGTCCGCCCGATGCGTTGGCCTTCAAGTATTTCTCCGAGATGGTGGCCAGAGTGCCGTTGGAACGCAGCTCGTCGAGAGCCTTGTTCAGGTCGGGCAACAGCCCGCTGTTCTTGCGGGCGGCGAAGCCCTGCTCGCTCTTCTCACCTGTGTTCCCGGCGATCTTGACCGACTTGTCCCCGGTCTCGGCGAGGTAGGCATACACCGCGATGCTGTCGTTGATCACCAGGTCCACCCGGCCCTGGTTGAGCAGCTTGATCGCCTGGGTGAAGCCCTCCACGGACTCGACCCGTGCCCCATGGTCGCGCGCGACCTGGGCCCAGTTGCTGGTCGCTGTCTCGCCTGCGACCTTGCCCTTGATGTCGTCGAGTGATTTGACGGAGTTATCGTCGGCTCGCGTGACGATGACGCCTTCGCCGACCGAATAGGGCTCCGAGAGGTCGTACTTCTGCTTCCGCTCATCGTTGATCGTCACCTCGTTGGCGACCACGTCGAATCGGTTGGCCTCCAGGGCCGCAAAGATCGCATCCCATGGCGTTTCGACGAATTCGACTTTCAGGCCGAGCTTGTCGGCGACCGCGTGAGCGACGTCGACGTCATAGCCGACGAGCTGACCAGTGGCGGGGTCGTGGTAGCTGAACGGGGAGTACACGCCTTCGGTGCCGACCCGCAGCACCCCCGATGCCTTGACCGGGTTCTCGCCGTTGTTGCTTGACGAACCGCATGCGGTGAGGATCAACGCGGCGAGCAGCATCACCGCCAGCAGGGCTCTTCGTAGATGGGGCACCGGCGGAAGCTAGCAAGTCGCTGGCCGTCTACCAAGAGTTCTGCTCACCCGGGGCGGTATATCCACGGTTCGCGGGGCAGTGCAGCGGGTTTGAACTGGGTGAGCATCTGCTTGGGGGTCGTCGCGGAATAGCCCAGCGATTCGGCGATCTGCGCCACCGCCCGTTCCACGCCGATCTCGGCGAGCGTCACGGCGCCGTCGCGCTTGGCCAGCCGCGCCCCGTCCTCGTTGAGCACCAGCGCGACATGCGCGTACGTCGGCTCCGGATAGCCAAGCAACTTCGCGAGATACGCCTGGCGCGGGGAGGACGGCAGCAGGTCGTCACCGCGCACCACCTGGTCGATGCCTTGTGCGGCGTCGTCCACCACCACAGCGAGGTTGTAGGCCGCGACGCCGTCGCCGCGCCGCACCACGAAATCGTCGACGATGCCGGTGTACTCACCGTGCAGCAGGTCGTGGACGGTGTAGACAATGGCGTCGGCGCGTAGCCGCAACGCGGGCGGCCGCCCGGTCTCCCGGCGCCGGGCCTCCCGTTCGGCGTCGGTCAGATCCCGGCAGGTGCCCGGATACGCACCCTGCGGCGCATGCGGAGCGCGCGGTGCCTGCGCGATATCCCTTCGGCTGCAATAGCATTCGTACAGGAGACCGCAGCCGGCGAGTTGATCGACGACGGCGTCGTAGCGCTGCGGGTGCTCGGACTGCCTTTCGGCCGGCTCGTCCCAGGTCAATCCGAGTGCCGCGAGATCGCCGAGCTGGCGGTCTGCGATGTCGGTGTGGGTGCGGTCGTCGAGGTCGTCGACGCGCATCAGGAAGCGACGGCCCGTCGAGCGGGCGAACAGCCATGCCAGCACGGCCGTGCGCAGGTTGCCGATGTGCAGATCGGCCGACGGACTGGGCGCGAACCTGCCAGCGGTCACGCCCGCAATCTAGCTAATCGCGCTCCCACGGAGCCGTCTCGCCCATCTTCTTGTAGTACTTGGCGAGGTGGCTCTTCACCCGGTCGATGTCGCCCTTGGGCAGATCGATGCCGCCGCGGGCGCCCTCCATGATGTTGCCTGCCGCCATCACACCGCGGGGCACGGCCTCGAGCTTGCCGCCGACGACGTCGGCGATCAGCAGCTTGTAGGCGGTGAAGTTGTCCTTCTTGTCGCCGTCGTACCAGACGTGGGCGTCGCGGTACTTCTGGTTGGGCTCGTCCTCTGCGCCTGCCCACTTACGGACCCGTTTGGCCGCCGCGTCGCCGTCCCATTCACGGGTTCGATCAGCGAGCGGCAGATCCTGAAATGCTGTCACTGACATATCGGAGGCGTGCCCATGCCGCCACTTCGCTAAACGGCTAACGCTGCTGTGAATTCGCTGCAAAACCAGTCGACGTCGGCCATGGAGAACACCAGCGGAGGGCGGATCTTCAGCACGTTGCCGTCATGGCCGCAGACCGAGATCAGCACGTGTCGTTCACGCATGGCGTTCACCAGCGCGCGAGCGCCCGCCCGGTCCGGTGTCTTGGCATCGGCGTCGCTGACGACCTCGACGCCGACGTACAGCCCGGCACCGCGCACATCGCCGAGCCGCGGGTCGTCCTCGGCTATCCGGGACAGCTCGGTGCGCAGCACAGCACCGACCTCGGCGGCGTTGGCCAGCAGGTTTTCGTGTTCGATGACGTCGAGCACCGCCGCCGCGGCGGCCATCGACACCGGGTTGCCGGCATAGGTGTTGAAGTACGGCACCCGCACGGCGAACGGCCGCAGCACGTGGTCGCGGGCGGCCATCGCGGCCACGGGTAAGCCGTTGCCCATCGGCTTGGCCATGGTCACGATGTCGGGGATGACCCCGTGGCGGTCGAAGCCCCACATGGTCTCGCCGGTGCGGACGAATCCGGGCTGGACTTCGTCGGCGATGAACACCCCGCCGTGCCGGCGCACGATGTCCACCGTGGGAGCGAGGACCGACGGGTCGGGGTAGATGCCGTCGGACGAGAAGATCGTGTCGGCAATGAGGCAGCTCACCCCGATGCCGTTCTGAGAAAGGTCGTCGACAGCGGCGGCCACGTCGGCGGCGAATTGTGCTGCCGCATCCGCGGATCGATAGCTGTCCGGAGGCGGGACCGTCCGCACGTGCGGGGCGAGCGTCGTTGCATCCCCGAGGGACGGCGAGATGGCCATGACGGCAGTGGTGTTGCCGTGATAGGCGTCGCGCGTGACGATGACACCCGTTGCGTCCGTGTACATCTCGGCGACCCGCAGCGCCAGGTCGTTGACCTCGGAGCCGGTACAGGCATACATCACCTGGTCGATCTCTTCGGGCATGGTCGCAAGCAGCCGCTCTGAGTAGTCGACGATCCCGCGATGCAGATAGCGGGTATGGGTGTTCAGCGTCGAGATCTGCTGCATCACGGCGTCCACCACGTGCGGGTGGCAATGCCCGACGCTTACGACGTTGTTGTAAGCGTCCAGATAGCGCACGCCGTCCGCGTCGAACACGTGGCTGCCGAGCCCACGGACCAGATGCACCGGCCGGTCGTAGAACAGCCGGTTCGCCGGGCCGAGCACCCGCTCACGCGCCCCGATCAACGGGTCGTCGTCACCGTCGGCTGTGTAGCTGTTCGAGTCCATGATGTTTGAGAAACTCATCGAACTCAGTCTGCTCCATCCGGCGCCATCGTTCAGACTGTGTGCAATGTCCGGACTACCTTCCGATCACGAGAGCTACGCCCGTGCGGCGCTGACCGCCTACGGGCGCGATCGTGACAGTCCGTTGCGCCTGCTGAGCCTTTCGGAGAACGCCACCTACCTGGTCGATGACGGCGACCCGATGGTGCTGCGGGTGCACAGGCCCGGCTACCACTCGCTGGAGGCGATCCGCTCCGAGTTGAGGTGGATGGCCGCACTGCGCGAGCAGACCCCGGTGGTGACCCCGGAACTGATCCCGGCGCGCGACGGCAGCGACGTGGTTTCGGCCACGGTCGCGGGCAACACCCTGCACGTCGACGCAGTCACGTTCATCACCGGCTGCACCGCCGAGGAGCAGCCCGACGTCGTCGGTTTCGACGAGCTGGGCCGGATCACCGCGGCGATGCATGAGCATGTTGAGAGTTGGGTAGCTCCCGAGTACTTCACGCGATTCAGCTGGGACGTCGAGGCCACGCTCGGCCGCGAGGCGCGCTGGGGCAACTGGCGGCACGCGCCAGGCCTTACCGCGGCCGACGAGGCGATCGTCGAACGCGCCGCTGCCGAGGTCGGTGGTCGGCTCACGGAGTTCGGCAGTGACACAGATCGTTTCGGGCTCATCCATGCGGATTTGCGGATGGCGAATTTGATGATCGACCCCGACAAGGGCGCGGCATCGATCACCGTCATCGACTTCGACGACTGCGGATGGTCGTGGTATCTCTTCGATCTCGCCGCCGTGGTCTCGTTCATCGAGGACACCCCGGAGGCCGAGCGGATGATCTCCGATTGGCTGCGGGGCTACCTCGAGGTGCGCGACATCTCCGCCGAGCACCTGGCGATGATCCCGACGCTGGTGATGCTGCGCCGACTGATGTTGACCGCCTGGGTTGCGTCGCACGCCGACGCGGACGCCGCGATCGCCTTCACGGACGGCTACGCGACGGGAACTGCCCGGCTGGCCGAGCGGTATCTCACCGACCGCGACTGGCTGCACGACGCCATCCACTCGTCGTGATCTTCGTTGACAAGCGGATGTCACCGTATGAAGCTGTGCAAGCAGGCCAAGCGCTACCTCTCCGTTCAGCACCGACCCGGTTCTCGCTGCCGTTGAGGCGCAACTGTTCATCGGCGACATCACCGAGTCGGGTGAGTACTATCCAAAATCGGGTTCTCGGTAGCGTTCACCTACTGTGATCCGCCCTTCTATGGCCAGGTCGAGCGCGACGGTGGGCGCTTGAATCTGCGTCGCGTTGGGGAGCCGGTGTTCGTCGACGGCATTCGCCAGCGTGAGCGGTGCTTTCTGCGGTGTTGTCGTTGGGGTCTGCCGCCGAGCATCGCGCTGTTCCTTGAGTACCGCGACAGTGGTGCCGGCCTCTTCAAATGCTGACCGAAGAGCCATGGGGTGCAAGCACTTTCATCGTCCGTGACGCGGACGGCACCCTTGTGATGTTCCCAGCACCAGGCGGCTAGCCGGCGTAGCTACGCCGGCTGCAAACTGATCGGCTGTTCCGTCTGCCCCGGGTTGGGGTCGTTACACGCCCCGGGTTTTGACGTGTAACTGACGGTGCCCACGAGGCTTGCCGGGTCGAACGAGTACAACAGGTCTGCCGGGCCGGTACTACCGTCCGGACATGTCCACCCATTCGGTACGTCACGCCGTTCGGCGGTCCAGGGGCCACCCCTCAGTCTGCTGATCGCCCCGACCCACCCGGTGGAGGTTGACACCGTCCCTCCGCAAGTGCGCTCCGCGTTACATTGCGTGGTGATGTTCCAAATGTTCGTCGTCGCGCCGTTGACGAAGGTGTAGTCGCCATCGAGCCGCTCGTCCGCCCATGCAGGGCTTGCCAATCCGACGGCGGTGCAGGTGACGGCGACGGCGAGCGCCATCGTCCGTGTGATCGCCATGGGTCGAGCATCACACGTTTCGGACTACAGGATCACGAAACTAGTCAATATCACTACTCAGCCGAGACCGGGAACGATGTCGCCAAGGCCGAAGGTGACCGGCTGTTCCAGTTGCGTGTAGGTGCATGAGTGCGGGTCGCGGTCGGGGCGCCAGCGGTTGAACTGCGCTGTGTGGCGGAACCTTTCGCCTTCCATGTGGTCGTAGCGGACCTCGACCACGCGTTCGGGCCGCAGCGGCACGAACGACAGATCCTTGCCTGCGTTCCAGCGTGAGCCTTCGTTTCGACGTGGTGTGCGTTCGCCCACCATGTGCGCGGCCCAATTCCACGGGTGGCCGTCGAAGGTGGTGACGATGGGCTGCAATTCGCTGAACAGCCGCCGCCGTTCGGTCATCGGGAAGGCGCCGATGACACCGACCGATGCGAGTGTGCCGTCGTCCTTATAGAGCCCCAGCAGCAGCGAGCCGATCGCGTCGTCACCCGACTTGTGCACGCGGTAGCCGGCGACCACGCAGTCGGCGGTCCGCTCGTGCTTGATCTTGAACATGACGCGCTTGTCCGGCTGATAGGTGATCTTCAACGGCTTGGCGATCAGGCCGTCGAGCCCGGCGCCCTCGAACTCCTCGAACCAGCGTTGCGCGATCGCCAGATCGGTGGTCGCCGGGGTGACGTGGATCGAGGGCCCAGAGCCGGCCAGTTCGTCGACGAGAGCAGCTCGGCGTTCGGAGAACGGCAGCCCGGTGAAGTCGTCGTCGCCGAGGGCGAGCAGGTCGAAGGCGATCAACGACGCAGGCGTCTGCTCGGCGAGCATGCGTACCCGGGACGCGGCCGGGTGCAGCCGCAGCTGCAGGGCCTCGAAGTCCAGACCGTGCTCGGTGCCGATGACGATCTCCCCGTCGATCACGCAGCGCTCCGGTAGTTCGGCAGTGATCGCCGCAACCAGTTCGGGGAAGTACCGGGTCATCGGCCGTTCATTGCGGCTGCCCAACTCCACCTCGTCGCGGTCACGGAAGCAGATCGTCCGGAACCCGTCCCACTTCGGCTCGTAGGAGGCGCCGGGCGGGATCGAGCGGACCGGTTTGGCCAACATCGGCGACACCGGCGGCATGACGGGCAGCCTCATCGGCTCGGTGTCATGGGTGGTCGGCTTTGAAGAACATCTCGAACTGAATGCCGTCGGGGTCCTTGAATGGCAATACCGCACCGTATTCGCGCTCGGCAATTGGCGAGTGGGTCACGCCGAGCTGTTCGAACCGGGTCAGCCACTCGTCTAGATCGGCGCGCGCGTCGACTTTGAACCCCATGTGATCGAACCCGGTGCGCCGCGGATCGAAGGTTTCGCCCTGATTCGCGTCATGCTGCTGGAACTCGATGACCGCCCGCGACGGCGGGTGCAGTAACAGAATTGCGCGCCACCCATCGCCCGCGACCCGGTCGAGTTCGGTCAGGTCCAGAAGATTCGCCCACCATCGGGCGCTCGCCTCCGCGTCACTTACTGAAAACGAAATGTGCGACACCTTGCTGAAGGTTGGCATGGAGCTTCCTTTGTCTCACATCTGGGCGCGAAGCGAGTGTTCAGTTGCGAGTATGTCGTATGCCTGATTCATCATCTGTCGGATGATGTCGGCGGCCGGCGCGGTGCTTCGAACAGCCCCCACACCTTCGCCGGCAGGGTAGACCATCGAGTCCCAATCACCACTGGTTTCGGGCGTGGGCGGCAGCGTTGATCTGATCGGCATGTCGTACGGCATGTTTGCCGAGTGTGGAAACAGTCGTGTTCGGCCGATCGGTCCGTGCTCTTGCGGATCCGCACCGCGAATGCTTGCCTCCACGCTGAGCACTGCGGGGGTGGCCAGAAGCCGGTATGGCTGGTCTGGCCACTCAGGTCCGAATGCAGTGCTGCGCAATGTCCTACCGGGTGAATCGATAAGTCGACGCTTGTACTCGGGATGGGCGTTCGCTTCCACGGCAGCGACCAAAGCGGTGCCGACCCAGACTCCGTCGGCGCCGGCACACAGTGCAGCGGCTGCGACGGTCCCGTCGGATATGCCGCCGGCCCCCAGCACCAGCATGTCAGGCCACTTGTGACGGATCGTCCGCAAGAGTATGTGCAACGGGATGCGTCCGCGGGCATGGCCACCCGCCTCGCTGCCCTGAGCCACTATCCCGTCGACACCGAGTTCTATTACTGCCGAGGCGATTCCTGGCGATGAGGCCTGCATCCACACGCGTATGCCCGCGGCACGTAGCGTGCCCACCCAGCGGGCCGGC
>Ga0207693_10001956_pt1 | contig 18065 bp, 20 predicted proteins | sample LARL81metaG_FD_184347 | JGI IMG/M metagenome (GOLD analysis project Ga0207693, IMG submission 184347) | Corn, switchgrass and miscanthus rhizosphere microbial communities from Kellogg Biological Station, Michigan, USA - LAR L8-1 metaG... | ecosystem: Host-associated > Plants > Roots >...
CGGTCCGATGGTGAGTTCGCCGTTCCCTTTCGACCCTTTTTCGAAGGTGGCCCCCCACCATTCCGGTTCGGTGGCACCGAAGTTCGCCGCGGTGACGTTGCAGGTTTGGTTGTTAGGGATCGTGCATTCCGCGACGGTGACCCCGTTGACCCTTCCAGCCACGCTTATACCTAGTCCGCCCGCACTCGTCGTTTTGATGCCGATTCCCCATTTCAGGCAGGTGACATTCGCCAGCGTGGTTTCGAGAATGGCGGTGGTCATCGTCGGCATCCAGGTGTTGACCTGGGTTCCCGCGGGGTAGGTGTTCGCTGCTCCGCAGGGGGTCACCTGTTTCGAGCAGAGCACCGTCGCCGAAGCCGGGGCCGGCGCGTAGGCGAGGATCGCGGCGCTGACCGCGCACAGCGCCAGGCCGGAGGCATTGATTCGCTTCATCTGTCTCTCCCTCCCCCGCCCCTTTTTTACACAGATCACCCTAAGTGATTGACCTGCTCGAAACCAGCGGGAAAGGGATTACCCCTACGAAGGAAGGGCACTTTGACGAGCCCCCGAAAGGGCTCGTCTGATGGAGGCGCCGAGATTCGAACTCGGATCCGCGGACGCGGTGCGAGGGTTTCTACAGGTTTAGCTGGCGCTTGATTCTCGTCTCCCGGGGTCCGCGCCAGCGGGCACTGCGGGAGATAGAGCCCCTTCGATGTCCCCTGGCGGTCAGGGCGATCCGCCTGGGTGAGCCCGCTTCTTGAAGCCGGTGCCCCTTCCCGCGGGCGGGGAAGGACCGACTCTCACAGCGCTTAGCTTCTAACTAAGCGGCGAGGGCGAACTCATGGTCCGCACGTATTGGTTTGTGCTGGGGTTTAACGAGGCCTCCAGCAACCTCGACCTGCAACCGTTCGCACGAGTCGACCACGTCGAAGCCTGTCGCCCCCGTGCTCGGGAATGCCCTTCGATTGTACGGGGTAGGGCTTGACTGTCTGTGATGATGATGCCGGTGAGCGAGCGCAGCTACGACGCGATCGTCCTCGGTGCCGGCCCAGCGGGCGAGGTCTGCGCGGGCCGCCTTGCCGACGCTGGCTGGAAGGTGGCGATCGTCGAGCGCGACCTGATCGGCGGCGAATGCTCCTACTACGCCTGCATGCCCTCGAAGGCGCTGCTGCGCCCGGCCGACGTCCTCGCCGAGGCGAAGCGGATCCCCGGCGTCCCCACCGGCCACGGGGAGCTGGAGGCGCAGGCGGTCCTCGCCCGTCGCGACGAGGTGATCCACGACCAGGACGACTCCGGGCAGTTGCCCTGGCTCGAAGAACGCGACATCGACCTGATCCGCGGCAGCGCCCGCTTCGACGGCGAGCGGCGGATCGCCGTCGACGAGCACACCCTCGTCGCCGAGAGGGCGGTGATCGTCGCCACCGGCAGCAAGGCGGCGATGCCCCCGATCGAGGGCCTCGACGAAATCGACCCCTGGAACAACCGTAACGCCACCACCGCGAAGCTGCAGCCGGAGAGCATGATCGTGCTCGGCGGCGGCCCGGTCGGCAGCGAGCTGGCCCAGGCCTGGGCCAGCCTCGGCACCGAGGTGACCCTGGTCGAGGGTGGCGAGCACCTGCTCTCCCGCGAGGAACCGTTCGCCGGCGAGGAAGTCGCCGCGGCGCTGCGAGAGCGTTTCGGGGTCGAAGTCCACACCGGCGCCAAGCTCGAAAGCGTCGCTGCCGGCGAAGAGGGGCGCGGCGTCGTCGCCCACCTGCAGGGCGGCGAGCTGATCGAGGCATCCGAGATCCTGATCGCCGTCGGCCGCGTCCCCCACTCCGCCGACCTCGACCTCGAAGCCGCGGGCGTCGGCCCGAGCGAGCACGGGTACCTCGAGACCGACGGACGGATGCGGATCGGCGGCCACGACTGGCTCTATGCGATCGGCGACGTCAACGGCCGCGCCCTCTTCACCCACATGGGCAAGTACCACGCCTGGGTCGCTTGCGAGAACCTGCTCGGCCGCGAGACGGAGGCGGTCGCCGAAGACATCGGCTCGCCTCGCGTCACCTTCACCGACCCCCAGGTCGCCGCCGCCGGCAAGACGCTGGCGCAGGCGCGCGAGGCCGGCATCGACGCCCGCGCGATCGACGTCCCCACCGACGGCACCCCCGGCGCCAGCTTCCAGGGCAAGGACACCGGCGGGACCTGTCGCATCGTCGTCGACCAGGCCAAGGGCACGATCGTCGGCGCCACCTTCACCGGCTTCGAGACCGCCGACTTCCTCCAAGCGGCGACCTTCGCAATCGTCGGAGAGATCCCAATCTCAAAACTGCGCCATGCGGTCGCCCCGTACCCCAGCCGAAGCGAGTTCTGGCTCAAGCTGCTCGAGAAGTACGAAGAGAAGGACGGCTGATCGAGCCGCCGGGGAGGGGGTCCGCCGGGCCCTCTCCGCTGTTGCCCGCCGGACCCCCTCGGCGGCTCCCTTAGACAGTCGACCGCGACTTCAAATCGTCCACCAGCTCCTGCGGGAAACCGGCCACCTGATCGAGGTCGTCGACGGACTTGAAGCCGCCCAGCCGCTCACGGTGAGCCAGCAGGCGAGTCGCCTGGGTGACCGAGAGGTCCTGCTCGCGCAGCTGCTCGAAGGTGATCGTGTTGAGGTTGATCTGACCGCTACCGCCTGCCGCGGCACCGAAGGACGGAGGCGCCGGGGGCGGGGTCACGGGCTCCGGCGCCGGTGGCGGCGAGAACGACGCGGCCGGAGGCGGCGGCGGGGTCGGCGGTGCAAACGACTCGGCCGCCGGCGGCGGCGGAGTCGGCGCGAAGGACTCGGCGGGCGGCGGCGGTGGAGTCGGCGGCGCGAATGACTGCTCCTGAACCGGCGGCGCCGGAGGGGGAGCCGGTGGCGCCGGCGGGACGCCGCTCTGGACCGACTGGACGACGCTCTGCTCGGCCTCGGCGGCGCGGCGCTCCGCCTCGCGGGCGCGCTCTTCGGCTTCGGCGACGCTGCGGCGCATCTCCTCGAGGCGGCGGTCCTGAGCGGCCTCTTCGGCCCGGCGCTGCTCGAGTCGTTTGGCCTCGGCGGCGCGCTCTTCGGCAGCTCTCGTCCGCTCCTCGATCTGGCGCAGCTTCTCCTCGGCCTCTTTCATCGCCCGCTCGCGCGCCTGTCGTTCGTCCTCGAGGCGCTGCTCCGCCGTGCGCAGGTCGAGGGGAGGTGCCGGCGGGGCGACAGGGGACGTGCCTGCCTGGGTGTCCTGGATCGCCGGCGCGCCGGCGATCAGCTGGTCGGCTTGGGCGCCGATCCGCTGGGTCTCGGCGCGGACCTCCTCGACCTTGTCGCGGACCCGCTGTTCGGCGACATGAGGGTCGTAGTCGCCCGGGGCAGGCGTGCCGCCCGGGACCGGCGGTGGCGGCACCGAGGGGACCGCGGTGAGGCCGCCGGTAGGCGGCTGCACGGTCGTCGCCTCCTCCCACGGCGGCAGCTGCCCCGAGGGCGGGACCTGACCGGTGGCCTGAGCTTCGGCGACCGCGCGTTCGTTCGCTTCGCGCGCCGCCGCCAGCCGCTGCTCGGCCAGCGCCGCTTCGCGCTTCTGCTTGCCGGTGCCGATCTTGATCCCGAAGAACTTGCGCTCCTTCGGAGCGGCCGCCACCGGCGCCGCTTCCGACGCTCCGGGGGCTGCGGCAGCGGCGAGTGGATCTGCGCCGCCGCGCTTCTGCGCCTTGCGCTGGGCGCGCTCTTCCTTGCGGCGCTGCAGCTCGGCCTTGCGGGCTTCGCGCACCTGCAGTCGTCTCTGCTGCTGTTCGGCCCGCTGACGCCGCTTGCGGTCCTTGGCCGACTCGCCGGCCACGGCCTGGCCGACGACCGGGGGTGGAGCCGAGACGCCCGGCGGCGGCGCCGACTGCCCAGGTGCCGCGGCTGCGGCGACCGGCGCCGCGGCCATCTGTGCGGTTTGCGACGCCGCGGGTGCGGCTGCTGGCGGCGGGGCCTGCGGGCCACCCGGGGGGGCGGCGGGCGGGGCACTCTGCGCGGCCGGCTGGACTGCCTGCTTCTGTTCCTTTTCCTTGCCGCGCCGCTGGCTGATCCGGACCAGCAGCAGCAACAGCAGGATGGCCGCGAGCAGCGCGGCCACGAAGTACGCCGTGTTTTCGCTGACGTAGTCGCTCGCCTTTTCCGGGAAGGAATCGGCGCCGGCCTGCGCAGGGGCCACCATGAGCACCGCGATGATCCCAGCAGCGGCGGCGGGGAAGCTCTTCCGGGTCCGCATCGATTTGCATCCTTGCATGTGATTCGGCAGTTTCAACTTCAACGCATCCTTCCCTTGAACTCGCGCTCCACCTCTCGGCGCACATCCCGGTCGGCGATCTCCCGCCTCCGGTCGCGACCCTCCTTGTTTCGCGCTAAAGCCAGCTCCACCTTCGCCCGCGCTCCTTTGAAATAGATCCTGGTCGGAATCAGCGTCAGGCCTTTCTGCGCGGTTTTGCCGACCAGGCGCTCGATCTCCTCCTTGTGGAGCAGCAGCTTGCGCGGCCGCTCGGCGGCATGGGCGTCGACGGCGGAGTACTCGTAGGGCGGGATATGCAGCTTGCGAAGCCAAACCTCGCCTTCGTCGACGACGGCGTAGGCGTCGGTCATCTGGGCTTTGCCGCTGCGCAGCGCCTTCACCTCGGAGCCCTGCAGGACGATCCCGGCCTCCATCTTCTCGACCCACTCGAACTTGTGGCGGGCGCGCCGATTCGTAACAACATCGCCCGAGGACGGCTCGCGTCTCTTCTTCTGCTTCTTCGCCATCGCTTCAGCCCGCCTCCGCGGTCGGCTCCAACTCGGCCCGTCCCCGGGGCGCGTCGACTCCGGCGACGCGGACGGATATCGGATCGCCGAGCCGCACCCGCGCCCCGGACTCGCGCCCGACCAGCGCCACCTCGGCCTCGTCGAGCTTGTAGTACTCGCCCGTCAGCCGCCGCGCCGGCAGCATCCCCTCGTAGACGTCGCCAAGCTCGCCGCGGAAGGAGACGAAGGCGGCCGAGCGGATCACTCCGGAGACCTCGCCCTCGAAGACCGCGTCGGGACCGCGCTCGCCGAGCTCGCGTTCGAGCAGGTAGGCGGCGCAGACGTCGTCGGCCTGGCGCTCGACCTGCATCGACTCTCGCTCCCGCGCCGAGCTGTCGGCGGCGGCGTCGCGGGCCTGCGCGAGCGTCGGCGCCTCCTCCCCCTCGCCCAGCAGCGCCAGCAGCGCCCGATGGCAGACGAGGTCCGGGTAGCGGCGAATCGGCGAGGTGAAGTGGCAGTAGGCGGAGCTGCCGAGGCCGGCGTGGCCGATGTTCCGCTCGCTGTAGTAGGCCTGCTTCAGGGACCTGAGCACGAGCGAGGTATACGCCTCCCGGCCGTGCCCGCGTCGGGCGGCCTCGCGCCGCACCAGCCGACTCGCCTCGGCGGCGACGCTGCCCGCCTCCTGCGGCGAGAGCCCCCGTCCCAGCGGCGGCGTCGGCACCCCCAGCGCGGCGAGCTGCTCCAGCAGGCGCTCGACCCGGGCCGCGTCGGGCTGGGCGTGGACGCGGTAGATCGCCGGCACCCGCTCGCGCTCCAGCAGCTGGGCCACCTGCTCGTTGTTGAGGATCATCAGCCGCTCGATCAGCCGGTGCGCCTCGGTCTGGGCGACGCCGTGGGCGGCGATTACGTTGCCCTCAGCGTCGAATTCGAACTCGGGCTCGGAGGATTCGACGTCGAGGCTGGAGGCGCTGCGCTGCTCGCCGAGGCCGGCGGCGACCTCGCGGGCGGCGGCGAGAGGTTCGGCGACCTCCGGCGGCGCTTGGCCGCGGCCGGCGAAGATCGCGTCCAGCTGGTCGTAGTCGAGGCGAACGTCGGAGCGGATACGGCTGCGGTAGAAGCGCGCCTGCCGCGGCCTCATCCCCGGGCCGAGCTCGACCTCGGTCGTCACCGCCAGCCGAGAAACACCGGGGGCCAGGCTGCAGGCTTCGCTGGAGAGCGCGTGGGGCAGCATCGGCTCGACCGCGCCGGGGACGTAGGTGCTGTTGCCTCGCCGCCGCGCCTCCTGATCGAGCAGCGACCCCGGTTTGACGTGGGCGGCGACATCGGCGATGTGGATCCAGACGCGCGCCCCATCCGCCTCGAGCTGGGCGGAGACGGCGTCGTCGAAGTCGCGCGCCGTCGCCGGGTCGACGGTGAAGGTGGCCAGGGCGGTGAGGTCGCGGCGCGGCCCGCTTTCGCGCTCCGCCCATTTCGCCGCATCCCGCGCTTCCCCCTCGACCGTCGGCCGGAAGCCGCGGAATCCCAGCTCGTCCTTCAGCAGCGTTTCGACCGTCTCCCGCGCCGGCCGCCGCTGCGGCTCTCGCGGGTGACGTTGACGCGGCCGGCTCTGTCGTCTGCGCCCGGTCCGCTCCCGACGGGGCATCAGCCGCCGACCTGGCCGGCGAGGACGCCGAAGGCGCGCTGCCTGCCCTCGTCGACCTTGGTCTTCGGGTCGTCTTCGACCTTGACGTCGGGGTGGATCCCGTGGCTCTTCGCCAGGTTCACCCCTTCCGGCGTGAAGAACTCGCCGACCGAGAGCTTGAGGGCGCCGCCGTTGGCGAGGTTCTGCTCCTCCTGGAAGAGCCCCTTGCCGTAGGAGCGGGTGCCGACCACGGTTGCGCCGGCGTCGTCGGCCAGCGCCGCGGTGAGGATCTCCGCCGCAGAGGCGCTGCCGCCGTCGATGAGGACGACCACGGGAAGTTCGGTGATCGGCTTGCCGGGCGTCTTGTGGACGCTGTCCCCCTGCGTCCGCGATCGCGTCCTCACCACCACTTCGTCTTCTGGAAGAAAGACGTTGGCGCTGAGGACCGCCTCCTCCAGCAGGCCGCCGGGGTTGTGACGGAGGTCGAGGACGATTCCTTCCGCCCCTTCCTTTTCGACCCTCTCCACCGTTTCCGCGAGCTGGGCGTGGGAGGCTTCGCTGAAGCTGAGCATGCGCACGTAGCCGAGCTTCTTGCCGGCGACGGTCTTAACGCTGCCGCTGAGGTTCGGCAGCTCCACCTCGGCCCGGGTGATCGTCATCTCCTTGGTCTTGCCGCTCTTGCCGTCGCGGATGCCCAAGGTCACCTGGGTGCCTTCCGGACCGACGACTTCGTCGCGGACTTCGGCGGAGTCGCGCCGGCCGATCGGCTTCCCTTCGACCGACACCAGCGTGTCCCCCGCTTCCAGACCCGCCTTTTCGGCGGGAGAGCCGCGGAACACCTTGACGATTTCCGAACCGCCCTTGACCCGCTTGATTTCGACCCCGATCCCGGAGAAGCGGCCTTCGATCTGTGCGTTGAAGCGGTCCAGTGCCCGCGGCGAGAAGTATTCGGAGTAACGGTCCTCCTTGTTGCTTTCGCGCAGCCGCCTGACCATCCCCTGCAGGGAGGCGTTGCTCAGCTCCTGGCCCCCGACCGCTCGGTAGTAGCTGCCTTCGATCGCTTCCGCCGCTTCGGCGGTGAGGCTGCCGGTTTCCTTGACGAAGACGTCACGCAGCGGTTCCGGCAGCGAGCGCGGGTGCCCGCCCAGCCAGAGCCCGGCGGCCAGCACGGCCACCAGCGCCACCGCGAAGGCCACGGCCCCGCGCGCTCTCACGCCCGCCTCAGACCTTGAGGAAGCGCCGCAGCGTCACGCCCGAGCCGATCGTCGAGACGACGATCGAGGCGGCGAAGAGGATCGCGACCAGGGCCGGGAAGCCCAGCGTCGAGTTGTTCTGCGCCGAGAGGACGCTGATCGAGCTGCTGAGGGGGTCGACGACGGTGATCTTGCCCAGCCACAGGATCAGTATTGCGAGCAGGCCGCCGACGAAGCCGACGACCACCCCCTCGATCATGAACGGCCAGCGGATGAACCAGCGGGTGGCGCCGACCAGGCGCATCACCTCGACCTCGCGGCGGCGGGTGTAGATCGAGAGCCGGATCGTGTTGCCGACCAGCATCAGCGAGGCGAGGATCAGGAGCGCCGTGATCACCGTGAGGACGATCTTCAGCGCGCTCGTCACCTGCTCGATCTTGGCCGAGGACTGCTGGCGATCGAACGGTTTGACGATGATCGAGGAGATCGGTTCCCCCTGCGGCCCCTGCGGGTAGACGGCGGCGCGGATCGCGGGCAGGTTGGCGGCGTCGTCGGCCTTGACTTCGAAGCTGTTGGGAAGCGGGTTGGTGTGCAGCTCTTCGACGATCGAGTCGTCCTTCAGTTCTTCCTTCAGCGTCGACAGGGCTTCCGACTTGCTGATGAAGGTGACTTCGGCGACGTGCGGGATCGCTTCCAGTTCGCCGCGCAGCTTCGCGATTTCGGCTTTGGTCGCGTCGTCGTAGAGCTGGTACTGAACGTTGAGCTGGTCGCGCACTTCTTCGCTCTTGCCCTGGGCGGTCTGGAAGATCGGGATCAGCATCCCCAACAGGACCACGGTGACGACGGTGGTGACGATCGCCGCCAGGCTGGGGGCGCCGTTGCGCTTCAGCGCGCGCAGAGCCTCCTGGAAGAAGAAGACGATCCGGCTCATCAGCTCAGCTGGTCGTGGTCGGAATGGCCGTTGGTGCGAGGCTCGCCTTCGCTGCCGACGCCCATCTCAGCCCGCATCCGCAGGCCGAATTCGCTCGTCGACTCCTCGGTGTAGCCGCCGGAGACCTCGTCGCGGACGACGCGTCCCTCGAACAGCTCGATCACCCGGCGCTGCATGTTGTCAACCATCTCGCGGTCGTGGGTGACGACGACGACCGTGGTCCCCGCCTTGTTGATCCGGTAGAGCAGTTGCATGATCCCGATCGAGGTGACCGGGTCGAGGTTTCCGCTCGGCTCGTCGGCCAGCAGCAGCGGCGGGTGGTTGACGAAGGCGCGGGCGACGGAGACGCGCTGCTGCTCGCCGCCGGAGAGCTGGTCGGGGTAGTTGTGAATCTTGGTCGAGAGGCCGACCAGGCGCAGCGTCTGCGGCACCTGCTCGCGGATTTCGGCGCGGCTGGCGCCGATCACCTGCAGCGCGTAGGCGACGTTGTCGTAGACGGTGCGGTCGGGAAGCAGCTTGAAGTCCTGAAAGACGGTGCCGATGTTGCGGCGCAGTTGCGGGATCTTCTTCTCCGGCAGCTTGCCGATGTCCCGGCCGGCGATCTTGACCGAGCCTTCGGTGGCGGCGAGCTCGCGGATCAGCATCTTGATCAGCGTCGACTTGCCGCAGCCGGTGGGGCCGACGAGGAAGACGAACTCGCCGCGACCGACGCTGAGGTTGACCCGATCGAGCGCCATGTGGCCACCCGGGTAGACCTTGGTCACGTCGTTCAGCTCGATGATCGGCGCGCGGCGGCCGCGCGGGCGCCGCGGCTCCTCGGAGCCCTCTTTTCTCTTTCTGAGTCTGGCCATGCGTGGGGTGCCTTCTGCGGAGACAGAGTGACTCCTCCGCTCTCTCGTCCCCGCAAGATCCCGCCCACGCAGGCGATCTTTCAAACGGTGTCGTAGAGGGTGTCGGCGAGCGGCTGGCGGGTGCGCTGGCGGGCGGCGAGGCGGCGCCGTTCGCTGCTGCGGCGAGCGGCGCCGAGGCGGTAGACGAAGAGGATCGCGATCGGCACCGCGGTCACCGCGGCGAAACCGAGGAAGAGCAGCGAACCGGTATCGCTGCCGGCGCCCAGGGCATGGACAAGGCCGAGGACATAGACGGCGATCGTCGCCCGGTGCGCCTGGCGCCAGAGCCGGGCCCCGATCCGCCGGCGGATGTAGAAGCTGAGCCCGAGCAGGAAGGCCAGGTAGGCAGCGATAACGCCGATCCCGTTCCAGAAGCGGTTGAGGCCGAGGACGAACGGCACCGCCACCCCGGCCACCCCCGGCTGCAGCCAGGGATCGGCGAAGACGGCGACGATGTGGATGCCGATCGCGACCAGGGCGGCGAGCGCGGTCTGCTCGTGTAGCGCCCGCATCGTCTTCGTGAACTCGGGGCTGCGCACCGGCTTGCCGGCCATCGTCAGACCGAGGAAGACGGAGACGGTGACGAGGACGAAGGCGACAATCGCCGAGCTGCGGCTGACGATCCACCAGCCCTGGGTCGAGAGCGTGTGCGGAATCGCTTCGATCACGAGCTGGCGGTGACGACCGGCGGGATTTCTTCGACTTCCGGTTCTACATATTCGACTTCGGGTTCGGCGTATTCGTATTCGGGTTGCGGTTCGAGGTATTCGGTTTCCGGTTCCACGTATTCGGCCGCCGGTTCTTCCGGTTCGGCGTATTCGCTCGGAGCTTCTTCACCTGCTTCGGCAGCCGGTTCGGCCTTCGCTTCGGCCGGCCGCGCTTTCGCCGCCGCCCGGGCCTTCCCGGCCGGCGTGCTCGCGGCGGCGCTGAGCTCGAAGGTCAGCACCACGAAGAGGACGACGAAGAGGGCCAGCGAGCCGATGACGACTGCGCGGGGGCGCGGAGTGGTCATGGATCGAGGATTCGCCAACTCCCTAAAGCCTCCCTGAAGCAACGGGAGGTTTTGCCAAGGCTTTACCTAGGGGAAGACCGTCTCTCCCGTCGTCTGGTCGACGATCGAGATGGCGACGGCGGGGCAGGCTTCGGCGGCCTCCATGATCAGGTCGTTTGGGCCGGTTCCGATCACGACGGCGCTGTCGTCGAGGCGGAAGATTGACGGAGCGATCTCGACGCAGTCGCCGTGGGCGCTGCACTCGTCGGGGTCAACCACAGGTACGTAGATCATGCCGGCACCTCCTCCTGTTCGAGCGCGGCCCGGTGGCCGGCCTCAATTCGCTTGCGAAGAGCGGGGATCGCGCGGGGGCGGCCGACCGCGAGGCCGGCGACCGGGACCCCGGCGCGGACGTAGACCGCCTCGAAGTCACGAGCGGCAGGAGTGCCGTCGACGACCACGGAGTCGCCGCGATGCGGGTGGCCGACCGACTGGATGCGGACCCCGTACTGGTCGCTCCAGAAGCTCGGCAGCGGCGGCGGTCCTGGCTGCTCTCCCAGCATCGCCTTCGCCGCCGCGGCGCCCTGCCAGGCGGCGGCGTCCCAGTGCTCGGTGCGGGAGTGGACACCGAAGCGTGGGTCGAAGGGGATCGAGACGTCGCCAGCGGCGAACACGTTGGCGAGTGCCGTGCGGCCGTCGGAGTCCACCTCCACCCCGCGCTCGCCGAAGCTCTCGCGCAGCCAGCCGGTGGCCGGAAGCGTCCCGATCCCGACCACGACGACGTCGCAGCCCAGGCGGGAGCCGTCGGCCAGGAGCAGCTCGTCGACCCGCCCCTCACCCCGTGTGCCCTCCAACAGGGCCCCGGTTAGCAGGCGCGCCCCCTCCTCCCGGTGCAGATCGGCGAACCAGCGGCCGAGCTCGGCGCCGAGGATCGGCGCCAGCGGCACCTCCATCGCCTCGACGATGGTCACCTCGGCCCCGAGCCCGCGCGCCGTCGCCGCCACCTCCTGGCCGATGAACCCGGCGCCGACAATCGCCAGCCTCGCTCCGGGGACCAGCTCCTCCCCGAGGCGGCGGGCGTCGGCGAGGGTGCGGAGGTAGTGGACGTTCTCGAAGCCCTCGAGGCAGGGCAGCCGGCGGGGCTCGCCGCCGCTGGCGATCAGCAGCTTGCCGTAGGGCACCGGCTCGCCCCCCTCCAGGAAGACCAGCCGCGCCCCGGGCTCGAGGCCGGCGGCTCGGTTTCCGACCTGCAGCTCGACCTCGTTCTCCGCGTACCAGCCGGGGTCCCGGAAGGCGGTCGTGGCCTCCTCGACGCTGCCGGCGAGGACGCCCTTGGAGAGCGGCGGTCGGTCGTAGGGCGGCTCGCTCTCGGCGCAGAGGATCCGCACCGGGCCCTCGTAGCCGCGCCGGCGCAGGGTCTCGGCGCAGCGCTGCCCGGCGAGGCCGCCGCCGACGATGAGGACGCCCGCGTCCATCAGCCTTCCTCCAGGATCGGCGGCCCGAGCGGGCGCGCCGGCCGCGGCGCTCGCGCCCGGGCCTGCTTCCTGGTCCGGGCGGAGAGCACGCGGTAGACGAAGAGGCCGCCGATGATCGGGGTGGTGAGGATCACCCACCAGCGGAACCAGATCGCCGAGGCGTCGCTGCCGGCGCCGAGCGCGTGGGTGAGGCCGAGCAGGTAGACGACAACCGTCGCTCGGTGCGCCTTGCGCCAGAGCTTGGCCCCGATTCGGCGGCGGGCGTAGTAGCTGAGCCCGAGCAGCGCCGCGAGGTAGCCGGCGATCACGCCGAGGCCGGTGAAGAGCGTCTTGAAGCCGAGGGCGAAGGGGACGACGACGCCGGCGATGCCTGGGTGCAGCCAAGGATCGCCGAGCAGGGCGATCCCGTGGACGGCGATCGCGACCAGGCCCGCCAGCGCGGTCTGCTCGTGCACCGCCAGCAGCTTCTTCGAGAGGCCGGGGCGGCGCATCACCTTCCCTGACATCGTCAGGCCGAGGAAGACCGAGACCGCGACCAGGACCAGCGCGACCAAGCCGGAGGCGCGGCTGGCCAGCCACCAACCGTGAGACTGGATCGCTTCGGCGGCGCCGGCGGCGTTCACCTGCTCACCTCCGGCAGCCGCACCCGCGGGTTCACCGCGAGCGGCCCGACCAGCTCGACTCGGCCGCCGTCGTGGACCAGGAAGCCGCCGCGCTCGCCGAGGACCCGGCGCCCGCCCTCGGGGCCCGAGAGCAGCGCCGCCTTCGAGAGGGTCTCCGCCTCCAGCGCGGTCTCGCCAAGGGCGGTGGCGCCGACCAGGCCGGTCCAGACGGGCTGGCCGCTCGCCGGGTCGAGCAGGTGGTGCGCGTAGCGGCCGTCGGCGTCGAGCCAGATCCGCACGTTGATCCCGGAGGTGGCGACGCCGCCGGAGCCGAGCCGCAGCACGTGGGCGCGGCCGCCGGTGATCGGGTGTTCGACGAAGACCTCGTAGGGGCGGACGAGGGCGTCGGCGCCGCCGATGCGGATGTCGCCGCCGCAGTCGACGATGAACCGCGAGTAACCGCGCAGGGTCGCCGCCAGCATGTCGGCGGCGAGGCCCTTGCCGGTGCCGCCGGTGTCGAAGCGCAAGCCTGGGGGGCGGACCACCTCCGCGGCCGCGTCGTCGACCGCCAGCTCGCGCCAGCGTTGGTCGGGGCGCGCGGCCGCAGGCCGCCGCTCCGGCGCCTCGGCAAGCGCCGCCGCCAGGGGCAGGCCGTCGACGCCGGCGCGGGAGGCGACGTAGCCGGCGGTCTCGATCTCGCCGACCAGGGTCGGGTCGACGAGGCCGTCGCTGTGCTCGGCGGCGTAGATCCCGGCTTCCACCGCCCGGCGCATCAGCTCCGAGGCGGGAACCCGTTCGCGCGGGTCGGCGTTAAGCCGGCAGAGCTCGCTCTCGGGCTTGAAGCGGGAGAGCGTGGCGTCGAAGTCTTCGATGAAGCGCCGGCCCTGCTCGGCGGCCACCGCCGACGGGGGCATCCCCGGCCCCGGCTCCCCGACCAGCAGCCGCACGTGGCTTCCCATCGCCTTGAACTCGAGGTCGTGTTCGGCCATCACGAGGTGCCGGTCACCACCGGTTCGGCGCCGGAGGAGTAGGAGGAGCTGCTGACCGGGCTGCTGCTGACCGTGTTCCGGCCGGGGCTGGGGACGATCGTCGTCACCACCCGGCGCTTGATCAGCTTGCGGACCTGGACCGCGCGGGCCGTTGCCTGACTCGCCTGCTGTTCGGCCGAGAAGCGGTAGGCGAGCAAGGCGAAGAGGGCTGCGAAGAGCAGGACCGAGGACCAGAAGACGAGGCTCGCGGGAGGTCGCTTGGCGCGGGCGCGCTCAGTCATCGCCACCCTCGTGCCCAGCTTCTCCACTGCCCTCGACCTCGCCGCCGCCACCACCGGCGCCGCTGGTGGCCGTCGTCACCGGGGAGCTTTCGCTGCCGCCGCCGCTGGAGCCGGTGGTGACCGGCGCGGCTTCGCCTTCGCTGCCGCTGGTCGCGGTGGTGACGGGTGCGCTTTCGGAGGCGCCGCTGCTGCCGGTGGCGACGTAGGCACCGCTCGCGGCCGCGCCCCCCGCCGGCGGTTCGACCGGGGCCGCGGCCGGCGGATGCTTCGGCTTGGCGTGCTTGGTGACGTGGACCGTACGGCGGATCACCTTGGTGTGGACCACCGGTTTGTCGGCCACCGGCTTGCTCGGGGTCTTCCCCCCTTGGCTGAGGGCGAGGCCGCCGAGCCCTCCGAGGAGGACGACGGTGGCTGCGGTCGCGACTTTGGCTTTGGCGTTCTTCACGTTGGCCCCCCGGTTTCGAGCTTGCACGGGCAGTCTGCGACGACCCCCGCCAAGCGCCGTGAAGCGGCCGGTAAAGCCCTGGCAAAACCTGCACCGAGCAGGCCTGAATCGCCGAAAGAGGCCCTACAGTTGGTTCATGAACACCCAGTCGCCAGGCGGTCGCATCCTCGTCGTCGAGGACGAGGAATCGATCTCCCAGCCCTTCGCCGAGGCGCTGCGCCGGGCCGGCTTCGAAGCCGTCGTCACCGGCACCGCGGCGGGGGCGATCGCCCTCGCCGATTCCGAGGACCCGGATCTGGTGATGCTCGACCTGGCCCTTCCCGACGGCGACGGCCGCGATGTCTGCCGCGAGCTGCGCCGCCGCTCCGACATCCCGATCGTGATGCTGACCGCGCGCGGGACCGAGATGGACAAGATCGTCGGCCTCGAGCTCGGCGCCGACGACTACGTCGTCAAGCCCTTCAGCGCCGCCGAGGTGATCTCGCGGATCCGCGCCGTCCTGCGGCGCAGCGGCCCACGCGAGAACAGCGACGGCGCCACCTCGTTGCAGCCGGTCAGCGTGCGCGAGCTGGAGCTGGACCCGGCGGCGCGGATCGCCCGCTTCCGCGGTGAGGAGCTGGAGCTTTCGCGCAAGGAGTTCGACCTGCTGGCGACGCTGATGCGAAACGCGGGTCGCGTCGTCAAGCGCGAGGACCTGATGTCGGAGGTCTGGGACACCAACTGGTTCGGCTCGACCAAGACGCTCGACGTCCACATCGGCTGGCTGCGGCGCAAGCTCGACGACGATCACGCCGACCCGACCTACATCGAGACGGTCCGCGGCGTCGGCTTTCGCTTCGCCGCGCCGGAGGACGGGGAACCGTAAGCCTCCGCGCGACCCTGCTGCTGGCGCTGGCCTACGTCCTGCTGCTGGCGCTGATCGCCTTCGGGGTACCGCTGGCGCTGAGCCTGCGCGACCGCGTCGACTCCGAGGTGAAGGGGCAGGCGCGCAGCCAGGCCGAGGTGGTCGCCAGCAGCGCCACCGAGTTCGTCGACCCACCGCAGACGGTGCCGCTGCAGCGGATCGCCGAGCGCTCCGCCGAAAGCGTCCGCGGCCGGGTGATCGTCGTCGACGCCCACGGTGCCCTCCTCGCCGACTCGGCCGGGACCGCCTCGGGCCGCAGCTACGACGACCGGCCCGAGGTCGAAGCGGCGCTGTCGGGGCACGGCGAGCAGATCACCCGCAGCAGCGAAACCCTCGGCGAAGAGATCCTCGCCACCTCGGCCCCGATCCTCGAGCGAAACCGCCCGATCGGCGCGGTGCGGATCACCCAGAGCGTCGAGGCCGTCAACCGGGCGGTGAAGACCTCGATCCTCGACATCGCCGCCCTCGCCGGGGTCGTGCTTCTGCTCGGGATCGTCGCCGGCGCCCTGATCGCCCAGCAGATCGCGCGCCCGATCCGCCGCCTCGACGGCGCCGCCCGCCGCGTCGCCGAGGGCAACCTCGACACCACCGTCGCCGTCCAAGGGAGCACCGAGCAGCGCTCGCTGGCCCGCGCCTTCAACGAGATGACGCAGCGGATCAAGCGGCTGCTGCGGGTGCAGCAGGACTTCGTCGCCGACGCTTCCCATCAGCTGCGGACGCCGCTGACGGGACTGCGGCTGCGGCTCGAGAACCTCGCCGAACGCTCCCGCGGCGACGGCCCGACCGAGCGCGAGCTCGGCGCCGCGATGGGCGAGATCGATCGCCTCTCGCTGATCGTCGACGAGCTGTTGATCCTCAGCCGGGCCGGCGAGCACGAACTGCCGGGCGAGCGGCTGGACCTGCGGGAGGCGGCGCGGCGGGCGCTGGAGCGCTGGCGGGCGAGCGCCGAGGACCGCGGCATCGAGCTGACGATCGACGATGCCGGCGGCGCGGCCGAGGGCTGGTGCGCGGCGCCGGACCTGGAGCGCTCGCTCGACTCCCTGGTCGAGAACGCGCTCGTCTACTCGCCGCGCGGCTCGACCGTGCGCCTGCAGGCCGCGCCTGGGCGGATCGCCGTCCTCGACGAAGGGCCAGGGCTAACCCCGGGCGAGGAGGAGGTGGTCTTTGAGCGCTTCAGCCGCGGCAGCGCCGGCCGCCGGGGCGTGGCGGGAACCGGCCTCGGCCTGGCGATCGCCCGTGAGCTGACCCGGCAGTGGGGCGGCGACGTGCGGCTGCGCAACCGCAACGGGGGCGGGCTCGCGGCGACGATCGAGCTGGCGCCGGCGGAGGTCCGCTCGTGAGCCTCTCGGCCACCGTGAAATGGGTCCTGCTCGCCCTCGCCGGCCTGGCGATCGCGATCGGGATCGCGATCGCCGCCGCCAACCTGACCAGCCAGCAGATCGGGATCGCCTCCGAATCGGTCTCGGCCGGCGATGCCCTGGCGCCGGCGCTGAACATCCCGGGCAAGGGGAAGACCCAGGAAGGCGGCAATTCCGGCCAGGAAGGAACGACGACGGTCCCCTCCTACGCCCCACCGGCGATCACCACCGAAGAACCGCCGTTCCCACCCGAAGAGCCCAGCGGCACCCCGGACGACCACGGCGGCCGCAGCAGCGGCAGCGGCGACTTCGACGGCGACGACGACTGAGCCGCTCAACCGCCGCCGGCGGGCGGCGGGTCGGTTTCGTAGAGGCGGGTGATCGCCGCGACCAGCTGCTTCTTCTCCTTCGAGGAGAGCCGGGCCGAACCGTGGGCGAGCGTGTACTGGAGGGGCGGCATCTCGCCGCTTTCGATCTTTTCGATCAGCTCCCCCGCGTCGGGTTGCGGCTTGTTCCATTCGGAGAAGTTGAGGATGCCGCGGCCGTCTTCGACATCGTGTTCGACCAGCCAGGAGGCCGGCGCGACGTTCGAGTACCAGCGCCACTTGGTGAGGTTGCTGTGGCAGTCGTAACAGCCCGCTTCGGCGATCTGCTGGCCCGGTCCCGGCGGCCACTTCGCCGCCCGGGTCACCGACGGATTGGTGTGGGCGTGCCCGTAGGGGACGAGCTGGATTAGCAGCAACAGGGCGATGCCGCCGAGAGCGGCCCATCTAACCGCACGAATCGAGGGCGGCCACCAGCGCCGCTTTGAACCTGCCATGGGGGGCACGGTCGGGAAGCCTGCCGTCAGCTAGGCAAAGAACCGGTTAAGCCGCTGGAAAAAGGCGTGCAAAGAGGAGTTCAGGCCGCGACCAGCCACGCGTCCGCCGGAGTCGGCAGGGGCCGGGCCTGCGGCTGCGCGACCACCTCGGTCACGGGCAGGTCGAGGGCTCGCCGCAACCGCGCCGGCAGCCGCACCGCCAGCCAGCGCGAGATCTTCCTCGGCAGGGTCGAGACGACGACCTCGTCGAACTCGCGCGCGTGGAGGACGTCGCCGACCGCGGCGAAGGGATCCGGGTCGCCGACAATCACCTCCTCGAGCTCCAGCCCGGAGCGGCGGATGCGGCTGCCGGCGCGGTCGGCGCGCAGCGCCGCCTCGGCCCAGCCGGCTTTCATGTCGGCTGCCCAGGCAAGCCCGTGCGGGACTGCCGGAACCAGCAGGGTGTAGCTGGTCGGCTCCTCGGTGGCGCGCCTGCAAAGCGCATCGATCAGATCGGGCGAATCGGCGGTCCGGTTGGCAACCACAAGGACCTTCTGCTTGGACATAGAGCGTCTCCTTCTTCTTTTCCGGGAGTACGCGTGGATCGTGCTCCCGGTTCGGCAAAGGAACCGAAAAGGCAGCTAAAAGGCTGGTGAAAAAAAGTGGCGCTAGCCGATCGCGACCATGCGCTCGATCGGGATCCGCGCCCGCTCGGCGATCTCGGGCGGCACGCTGACCTCACCGGTCATGTCGCGCAGGCAGTCGCGCAGCTTCGGCAGGGTGATCATCTTCATGTATTTGCAGGTGGCCATCCGGTTGGCCTCGATCAGGTGCGCACGCGGGGCCGCCTGCTGCAG
>Ga0207693_10001957_pt1 | contig 18064 bp, 16 predicted proteins | sample LARL81metaG_FD_184347 | JGI IMG/M metagenome (GOLD analysis project Ga0207693, IMG submission 184347) | Corn, switchgrass and miscanthus rhizosphere microbial communities from Kellogg Biological Station, Michigan, USA - LAR L8-1 metaG... | ecosystem: Host-associated > Plants > Roots >...
GCCGCCGCGAGAAACACGAGGCAAGAACATGCAGGTTCGGGAAGGAAAGAGCAAAGAACATAATCGCGATGCGCACAGTGGAGTTCAATCAAGCGATGAGCGGGCGGGAAGGGGCTCAATCGCCGCCCCTTCCCCCCGCGCCCCCTAACCTGGCTCACATGTGCCACTGCGATGTTCTGCTCGACATCAACAGCAAAAAGGGACACTTCTAATTAGTTAACAATGGGGACATTTCTAAATAGTTTTGACAGGGATCCGCTTTTAGCTTGACGCGCTTCAAATCCGAGAGCACAATGCCCGCAAATCGCCTCTCCGAAGAGCAGTTCCCCAATCGGAATGCAGCACCCCCTGAGGCGAACGGATACTCACCCTGGCCTGGTACCGAACCCAATCGCAAGAAGAACGTCGGTCCTCAATCGTAAGCCGAAGGCGTTAGCTAATTGATGCTAGGCGATAACTTCGCCGTGGGTCAGGTGTGTTGTCTTGCAAAATATCGGCCCCCATTGAAGTCCCTCAACTGATGAATAACGATTGGCAACTGCCAAAGGAGAGGTAAACCATGACGAACGATATCACCACTGTTCGATCGAAACCCATGGCTGCGCTCTTGGGGATGGTCTTAGCGGTAGCCACAACGGGGATTTTTCTGCATGCACTTTCCATGCCTGCGATGGCACAGGCACGCCGTAACCGACCACACGTGACTCCCTGGACGCCGGTGTCGCCTGTCGCGGGACCGAGCATCTTCGCCCCGAGCGTCCCGCTCAGTTCAACCAATTGGACTCCCAAAGGCCCGGCGCCCCTCGCGAGTGGCGGTAACAATGGCAATGTTAGCGGGCGCATCACCGGGATCGCGGCGCACCCTACCGATGCGAACACCATCTACGTAGCGCCCGCCGGCGGGGGCGTGTGGAAGACGATCGACGGCGGTACGACCTGGACCCCGCTGACTGACATTCAGAGGACGCTGTCGATGGGCGCTATCGCAATTGCGTCCAATAATCCTTCCGTCCTCTATGCCGGGACCGGGGAGGCGAACAACTCGTTAGACTCCAACTTCGGCCGTGGAATCCTGATATCTACCAACGGCGGAGCGAGCTGGACGCTCTCCACCGGACCTGGCAACGCATTCGACCGGCTGACGACCTCGCAAATTGCGGTCGACCCGACCAACGCCAACGCGGCCTATGCAGCGATGGCAGACTCCGGCATCAACGGTTTGTTCGGCGCTAACACCGGTATCTGGAGAACGACAGACGGCGGGACGAACTGGACAAACACGACGGCGACGATCGACTCAACCAATCCGTGGTCGGCGGTCGTGATCGACCCGAACAACGACCAGAACATCTTCGCGGCGGTCGGCAACATAAATGGCGCAACCACGAACGGAGTATACAGGTCGCTCGACGGCGGCACGAACTGGACCCTGCTACTGAATGCACCCCGTGGACTAGCCGCCGGGAGAATCGCGATCGCAGTGTCGAGATTGAACAACGCCAATGTCGTGTACGTGACCGCCTCGGGGACCGGAAATACGGGAAGCACGGCTTTCGGATCGCTGTACAGAATTATGCGATCGGATGATGGCGGCAATACCTTCACGAACTTGACGGGTGGAACGCCAAACTTCATGGGTGTCCAAGGTTGGTATGACACCTACGTATCCGTCGACCCGTCCAATTCAGCCACCGTCTATGTCGCCGGTGCTGCGGGTGCTAACAGCATCCTCAGATCGACCAACAGCGGTGCGAACTGGACGGACATCAGCGGAGGGTTTCCCCAGCCACACGCCGATCACCATGCTAGCGTCTTTAATGCCAATGGCACGTTGCTGGACGGGGACGATGGAGGCATTTACCGCTTGGATAACCCCACAACCCCTACGTGGGCCAATCTCAACGGTAATCTCGAAACCATTCAGTTCCAAGGCATCGGCCTGCACCCGACCGATCCAAACAAAGCGATCGGCGGCAGCCAGGACAACGGGACAGAAGTGTTTAGTGGCAGCCTCCTCTGGTCGGAGACGGATGGAGGCGACAGCGGCTTTGCCAAGTTCAGCCGCACCAATGGCAGTCGCGCCTATCATCAGATTCCAGTCGCCAGCTTCGGCGTGAACTTCTTCCGGCGCTCGGATAACGGGGGTAATACCCCGTGGGTCACCAAGACCTCGAGCATATCGGCAGAACAGAACAACCAGAACTTCTATGCGCCGTTCGTTGTAGATCCTGGCAACGGCGATCGGGTTCTGTACGGCACAAAGAACGTGTGGGAGACCACCAATGGAGGCGACACCTGGACCGCGCTCAGTACTGTGGGCTCAAATGGATGGAACCCCTCGGGCAACCTCTGCGTTAACACAAATCCAAATGGTCCACAGTTCTGCGTCGATGCGATTGGCTTGGCTGCTTCCGACACGAATACGATCTACGCCGCCACCGGTGGCTCATTCGCGACCAGTAGCCAGATCTTTGTCACGACGGACCACGGCGCGACGTGGACAAATCACAACCTCCCCCCAGGCAACGGCAGGGTCAACGACCTTCAGGTGGATTCGAGCAACGCCCAGATTGCCTACGCCGTGGTCAACCAATTCGGCGGCGGTCATGTTTTCCGTACGGCGAACGGCGGGACGACCTGGACGAACATCAGCGGCAATCTTCCTAATAAGCCGGGGTGGTCGCTTCAGATCGAACCCAACGGTACCCTTTATGTGGGGGCTGAGGATGGTGTTTACTTCACCACTGACGGAGGAACCTCCTGGACCCGCTTCGGTACGGGGTTTCCAAACGCTCAGGTCTTCCAGGTCGAGCTGAACACGGATCTGCACATTCTCGGCGCTGGCACACACGGCCGCGGCCTGTGGGAGATCACCGCTTGCACGACAGTTCCTACGTTTACGAATGTTTCCGCCACCCCCAACGTGATCCAGCCAGATCCGAACCACAAATTCGTTGATGTTCTGGTGAACTATACAGCAACATCCGCGTGCGGCGGAACTCCGAGTTGCAGGCTGAGCGTGGCCAGCAACGAGCCAGTCACCGGACCCGGAGACGTTACCTCTCCGGATTGGGTGGTCATTGATGAGCACAATGTTGACTTGCGTGCCGAGCGGCTAGGCACTGGCACGGGTCGCATCTACACGATAACCATCAACTGTACCGACATCATCGGCAATTCGGCGAACACGAAAACTGTCGTGAAGGTGCCGCATGATCAGCAGCGGTGATCGTTTCTGGTCGAAAGTTGAGCACACGAGCGAGAATCCATGGATAAGTCTCTGCTAGGTGGCCTCATATTGGTGCTGATTTCGACTGTGACAAGAGCGCAGGCACCGTACCCGGGTTTGGAGTTTCGGATGATCGAGCTTGCTGCCGGGGAGAGCGCACGACTCAAGGCGCTGAATCGGGGGACGGGCTCGGCAGCGCAGAACTCAAGCTGCAGCGTTACGCTTCAGTTTCTGGACAGGCAGAGTAGGCTGGTAAAAGAGAGGGTCGTTACCCTGCCACCGGGGAAGGCTGCGTCGCTGGATGTTGACCGACGTGAATTACCGGGGGATGATCCTCGCGGCCAGATCCGCGCGGTGCTGATTTTTGGATACTACGGGGGCGCTCCTCCGGGCCCGCGGATTGCTCAGAAGTTTAACTGCAATATCGCTCCGAGCCTGGAAGTGTATGACCAAAGTGGAAGCAGCAGGATCATTCTGACGGAGGCTAAACCCTTGCCCGCGCCGAGTACGCCGGCCCAGTAAGAATTCTCGGATGGGACAAAAACCGACTGTCACGAAGAATGACCTGATTGAGATGACGGCACAAGGAGGATTGCCATGAGATTACGAGTGAGTTTAATAGCGGTTACGTTGAGCGTCGGGATGTGGCTCGCGACGCCCGCAAGTGCGGACACCTTTTTCTTCAGCACCGGTACCCCCGACGGGCGGCTCGGGGCGCTGTCTCGGCCTGCCAGTTCCGGAAATCTCGAGACCGAGACCGCCGATGACTTCCTTCTGACACAGACCACAGTCATCACTCGGGCCACCATTACCGGGCTGATCTCCCCGGGAACGCCCTTGGCAAATGTCAGTAACGTCGAGGTCGAGTTGTACCACGTCTTCCCTTTAGACTCAGCCAATCCCCCTTCGGGGAATGTGCCCACGCGGGTCAACTCGCCCGCGGATGTCGAAATCGCCGCCGCCACGCGCGATGGAAGCCTGGGAACGCTCGGTTTTACCGCAACCTCGCTGAACGGGAGCTTCTCGGTCCTGAACACCGTGGTGAACGGCATCAATAGGAAGCCAAATAACACTACCCTCGGCGAGGGACCTGCGACCGGCGAAGAGGTCGAGATCACCATCACTTTCACGACTCCGATCCTTTTGCCGGCGGGTCACTATTTCTTCCGCCCGGAGGTTCTGGTGACCGGTGGCGATTTCCTGTACCTGTCGGCGCCGAGGCCGATCGTGTCGCCGCCCGGGACGGTGTTCGCGGGGGACTTGCAAGCCTGGATCCGCAACACGAACCTGAAGCCGGATTGGCTGCGAATCGGCACCGACATCATCGGCGGCACCACACCGCCCACGTTCAATATGACGTTTTCCCTGATCGGTGACACTGTTCCCGAGGCCGGAACGCCCGGGCAGGCGAACTGTCACGGGAAGACTGTCTCTGGGCTGGCCAGGCAGTTTGGGGGCCTTCAGGCAGCCTCTTTAGCCCTGGGGTTCTCCAGCGTGGAGGCGCTACAGGATGCCATTAGGGTGTTCTGCGAGCCATAGCTCTTGGTGAGGTCGATTTTGTAACCTTCAGCCGGAGATGGTTGTGAGGGTCGCCACCGTTCATCGTTTGCGTCTTAGTGAACGGATGGCCGTTCCCCTTTCTCCAAAACCACAGGCATGCCCATAGAGTTATGGGGTCATCAAAAGGAGTGCGGCTATGCTGCCGCTGGTTCTCCCGCGCGTTCACAAGGTTCAGAGTGCTGGACTAAAAGAATCACCTGATGCGAAGCATGTGGTTGGGTTTGTACAATACACTGGCCCCAACAATGAATGGTTTGAACTGGAATTCCCACCCCATCAAGTAGAGCCTTTACTGACTCGATTGCAGCAGATTCGTGACGACTTGCGACATGCGAATTAGAAAGAGAGCAGTGTATGGCAAGAACACTCGCTGATAGATTGGCCGAAGTGGGCGCTCCCGGCCTGGAAAGCCACAAGCCAGGGGAGAGGGTGCCCCGATCCGGAATCTACGACGTAATTCATCAGTCTCCTCATGCAGTGTCCGATCACCATCAGGTCACTTGCGTTACGGGGGAGCGCTTCCCACCGTGCCGAGACTGCAAAGCGGGCGTTAAGTACCGATTGTTTCGGGCTGCTTACCATCTGAGCGAGCATCCTTATCTTTCGCGATGAGCAACATGAACAGTTGATCAATCATGATAATAACCGTTCGGCCCGCAGCGCGTGCTAACAAAAAAGTGCGGAGATAAACTCCGCACATAAAAATACAATCGGAACACTTGTCAGTCGCTTTGAGCACCTCTCGATTTCGGGGGAGAACAAGCAACAGATGTGCCAGCGCGTGTGCATCGCTCGTGGCGTCCCCGCGTCGATAACTGAAGAGAAACCGGTCGAAGAAAAAAAGCGACTAGCCCTATGGAGACTAGGCGGATCAGATCTGCTTTCTGCCTGTTGAAACTTAATGATAATGTCCCCTTCCGAACTATTTAGAAATGTCCCCTTAGACTGAGACCTCCAGCCAGAGGAGGTCTGCTGAAGAGGACAGCCATGCGAGGCGGTGACCGAGCAACGACTCAGACGTTGAACTTGCCAAGAAGCTAATCAGCGGCATGGATCTCATCGCCGTTGATCCTCAAACAGCCGTCATTATCCAGGGTGGCGCGGACGATGATCTCTACTTCATTTTGGCAGGGCGGTTCGACATTATTGTCAATGGACGCATAGTAGCGCAGCGGGTTGGGGGCGAACACGTTGCCGAAATGTCCGCTGCCTTCTCGTCGTTGCGACGCTCAGCTACGGTTCAAGCCAAGGAATTTTCCGTTGTTGGAAAGATTCCTTCGGCCTTGCTGGACCAGGTCGGAAAGAAACACCCTGGTCTTTGGAAACAGATCGCCAAGGCTCTGGCAGAGCGTCTGCTCCAAGGCAATGCGTTCGTCACGGATATCAATTCTCGATGCCGCGTGTTCATCATCTCGTCCGCGGAAGCACTTCCTGTCGCACGAGCGATCCAAGAGTGCTTCGTGCACGACAACATCAACGTAGTTGTCTGGACCGACGGTGTTATTTCGCGCTTCGCTCATCGCGGAACAGCGCGATGATACGGTTCTGCGTGGCGCGTTCCGATTGGCCGATGGCGCTCACTTTATGCCCTCAACCAATCTGAAACTGATTTGGTAACGATAGAACCGGACGTTCGACACCATTGCCAGCGCCCTGCGAATTCTTGACCGCTGACTCTCAATCGTCGTTCACGCTCCCATTGCTGGGGCCAGTTAGACACGCTCTCGACAATCTCCGACACGCGCCCTCTGATTGTTGCGACATTTGGTCGCTTGCCGCGTTGCAACTCAGAAACCAAGGCGAGGGCAGAACTATACGCTACTCGCTCGTTTCTAAGTTCGGCTAGATTCTGGCGAGCGACTGACACTGTTCGTGTGTCTTGAAAATCAAAGGAACCGTCCGACGTAATTTCGCGTTCCTCGGTATTCAAAGAACACACCACCACGGGTCCGCTAGGGGACCTGAACGAGGACCTTGGCGTGCTCTCGGAGAAGGAAGCCGAGTTCCTGCCCATCACGACCAAGGCATATCTCTACCTCTCCGGCACGCCGTTCAAGGCGCTGGCTACAGGCGAGTTTATCGAAGAACAAATCTTCAACTGGACGTACAACGACGAACAAATCGTCTACCTCTTCGGACTGTGAACGACGGCGTGTAGCGGTTGCCCTGCTCGTTTTCAACCAGCCCCGTCAGTAGACTCGACGCTCGTTCACGAACCCGGTTCCAGCGCTTCCGCAGATTGTTGTTGAGCTGAGCCTGAACCCGATCCCAGAGCGATCGAGGCACGATACCTTTGTGTTCTCCGGCATTCCATTGGTCGCGGTGGCGGATCTCGCCGATATAAAGCCGATTCCGTAGCAGGTTGTAAAGCGCGCCGCGGGCGAAGGTCGCTCCACCACATTAGAAATTTCCGTGGTCTCATGGGGACACGTCTAGTGTGGCTCAACATATCGAAACGTTGACAGCAATCCCGGAACAACTCAGAATGTTGCCGCTGCACGATAAGGATCGCATGGTCACTCCCACCGCCATCGGCTCAAAGCTAACTCCCCCTGGGCCTCTGGATGACTCGGGATATAACTATTTGCCGTCACGCGTAAGATCGCAACTGGTCGTTCTGCCGGGTCTGATGCGGAATGCGCCGGAATACTTTATGGAGATGGAACGGCGATATGGGGGGGTGGTCACACTTAGTCCCAACCGCGTGTATCTCGTCACTCATTCGGACGGCGTGAAACACGTCGTGCAGGACAACCATACAAACTATATCAAGGGTCCTTGGTACAAGGTGTTAAGGCCGCTGATGGGCGACGGCTTGTTTTCGAGTGATGGCGAGTATTGGAAGCGCCAGCGACGACTGGTTCAGCCCGCTTTTCAGCGGAGACATCACCCGAGAATGGCCGGGATTGTTGCCGATGCCACGAGCAGCATGCTCCAGCGCTGGGAGGCGAATGCATCCCGCGCACTGGCGATTGATGCGCGCGCTGAGGTTATTCTGTTAACCCTCGAAATCCTCTTGCGGAGCATGTTCAGTGGCGATTTGATCGGTTGCGAACAGGAATTACGTGAGGCCCTTCTCGATTGCTCGCGGCACATGGATCTGATCAGTGCGGTGAACGTAGTCAAACTGCTGGCGCGGTTCCGCATCGCTAAGCGCCGCCGCTTCCAGCGCGCGATCCGCACTCTGGAGCGCTTCATTTTTCGTGTGGTCGAAGAGCGGCGGCGAACTCAAACCGACAACGGTGACCTGGTGTCGCTGCTCCTCTGGGCGCGCGACGAGCAGACCGGCGAATCGATGACCGATCGCCAGATTCGAGACGAACTCCTGACCATGATCCAGGCGGGCAACGACACTGTCTCCGACGCCATTTCCTGGACCTGGTATCTCACTGCCAAACATCCCGAGGTGCGGCAACGGATCGAACAGGAAGTCGATTCCACGCTGGGAGGCCGCCCTCCGAGCTTCGAAGATTTGCCGGCCCTCGACTATACCAACCGGGTCATTATGGAAGCGATGCGTATTTATCCGTCGGCGTGGGTTTTCGGGCGCACTCCGGTGGAAGATGATGTGATTGGCGGATACCACATTCCGGCCAACTCATTGGTAATCATCAGCCCGTACGTGACTCACCGGCTGCCTGAAATATGGGGGAATCCAGAGACTTTCGATCCCGATCGCTTCTTGCCTGAAAAATCCCAGGGACGACCGCGCTTCGCTTACTTTCCTTTCGGTGCCGGGCCTCGCCAGTGTATCGGAGCCGGCTTGGCCTTGCTGGAAGCACAAATGATCGTCGCCATGGCGGCACAGAGGTATCAGCTGGCTGCTCCGCCGGAGTTCTCGCCCGGCCTGAGACCGAGACTCAGCCTGACCGCCGATCGTGCGATCGCACTTACGCCTATCGCGCGCCACTCGCCTTCACCAGACCGCGCCACGGCGTGAATTTCAGCCGCGACCGACGTGAGTCTTGATCTATACTCTTCACCGCCATGAAGGTCCATGCCGACGAACTGGAGCTAGCCCGTGCGTATGGGGAAACTAGTGCCTTCGAAGAGCTGTCCCCCGAGCAACTACGCGCGGTGATGTATCGCGGACGATCGCTGTACCATTGGTTCAAAGAACACCCTCACACGCATAACTTGATCAATGGCGCACTGATCCTCGGTCTGTTCGCGTGCGATGCCACCACTCTGGTAGTACTACCCTCCTGGCTTCTTGGAAACGGCAGGGGCTTGAGTACGGGCTGGGTTCTGCTCGCGGCCCTCATTGCGGGCGCTGCGCATAGTTGGTTGGGGTACTCTATGGCCATTTTTTCCCTGCACGAGGGTGCGGCGCATAATCTCATTTTCTGCGGCATAGGTCCCGTCGGTCGAGCCGCTCAATTCGTGGGACGGAATCTCTGCCGGCTCACCGCGGCCGACCCTGAATTTTATGCCCGCTGCCATATGGCGCATCACGCGAAGTTTGGGACCACGGACGATTCGGAGTTTCTCAATTTCATCCGGCCGCGCCGCTACTGGCTCACTTTTCTCCCACTGGCTATGACGCTGAACTACAGTGACTTCATAATTCACCGCCCTCCGAGCTTCACAAGGAGTCGCGCAATCTCCGCCGTACTGGCGCTGGGATATAACACGGCATGGGCTTATCTTCTTTATCGCCTCTTCGGCCCGCTGTTTGCTTTGGTCACGATAGCTGTCGTCACTCCTCATGTCGGCTTCTATATGGACCGCCTGCGCCAGTTCACGGAACATAATCTCATGCCCCTCGAAAATCGGAACGGAGCGCGAAGCTTTGGTATCGGTATGTGGGGGGTTCTGGTCGGAGGTGGATTATGGGGACAGCCCTGTCACCTCGTTCATCACCTGGTAGCGAGTATTCCGTGGTACCAGCAGATTCAGCTTCATCTGTATCTCAAGCGGCTTATGACCCCACGGCAGCGACGGCAGTTTCTGCTCGAGCCCTTCACAGGGTTTCCACGGCTTCTGTACCATATCTTGCGCGAGACCCATAAGTTCCCGCGGAGCCGTACCGAATTGCAGGCCGGAAGTGGACCAACGTTATGAATCTTCACCCTGAAGAATTAAGTTGGGCGCGGGCGTACGAGAAACAACTCCCGTTTGAGCCGCTAAGCCGCGACCAAATCCACTCCATCATGACGCGAGGCCGCGAACTGCACCGCTGGTTCAAGAATCATCGATACACGCATTGCCTGATCAGCCTGGCGGTCCTCACCCTCTTGCTGGGAGCGGACTATCTAGTGCTGCTTCGCTTGCCCGCCCTCTGGCTGCACGTGGGACGGCAAAACCCTCTCGGCCCGGTTCTGTTCGCCGGCGTTGTTTGCGGCGTGCTGCACTGCTGGCTGATGTATTCCCTCGGCACCTACACGATTCATGAAGGCGCGGCGCACAAGATTATTTTTCCTCCGCTGGGACCAATCAGCCGGCTCGGTCATTTCCTCACGGTCAACTTAAGCCGGGTTGCGGGCGGAGTTCCTTCGTACTATGCGGACGTACACATGGTGCACCATTCGAAGTTCGGAACCACCGAGGATTCCGAGTTTTTGAACTTCGTCACGCCTCGGCGGTATTGGATGACATTCCTTCCGCTAGCCGCTATTCTTAACTACTCGGACTTCGTTGTTCACCGGCCACCGGTCTACACGAAAAGCCGCCTTGTTACGGTGTTCGTCGCCGCCGCATATCAAGGAACCTACTCTTACCTGATCGTCACATCCTGGGGACTGGGCTTTGGGCTGCTCGTGCTCTTTTTATTCGCGCACCTTGCGTTTTACCTTGACAGGCTGCGCCAATTCACCGAGCACAACTTGATGCCCCTCGACAATCTGAACGGATCGCGCAGCCTAGGCCTGGGACTCTGGGGGATGGTGGTGGGAGCTGGTCCCTGGGGCACGCCGTGCCACTGGGAGCACCATCTGGTCGCCAGCATCCCGTGGTACCAGCAACTCCTGTTGCACCGCTATGTAGTGCGCCTGTTGACGCCGCGACAGCGCAAGCAGTTTCTGCTGGAACCGATCATCGGATTCCCGCGCCTGTGGTGGCGGATCGTCCGGGAATCGTACTCATTTATCCGCGCGTCATCTCCAACCGGCGCGGCTTCATTGTCCTCGCGGTAATTCACAAACAGTTCAGATTCGCCCATCCGCCAACCTTGAGTCGCCTCGGACGAGACTGAAGCGCGCGGCTGAGTCCGCGAAGCGTTCACAAAACATTTCGTTGACGGCTTGGACGGACGCGACACCGGTCAGCACCGTCTCCGTAAGACTCAGGCTCCGGGAGCCCCGCGGGAGATAGTCGAGACTGCGGCGGAGAGCTCCGATCACGAGCGGGTTGAACAAGCCGGTGTTCCGGATGACGCCGCTGTCCAAATAGTGCGAGGAGAACTCCGAGCCCTTGCTCAGCCCGAGGGTCTCAGTCGCAGCAGCCACGAACGGCCGCTTCTTTACTACCAAGGCGGAGGGCACACTTTCGGCAATGGCCTGGCGTAGGATGTACTTCCCGGCGCCGTCCCGCAGCTTCAGTGACAGGGGAAGCGTGAAGGCAAACTCAATCAGTTTGTGATCGAGAAACGGCACTCTGCCCTCGATGGAGTGCGCCATCTCCACGCGGTCGCCCAGATAGTTGAGGACGTAGGTAGGCAGGTCCGTTTTGAAAAGATAGTACTGGTGGGCGGCGACCGCCGAGAGGCCCGCCATACGGCCGCGCCCGATCCGCTCCGCCATCTTCGCGATGGGATCGATCCCGGCGACCTCCCGACGAAAATCGCGGGACATCATCAACGGAATTGCTTTTTTGAATCGCAGCGCGCGAGCGATGGCATAGGGGTAGGCACCAAACAACTCGATGACGCGGTCGTATTGGGGCAAGGTTCGGATCGGCATGATCCCGTTGTTGAGAAGCGCGATGCCCGAGCGTTCTTTTCTGAGCAAAGCGTCGAGCGCTGCACGTCGCTCTCGGTCGTTGGGGTGGGTGCGGACTTCGGCGAGTTGGGCGATGTGCTGAAAGACGTTGTAACCGGCCAGCGCTTCGTCCGCTCCTTCACCGGTGAGCACAACCTTGACATGGCGGCGAGCCAATTCGGACAGAATCATCTTGGCCGCGCCATGGCTGTTGCCCACTAGCATTTCGCTGTGCCACAACGAGCGCTCGAAATACGGCGCCAGATCTCCCGCGCCGATCCGGACCACGTGGTGCTCGAAGCCACTGTCTCTCGCGAATTCTGCGGCTGCCGGTCCTTCGTTCAATTGTTTGTTCTCGAACGCGACGGTAAAGGCTTTGACTGGCCGGCCACTGATTTCGGCGGCGGCCGAGGCGACCGACATCGAATCCAAACCACCCGAGACATAAGCTCCGACTTCGACGTCGCCATGCAGTCGCAGGCGCACGGCTTCGTAAAAGAGTCGCCGGAATTCTTCGATGGCCTCTTCCTCGCTGGCGGGGGCTACCTCGCCGGTGAGCGGCAGATCCCAGTAACGGCTCCCCGTTATGCTGGAGCGCGAGATCCGCAGCATGCACCCGGGCTCGACGCTCATAATGTTTTCAAAGCACGTCGCCTCGGGTAGCAGTAATCCGTGCAGCAGATGGAAAAGATTGATGTGATCCAGCCGGGCCTGGGCTTTCGGATGCCGTAAGATGGCCTTGATTTCAGAGCCGAACACGAGCGAGTCTTTCAGCCGGGAATAGAACAGAGGCTTGATGCCGAACCGGTCGCGCACCAGATACAAAACATCTTGCCTCTGGTCCAAAAGGGCGATGGCGAACTCACCGCGCATGTGGGAAACGAAATTGTCACCGTACTCTTCGTAGAGGTGAGCGATGACCTCGGTATCGCTGTGGGTGCGAAAGCGATGGCCCCTCGACTCGAGATCCTTGGCGATATCCTGGAATCCGTAAAGTTCGCCATTCAGGACTACCCAAATCGAGCCGTCCTCGTTCGAGAGCGGCTGCCGACCGTTCAAGAGATCCACGATGGACAACCGTGTGTTGATCAGCAGAACCGATCCAGAGCAGCCGAGATAGTAACCCCATTGATCGGGACCGCGGTGGCGGATCGTCGAAACCATGGGTACGATAATCGACTCGTCGACGCGTCCCTGGGGATCGAAAATGAACTCGCCGGCGATCCCGCACATTGCTAGGAAGGCCCGCCCGAGCCCGGCCCGGTCTTTCCCGCCATCTTGGCAAACCACCAACGCAAACCAACAAACAGAAACCGCCAGTCCTTAAGAAATTCCGGCGGCTTCCGCTCGAACGCGTGGCCGACAATCTGAAAAATCCAGCCCCCCACGAAGAGGACAGCGGCCACCATCCACCATGACGGTAGCCAAATGGCCACGGGTATCAGCAACAACGAAATCGCGATCATTGGAATCCCGACCGTGTGACAGGCCCGATTCACTGCATTCCTGTGGCTGGTGGAGTACTGCTCTATCCAATCGTTCCACGATCGACCTCCCATTCCCATGACCGTCCTCCTCTCGTCGAAACCAGGCTCCAACGATGATTGCCGCACCTCAGACTGCTGAAGAACTCAGGCTCATCCAGCATCCGCAAGCAGGCTATCAGCGGTCCCCGCCACGCGGCTTTTGCGCCCGGCGATAGTGCCTGCGAGATCCGGCCGCCGCGCCACCGTGCCGGGCTGCGCTAGCCATTCCAGCAGGTTGGTGCGCGCACATTCATACCCCGCATCAAGGATCTCGGATGCCCGGTGGAAGTCGCTTCGCTTGAATTTCAGCATCTCCGGGTAGATGTACATGTCCGCATATTTAAGTCTCGAACCTTTGTAAGAGACTCCGGTATATTCCAGCGTGCGAATCATGACCAGCAGAATACTTGGCGTGTAAATCTTGTGCTTGACGAATGGACTCAAGCGCTGCCAGATCGCTTTCCAGCCGGAGACGTTGTCACCGTAATCGTGGATTGAGTGGAGCTCGTGCGGTGGAGAAACATCCACTCCAATCGTTATTCCATCGTTTGAAAATGCCTTCATGATATCGACGGGAACATTATTGATTACGCCACCATCGACGTGCAGTTCCCCGTCATTCACCACCGGAGGAAATAATCCAGGAGCCCGTGTCGTGGACAGCACGGCCCTGGCAAGCGAGCCTCGATCATGGATCTTGAGTTCCGACCGGTTCAGGTTGGCGGAAACGCAGAAATAAGGAATCCAAAGGTCCTCAATTTGAATGTCGCCAAAAAGCCTCTGCACCAGTTTGCTTAGCATTTTGCCCGTTTTGAAGGCGATGAACGGAAACGTGAGGTCTTCAAAATACGGATTGGTAAAGCCCGCTGAGAGTTCCTTAACGATTTTCTCGGCACTCCAGTCCATCGCCAGAAGCGCACCGACCAACGCTCCCATACTGGCGCCTCCAATCGCGTCGACAGCGATGCCGGTATCGGTGAACGCGCGATAGACGCCTGCGTGCGCCAGAGAACGCGCGAATCCGCCGCCCAGCGTCAAACCAACCGCGCGGGCGGTCAGAAAGCGCACCACCCGTTCAAAGCCCTCGCTTTGCCCTAGACGCACGTGGAAATGCCGTTCCACATTGCGGGAATCCAACCAGCGTTTTGTGCCCGACGGTCTTTCTTCCCCATGGACCAGCACCAGCCATGCGCGACTACAATCGTGTGCTTCGCGCGAGCCCAGAAGGTCGGTCTCGATTTCACCCGGTGCAGAATCGGCTGTGGCATCGCCCACCACCAGCACATGATCCGCCTGCCGGACGCAACGCTCCGTCCACGGGGAAGGAAACGGATCCGTTTCGTAGAGTAAGTAGTCACTCGCTATTTCAACCTCGCTCAGCCATTCCACCAGACGAATGTTATTGCCGCCCCGCTCATAGGTCTGAGCGATCCCCTCGCGCCCGAGGTGTCTGTCAACCAGAGTGCTGCTTAGGTGTACCGTCCTGCCGAATTGCTCGAGCGCACGCCGCAAGTCTTCGCAAAACTGGGACAAAGGAGCGCCGGCATGCGCCGGAACCACTGCCACGCAAGATATGCCGTGGGAACGGGGAGCGGGGCTCCCCGCCGAGGCCGCTTGCAAACGTTCGGCCAGCTTCCGGCTGACGGTTTGCACCGCCGCGCTCGGGTGTTTCGTCATGAACCTTTCGAAACCAGCTCTAGTGAGCTTAGCCAGTTGACTATCGCGGATGGCGTCCACCGTGCCCGTTCGCGACTCGCCGGTAACCACTGCCATCTCGCCCACGATTTCGCCGGATCCAAGCTCCGCCACAGTTGTCTCGCCTCCGACACTGTCGCGGATCCGGACCCGAACCCGGCCGCGCACCACCAGGCAGAGAAAATCCCCAGGTTCCCCCTGCCGGAACAAGACCTCGCCTCCGTAGAGCGTAAACATTTCAAGTTCGTCGTCCAGGTCGTGAAGAACATCGGCTTCGAGGTTGTCGAACAGCTTATTCAGGTGCAGCGAGACCGACAATTGATATCTTTGCAGCCGCCCACTCAGCTCTTGCATGACTTGGATGGCATCTGTCGGATGTTGCTGGGAAAAGCTTTCAAATATCGCTCTAGGCACTTCCAGCACGCTGGACTCGCCTGCCGAAACGATGGCGGCCGAAACCGAGTTGTCGGAAAGGATCGCACTCTCGTTGGCGCTTTCGCCGGGGTTTACGGAAAACAAAGGCCGAAGCCCGTTCCGAAGGTTACAAGCGGTCACGAGCAGGCGACCGGACATCAGTAGGTAGAGGCTGTGAGCCTGATCACCCTCCGAGACGAGGGCTTGCCCGTCGGCGAGATCGATCACGCGCAAATTAGATGCAAGTTCTTCGACTGCCGCTTGACCGACAAAGCGAAAGAGTTCAGTAGACCGCAAAAATGAAACGAGCTTCTCTCTCATAAAGAGGGTACGAGCCCGCCAGTCCTCCGCTCGTAGGTTAGAATGGGCCCGCGGTCTTCCGAACGAAAAACCCGTGCCATAATACCCTAGTCGTCTGGGGAATGCGAGAAACAGCTATGGCCTAGCGAGCGCACGGCTGCAAGCAATCGTCGCGGTCAACGATGGCCCGTCCGGGGAAACGGCATGCGCTACTATTCCTCCAAGCATTCGGTCGGATCCTGCGTGGTCAAGCCCCAACACTTTCCATTGAGATCACCAAGGAGTGCCCGCTTCGTTGTGCGGGTTGCTACGCCTACGAAGACGCGCATCTAGGGATGACGAACTTGCGCAGCCTGTCCGACTTCAAAGGAGAAGAGTTGATCGCGCGCGTGCTCGGCCTGATGGATCAATATAAACCGCTTCATTTGTCGATTGTTGGGGCGACCCGCTGGTCGGTTACCGCGAACTCGAGGTTTTGATGCCGCAGTTGGTCAAACGCACCCACGTTCAGGTGGTAACCAGCGCGTTTCGTCCGATCCCATCCGCGTAATATCCATGGCCATCACATTACAATCCACTGCACCATCACCAGCGCCATGGTGAGACGCAAGGAGTATCTGCCCGAATTTGTCGATTTTTGGTCGGCCAATCTGGCGGTGGAGAGAATCTGATGAGCATCTTCACGCCGCAGCGAGGCGCCGCCGATGTCGAGTGCCTCACGGCCGATCAACGTCGGTTTGTGGCAGAAATTCTGCTGCGGTTGCGCGGCGATCGACCAAAGCTCGACAAGCCTAAAGGAATGATCAAACAATTCCTGTCTCCTCCCGAGTCTTCCCGATCACTGCATCTTCGCCAAGACAACGCAAACAGTCTCGGCGGATTTCAAGACGCGGGTAACACCCTGTCAGTTTGGCGGCGACCCCGACTGCTCGCAATGCGGTTGTATTGCCTCGATGGGTCTGGCTGCGATGGGACATCACAAACTTGCCGGCCCGGTCACCGCCGGGCACCTCTTCTGGGCCTCAGCCGGAATCTGGCGCCAGGCACAGCCTGGCGAAAACGCGCTGCGGAAGCTCGCGAACCATGGGCAGAGCAACGGGGGATCGGGGCACACTCAGCCTGCGCAGCAGACTGTAACAAAGTATCCGCGCTAGCCGTACCTTGCAACTCAGTCCGATACCCAAAGAGAAGGGTGGGATCAGAGTGTCCTATTGCGGCGGCCCCGAAAGCTCGGCGCCAGATCCGCAACCATGACGAATGGGCCCCTCAACTTCGCAGAGCCGCAATAATGTCCTGCCGAGCGGCGTGCCACGCGGGCGCGAACCCGCCCAACAGACCCATGACCACACCGAACAGGATAGCGGTCAGGATAACCGTGGGTGTCATGCGCAGACTAAAAACTACTTCACTGAAGGTGACCGCATTGGAGGTGCCGGTAGTCATGCCGTTGAAGGGCAACATCAACCCGATGCCCACCATGGCTCCCAGCAGCGACAGCAGCAACGATTCGATGACAAAGGATGTGAGGATGCTGGGCCTGGAAAACCCGATCACCCGCAACGTGGCAATCTCCCGGCTGCGATAGGCCACGGCAGCATACATGGTATTCATGGCCGCGAAGCTGGAGCCAATCGCCATCGCGATCGCCACAATCAGCCCCACAAACTTGATGGGTGCTCCCGACCGGGTCTGCTTGGCGTAGTACTCAGTTTCCAATATCCCGTCGAGTTTCAGGCGCTGGTCATCACTCACCCGGTTTTTGAGAGCGTCCGCCGAAATCGGATCCGTAGCCCGCAAATAGGCGGAGGAAAATCCGCCCTGACGGTCAAAATCGGAGGCCATCTGGTTGACGTCGCCCCAGATTTCCGATTCATACGCGCTACCCCCGGCGTCGAAGACCCCGACCACTTTCCATGGGCCTTTGCCGAACTGCATGCTGTCGCCCACATTGGCATCAGAAAAGCGCTTATGAATGGACTGGCTCACCACTACCTCACGCTGTCCCGGTGTGAACCAATGCCCTTCCACTAGCTTGACCCTGGGGCGCAATTCCAACCCGTCCGGCATCATACCCCGCACCGTCACATTGACCTCTCCGGTGCCGTCTTTGCGGGGTAACACGATCAACACAACCCATTCTCCGGAAACCATGGGTTCGCCGTGACGATCCTTGGCTATGCCAGGAAGGTTCCTGATCGTGGGCAGCAGTTGAGCGTCAAAGCCGCCGGAAAGCTCAGCCTCAGAACCCTTCCGCAACGCTAGGACGTTTAGCGAATCGCCGCTGGTTACAAATGCACGATTCAACCCTTCCAGAAGTGCCATTAAAAAAATGGCCGTGGTAACCGTGAGCGCAATCCCCAACGTGGTCATGATCGTGAGACCCTTGCGCAACTTCAGGTTTCGCACGTTATAAGTGATAGGTA
>Ga0207693_10001958_pt1 | contig 18059 bp, 16 predicted proteins | sample LARL81metaG_FD_184347 | JGI IMG/M metagenome (GOLD analysis project Ga0207693, IMG submission 184347) | Corn, switchgrass and miscanthus rhizosphere microbial communities from Kellogg Biological Station, Michigan, USA - LAR L8-1 metaG... | ecosystem: Host-associated > Plants > Roots >...
TTCGGAAATATCAACGATCCGAACAGCGCGGTTTCCAAGTCGAAAGCGAAGTCGCGGAACTACGCAACATTGGATGATCTGAACACGCGTCCGCGGACGACATATTTGGCTGCGATTCGAAATCCAAACCCGGAGTTGGAAGGCTAGCGGAGCACAGTCGCGAATGGCGAGACCAACAGAAGTCGAAGTCGGCGAGCAGAAGGCACCGGTCATTCAGCCGGGGCATACGTTTGCCACCATTACGGACAAGATCGCCTCGATCGTGTTGCGCCGCCCGGTCACCAATGGCTGGGTGCTGGGACTCGCAATCTGCTTCCTGATACTGCAGTGGTTCCTGTTTGCGGTGTGCTGGTTGTTCTACAAGGGTGTAGGAGTTTGGGGCGTCAACATCCCTGCCGGCTGGGGATTTGCGATCGTCAACTTTGTCTGGTGGATCGGTATCGGTCACGCCGGAACTCTGATCTCCGCCATTCTGTTGCTGCTGCGGCAATCGTGGCGCAATTCAATTAACCGCTTTGCCGAAGCGATGACGCTCTTCGCCGTGGCTTGCGCAGGTATGTTCCCCGTATTCCACTTGGGCCGTCCGTGGCTGGCGTTCTGGCTGTTCCCCTATCCCAACACCATGTCGTACTGGCCGAACTTCCGAAGTCCGCTGGTGTGGGACGTGTTCGCCGTTTCGACGTATGGAACAATTTCACTGGTGTTCTGGTTTGTCGGCCTGATTCCCGATCTGGCCAGCATGCGCGATCAGACCCAGAATCGCGCGCTCAAGTTTGTTTATGGTTCGCTGGCTATGGGCTGGCGGAATTCGGTCCGCCACTGGAACCGCTATGAGACGGCCTATTTGCTTCTCGCGGGACTGGCAACTCCACTCGTGCTCTCCGTTCACACGGTTGTGAGCTTCGATTTCGCGATCGGCATCGTCCCCGGATGGCACACAACCATCTTCCCGCCCTATTTCGTTGCAGGCGCAATTTATTCCGGCTTTGCGATGGTGCTGGTGCTCGCGATCCCGATCCGGAAGTTCTACGACATCGAAGACTTCATCACCGACCGCCATATCGAGAACTCGGCGATGGTCATGCTGGCCACCGGCTGGATTGTGGCTTACGGATATGCCATCGAGGCTTTTGTGAACTGGTACGGCGGCGATCCCTACGAGTCGTTCCTGCGCTGGAACCGCTTGCATGGGCCCTACGCCGTGTCCTATTACGCGCTCTTGTTCTTCAATCTAGTTGTGCCGCAGATCCTGTGGTTCAAGAAGGCCCGAAACAACACTCTTCTTTTGTTCCTGATCTCGCTCGACGTTCTGGTGGGAATGTGGCTGGAGCGCTTCGTGATTGTTGTCGTGAGCTTGAGCCGTGACTTTATGCCGTCAGCATTCGGTCAGTACTACCCGACGCAATACGACTGGGCGATCTTTATCGGCACGTTGGGATTCTTCTCGGCCTGCATGTTCCTGTTCATGCGAGTGCTGCCGGCGGTATCGATTGCGGAGTTGAAGACGCTGCTTCCGCAGGCTGAAATCACGGTCCGAGAAGACGAAGCGGAGGTTCATCACTGATGAAGGATCCCCGCGTTTACGGTTTGATGGCGGAGTTCGACACCGTCAATGACGCGATTGCCGCGGCGCATAGCGTTTACGGCGCCGGATATCGCAAGATCGACGCGTATTCGCCGTTCCCTGTGGAAGAGTTGTCGGAAGCGATCGGCTTCCACCACAACGGGGTTGCGCTGATCTGCCTGATTGGTGGTCTGTTGGGTGGCACGGCGGCGTACGTTTTGCAGTGGTGGGTCAATACCGCAGGTTATCCAGTGAACATTGGAGGACGCCCGCTGCACTCCTGGCCCGCGTTCATAATCGTCACCTTCGAGATGACGATTTTGTTCTCCGGATTATCAGCAGTGTTCGGCATGCTGGCCCTGAACGGATTGCCGCAGCCGTATCATCCGGTATTCAATGTGCCGCGGTTCGACGCTGCCTCCAGAGACAAGTTCTTCATAGTGATTTTCGCTTCCGACAAGAAGTACGATCCAGCCGGCACGCGGCAATTCTTGGAGAGCCTGAATCCCACTTCAGTTGCGGAGGTTCCCAGTTAAATGGTGAGACTTCGCATAGCTGCGGGATTGCTGGTGTCGGTGGTGCTTGTGGGATGCCGCAACGATATGCACGACCAGCCGCGCTTCAAGCCGCTTGCAGAAAGCGACTTCTACAGTGACCTGCGCTCTTCGCGCGCGCCCGTTGACGGTACGGTGGCTCGCGGGCAGCTGAATGAAGACACTTATTTCTACACGGGAAAGATTGGCGCGAATCCCGGAGACTACATGCCGTTTCCGGTGACAGAGGAAGTTCTGACGCGCGGCCGGGAGCGTTTCAATATTTATTGCGCTCCATGCCACTCCCGCGCAGGAGATGGCAACGGAATGATTCCGCAGCGCGGGTATCGTCATCCGCCTTCGTACCATCAGGACCGACTGCGCAAGGCGCCGCTCGGCTACTTCTTCGACGTGATGACGAACGGTTTTGGGGCGATGCCGGACTACTCCATGCAGATTACGCCTCGCGATCGCTGGAACATTGTCGCGTACATACGGGCACTGCAACTCAGCCAGAATGCTTCCGTTGCTGACACCGGTGGGCAGCCAATTCCGTCGGCTCCACCAAGATTTGAAGAGCCCGGATCGGGTGCGACTCTGCCAGTGGAATTGCCGCAGCCCAAGCCATCAGGAGAAGAGCAGAAATGACCCCGGCGCGCACAAACAGTTCGAAGTGGATGGCGCCCGAGATCGCGCACGTGATGTATCAGCGCTCGCTCACTGTGGGTCTGTTGTTCGGGGCCGGGTCCTTGATATTGGCGGTCTTCCCCGACACTCGCGCCCAGTTCTTTCACTCGTATTTGCTCGGCTTCATGTTCTGGCTGGGCATTTCGCTCGGCAGCATGGCTTTCCTGATGATCCAGCACCTCACGGGTGGGAAGTGGGGCATGGTCATCCGCCGCCCGCTGGAATCGGCGATGAAAGTTCTTCCGCTGATGGGTCTGCTGGTGGTTCCGATCTTCTTTGGGATGAAGAGCCTGTATGTCTGGGCCGACAAGGGGCTGGTCAACAGCGGTACCGACAAACACCTCAAGGACATCACCGATACTTACCTGAAGGTCAGCGGATCTCCTCAGTTCCTGTTTCTCGACGGCTTCATCGGACGTGCCATTCTCTACTTCATCATCTGGTTCTTGTTGGCAGGGGCGCTCGGGCGCTGGTCTGCTGAGCAGGATAGCCCTCCGGTGCAAAATCTTGCCCCGCGCTTCCGCAAAATTTCGGCTCCCGGGCTGATTCTTTACGCGTTCACTATCAGCTTTGCGTGCATTGACTGGATCATGTCCCTCGATCCGCACTGGGTTTCGACGATCTTTGGCTTCATCATTATTGTCGGCGAATGTCTCTCGGCCATGTGCCTGATGGTGATCCTCGAAACCATCCTCTCTCGCGAAGAACCGATGGCGTCGTTGCTGAAACCGAAAGAGGTGCACGACCACGGCAAGCTGATGCTTACGTTCATCATGCTGCACGCTTATTTCAGCTTCTCGCAGTGGCTGATCATCTGGGCCGGCAACCTGCCGATGGAAATTCGCTTTTACCTGCGCCGCCTTAACCATGGTTGGGGATACGTTGGGCTGTTCTTGGTGTTGTTCCACTTTGCGGTGCCGTTCGCGTTGCTGCTGTCGCGACCTCTTAAGCGGAATCCGTACAAACTGGTGCTTCTTGCGGGATGGCTGCTGTTCGCGCGCTTCGTGGATTTGTTCTGGTACATCGAGCCAACGTGGAACGAGAACTTTACGTTTCACTGGGGCTACCTCCTCGATATCGTGGTTCCGATTGCAATCGGCGGTCTGTGGCTGGCGTTCTTCTTCCGCAACCTGAGGGCGCGGCCGATGCTCCCTGAATACGACCTGCACGCGCAGGAGTTCCTCGAGTACGCAGGAGTTGCTCATGACTGAACTCCACCACAATGAGCATAATGAGGGTACGGGCTTTGAGCGGCAGGATCTCGGCTCGCGGCCGATTTACGGATTTCTGATTTCGCTGGTTGTCCTTGGCGTACTGATCTATTACGCCGTCTGGGGCATCTTCTACGGTCTTGAAAAATACAACAGCAAGTACCAGCCGGCCCCTAGTCCTATGGTGCAGCAGAGCACTACAAGCACCCGGACGGTTGAGCCTGGGGCAGTCGAGAGGAGATTTCCTGAACCGCGCCTGGAGACCAATGAACGCACGGAAATAAACGATTTCCGCTTAGGAGAAGAGCAAACGCTGAATAGCTATGGCTGGGTGGATCAGAATGCCGGAGTGGCGCGCATTCCGATTACGAAAGCGATGGAGTTAATCGCGGAGCGTGGGCTCCCAATAAAGCCAGCGACCGGAACGGTTCCTCAGTCTCCCGTCAATTTGGCGAAGGCCGCAGCAGCCGCCTCCGATACCAGCAACATGCCGGCACAATCCGCTGGCAAGCAGAAAAAAGGAAAATAGCAGTGAGCAGTGCAAAACACAATTCGGTTCTGATCGGTGCCGCGGTTCTCATATTCAGCGCTTTCGGTTGGGCGCAGGGGATGAATTCCGGTGGAATCATGGCGCCGTCGGCGAATGTCCGCCCGCCCGGCCTGAAGAATGTTGGAATTGAGCAGAGGCTCAACGAACAACTGCCGCTCGACACTGCGTTCCGTGATGAATCTGGCAAACCCGTCAAACTGGGCGACTACTTCGGCAAAAAGCCGATCATCGTGAGTCTGGTCTATTACCGCTGTCCCATGCTGTGCGGCGAGTTGCTGGCTGGCCTTGAAGGATCTCTGAAGGCACTGAGTTTCAACGTTGGCAAGGAGTTCGACGTCCTCACGGTCAGCTTCGATCCGAAAGACACTCCGGAAGATGCGACCGCGAAGAAGGCCGGCGTGCTCAAGCATTATCGGCGCGAAGGCGCGGCTCAGGGATGGCATTTCCTGACGGGATCGCAGGAGTCGATTACGGCGATTACCAAGGCACTAGGCTTCAGCTACGACTACGATGAAAAGAGCGGCCAGTTCGCGCACAGCACGGCAATCATGGTCGTGACGCCGGAAGGCAAGATCGCGCAGTACTACTATGGCGTGGAATTTCCGCCGCGTGATTTGCGCCTCGGGCTGGTGCAGGCTTCACAGAATAAGATCGGCACGCTCGCTGATCAGGTGCTCTTGTACTGCTTTCACTACGATCCGCAGGCAGGAAAATACAGCGCGATAGTGAACCGTATTCTGCAGTTGGCAGGCGGTTTCACAGTGTTGTCGCTCGGAACCGTGTTGCTCGTCCTGTTCCGGAAAGGCCCGAGTTTAGAAGCCGGAGGACAAAGCAGGTCTCACTAACATGTTTGATAATTTCCCACTTTGGCCGGCTGGCGCATCTTCGCATGCGCTTCCTGTTGATCTGCTCTACATTTTCCTTGTAGCGCTGTCGGCGGTGATGACGCTGGCGATCTTCGCGACCATCGCCGTGTTCGGGATGAAGTACCGCCGCCGGCACGGACGCGAAGCGCATCAGATTGAGGGCTCGCTGATTCTCGAGATCGCATGGTCGATTATCCCGATGGGTATTTTCATTGTGATTTTCGGCTGGGGGGCGGTTATTTACTTCCACCAGCGCACGCCACCTCGCGATTCCAGTGAGATTTACGTGGTCGGAAAACAGTGGATGTGGAAGATTCAGCACCCCGAGGGCCCTCGCGAAATCAACGAACTGCATGTTCCGATCGACAAGGACATCAAGCTGATCATGACCTCGCAGGACGTGATCCACAGCTTCTTTATCCCTGCATTTCGGATCAAGCAAGACGTGCTGCCGGGCCGTTATACGACGGTGTGGTTCCGCGCCACGCAAACCGGTACGTATCACCTCTTCTGTGCGCAATTCTGCGGCACGGAACATTCCGGGATGATTGGCGAAGTAACCGTAATGACGCCGGCCGATTACCAGACATGGATGTCCGGTGGCAACGTCGTCGGCTCGTTAGCACAGAACGGTCAGACGCTTTTTCAGCAGTTAGGATGTTCAACGTGCCACCGATTCGATGTGCAGGGGCGTGGGCCGAACCTTACTGGGGTCTTCGGCAAGCCAGTGCTGCTGGAGGACGGCCGCACGGTGACTGCGGATGAAAACTACGTTCGGGAGTCCGTACTGGTTCCGGCGGCAAAGGTGGTTTCCGGATTCAAGCCGATTATGCCCTCGTTCCAGGGGCAGGTGAGCGAAGAGCAACTAAACGCGCTAGTCGCGTATGTGAAGTCGCTGAGCCAGGCACCTGCGGGTGCAGCAGGCACTCCGACGAGTAATCCAGGGACGGCAACAGCACAACCAAGGGATTAGCAATGGCAACCACAGCAGTACTCCCAGAGCGGAAGAATTACATCAACGCAGAGCATGGCATTCGCTCGTGGCTCTTCACAACAGACCACAAGCGGATTGCGTTGCTCTATCTGCTCTCGATCACAGCCTTCTTCTTTATCGGAGGGTTTTTCGCTCTTCTGGTCCGGTTGGAACTACTCACGCCGGCAGGTGATCTGCTCCTCCCTGACACGTACAACAAAGCCTTTACCATGCACGGGCAAGTCATGGTGTTCTTCTTCCTGATCCCGTCGATTCCGGCTGTGCTGGGAAATTTCCTCATCCCGATCATGATCGGGGCGAAAGATCTTGCGTTTCCGCGTATCAACCTGCTGAGTTGGTACATCTACATTGCCGCCGGGCTCCTGTATCTCCACTGCATCTTCACCGGCGGTGTGGACACCGGGTGGACCTTCTACACCCCATATTCCAGTCTATTCAGCAATAGCCGGGTGATCGAAGCCGGGTTGGCGATCTTCATTTCGGGTTTCTCCTCGATCCTCACCGGGCTCAATTTCGTGGTTACCGTGCATCGCATGCGCGCGCCCGGCATGACCTGGTCGCGGTTGCCGCTGTTCGTCTGGGCACACTATGCCACCAGCATCATCATGCTGCTGGGGACGCCGGTCATCGCCATCACGCTCGTATTGGTTGTGCTCGAAAGGGCTTTGAACCTGGGGATCTTCGACGCCAGCCGTGGCGGCGATCCTGTTCTGTTTCAGCACCTTTTCTGGTTCTACTCACATCCCGCGGTTTACATCATGATCTTGCCGTCCATGGGGATTGTCAGCGAGATCGTGACATGCTTCTCGCGCAAGCGCGTGTTCGGATACAACTTCGTGGCGATGTCCAGCATTGCCATTGCGGTCATCGGCTTCCTGGTTTGGGCGCACCATATGTTCGTCGCGGGTATCTCGTTGTATGCCGCGCTGGTGTTTTCATTCCTGAGCTACTTGGTCGCAGTTCCCTCCGCAATCAAGGTTTTCAACTGGACTGCCACGATGTACAAGGGCTCGATATCGTTCTCCACGCCGATGCTCTACGCGCTCGGCTTTATCGGCCTGTTCACCATAGGCGGCCTGACCGGCCTGTTTCTCGCCTGCCTTGGCGTTGACGTGCACGTCCACGACACCTACTTCGTGATCGCGCACTTCCATTACGTGATGGTCGGCGGCGCAGTCTTGGGATATCTCGGTGGAATGCATTTCTGGTGGCCTAAAATCTCAGGTCGCATGTATCCGGAAGGCTGGGGCCGGGTCTCGGCCATCATTATTTTCATCGGCTTCAACCTGACCTTCTTCCCGCAGTTTGTGCTCGGCTATATGGGCATGCCCCGCCGTTATTGGGACTATTCGCACATGCCGGAATGGCAGGGTCTGAACGTGCTCTCAACGGCTGGCGCCAGTATTCTGGCGGTCGGATACCTGCTGCCAATGGTGTACTTCCTGTGGTCTCTGCGCTACGGCAAGATCGCTGACGACAATCCGTGGCTGGCAACTGGTCTGGAGTGGAGAACACCGTCGCCGCCACCGACCTTTAACTTCGACGAGACGCCCGTCGTAACCTGGGAAGCTTATGAATACGACAAAATGCCTTTGCCCGAAGAGGTGACACTTGAGCGATAGTCACGCTATCGGCGAGACGCCGCTGGCTGTGGAGCACGAAGCTCGTCCGGAGCTCCGGCACCATTTTGCCGACGAGCAGCAGCAGCGCAATGCCGCCTCGCTTGGCATGTGGTGGTTCCTGGGCACAGAAATCATGTTCTTCGGCGGGATGTTCTGCGCCTACCTGGTGTATCGCAGGATCTATTTCCCTGAGTTTGCGGCCGCCAGCCGAAGCCTGGATCTTATTGTGGGGACGCTGAACACCGCTGTCCTGATTTGTTCCAGCTTAACGGTCGCCATGGCGGTGCGCGCCGCTCAAATGGGAAAGCGTAAGCTGCAGGTTCAGTTGCTCCTCGCCACGATCTTTTTCGGCTTGGTCTTTCTTGGAGTTAAGGGATACGAATGGTCCAACAAATACAAAGAGCATCACATCCCAACATTCCATTACAACGTCGTTGGCGGTAATGGGGACCTCATCAAGGAGAATTCTGCGTTCCTGGGTATCGATAAGGTCAAGAACGATCCCGTCAAGTTGGCTGCACGGGAAGCCGAAATCCAGAAGCATACGCAAATTTTCTACTCGCTTTACTTTGCGTTAACCGGCATGCACGCCATTCACATGATTATCGGCGTGGGCATTTTCTCGGTTATTACGTGGATGGCCTGGAAAGGGAGGTTCACTCCCGAATATCACACGCCCTTGGAAATCGCGGGTTTGTATTGGCACTTTGTCGATATTGTCTGGATTTACCTTTTCCCATTGCTGTATCTGATCGACCGTCGCCCGGGAGCCTGAGAGCACACAATGTCTGAGCACTCCGAACATATCGTTCCGGCGAGCCTTTACTGGCTCATCTTCATCATCCTGATTATCGCTACGTTTCTCACCGCGTGGATCGCAACGATAGACCTGGGCAAGTTCAACACGGTGGTGGCTCTATTTATCGCGACCTGCAAGGCCTCGCTCGTGGTACTCATCTTCATGCACGTGAAGTACACCAGCGAAAAGATGACCAAGGCCATCCTGATCTCTGCGGTTTTTTGGCTTCTCCTGCTGCTGATGCTGAGCCTGACCGACTACTCGTCGCGCCAGACTGAGGACAATAAGACGACGGGAGAGGTTGTCCCGGTGCACATCCTCTCTGGCTCTGTCGCGAACACCTAAGGTGTCCAGCGCCGATTGTTCGTTGCGTCCGATGAAGCAATCCCTCCCTTTCTGTTTACATAGACGCCGGCGCTGTCTATATTCCATCCCATAACCTTTTTCATGCCTGCCACCCCCAACGATGCCGCTGTGGATTATCGGGCACTGGAATCGGCGCTCCGTGCCCGCATTGGCGGCGAGGTTCGCTTCGATAACGGCAGCCGGGCGCTCTACTCAACAGACGGCTCGAACTATCGCCAGGTACCGATCGGCATCGTCATTCCTCGCGATAACGATGACGTCGTGGCAACCATTGCCACTTGCCGCGAGCACGGTGCTCCTCTGCTGTGTCGCGGTGGAGGGACATCTCTCGCCGGACAATGTTGCAACGTCGCCGTTGTGCTGGATTTTTCCAAGTACATGGCCCGCATCCTGGAGCTTGATCCCGAGCGCAGAATCGCGCGTGTACAGCCGGGAGTGATCCTTGACCATCTTCGCGCCGCTGCCGAAAAGCACAATCTGACTTTTGGCCCTGATCCCGCGAGCCATAGCCGCTGCACCCTCGGTGGCATGGTCGGCAACAATTCCTGCGGTGTGCATTCGGTGATGGCGGGGAAAACTGACGAGAACATCGAAGAGCTCGAAATTATTACTTACGATGGTTTACGCGTCCGCGTGGGCGCCACCAGTCAGGCCGAGTTGGACACCATTGTGCGCGAGAGCGGCCGCCGAGGCGAAATTTATCGAGGCCTGAGAAGCATTCGTGATCAGTACGGCGACCTCGTGCGCGAAAAGTACCCCAACATTCCGCGCCGGGTCTCGGGATACAACCTGAACTACTTGCTGCCAGAAAACGGCTTCCATGTTGCGCGTGCGCTCGTCGGTTCAGAGGGAACATGCGCAACAACTCTTGAAGCCACGTGCAGGCTGGTCTCAAGCCCTCCAGAGCGTTTGCTGGTGGTAATTGGGTGCCGCGATGTGTTCGAGTGCGCTGACCTCGTGCCGGAAGTTCTGACGCACAAGCCGATCGGCCTCGAGGGCATGGACGACGTGCTGGTGAACTACACGCGCCACAAGGGGATCAATCCGGACGGCGTGGCGCTGCTTCCTGAAGGTGGCGGCTGGTTGTTGGCTGAGTTCGGCGGCTGGACGGCGGCCGAAGCCGAATCGCAGGCGCGCGGATTGATGGAAGCCCTGAGTCGTTCCGCAACGCCACCCAATTTCCGCCTTTTCCCCGACAAACAGGTGGCACGAAAAGTTTGGGAGGTGCGGGAAGCTTCGTTGGGCGCGGTTTCCAAAGTGCCCGGCGAGCCTGCCATGTGGGAAGGTTGGGAAGATGCCGCGGTCGCCCCAGATAAATTGGGTGGCTATCTCCGTGACATGAAACAAATGGCCGATGAATTCGGTTACCAATGCGTGCTATACGGCCACTTCGGCGACGGATGCGTTCACAACCGCATCAGCTTCGACCTGAAATCGGCCCCCGGCATTGCGAAATTCCGCCGCTTCATGGAAGAAGCCGCCGACATGGTTGTAGGCTATGGCGGTTCCCTTTCCGGCGAGCATGGCGACGGACAGGCCCGCGCCGAACTCTATCCAAAGATGTTTGGGCCTGAACTTGTCAAAGGATTTCAGGAATTCAAGAGCTTGTGGGACCCAGACTGGAAGATGAATCCGGGCAAGGTTGTTTTGCCGAACAAAATGGATGACGATCTGAGGCTCGGAGCGGGTTACCAACCTTGGGAACCAGAAACCCACTTTAAGTTTCCTAGCGACAACGGCAGCCTGAGCGAGGCTACGCTGCGCTGCGTTGGTGTGGGCAAGTGCAGACAGTACGAAGGTGGCCTGATGTGCCCCAGCTTTCGGGTTACGCGCGAAGAGCAGCACTCAACCCGCGGCCGCGCTCACCTACTGTGGGAGATGACGAAGGGCGAAACGGTTCGCGGTCAGTGGCAGGATGAAGATGTGAAGTCCTCGCTCGATCTTTGCCTGTCGTGCAAAGGGTGCAAAAGTGACTGCCCTGTTGGGGTGGACGTCGCAACCTACAAAGCTGAATTCCTATCGCACTACTACGACGGCAAGCCGCGCGCTCTGCACCATTTTGCATTCGGTCAAATCGACCGTTGGCTGCGCCTGGCGGCGTTTGCTCCTGCTCTCGCCAACTTCGTGACACAAACGCCGGGATTGCGGGGAATCGCGAAGTCAGTACTCGGAATTGCGACCGCCCGGCAAATCCCAACCATTGCCCCAAGGAGTTTTGCGCAGTGGTTCCGCAGAAAACGTTCGGCAGTGGTGAGTGCCAGCTCCAGGGCAGAAACGAGAACTATTGTCCTGTGGCCGGACACGTTCAACAACTATTTCCATCCTGAAACTGCAATTGCTGCAGTCGAGGTGCTCGAAGGTGCAGGATATGAGGTTCGCCTGCCTCATGGACATGTCTGCTGCGGGCGTCCGCTTTATGACTTTGGCATGCTGGATCGCGCAAAGGCTCTGCTTCTTCGCACCATGCAGGTTCTCGCCGCCGAGATCGATTCGGGTATGCCGATCATCGTGCTGGAGCCGAGTTGTGCCTCGGTGTTTCGCGATGAACTGCTGAACCTGTTTCCACAGAATGAGCGAGCGCAGAAGCTTTCGCGACAGGTCTTTCTGTTCAGCGAATTCATCGAAAGTAACGCCGGGAAGTTTTCACTGCCGCAGATTCGGCGGGAAGCCTTGCTCCACGGTCATTGTCATCAGAAATCAATTATGCGTATGACGAGCGAGGAGTCCGTGCTCCGCCGCATGGGAGTGGATTTCAACGCTCCTGCACAAGGCTGCTGTGGGATGGCTGGTGCATTTGGCTTCGAGAAGGAGAAGTACGACGTCTCGCTGGCGGTTGGTGAGCTTGAACTCCTTCCTGCCGTAAGAAAAGTCTCAGCCGACACATTGATCATCGCCGACGGCTTCAGTTGCCGTGAACAGATTACGCAAAGCACGGGACGTTCGTCGCTGCACCTGGCAGAAGTGATTCGTATGGGAATGCACCAACCGCAGCCGTGACGCTTAGGAAACCGCTCTGCGCAGCAAACGGCCGAGCCGTACTCCCGAATAGAATGGGAACAGCCCGTCGGGCACCTGCACAGCTGTCCACTCGCCGACACTTGGCGTAACCGCAAGCCTCCACAAGAAACGCGCGCGATCCAGCCACCGCTCGCGCAGCTGCAGCGTGAAGCGAAAATAGGCTACCGATTCCGGGTGAGGCCCAGAGCCATCCTCCCAGTTTGATTTGATTGCGCTAACGATCCGCCTGCATTTTGCGACTTCCGGAAGGGCATCCCCTTGGGTTGGCAGTTTCGACCCCAGCGTTTCGTGGGCGAGCAGCAGGGATGTCGCTAGAATCCGCATGATTCCTAAACGCCTGGCCTCGTCCAAAACCCAATCCCAATCAAGAGCGAGGCAGGATGACGTGGCAATGTCGCGAATCATCCCGAGTTGTGCCCACTGGTGTTTCGCTGCATGAACACAGAGGAACAGCAGCTGATCTTCGGTGCTCAGAACCCGCGCGCGGCAGCTCTCGAAGTCGTATGGAACAGAGCGCCTGAACAGATCCTCAATATCCACGTTGACGGAGTAAAAACGCGGCAAAAGATTCCATTGCAGTTCCACGAGGTTGCGCTCCGCACCTCGACCTAACACGTACTCGTAACCTGACCGCAGGTGGGCCTTCTCTTGCCGGGGCGAAAGCTGAAGATTCTGTTCGTATCCAAGATCGCGGAGTGTGGCGATCGCCTGTGGAACGTCCACTGGCCTGACAAGAAAGTCCAGATCCCCAAACTCCCGCATGGCCGCATCACCATATAGAAGATGGGCCAGCACCGGTCCCTTTTGCGCGATGACGGGAATACTTTCCGCCGCTAACTGCCTCAAGATCGTAACCAGTTCAGCCGAAAACCGCACGGCCCGCTGACAATGCGAAAAGAACCTCGCATGGAGAGCCGATTGAATGCTCGCCGGTACGTCGACACGGTGTTGCAAGTGCGTGTACAGCGCCGGCAGCACGCGATGATAACTTGCCAGCTTCAATACCCTCTCCCACTGCAAATCTCGTTGCAAGGCGGCGGTCAACAGCTGGGGGTTCGAATGGCAGCTGGCGCGGAGCAACTCGAATTCTGGGTCCGCCGACGCATCGCGCACTGCAACTGGCCGGATGGAACGGTTCACAGGGGCTCTCCACTGTGAACTAACTATGTCCGCGGGTGAATTCTGTGTCGGCAAGAATACGTCCTATCCATAGAATCTTCTTACGACTCCGCTCACGGCAGAAGTATCTGTTCGTGAACCATACCTGAAGATGCAAAGCATCATCCTTGATTCCGTCCACAAGACGTTCCGCCGCGGATTCTTCAGTGTCGGAAGGGTAGAAACCTATGCCTTGCGAGGTCTTTCACTCAGCATCCGCAGTGGTGAAGTGTTGTCGATTCTCGGTCCGAACGGCAGCGGCAAAAGTACGACCCTGAAACTGATCTCGACGATCCTACTTCCGGATCAGGGCACAGTGATGGTGAACGGAGCCGATACCCGGTTGCAGGCGCAAGCGGTTCGTAAGCAGGTTGGGTTCGCCCTCGCATCCGAACGGTCGTTCTTTCCGCGCTTGACCGTCCGCGAAAACCTGATTTTCTTCGCAACCCTCGAAGATGTTGCCTGGCGGCAGCGCGCCACGCGTACCAACGAAGTCCTGCAGGAAGTCGGGCTGGAGATTCACGCCAGCAAGCAGGTGATGAAGCTCTCATCGGGGATGTACCAAAGACTTGGCATTGCCCGGGCTCTGATTAAGAGTCCGCGCGTGCTTCTGCTCGACGAGCCGTCACGCAGCCTCGATCCCGCGGCCGCGAACCAGCTTTGGCAACTCATTCGGGATCTGGCGGGAATGGGAATCACCACAGTTCTGGCCAGCCACAATTTCGCGGAAGCCAGCGCCATTTCGGACCGGGTCGCGGTCCTGCAGAACGGCCAATTGCTCGGCATACGTGATGCCCACAACATCAGCGTCGAGGCGCTGCAACGCTACTACCGCGAAACGACAGAAGAGATTCACCTGCGGGAATGGCCAGAAGGAGTTCCTGCTTGATGATCGCTAAAGCCGCTGCGGTCCTGCAAAAAGACTTCTTGACTGCAGTCCGTTATCGCAACGGGCTGCTGCTGAGTGTCTTCGCGCCAACTGCGCAGTTGTTGACGTTTTATTACCTCTCACGTGCAGTTGGCCCGCAATTCCGCCCAGAAGGCCTGCCATATTTCAGCTTCCTCCTGGTGGGGACAGGATTCTATGTTTTTCTGCTTGCGTCTATGCACGGAATTCTACAGGTGATTCAAGAATCACAGCAGACCGGCACCCTCGAAGCGCTCATGACCACGTCGACTCCTCCGGTGACCCTACTGTGTCTTGCTGCACTGTCATCGTTCGCGAAAGCACTGGTGCAATTCCTCTGCTATGTTGCAGTAGGTTTTTGTTTGTTTCCCGGAGGCGTGCACGTAAGCTTGCCACAAGCGCTCGCCGTGTTGGTCTTGTCCGTTCTGGTTGCGATTTCGTTCGGCATTTTCGCTGCGGGCTTACAGGTCTCTTTGCAGAAGGGATCGGTGGTCTTGTGGGTCTTCGGATCGAGTGCCTGGGTGCTGGCCGGAACACTGTTTCCTGTGGGCACTCTTCCTGAGCCGGTTCGTGCGCTTTCACAATGGCTGCCGTTAACCCACTCGCTTACCGGCATGCGATTGGCGATGTTGGCAGGGAACACCCCAGCGTTAAAGGGCGAGATCGAGATTCTCCTTCTGTTTGCGTTAATCCTGGTTCCCGCGAGCGCAGGTTTCTTTTCGTGGACGGTTTCCCGAGCACGCCAGCTCGGGACGCTCTCTTTTTATTGAGTGTTTACCTGGAAATTACTTTCGTTTTTACGTTCCAGTAAATGGAAATCGCAACAATCTTCTGTCAGATAAAATGAAATCTTCTCTCGTATGCCTGACCTGATTCAGCGACGGCACGGAACGCGAGTTCGAGCGCAAATTCCATTGCGTTTGACGAGTCTCGATCCGGCAATCTCTTTCTCCGCACGCTGCCACACCGTACTTGTAAATCCATTTGGGTGTGGTGTTCGACTACCCCAATCCTTGAAGCCGGGCATGCGGGTTCGAGTGGAAGACCTTCCTGGCGGCAGAACGGTCACAGCGCGAATCGCGAGCAACATGCGGCTCTCCGAAGAAAGCAAGTATTGGTTGGTGGGTATAGGGCTTGATTCGCCAGGGAACCTCTGGTGTATTTCTCCGACGCCGCCGGATTGGGAGCCCCATACTTCCGCGACGTAAACGTCGAGCCAGTTTGGTCCAACCGCTTCTCCGTCAGCCAATTAGCTTCTCCTTACAGGTCGTAAGGTCTTGTGGGAAGCAACCCCGAGCAGGGCAGCACAAATCCTAAGGGCAGTGCGACGACCTCGCATCCCGTATGTGGAAATGCCTCTCTCCCGCAGTTTTTTGTACACTGCGGCTCACTGTTTCCGTAGTGATATTTGCCGTATCTTCTTTGCCCGCGTTTGGCGCGCTGGGCGGGGACGTCTCCTCTGTTTCCTCAGATCAAGCCCACCTTAAAGCCTCCGTACGCGTGCTCGCGGGGACTTCGTACTCCGTCCACGAAATGCTTACACCATCTGGAACCAGGGTCAGACAATTTGCCTCGCCCGCCGGAATCGTATTTGGAATTTCATGGCAAGGTTTCGCGCCGGACCTGCAACAGCTTCTGGGAGAGCACTTTGAAGAATATGTAGCGGCGGTCAGCAGTCAGCGCGGCCGGCGCGGCCGGGGCGTTCACATCGATACGGGCGATTTAGTGGTCGAAACCGGTGGGCACATGCGTTTCGTAGTCGGCCGCGCGTGGCTGCGTAGCAAGTTGCCGCAAGGAGTCGGTGCCGATGCAGTTCAGTAGGGCCACTTTGAGCTTGTTGGGAGCGGTTGCTGTGTGCTCCTCCCTGGTTGACTGCGGTTCTGGTGGGGGATCCTCCACATCCGTGCCGCCCAAGAATACACAAGCCATTGTCGTGAGCGGCGGGCCCGACAACAACTACGCCAACGGCTTGTTCACTACCGTCACGGTTTGTGCGCCTGGAAGTTCCAACTGTCAGAGCGTTCCCAATGTCCTGGTTGATACGGGTTCTTATGGCCTGCGCCTCCTCGCCTCAGCAGTTGGGAGCCTGAGCGGGGCGTTGCCGCAGCAAACCGGTTCTGATGGGAATCCCGTCTTCGAATGTGCCCAATTCGTGGATAGTGTCACCTGGGGACCGGTGAAAGTTGCCGATGTTGTTCTTGCGAATGAGAGCGCGAAATCTTTGCCCATCGAGTTGATCGGCGCGAGTGACGTTCCCGTTCCCTCTGGATGCAAGGCCATTGGCCCAGCAGAGGAAGACGTGACCAGCCTGGGAGCCAACGGGATTCTAGGAATTGGCTTGTTCATCGCTGACTGCGGAGACGCGTGTGCTCCGGCATCAGCTGCGAATCCGGGCTTCTATTACGGCTGCATGGCATCGTCGTGTTCGGTGGTTTCAGAACCTTTAAACATGCAGGTGCAAAATCCGGTTGCTCTGTTTCCCGTAAACAACAACGGCGTAGTCATTACCCTTCCATCCGTTTCTGGCAGCAGTCCTGGTATTGGTGGTTCAATGGTGCTGGGAATCGGAACTGCTGACAATAACGGCCTCGCGTCGGCGGCCATATTTCCGCCGGACAAATTCGGCAACCTGCTCACCACGTTTAAGGGGAAGCAATACGCGGGCTTTCTCGATACTGGATCCAACGCTTACTTTTTCCTCGACAGCAAAACGACTGGAATTGCTTCATGCTCAAGCGCAGCAAAAGGCTTCTATTGTCCCTCCTCTCCGGTGAGCTTGTCGGCGACGAATAGTTCCTCACAGAACGGCAGCAGCAGTACGGTGAATTTCACAATCGTGAGTGCGAGCCAATTGTTTTCCAATAACAATGATTTCGTCTTTCCATCGCTGGGAGGTCCAAATCCGAGCACATTCGACTGGGGACTACCGTTTTTTATAGGGAGGAAAGTGTTTATTGCTATTGAAGGGCGACCCACGCCTGGCGGCTCCGGGCCGTACTGGGCATATTAGCTGGTCGCTTCTACTTTGCCCGCGGTCGCTCCCCGAAGATGGCTGTGCCGACTCGAACGCACGTCGAACCTTCTTCGATTGCGACAGTAAAGTCGTGAGACATTCCCATCGAGAGCACTTTCGTACCGATCCCGGGCAGATTCATCGCGTCGACTTTGCGGGAAAGCTCGTACATCTTTCGGAAGTATGGGCGCGATTGCTCTGGATCATCAGCGTACGGTGGCACCGTCATCAATCCCTGAAGTTCTAGAGAGGGCAATTCCTGCGCCGCCTGGAACAACTCCAGTAATTCCGCAGAATCAGGTGCTAATCCGGCTTTCGCTTGCTCACCGCCGATATTGATTTCAATCAACACTGGGAGCTTCTTCCCAAGTTCTTGCCCTGCAGCATTGAGCTTGCGCGCAAGACGGAGAGAATCGACCGACTCGATGGCATGAAAAAGCTCGACGGCGTTTGCTGCTTTGTTCGACTGCAGATGTCCGATCATGTGCCACTGCGCCTCGGCAAGATCGCGCAGGGCATTCCGCTTTCCGTCGAACTCCTGAACCCGGTTCTCGCCGAATGTCCGGAGCTCGGCATTGTAGGCTTCACGAATTCGTTCAGGCGGGACCGTTTTGGTGACCGCCATTAAAGTGATGTCTTCAGGATCTCGTCCGGCGCGGTTTGCGGCTTTTTCAATTTGCTCTCTGACTCGCGCAATGTTTTCCGAAACGGGCATAAGAAGCGTTGACCACTAAGGACACTAAGGTACACGAAGGAAGGCAAGACCACCGA
>Ga0207693_10001959_pt1 | contig 18059 bp, 19 predicted proteins | sample LARL81metaG_FD_184347 | JGI IMG/M metagenome (GOLD analysis project Ga0207693, IMG submission 184347) | Corn, switchgrass and miscanthus rhizosphere microbial communities from Kellogg Biological Station, Michigan, USA - LAR L8-1 metaG... | ecosystem: Host-associated > Plants > Roots >...
TGTACGCCGAATGCACCCGGCCGAAGTGCCCGTACCGCAAGACCGGCGGCAGCAACTAGGCTAGCCCTCGCGGCGGTTGAAATCCGCGAGGCGAAAGCCAACCAGCCAGAGGCTGCCGAAGTAGGCGACCGCGCCCGCGGCGATGATCATTCCCAGTCGCCCGACCTTCGCCCACAGCCCCGCCGCCAGCCAGAAAGCGTCGTCTCCGGCCGTCCACCACAGCACGGCACCCAGCACGCACAGCGCGACGGCGATGCGCCAGAGGAAACGTCCCCAGCCGGGCAGCGGCCGGTAGACATCGCGCCGCCGCATCGCGCGGTAGAGCAGCGCCGCGTTCAGACACGCGCCTAGCGAAATCGACAGCGTCAGCCCGGCGTGGCCGATCTGGAACATCAGGATCACCGCCATCGCTTGCGACACCAGCAGCGTGGCGAATGCGATGCGAACCGGCGTCCGCATGTCGTGCCGCGCATAAAAGCCCGGCGCCAGGATTTTCACCGCGATCAGTCCGAGCAGGCCGACGCTGTATCCGAGCAGCGCGGCGCGCGTCTGCCAGACGTCGACGGCGGTGAAACGGCCGTATTGATAAAGCGTTGAGATCAACGGCACGGCCAGCAGCGCCAGCGCGAGCGCCGCCGGCAACGCGAGCAGGAATGTCAGTCGCAGACCCCAGTCGAGCAGCTCGCGATACTGCGCGTCGTTCGCGTCGTGGTGATGCTTGGAAAGGGCGGGCAGCAGGATCGTCGCCAGCGCGACGCCGAGCAGCGCGCTGGGGAATTCCATCAGGCGGTCGGCGTAGGTGATCCACGATATCCGCCCGTCGCCCAGATAGGCGGCGAGCTGCGTGTTGATCAAGGTCGAAATCTGCGACGCCGAAACGCCGAGCACCGCCGGTCCCATCGCGCGCAGAACGCGGCGCACGCCCTCGTCGCGCCAGTCGAGCGTGAAGCTGGGCAGCATGCCTAGCCTGGCCAGTGGGCGCAGCTGAAAGATCAGCTGCGCGACGCCGCCGACAAACACGCCGATGGCCAGCGCGAGGATCGGCGGGTCGACATGCGGCGCGACAAAAACGGCGGCGGCGATAATCGCGACGTTGAGCAGCACCGGGGTGAACGCGGGGATCGCGAACTGGCGATAGACATTCATCACCCCGCCGGCCAGCGAAACCAGCGACACGAATAGCACATACGGGAACATGATCCGTATCAGCACCGTGGTCAGCTCGACCTTGCCCGGCGTTCGCACGAAGCTGCCGGCCAGCAGATAGACCAGCCAGGGTGCGGCAACAATGCCGAATACCGATATGATAATCAGAGTCACCGCGAGCACCGATCCGACTTTCCCGACCAGATCGCGGGTCGCGGCCTCGCCGCGCGAGCGCTTGTAGTCGGCGAGGATCGGTACGAATGCCTGCGAGAACGCGCCTTCGGCAAACATGCGGCGCAGGATATTCGGCAAGCGGAACGCCGCTTCGAAGGCATCCATCTGCAATCCGGCGCCGAAACCGACCGCCTTGATGCTCTCGCGCATCAGTCCGGTGATGCGCGACAGCAAGGTCAGCGCGCTGACGGCGGAGAGCGTCCTCAGCAGATTCATGCGAGGGCCGGCGACACTTGCCGGGGAATCGTCAGCAAGGGCGGCGATCTGCGGACATGGTGCGCGGATGCAAAGTCATTTTTTACCAAAAGTAGTTGCCGGAGAGATGGCCGCACCCAGGACGGCGAGGCCTGCGAGCGCTTTGACCCTCGGATCCAGCGTCGATGGACCTGCCACGAGAGCGCGATTCGGCTTGCGCGAATCGCGGAAAATCGCTATTATGCCCGGTCTTTTTCGACGGCTCCAGCAAGCTCTGAAGGCCGCCGGTAATTACTCAACTAAGACTCAACTAAGACCCAACCAAGTCTCAACTAAGCCTCAACAAAGCAAGGATTTCGTCCCATGGCCAATACCGCCCAAGCGCGCAAGCGTGCCCGGCAAGCCGAGGCAACGCGGCAACGCAACGCGAGCCTCAAGTCGTCGCTGCGCACCGCGATCAAGAAAGTCAGAAAGGCGATCGGCGCCGGCGACAAGGCCGCGGCGACCAAGGAACTGCAGGCCCAGCAATCGGTGATCGATCGCATCGCCGACAAGAAGGTCGTGCACAAGAACACGGCGTCGCGCAGCAAGGCTCGCCTCGCTCAGGCGATCAAGGCCCTGCCCTAGCAGTCTCTTGGATCGACGCCGACCAGGAGCGCCGTGCCAGGCGCTCTTTTTTTGCGCCGAAGGATGGACCAGCCTTGTGCTAAAATCTTGTTTTAATGGCACTTCGACTCCGGCAACCCGGCTGCTAGCGGCGCCGGTGCCGCACCAGACCGCATGGTTCCGAAGCATTTCCTGCAGCTAAAGGATTTCAGCCGCGACGAGCTCGACTACCTCTTCGCCCGCACCCGGTGGATCAAGGATCGATTCAAGCGCTACGAAATCTACCAGCCGCTGCGGGACAGGACGCTGGCGATGGTGTTCGAAAAGGCGTCGACCCGCACGCGCGTGTCGTTCGAGGCGGGGATGAATCAGCTGGGCGGCATCGCGATCAACCTGAATCGCGGCGATACGCAGCTCTCGCGCGGCGAGCCGATCGAGGACGTCGCCCGCGTCATTTCGCGCATGGTCGACGTCGTGATGATCCGCACGTTCGAGCAGCCGATCATCGAGCGCTTCGCCGCGCATTCGCGGGTGCCGGTGATCAACGGCCTGACCAACGAATATCACCCGTGCCAGATCCTCGCCGACCTCTACACGTACATCGAGCACCGCGGTTCGATACAGGGGAAGACCGTCGCCTGGATCGGCGATTCCAACAACGTCTGCAATACCTGGCTGCAGGCGGCGGCCGTGTTCGACTTCGCCGTTCGCGTGTCGACGCCGCCCGGCTATGAAGTCGATCCAGACGGTCCGGATGCCCGCGGCAATCGCCACTACCAGTCATTCTCCGACCCGGTCGAGGCGTGCATCGGCGCGCATCTGGTGACGACCGACGTCTGGACCAGCATGGGCTTCGAGGCGGAGAACGACAAGCGGCGCCAGGACTTCGCACGATGGAAGGTCGACGCGGCGATGATGTCGCGCGCGCAGCCCGACGCGCTGTTCATGCACTGCTTGCCCGCGCATCGCGGCGAAGAAGTAGCGGCCGAAGTGCTCGATGGGCCGCAAAGCGTCGTCTGGGACGAGGCGGAGAATCGGCTGCACGCACAAAAAGCGCTGTTGGAGTATCTGGTCTGCGGGCGCGTCGACGCGGATCGGTCGTGATCGGCCCCGATCGCGCGTCCCATCAAGGAGCAACCATGATGTCGTTTTCGCGTTTGCTGCTCGCCGCGATCGTCGCCTGCGCAACGCTCGCCGCATCCGGCGCCGGTGCGCAAGCGTGGCCGGAGAAGCCGATCAAGTTCATCGTTCCCGCGCCAGCGGGGAGCTCGCTCGACGTGCTGGCGCGCATCATCGGCGACAAGCTCAAGGACCGGCTCGGACAGCCGATCGTCGTCGACGACCGGCCCGGCGCCGGCGGCACGCTGGCGACCGACCTGGTCGCCAAGTCGCCTCCCGACGGCTACACGATGGTGATCTCGTTCAACGGCCCGTTGTCGTTCGGTCCGCATCTGTATTCGAAGCTGCCATACGATCCGCAAAAGGATCTCGCTCCAGTGATCATCACTTCCAGCCAGCCGAATGTGCTGGCGATCAACGCGGCGCTGCCGATCCACTCGGTCAAGGAGCTGGTCGCGTACGCGAAGGCGAATCCGGGCAAGCTCAATTACGCGTCGGTCGGTAATGGCAGCTCGTCCCACCTGACGATGGAGCTCTTGAAGTCCGAAGCCGGCATCGACATCGTCCACGTGCCGTTCAACGGGTCGCCACCCGCCGTCACCGCCACAATCCAGGGTGAGACCCAGATGATGTTCGCCGTCATGCCGCCGCTGCAGGCGCAGATCCAGGCGGGCAAGTTGCGCGCGCTTGCGGTGACGACGGGCAAGCGGTTCGCGCTGAGTCCCGAGATTCCGACGATTGCCGAAGCCGGTTATCCGGGCTTCGAAGCGTTGGCCTGGAATGGCGTCCTGGTCACCGCGGCGACGCCGGCGTCGATCGTGCAACGCCTGAACACCGAGATCAACGCGATCCTCAAGGACCCCGAGGTCAAGTCGAAGCTCAATGCGCAGGGCTTCGAGCTGATCGGCGGAACACCCGAGGACTTCGCCCGGCTGATCAAGAGCGACTCGGACAAATGGGCGCCGGTGATCGCCAAGACCGGCGCCAGGATCGACTAGTACGCCGAGTCGCGATCCCGGAACCTGAATTTTTCGACCTGCGATTGCTTTTCGAGGCCGCGACCGATGCATGACGTCAAGAAAGTGGTGCTCGCCTACTCCGGCGGCCTCGACACCTCGGTGATCCTGAAATGGCTGCAGGACACCTACGGTTGCGAAGTCGTCACCTTCACCGCCGACATCGGCCAGGGCGAGGAGCTTGCGCCGGCGCGCGCCAAGGCCGCGGCTGCCGGCGTCAAGCAAATATACATCGACGACCTGCGCGAGGAGTTCGTACGCGACTTCGTCTTTCCGATGTTCCGCGCCAACGCGATCTACGAAGGCGAATACCTGCTCGGGACGTCGATCGCACGTCCGCTGATCGCCAAGCGCCAGATCGAGATCGCGCGTGAGACGGGCGCCGACGCCGTGTCGCATGGAGCTACCGGCAAGGGCAACGACCAGGTGCGCTTCGAGCTCGGCTACTACGCGCTGGAGCCGGACATACGCGTCATCGCCCCGTGGCGTGAATGGGACTTGAGCTCGCGTGAAAAGCTGCTTGCGTATGCCGAGGCGCACGGCATTCCGATCGAGATGAAGCACAAGGCCGGCGGCAGCCCGTACTCGATGGACGCCAACCTGCTGCATATCAGTTACGAGGGCCGGGCGCTCGAGGATCCGGCGCGCGAGGCCGAAGAGGACATGTGGCGCTGGACAGTGTCGCCGGAAAAGGCGCCTGACAAGCCGCAATACCTGGAGCTCCAATATGAGCGCGGCGACATCGTCGCGATCGACGGGAAAAGGATGACCGCGGCGAACGTGCTCTCCGAGCTCAATCGCATCGGAGGAGGGCACGGGGTCGGCAGACTCGATCTGGTCGAGAATCGCTACGTCGGCATGAAGTCGCGCGGCTGCTACGAAACGCCGGGTGGCACGATCATGCTGCGCGCCCATCGCGCGATCGAATCGATCTGCCTCGACCGCGAAGTCGCGCACCTGAAGGACGATCTGATGCCGCGCTACGCGAGCCTGATCTACAACGGCTACTGGTGGTCGCCCGAACGGAAAATGATGCAGACGATGATCGACGCCTCGCAGGCGACGGTCAATGGGTCGGTACGCGTCAAGCTGTACAAGGGCAACGTCGACGTCGTCGGCCGCGAGTCGAGCACCGACTCGCTGTTCGACACGACGATCGCCACGTTCGAGGACGACCGCGGCGCCTACGATCAGAAAGACGCCGCCGGATTCATCAAGCTCAACGCCTTGCGCCTGCGCATCGAGGCGAAGCTCGCGCGCAGGAGGTAGGCCATGCCGTCGTTCGACATCGTTTCCGAAGTCAATCAGGTCGAAGTAAGGAATGCCGTCGACCAGGCCAACAAGGAGATTTCGACGCGCTTCGACTTCAAGGGCTCGGATGCCCGGGTCGAGCACAAGGAGAAAGAGCTGACACTGTTCGCCGATGACGACTTCAAGCTCAAGCAGGTGACCGATGTGGTCCTCGGCAAGCTCACCAAGCGCGGCGTCGACGTGCGCTCGCTGAAATTCGGCAAGAGCGAAAAAATGAGCGGCGACAAGGTCAAGCAGGTCGTGACGATCCGCGTCGGGGTCGAGCAGGAGCTGTCGAAAAAGATCGTCAAGATGCTCAAGGACAGCAAGCTCAAGGTCCAGGCGAGCATCCAGGGCGATGCCGTCCGCGTATCCAGCGCCAAGCGCGACGAATTGCAGAGCGCGATCGCGGCGGTCAAGACGACGATCACCGACTTTCCGCTGCAGTTCGGCAATTTCCGCGACTGATACAGGCCCGTGTGCTGCCGGAACGCGTCACTTCGCACCCCGTCCTCTTGCGACCGTTCACGCCCGCCGATGCGCTGCGCGTGCAGGCGATGCTGGCCGAGGCCGAAGTCGCGGAGCCGACCGCGTCGATACCGCATCCGTATCCTCCCGGCGCAGCCGCAGCATGGATCGCAAGCCATGACGCCGACCGCGAGCGCGGCGCGCAATATACCTACGCGATTGCCAGCGCCGACGGCGCGACCTTGATCGGCGCCATCGCACTGCGGCCGCTGGCCGACATTCACGAGAACATCGGCTACTGGATCGGCCGCCCGTACTGGGGACGCGGCTATGCGACCGCCGCGACCATGGCGATCACCGCCTTGGCGTTCGGTTATCTGGACTGCGAGGCGCTCGCCGCTTCGCACCTCGAGCGCAATCCGGCATCGGGACGCGTCCTGGAGAAATGCGGTTTCGCTCCGCTGCGCACGGTCAGACGAGAGCATCGCGGACGGATCGAGGCGTTCCGCGTGCACGGCATCACGCGCGACGCCTGGGAATTGCGTATCGGCGGCTCGCCGGGTGTCGAGATGCCGGCGGAAGACCCGACGCCGGAACGGTCGTAACCGGCGGAAGCGAAGGCCGCCGCCGCTCGGCGCGCGCGGCTAGGCGAGGTCGGCGACCAGCGCGCGGCGCGTCGCGTCGGAAATCGCCGGCAGCGTGAACGTATAGGCCGGGTGGTCGACGCCGATCGAGATGCCGACGCCGTATTTGACCGCGGCGATCATTTCCGGCGTCAGCTCGAAGCGCGCGAAATGGACCGACGAGGTCTTGGTCTCGTTCTCGCGTTCCAGGTCTTCGTCGGCAATCGCGTAGACACGCGCCGCGCCCTCGACCTGCACCCAGACCCTGTCCTCGATCCCCTTGAGCTTGGCCAGTGCCGTTTTGCGCTCGTCGACGTCCTCGTACTCGACCAGCAGCGTCGCTTTCCAGTTGTGGCCATCCGGCACCAGCGGGTTGTACGCGTCGAGCTCGTCCTGAATGCCGGCTTCGTCGAACGTCTTTTCGATGCGCAGCATTTCCTGGATCTGGTAGCGTATCGTCAGCTCGTCCTCGAACAGCAAGGTCAGGTGCTCGCCCAGATGCACGGTGCGATGCTTCTTGTGCGCGATGACCTTGGCGCGATACTCGTTTCGGGCCCTGGCGTACGCCTCCAGCGTGAGCAGGCTGTCGCGCGTGATGCGCGGCTTGCGCTCCGCTTCGATCCTTTTCATCGTGTGTCCTCGATCGTCCCCGGCAGCCCGTAGGCGATGCGCATCAGAGTCAGCGGATGCAGCTTCTGCGCGCGGGTGGTCAGCTGCGCCTGCTCGATGCCCTGCAATATCGTCCGGCCGGCAATCGGGCAATCGGAGCTGACGTAGTCGGGATCGCCCTCGCCCATCTGCCGGAACACCGGCCTCCCGATTTTCATCGATGTCTGGTAGAACTCGGTCTTTACCCCCCAGGTTCCGTCGTGGCCGCTGCAGCGCTCGACGGTGGTGACCGTCGTCTGAGGCACCCATTCCAGCACTTCGCGGGTTTTCTGCCCGACGTTCTGCACTCGCGAGTGACAGGGGATGTGATAGCTGACCTTGCCGAGCCCGGTCTTGAACTCCCTTTTGAGCAGCCCGTCCTTGTCGCGCAGCACCAGATACTCGAACGGATCGAACATGGCCGCGGCAACCGCTTCGGTCTCGGCGTCTCCGGGAAATAAAAGCGGCAGCTCACTCTTGAACATCAGTGTGCACGACGGCACTGCAGTCAGAATCGCGTAGCCGTCGCGCGCATAGCCGGCCAGCTTCGGCATGTTGGCCGTCTTGAGCGTCTCGACCGCTTCGAAGTCGCCCAGCTCCAGCTTGGGCATACCGCAGCAGACTTCCTTCTCCACGAGGGCGTACGGAATCTCGTTATGCTCGAGTATTGCGATCAGGTCGAGCCCGATGCCCGGCTCGTTGTAGTTGACGTAGCAGGTCGAAAAGATCGCCACCTTGCCCGGTGTGCGCTCGCCGTTCCTGACCGGCCAGTCTTTCGAATCGGGCGCCAGGCGGTTGAAGCGCCGCGTCGCATACGGCGGCAGCCGGCGGTCGCGGTGGACGCCCAGCATCCTGTCCATCGCCTTGCGCGCGAGCGGCGTGCGGTTCGCCTTGTTCACCGCCTGGACGACTACCGGTATGGTCGCAAGCTTGCCGAGCCGGTCGGTGCCGGTCAGCAAGCGATCACGGAAATTCGTTTCACCGCGCTTGAACTTCTGCGCCTTGGCGCGAAGCATCAGATGCGGAAAATCGACGTTCCACGGATGCGGCGGCACATACGGACACTTGGTCATGTAGCACAGGTCGCACAGATAGCACTGATCGACGACCTTGCCGAAGTCGGCCTTGTCGACGCCGTCGATTTCGCCGGTCTTGCTTTCGTCGATCAGGTCGAACAGCGTGGGAAATGCATTGCAGAGGCTGACGCAGCGGCGACAGCCATGGCAGATGTTGAAGATCCGCTCGAGCTCCTTGTCCGCCGACGCCTGGTCGTAATATTCCGGATTCTTCCAGTCGATCGGGTGCCGGATCGGAGCTTCGAGGCTGCCTTCGCGCTGGGTCATCGCAGGCTTTCAGGTTCGCACCGTATGTGGCACTGGCGGCATACAAACTTCTCGACCGCGCGATCGAGCAAAAACTTACGTGCCGTCCCAAATCAGAAAAAGTTATTGCGTCGCGGCGCATCCCTGCCAAGCGAAACGTATCCGAAGGATCGCCGTGACGCAATAACCGAACGTTGGAGCGGCGCCTCGCGCGCCGCTCCAACGTGAGACAGTTAGTCGGCGAGGGCGTCCAAAGCCTTCTGGAAACGATTGGCGTGCGATCGCTCCGCCTTGGCGAGGGTCTCGAACCAATCGGCGATTTCCTCGAAGCCTTCGGTGCGCGCGGCCTTGGCCATGCCCGGATACATGTCGGTGTATTCGTGCGTCTCGCCGGCGATCGCCGCCTTCAGATTCAGACGGCTCGAGCCGATCGGGAGGTCGGTTGCGGGATCACCGACCCCGGACAGGTAATCGAGGTGACCGTGGGCGTGGCCGGTCTCGCCTTCCGCCGTCGAGCGAAATACCGCGGCGATGTCGTTCTGTCCTTCTACGTCGGCCTTGCTCGCGAAATACAGATAGCGCCGATTCGCCTGCGACTCGCCGGCAAACGCCGCCTTGAGGTTATCGTGAGTCTTGCTGCCTTTGAGATTCATCGCATTCTCCTTATGTGGACATGCCGGCCAACATCGAAAGCACGGTAGCGAGCCGCCATAACGCGGAATCTACGCGGCCCGGTACCATACGTCCAATTGATTGAATCAATGTTTTCGATAGTTCCTGTCAATCGGCTTGCGCCGGCTCGCTCATCACGCACACTTCGCCGGCAAGCCTGTCGAATCACGCCGAACCGCCGATAACGAGGTATGCAATGACGCTAGACGACGCCGCACTCGACCAGCTGTTCCGCACGGCGAGGACCTACCGCGCATGGCGGGACCAGGCAGTCAGCGACGAAACCCTGCGCGCGATCTACGAGTTGATGAAATGGGGTCCGACATCGTCCAATTGCTGTCCGGCACGCATCGTTTTCGTCAAGACGCCTGAAGCCAAGGCGCGTCTCGAACCCGCGCTCGACGCCGGCAATGTCCGGCAGACTATGGCTGCCCCGGCGACGGCGATCATTGGGTACGATCTCGAATTCTATGAAAAGTTGCCGTTGCTCGCGCCACAGCGCGACCTGCGCAGCGAGTTTGTCGGCAAGCCCGAACTGATCCGAACCACGGCATTTCGCAACGGTTCGCTGCAGGGCGGCTACCTGATCGTCGCGGCTCGCGCGCTCGGCCTCGATTGTGGCCCGATGTCGGGCTTCGACAATGCCAAGGTCGATGCCGAATTCTTTCCGGGCGGAACGATCAAGTCGAATTTTCTTTGCAATCTTGGCTATGGCGACCCGGCAAAGCTTCGTCCGCGTGCGCCTCGGCTCACATTCGACACCGCCTGCCGCATCGACTGAGCGTAGCGGGCGCGCGCCCGAACCGCAGCTGCCCTAGTCGATGCGCTCGTACGCAGGCAAGGTCAGAAACTCGACGAAGTTGTCGTTGTTGACCAGGTCGGCGAAGATCACGCTCGCCTCGTCGTAGCGACCCTCGCCGAAAGCGCTGCCGAGCAGCTGCCGGATCTTGCTCATTTCCTCGGGGATCATCGCGGCGACCATCGCCTTGCTGACCGTGCGTCCGTCGTCGAGCTTGCCCTTCGACGAACGAATCCATTGCCAGACTTGCGAGCGCGAGATCTCCGCGGTCGCTGCGTCTTCCATCAGGTTGTAGATCGGCACCGCGCCCTGGCCGGCGAGCCAGGCGCCGATGTACTGGATGGCGACGTTGATGTTGAGGCGCAATCCGGTTTCGGTGATCGGCGCTTCGGGCTCGAAGCGCAGCAGGTCGGCGGCGCTGACTTTCACATCATCGCGTTTTTTCAGCGCGATCTGGTTGGGCGTCGGCATCAGCCGATCGAATGCTTCCTTGGCCAGCTGCACCATCCCCGGATGTGCAACCCAGGTGCCGTCGTGCCCGTAGGTCGCTTCGCGCTCTTTGTCGGCCTTCACCCGGGCGAACGCCTCGGCGTTGGCCTTTTCGTCGTTCTTTACCGGGATCTGTGCCGCCATGCCGCCCATCGCGTGGATGTTTCGGCGGTGGCATGTCTTGATGCAAAGCTCGGCGTACGAGCGCATGAAGTGCGTCGTCATCGTCACCAGCGCACGGTCGGCCAGGCAGAAATCGCGATTGTTGCGGAACTTCTTGATGCTGGAAAAGATGTAATCCCAGCGCCCGCAGTTGAGGCCCGCCGAATGCTCCCGCAGCTCATACAGGATCTCGTCCATCTCGAACGCCGCGAGGATCGTTTCGATCAGCACCGTGGCCTTGATCGTCGCGCGCGGCACGCCAAGCTCGTCCTGCGCCAGCACGAAAATGTCGTTCCACAGCCGCGCTTCGAGGTGACTCTCCATCTTGGGCAGATAGAAATAAGGTCCGGTGCCGCGGACGATCAGCTCCTTCGCGTTGTGAAAGAAATACAGCGCGAAGTCGAATATCGCGCCCGAAATCGCGGCGCCGTCGATCAGGACGTGCTTTTCGGGCAGGTGCCAGCCACGCGGCCGAACGAACAACGTGGCGGTCTTCTCGTCCAGCCGATACGCCTTGCCGTCCGCGCTCACGTAGTCTATTTGCCGCCGCACGGCGTCCCGAAGGTTGATCTGGCCCTGGATGTTGTTGTCCCAGGTCGGCGTATTGGCGTCCTCGAAATCCGCCATGAAGACGTTTGCGCCGCAATTGAGCGCGTTGATGATCATCTTGCGGTCGACCGGACCCGTGATTTCGACACGGCGATCCTCGATGTCCGCGGGTACCGGAGCGCACGTCCAGTTTGCGTCGCGTATGGCGCGCGTTTCAGGCAGGAAATCGGGCAGCCGGCCGGCGTCGAGTTGCGCCTGGCGGTCGGCACGGTGCGCCAGCAGCTCGGTGCGGCGGCCGCCGAAGGCTCGCTGCAGGCGAGCGGCAAAGGCCAGGGCCTCCGGCGTAAGGACTTCAGCGTAGGCCGCGGTGACCGGGCCGGAAACCACTATGCCGGGGCCGTACTGGCGAACGCTCATCGACGATCCCTTTTTTGCGGCGCGGGCCGGCCCAACCCGAGGTCCGGACGGCAGCCGACCGGCCATGTTGCAGTGCGGAAATCATACCAGAACCGCACTTTCAGGGTGCCCCGTCGGATCGCCGCTATTTATCCCAACCCTCCCCGGGTCGGCCGGGAAGCCGCTCGACGGTGATATTCCACGACAGCGTTATCCGCGGGCGCCGCCCGCGGTAGGGATTGACGCTGTGCAGGTAGTCGCTGGCGAAAATGATCATCGTGCCTGGGGTCATGGTCGGGATGAGGTGCTGGGTCACGCGGCCAGGCTCGTGCGGGCAGCAGACGGGGATGCGCGCATCGGCGAAGCAGAGCTTGCCGGCCATCGGCTCGCCCGGATCGTCGTCGCCGGGATCGAGCATGTAGACAATGCTCGCATTGGAGCGCAAATGACTGTGCGGCATGCAATAGTCGCCGGTGTGGTAGATGCTGCCCCAACTGTCATCCGCATAGACCGGCTTACGCGACAGCGTGTGGTGGGCCAGCATCAACGCGCGGCCATGGATCAGCGCGGCAGCGGAGGCATCCCACCCTGGGATATTGCGGACCTTGGTGCCGCAGGCGCCACGAAACATTTCGCCGCGAAATCGCGGATCGTTTTCGGCCGCGAGTGCCGCACTGATCAGCGCCGGATGATAGTCGGCGTGATCGTTGAATGTCGTGATCGCCATCAGCGGCGCCGACAGCGGAGCGACCCCCTGCCCGTCCGGCCAGCGACTGAGCTCGACGGCGCCGACGCGCACCGATGCGGGCAGTGTCGCCTGCTCGCCGGCGGGCGGCGGCGATCCGGTGCTCGACGCCTGCATGCGTTGGGCTAGACGGCGACCGCGGCGCGGCCGCCGCGGTCAGGCATTCGCGACCCGTCTTGCGTGCGGCAAACTCGCCCATCCGCGCTCGACCGCGCGATTGGTCGCGCTGATCACTGCGCGCAGTGTCGCGGTAACGATGTTCGGATCGAGACCGACGCCATAGCAGGTCCGGTCGGCGCCGACCCGCAACTGCACGTAGGCAACGGCCGTCGCATCCTCGCCGCTGCCGACGCCGTGCTCGTGGTAATTGAGCACATGCACGTCCAGTCCGGTCGCGGTGCGCAGCGCATGGATGAAGGCATCGACCGGTCCGTTGCCGTCGCCGGACAGCACCGCCTCGACGCCGTCGATCTTGAGCCGCGCGGTCAGATGCTCGATCGCGCCATCGGCGACGCTGTGCTGTGCCCGGTGATCGACATACGCGATCGGCGCTGCCGCCCGCAGATATTCACGCTCGAACGCCGCGTGAATTTCGGATGCGGACAGCTCCTTGCCCGTCGAGTCGGTGATCTGCTGAATGACCTGGCTGAATTCGATCTGCAGCAGGCGCGGCAGCGCGAGTCCGTAATCGCGCTCGAGCAGGTAGGCGATGCCGCCCTTGCCCGACTGGCTGTTGACTCGGATGACGGCCTCGTACGTGCGGCCGACATCGGCGGGGTCGATCGGAAGATACGGTACTTCCCACAGCGCCCTGCCGGCGGCCTCGGCCTCGGTCTGCGCGGCCAGACCTTTCTTGATCGCGTCCTGGTGCGAGCCGGAAAACGCGGTGAACACCAGCTCGCCCGCATATGGATGGCGCGGATGAACCGGCAGATCGGTGCAGTACTCGGCGGTACGGATGATTACGCCAATGTCGGAAAAATCGAGACCCGGATCGATTCCCTGCGAGTAAAGGTTCATCGCCAGCGTTACCAGGCAGACGTTGCCGGTGCGCTCGCCGTTGCCGAACAGGCAGCCTTCGATCCGGTCGGCGCCGGCCATGACCGCCAACTCGGCCGCGGCGACACCGGTGCCGCGGTCGTTATGCGGATGCAGGCTCAACAGCAGGCTGTCGCGGCGCGACAGATTGCGATGCATCCATTCGATCTGGTCGGCATAGACGTTCGGGGTCGCGACCTCCACCGTCGCCGGCAGGTTGAGGATGATCGGCTTCGCCGGCGTCGGCTCCCAGACGTCCATCACTGCCTCGCAGATCTCCTTGGCGAAGTCGAGCTCGGTCATCGTGAACGTTTCCGGCGAATACTCGTAGCGCCAGTCGACGTCGGGCTGTTCGGCCGCGCACCGGCGGCAAAGCTCGGTGCCGTTGACTGCGATCTCGACGATCCCCGCCTTGTCCTTGCCGTAGACGACGCGCCGGAACAGCGGCGCGGTCGGGTTGTACAGGTGCATGATCACGCGCTTCGCGCCGCGGACCGAGTCGAACGTCCGCCGGATCAGCTCGTCACGGGATTGGGTGAGGACCTGGATCGTGACGTCGTCAGGAATCAAGTCGTCTTCGACGAGCTTGCGCACGAAGTCGAAATCGGTCTGCGACGCCGAAGGAAATCCGACCTCGATTTCCTTGAACCCGATCCTCACGAGCTGACGGAACATGCGCAGCTTCCGCTCGGCGTCCATCGGTTCGATCAGCGCCTGATTGCCGTCGCGCAAATCGGTCGACAGCCAGATCGGCGGCCGGGTGATCGTTTGCGATGGCCAGCGTCGATCGGGGAGATCGATCGGAGGGAACGGGCGGTACTTTTTCGACGGATCAGCTTCCATGACAGTCCTCGTCGCGAATGCGTCTGACGTGCAACAAACACTACCCGGTTTCGGGTGGCGCGGGCACTACTCTAAAAAGGGGGAAAGGTTATCTGCGCGCGGGGCGCAGCAGCAGCAGATCGCCGAGAATGGCGATCGGGGCAAGGGGTGCGAGGGCACGGGCCAAGCTGCTCATGCAACGACTATAGCCGGATTTGCGGCACTGCGCAACGGCGGGCGCGCGGGCGAGAACGCCCTCCGGCCCGCCGGCGCCGAAGCAGGCGATCAGCCGCGGCGGCGCCTGAGCGCCAGCCAGCCCGACCAGACGTAGCCGGCCAGGGCGTAGATGACAAAGCCGGCGAACAGAACGATCGCCGGCTGGTAGCTGACCAGCACGAAAAACAGGACGATCGAAAATATGGCCAGAAACGGCACGCTGCGCCGGAGGTTTATCGTCTTGAAGCTGTAGTACTTGAGATTGCTGACCATCGTCAGGCCGGCAAAGACGGTAACCGCCCAGGCGACCCAGCGGATGCTTTCCGGATCGATCGCATTGTCGTCGGCGATCCAGACGAAGCCGGCGACCAGCGCCGCCGCGGCCGGGCTGGGCAAGCCCTGGAAATAGCGCTTGTCGGCGACCTCGAGCATCGTGTTGAAGCGCGCGAGCCGCAGCGCCGCGCCCGCGACATAGACGAAGGCCGCGATCCATCCCAGCTTGCCCATGCCGCGCAGCGACCATTCGTACACGATCAGCGCCGGCGCGGCGCCGAAGGAAACCATGTCGGACAGGCTGTCGTATTCGGCACCGAAAGCGCTTTGCGTCTTGGTCAGCCGCGCGACGCGGCCATCGAGGCTGTCCAGCACCATCGCGACGAAAATGGCGATCGCCGCCTGATCGAAACGGCCGTTCATCGCCTGCACGATCGCGTAGAAGCCGGCGAACAGAGATGCCGTCGTGAACAGGTTCGGCAGGAGATAGATCCCGCGCCGGCGCACGCGGTTCTTGATCAGTGCACGTTCCTGCTGAAAATCCCCCATCCGGCGTGCCTCGTGTCCCTTCGCAACTTCCGACTCGGTACACTAGCAGTTGACGTGCTGCCCGGCAAATAGGGCCGGTGGCCGCGGCGAAGCCGCGCAGACCTGCTCGGCCTTCAGGCCAGTGCGGCGAGGATCGTCGCGGTCGCGTACACCGTGTCGCCGACGGCGACCTTGGGCAAGGCGGTCGCGGGAAGATAGACATCGACGCGCGAGCCGAAGCGGATGAATCCGTAGCGTTGGCCGCGCTTCAGCTCGTCGCCCGGCTCGACATAGCACAGAATCCGTCGCGCGATCAGGCCGGCAATCTGTACGCAGGTGACGTCGACCCCGCTCGCCGTGGCGATGTGCAGCGCATTGCGCTCGTTTTCCAGCGAAGCCTTGTCCAGCGCCGCGTTGACGAAGCTGCCTTCGTGATACCAGCGTTTCCTGACGACGCCATCGACCGGGCTCCGGTTGGAGTGCACGTTGAACACGTTCATGAAGACGCTGATCTTGAGCGCGTCGCGCTCGAGATACGGGTCGCGCGCGCGCTCGACCGACATCACCTTGCCGTCGGCGGGCGAGAGCACGGCATTCGGCTGTCCGGGCACGGCGCGCGGCGGATCGCGGAAGAACTGAACGATGAACGCGACCGCGAGCCACGCGAGGATCGCGAAAATCCACCAGCCGAAGTACGACAACGCGATCGCTACCGCGGCGGCGATCGCGATGAATAGCCAGCCCTCGCGGGCGATGATCGGGTGCGGATAGTCGCTGTTCATCACTTGCTGCTACTTCGCGGCGTCGTCGATCTGCCTGCCTTGCTCGTCGGCTTGCTTGCGCACCGTGTTCTCCATGCCGCGCGCGCGTTCGAGCGCATTGCGCGGCGTCATCGTCGCGGCATCGACCTGGCCGGAGGCATCGGGTACCTGCATGCGTGCCGATGCCTTCGCTGTCGTCGTATCGGCGGGCGCCAGCAGGCCGTAGTGTTTCAGCGCCGTCTGCGCCAGCACCGCGACGATCACCAGCGCCAGCAGCAGCACGACCAGCCCGACCCAGCCGCGCTGGCGAAGCGTCAGTTGCGGGACTGGTCGACCAGCTTGTTCTTGCGTATCCACGGCATCATTTCGCGCAGCTTGCCGCCGACCTGCTCGATCGGATGCTCGCTGGTCATCCGCCGCCGCGACAGCAAGGTCGGCGCGCCGGCCCGGCTCTCGAGGATGAAGTCCTTCGCGTATTCTCCGCTCTGGATCCGCGCCAGCGCATCGCGCATCGCCTGGCGGGTTTCGGCGGTGATGATCTTCGGACCGGTGACGTATTCGCCGTATTCAGCGTTGTTCGAGATCGAATAATTCATCGTGCCGATGCCGCCTTCGTACATCAGGTCGACGATCAGCTTGAGCTCGTGCAGGCATTCGAAGTACGCCATTTCCGGCGCATAGCCGGCGTCGACCAGCGTTTCGAACCCCGCCTTGACCAGCTCGACGCAGCCGCCGCACAGCACCGCCTGCTCGCCGAACAGGTCGGTCTCGGTCTCTTCCTTGAACGAGGTCTCGATGACGCCGGCGCGCGCGCCGCCGATCGCCGCGGCGTACGAAAGCGCCAGGTCGCGCGCCTTGCGGCTGACGTCGCGATGCACGGCGATCAGCATCGGGGTCCCGCCACCCTGCACATAGGTCGAGCGCACCGTGTGCCCGGGCGCCTTCGGCGCGATCATGACGACGTCGAGGTCGGCGCGCGGCTGCACCTGGCCGTAGTGGATGTTGAAGCCGTGCGCGAACGCGAGCGTCCCGCCCTGCTTGATGTTCGGCTCGACCTCGTCGCGATAGACGGCGGCGATGTGCTCGTCGGGCATCAGCATGATGACGAAGTCGGCCCCCTTGACGGCGTCGGCGACCGGGGCGACCTTGAGGCCGGCTTTTTTCACCTTGTCCCACGACGCCCCGCCCTTGCGCAAGCCGACGGTAACCCGGATTCCCGAGTCGTTGAGGTTCTGCGCATGGGCGTGACCCTGCGAGCCGTAGCCGACGATCGCGACCTTCTTTCCCTTGATCAGCGACAGGTCCGCGTCCTTGTCGTAATAGACCTTCATCATTGCCCGACCCCTTTCAAATCCGCAAGATCCGTTCGCCGCGGCCAATCCCCGATGCACCGGTGCGCACCGTCTCCAGGATGACGCCCGGCTCGATCGCCTGCAGGAACGCGTCGAGCTTCGAGCCGGTTCCGGTCAATTCGATCGTGTAGCTCTTGTCCGTCACGTCGAGAATGCTTCCTCGAAAGATTTCAGCGAGCCGCTTCATCTCGTCGCGATCCTTGCCGGCAGCGCGCACCTTGACCAGCATCAGCTCGCGCTCGATATGGTTGCCGTCGGACAGATCGATCACCTTGACCACCTCGATCAGCTTGTTCAGCTGCTTGGTGATCTGCTCGATCACGTCGTCGGACCCGACGGTGACGATGGTCATACGCGACATCGTCGCGTCCTCGGTCGGCGCCACCGTTAGCGATTCGATGTTGTAGCCCCGCGCGGAAAACAGGCCCGAGATGCGCGACAACGCGCCCGCCTCGTTCTCGACCAGGATCGACAATATATGCCTCATGGGAATGTCCTCACAGTTCCTCGGCGAGGATCATCTCGGTCAGGCCCTTGCCGCCGGGGACCATCGGAAAGACGTTCTCGGTCTGATCGGTGATGAAGTCGAG
>Ga0207693_10001963_pt1 | contig 18040 bp, 18 predicted proteins | sample LARL81metaG_FD_184347 | JGI IMG/M metagenome (GOLD analysis project Ga0207693, IMG submission 184347) | Corn, switchgrass and miscanthus rhizosphere microbial communities from Kellogg Biological Station, Michigan, USA - LAR L8-1 metaG... | ecosystem: Host-associated > Plants > Roots >...
AGCTCTGCCAGGGCGTCCCGTGCCGTTTGCTCTCCACTTTCGGACTTCGCGGCGGACAGGACCAAGCTCCAGCGAGTCGTGGCAAACACGCGCGGTTCGCCGGCACCATCCTTACGGACGTCCGAGTTCATGAGCGACCAAACAGTGTGGTTATCTTTTTCGCTCTATACAAGCGCAAATGAACGATACCTCGGGCCATATTGATCGACGTCCGGCATTTGGATTGGAGGATAGCCTTCGTCGCCGCGGCGACTCTCGGACGACAGGCTTCCAGCCTGGCGATGACAACGGGCAAGATGCCCGTCGGCCGAATCAGGCAAGATGCCTAACTTCCGATAGTCCGCAGATTGACGCAGATTTGCGCAGATTTTTCCGGCGAGACGAGCTCACATCAAGGCACAAAGGACACAAGATGTAGGGGCGGCCGTGACGGCCGCAGTGCTTCGCAACAGCGATGCAGTCCGCGTCAGTCGGCAATAACTTTCCTAAAGCTTTAGTGTGGTTCGTAGGCGCAAAACCTTCGCCAGAATCTGCGTTAATCTGCGGATTCCAAAGCTTCGGTTGCGGCGGAGTCGTGCTGGGTAATCCGCGGTCAAAATCGGAATCCGGTCAGCATTGAATTCACAAAATTGGCACACAACCGTGATCAGTTTGTAACTTTGACGGTTTAAATGTCCGGTATGGACATTGATGCTCTCCATTCAACGTTGTTGTCGATTAGTCTCGTATCAGATAAAATTCGGGTCGCACGGGAAAATCTTCCCGTTAACGGACGCTCTGCTGTTCATCTCGGAAATCTTCTCGATAAAGCGGAAGACGACTTGCGCGTGGCGAAGGCGACTCTCGCCCATGAGTTGGGCTTTCGTCTTTGCCCGCGATGCTGGCCGCCGGAATTAATCGCCACGGATCGCAGTGGACGCGCGCATTGTCCGGCCTGCAATCAAATTTCGTACGAGAAGGCCGCCTGAGTTAAGATTCGCCCGCATACCAAGGTCAGCAAGGAAACAAAGATGTAGGGGCGGCCGTGTCGGCCGCAGTGCTTCGCGACAAGCTTAGAGGCGTAGTGTCGGCGGCAAAAGGTTGGATCAAAATCGGGACAGAAAAATCCCGGCGGTGGGAATTTCGACGACTGCATCGTAACCCGGCCTTTGTCGTAAACTATTGATCGGGAGGATGAAGCACGGCAATCGGCAAACTGGCACAAGCTGTGCAATAGCAGCCGGCGCGTGTTTACCCCACGACATCGCGAGCTGGAACCGCCGCTCGTTGTCCATCTCACGCGGATGGCCGGGCTCCTGACTTTGTTTGGCGGCGTCGTTTTGCTGGTCACTGCCAGTCCGGCAATAGGAGTCGCCGTCGTTTTGTTGAGCGCTCTTTATTTCGCGCTCGCCGAAATCATTTCTTACCTGGCCGTGATCGCCCGTAATTCGCGGCCGCCGGAATCTTTCTTTGATGATGATACCGACGAGGTCCACGACGAAGTGGACATGCGATTCCGGTAACCACACAGGTTGATGCGTGGTATGACGCGTTCAAAGTGCAACCAAAAGACAAAATGTTCGTTGCGCCTGACCAGCGTGTCCGTATCTGGTAAAGAATAGTTGATAGTTGAGAGACCGCGCCTGCCGGCGCTTTAGTTGAGAGTTCAAATTGCGAATCGCCGTTGCTTTTCGCGGCCGCAGGAGATTGAAGTAGAGGTAAGGGGATTGCGCGTTGGCATGCCGAGTCGTAGCTCGCGACGTAAAAGAGGGCAATGGTAAAGAGGGTCCGCCTTCGCTTAGGCTCCGGCGCGACAGTCTACGCTCTCCTCTGCGACGCGAGCGTAGACTGGAGGCAAGGGGATTCGAACCCCTGACTTCCAGCTTGCAAAGCTGGCGCTCTACCAACTGAGCTATGCCCCCTTAAGAGATTGCGGATTGTAGATTGCCGATTGCGGATTGCAACTTGACGTCAGTCGGCAAAAGGATTATCCGCCAAAACACCCGCCTTCGTCCCGCAGTCGCGGCACTACGGCGCGGCAGGCCGCCAAATGACGCCAAAGAAGTATTTAATTTTAGTGTGCTTTCGTGTTTTTCGTGGGCAATTCTTCTCTAAACCTACTTCGGTTTCGCCAGATCAGCGCGGTTTAGATCCAGGTCGGATTGAGCGATGACCCGTGTTTCGGGAGAATCTTTCTTCAGCGGCTCAATAAAAGCGGAAGCTTTGCCGACGACTACCAGGCTCGAAGGTGCGACGAGATATTTCTCAGTAAACGCAGTGACATTACCAGGCGTTATCGCATTGATCGATGGGATAAACTTGTCCAGCGTGTCCAGCGGGAGATTGAAGACGGCGAGGACAGCAATGTGACTGGCGAAGCCGAGGTCGGTCTCCATGCTCCGAGCATAGCTGCCGGTGAGCAATGCCTGCCGTGATTTTAGTTCATCCCCTTGCACAGGTTCGGTCGCCAATCGCTTCAGCTCGGCTTGCAGTAGTGTTGCCACTTCGGCGGCGGATTCATTCTTGGTTTGGGCAGAGGCCGTAAACGCTCCCGCGTCGCGGCGGGTATCAAGCGAGCTGCGCGCGCCGTAACTAAGGCCGCGTTTGATTCGAATCTCGCGATTCAATCGGGAACCAAAGCCGTTGCCCAGAGCGGCATTGGCCACGAGCCCTGCATAGTAATCGGGCGAGTCGCGCTTGATCGCAGGTTTAGTTACGCTGACCGAGGCTTGACCGGCCTCTGGCATATCGACTACCACAGTAGTCGGTTTCCAGGTGGCGGCTGTGGAGGTGACGGAGCGTGGTGCGGTTTGATCCACCTTCCAACTACCGAAGAACTTCTCGGCGTACTCTTTTCCTTGTTCAAACGTAACGTTACCCGAAAACACCAGTGTTGCGTTATCTGGCCGGTAGTAGTTCTGGTAAAAATCTACGATGTCCGAGCGTTGGATCGCCGGGAGCGTCTCGGGCGTGCCTCCGGAAGCATGGCCATACTCTCCATCGCCATAGACAACGCGTCCGAGGACGTAAGACGCGAGCGAGCCTGGTTGTTGCAAGGCCACACGCAGTCCATCGAGCGATTGCTTTCTCAGCCGATCAATCTCTCCCTGCTTAAACGCCGGGTGCAAAACTACATCTGCGAGAATAGTTAAAGCTGGTTCAGCCTTGCTCGACATCACCAAAACGCCAGCACTCGAATAGTCTGAAACTCCGGAAGAGAATATCGTGCCGCCTAACGATTCTATTGCATTGGCAATTTGGGGCGCGGTCATCTTCTCCGTGCCCTTGGTTAGTAAAGCGCCGGTCAGGCTTGCGGTGCCGGCGCGATCATTGGGATCTTTTTCCGAACCGACGCGAATAATAACTTCCATTGCCAGCAGGGGCAGGCTCGGGCGTTCCGCGACGATCACGCGCAAACCGTTATCGAGCCTTGTTTCTTTCGGATGAGTGAAACTAATTTCATGCGCCGGAGCAGGTGAGGGCGTGGCGTTAACGCCGCCAACGGCGAGCGAGCGCTGTGTTAGCGCCAAACAAAGCAGCGTCAGCGAAAGAAAATAATGCCTAAGGGGTTTCATCAGAAGACGACGGTTTATCCGTTTCTTGTGGTTTCGCAGCTTCGTTGTTCGCTTCAGGCAAATATTCGATTAGAACCCGCTTCTTTCCGTTTAGTTATTTGTTCAGGACATCTTTCACTTGCTCCGCCGTTACCGCCTGATACTTCGCCAAATCAGTATTGATGTGGTCGGGGTCGTGATAGATCACGACCGCTTCGCCCAGGGCATTGGCTTTGCCGTTATTTGTCTCCCGCTCCATCAGCTTCCCCGTGAGAAAACGATTCTTTGCTTTGTCCAACTCCGCTTCCGTCACGCCATCTTTCAATACTTTTTCAATCTGCTCGTTCAGTGATTTCTCAGCTTCGGACAAGGTTTTTCCGCCCGCCACGATGACGCGAAATGTCAGCAGGCCCAAGTCCTCTCGAAGGTCGGCGTCGAAGGAAGCGCCCTGTGCAACCTGCTGTTCATAGACAAGGGACTGGTAAAGACGCGACGATTGGCCGCCGGACAAAATCTCGTCGGCCAGCTCCAGCGCTGGTTCGTCAGCGCTGCGGACTGAAGGCGCGAGATAAGTCAACGCGAACGCCGGTAATGGCGCCTTGGCGCTCGACAAAACCTCGTGTCGATCTTCCTTACGCGCCGGTTCTGTTACCGTCACCCTTGGAATTTTCGTTGTTGGCCGGGCGACGGCAGCAAAATACTTTTTCGTCCATTTCTCCAAATCACTCGGTTTAAAATCGCCAACTACAATCAAGGTTGCGTTGTCTGGCCGATAAAAGGTCGAGTGAAATGCTTTTACCTCGGGCAATTTAGAAGCATCCAGTTCAGCGATATTGCCAATCGTCGGCCGTTTGTAGGGATGAGTGCCAAAGGATTTCTGATCGATCGCTAACGAGAATTCGCCGTAGGGATTTGCGGCAATCCGCTGCCGATATTCTTCTTTCACGACATCGCGTTCCGACTTGAAGTTTTCATCATTGATCGCCAGCGAAGACATTCGTTCCGCTTCCGCCCACAGAATCGGCTCGAGATAGTTCGAAGGGACGACCTCGTGATAGACCGTCACGTCCGGCGCAGTGAAAGCATTGTTCTCGCCGCCGATATTTTCTGTCAGCTTCTCGAAGGTATCTGGAGTCAAATGTTCGTTGCCTTTAAACATCAGGTGTTCGAAGAGATGGGCGAATCCGCTGCGCTGATTCGGGTCATCCTTGGAACCGACGTGATACCAAACCTGGACCGCAACGGTCGGGCTGGCATGATCCTCGATGGCGTAGATCTGCAAACCATTCGGCAGCGTCGTGTGCTGCACTTTAACGGGGGAGATCTTTGTCTGTGGCGCGATCGAAGGCTCGCGCGCTGATGCGATTGAGACCAAGGCGAGTGCGACCAACAACGCCCTGCGAAAGTTTGCCGGCATTGAGCCCCCGCGATTGGTCAGCAAATCAACGATCACCGAACGTTTCCCTTCGGTTTATGACCCCATGCCCGCACGAAAAGGCCTTCGGTGCAAACCTGGATCTCGGTAAACCCGGCACGCTTCAAGTAAGTTTCGAGCTCTTGCGGGGTCGAGCATTCCGTGATCTGCGGTGGTCGTGCGTCGGGCGGATAGCGGCGATGCGCTTCGAAGACGGCCCACCCTTCTTCGGAACAGAGATTGACGTTGTCGACGTACAATCGGCCGCCGGGACGAAGGACGCGTGCTGCTTCGAGGACATAATTGTAGCGGTCCCAGGTCTCGAGATGCATGAAGACGACCATGCAGTAGACGACATCGCATGAGGCATCCGCTACACCTTGAAGATGATACCCCGAGATTTCCCTGAGCTCCACGTTGGGCAGATCGCGCAGTCGTTCCGCCGCAAATCGCAACATATTGGCCGAAACATCGCAGCCGATCCACCGTTGACAGATTGGCGCGACGTGTTTGCCAATTCGCCCAACTCCGCACCCAACCTCCAGGACGACGTCATGCGGACGGATACCGATCGTCTGCTGCAGGGAAGCAAGGGACGCTGCTCCACTCGCTAATAACTGTGCCTCTTCCGCCGTTCCGGTGACGCTCATCTTTGCCCGGTCATGAGTATCCGACAGCGCCGTCCACACCGCCTTGTATTGCGAACGCCGGTGCTGTTCTTTGCTTGTTTCAGGGGTATTCATTTATGTTTTAATACTGGTCCGCGTGCGCGCGACGAATTCAAATCTTCAATTTGAGGTCCAAGCCGGACTGGCGATTCGCTTTGGCAAATCCTCAGTCAAACCGGTATAGAATCGCCGCGGGTCGACGCTGCTTTGAAGAATATAGACGTAAAAGAACTTGCACATTCTGCTGCTTGGCTTGCCGAGTCGTAGCTCGCGATTCACGGCGCGAGCGGAGACTGGGCCTGACTGGGCTCGAACCAGTGACCCTGCGCTTATCAAGCGCATGCTCTAACCAACTGAGCTACAGGCCCACTTTGAAGAGGTGAAAAGTGATCGGTGATTGGTGAATGGTCAAGCAGGATGCGCATTTGGATGCGAGCGACTTGGTATCACGCGACGCGTCGCGATCGACCAATAGAGAAGCACGGCGAGCGCAGCGCCGCACACATCAATCATGACGTCGCGCAAAGATGCGGTCCGCGATGGGACGAACGATTGGTGAAACTCATCGCTCGTAGCATAGGCCCCGCACGACAAGAGGACAATTCCAGCAGACAGCGCGCGTCGCGACTGAAATACGGTATGGACAAAGGCGCGATAAAACAGAACCGCGAGCACCGCGTACTCTGAAACATGGGCCGCTTTGCGGAGGAAAAATTCCACCCGAACCAGGGTGATGGGCGATATGGTCGGGAAGAACCAGCGGAGCAGGGGAACAATAATGCGCGAAGTATGTTCTGCCGACATCAAATCGGTCGAGCCGGCAAAGATGATTGCCATCCACAGAAGAATGGGGAGCCAATATCGAAGAAATGCTTTCAAGCTAGAAAAGCCGGTCTTATTTCGACAAACCTCGGTATGATAAGTTCAATATAAGAGATGTTTGCTGTTTGATCTGCCGAAAAGTGACAGCCCTTAATACACCGCTTGTCTTCAAACCGATTTTCCAGGAGCGCATCTGGGGTGGTCGAAAACTGGAAGAGCTTTTCGGCAAAAACATTCCCGCGGGCAAGCGCATTGGCGAATCGTGGGAAATTGTCGATCGGCCGGAGGCGCAAAGCATGGTGCGAGGTGGTCCGTTGGCCGATCGGTCGCTTCATGATGTGTGGGTTAATTTTCGCCAAGAAGTGTTCGGGAAAGTTTCGGACACGCCTCGTTTTCCGCTTTTGATCAAACTGCTCGATGCGCGCCAGAAATTGTCACTGCAAGTACATCCGGCGGAAGAAGTCGCAGAATCGTTAGGTGGCGAATCAAAGGCCGAGTTTTGGTACGTGGCGGCAGCCGAACCTGGCGCCGAAATTTACGTTGGTCTGCGCAGGCGGATGGCGCGGGAGCAATTCGAACAGGCACTGCGTTCCGGGACAGTTGCAGAATGCGTGCACGCGATCCCGGTGAAGGAAGGTGACGCCATGTTCCTTCCCTCGGGCCGATTTCACGCCATAGGCGCCGGTAATGTCTTGATTGAGGTCCAGCAAAACAGCGACACCACGTATCGTGTTTTCGATTGGAACCGCGTCGATGACACAGGCCAACCGCGATCGCTCCATATTGCAGAGGCCTTGCAATGCATCGATTTCAACGATGTCGCTCCGAGACTCATCGAACCCGAAGGCGACGTACTGGTGAGGCATGACTTATTTGTCGTCGAAAAATGGAACCTCGAATCCCCGCAAGAAGTTGCCGCTCGCGACCAATGCGCAATCGTTTGCTGCCTTGGCGGTTCGTTGCGATGCGGTGATGCTGATTTTACCCCGGGACAATTCTTCCTCGTCCCTGCCTCAATGCCCGATCGCGAGATTCATCCGAGGGGCGAGGGGACGTCGCTTCTGCGCGTGACGATTCCGGTGTAGAGGCGGCTCCGACGCCTTCACGTCGACATGCTGCTTGAGGACAATCGCCGGAGATACTGAAAGCTATAGAGACCGGTGCTGTGGCCGTCGCGCCAGCGTGGTTGCAAGGCGTATCCGCCGACGACATCAAAACGATCGAGCTGAAAGCTTTCCGCCACGTAGGTCACAGTGGGTCTGATGATATTGCCGAGAACGTCCGGTTCGCCGCCGCAGGCCGCACACGGGCAGGCGCGACGAAGGACCTCCAGATTGAGATACGATTCGGTGTTGTCATTCCACTGAATAGCCAGTTCGTTCCCGATTTGCTGAATGTTTGTCGGCTGCAAAGACATTAAGCAACGATGTTAGCAGGATGTTGCGCACTTGCGATCTGCTGGAAGATAGGCTTCCAGCCTGTCTCGGCCGTCAGGCTCCCAGCCTGACGAAGGGGTTCGATCGGCAAGATGCCGATCAGCCGAGGTCTGAGCCAGACTAGCATTAGGCAAGATGCCTAACTTCCGAGTGTGCCCGTCGGCGTTCGCCGAAAATGGCGGTGCCGACTCGAATCAAAGTCGCGCCTTCTTCAATCGCGACGGTGTAATCATTCGTCATCCCCATCGAAAGCTGCGGCAACTTTAGCTCAAATTCGTTTTCAAAACGGTTCCGTAGCTCACGTAACGTTACGAAGTATTTGCGTGAAGCTTCCGCGTCTTGGCCGAGCGGCGGAATGCACATTAGACCTTCGATGGATAATCGTGGGAGTGCGAGAAGCGACTCCATTTCCTGACGCAATTTGTCGGGCTCAAAACCAAACTTACTGGCTTCGCCCGCGACATTCACTTCAAGTAAAATGCGCGGATGCAATCCATCGTCGTGGGCGATGCGATCGATTGCCTGGGCGAGTTCGAGGCTATCGACGCTATGAATCAACTCAAAGAGCGGCAGAGCGTGGCGCACCTTGTTTTTCTGGAGATGACCGATGAAATGCCAGCGAAGGTTCGATGGTAACAGCGGAATCTTAGTGCGCGCTTCCTGGACCTTGCTTTCGCCGAAGAGTAAGTGTCCGGCATCAATTGCTTCACGCACCGTCTCCGCGGAATGAGTTTTGGTGACGGCAACCAATTCGATGTCGTCGACGGAACGTTTGGATCTCGCGGCAGCTTGCGCGATCCGCGCCTTCACTAGTTCGAGGTCTTGAGCGATTGTCGGCACAGCCAAACGTTACGCGAAAAGTTGTTCACGGCGACAGAGCGCCGCGACGACAGCACAACCACCTATGAAGGTTTCCAATCGGAGCAATCCCAACCGAGTAATTTCTCCAGCTTGCCGATGTCATTTTCGAAGATTGAAAATAGATACGCGCGCTCCGATTGGGTCATCGGCCTGGCGTAATTGATAACGTTTTCCTCACGATTCTTGAGCCGAGGGAAAGGAGGGACACCCAGAAAGTTAACGATTCTATCGGTGGCGGCCCGATAGTCCCTGCGCAGGTCGTCGAACTTGATAACCAGAACCTGTTCGTGCGGGAAGAATCGAAAGACACGTTCCATTTGCTCAGAATAAAATCCGCGCTCGACGTACGAGAACTTACGTAACTGAAGTGGATAAACTTCTCGGGCGCGATTTTCTTCCTGCTTGACGGCGTCCAAAAAATTGAGCGAGTCGAGTTTTCGATCGCGTTGCATATTCCAATGAGAGAAGGCGCGGTCGATCGGATTACGCAGCAAGATAATCAGCTTGATCGATGGGTTGTAGTCATGGATCCGTTGCATCGCCGGTTTCCAATAGGTGTAAACCGGCGTGCAGGTCCCGGTAACCAGCGTCTGGGCGGTTACCGCAACATCGCGGTGGAGCAGGTCATAATTAATATTACCGGAGGCGAACATCGCCTCGTTGTCGAAGAAGTGCCGGCGCGGCTGGACTAGTAAATGCGCTTCCTCCTTGTGTGCCATGGCGATGGCGGGGTGCTGGTTCAGATAATAAGTCAGCACGCTGGTCCCGGATTTTTGGGTGCCGGCGATGATAAAATCGAGTTTGCTAATTGTCGTTCCCATTGACCCGGGTAATCCCGTCTTTGCTTTTAATTCCAACACCGTTGTCGGCGATTAGCGGAACGTGGCAGATGCTAAGGCACGTATTTCCAATTGCGAACTTTTCCTTCCGCGAGCCAGGCAATAGCCGTCTGTAAGCGCTGGGCTCGGGTTTCTTCTCGTTTCGCTTCCGTCAACCAATCGACGTATTCCTTCTTATTGGTGTAACTGAATCCTTCAAAAGTAGCTGCGGCCTTCTTGTTTTTGCCTAGTGCTGCCCGGAAGTATTCAGGAACCGTTAGCTCAGGCCGAACGGACCTGGGTTTGAGGTCGGCCGGCTTTTTGATGCCTTGCTGATTTAATGTCGCCGCTTTGCGCACATATTCGATGAAACGCTTCTCGGGAGGCAGGTCTTTAAGGCTTGTTATTTTACCGAAATGACCCATCCCGCCCTCGCTCCCGGCACGTTTGCCAAGGATGAGTTCGCCTTTCCAGAACCCGATCGAGCAATGCTCCTTGAAAGCGGCCATCCCAAGCATGATCCCGTGATAATCGAAATGCGGCATGCTCCATTTCATTGTCTCCTGCACCTCTGGGCATCCCGCATGAACCAGCTTACGGACACGTCGCAAAATCCGTTGTGCAAAAGGCGCAGCCCTTGCGATGTAGGCATCGATTCGCGGATCACGACTGGCCATTGAAGAATGTAGAAATTCGTTTTGGTTGGCGTCAAACGGATTCATCGTTCCCGCAGGTCTGAAATCGAAACACCCTTTCCCCCAGGGTGGTGTCTCAAAGTTATCTTGCGGTGCTGCAAGGTGGATCGAACGGTCTTGCCAGTCCGGCTCGGACCTCGATGTTAAAATATTGGCGACGTAGCCTCTCAAAATAGCATCGTTCGACGGAGCGAGCCGATCCACCTTGGGTTCAATCGCGCGTGCGGGACATTACACGAGCTTCACAAAGCGGATTCTAGCACCAACAGGTGCTGGCATATCGCTAGCTCTTTTTTCAGAACCATGATGGGCCGGTTTATCGTGGTGATATTCGCGTTAACGATCTGTGCTAGTCGCAGCGCCGGAGCGATCTTTCCCGATAGCGGCCCGACAACGCCCGGTCCACGGGCCTCGTTGTGCGGCGGAATCGCCCTGGCTCCAGCTCAGGCGCCGCTTGCAGTTAAGCGGGCGATTTGGGCGGCAAATCAATTGCGCTCGAAGCCGTATCGCTACGGTGGCGGCCACGCCTCCTTTCACGACAGCGGTTACGATTGTTCCGGAACTGTTTCGTATGCTCTTGGTGGTGCGGGTTTAATCTCGTGGCCGATGAGCTCATCGGATTTTCGTCGGTATGGTCAGCGCGGACTGGGGCGATGGATTACCGTCTACGCCCGCAATGGACATACGTTCGCGGTCATCGCGGGCCTAAGATTGGATACAACGCCTGGCGAGAGCTCGCGATATCGTTGGGCCCCGCGTTGGCAAACGACCTTTCGCGGTCCGGTCGGGTTTGAGGCCCGTCATCCGTTGGGACTCTGATCTCGTGGTTAATTAAGCACGGTTTTACGTTCGAAACGGAATAAAACCTGCTCAACGTAGGGGCAGTTGTTTGCATGGCTTTCCCCAACAAGTCTACATCTGGCGATATAGATCTATTTTCCGTTGATGAGACGTCGACTAGGTCGGCAGCGCCATGCCCAGGGCCGATCGCGCTTGTTGATTCGCCCGTTCGTGCTCGCCGTTATCACTCTATTCAATTGGCGGTCGTCACTGGCGTCTTTGCCTGTGGCGGTTTTCTCTGTTCATTATTTTTCGTCGAGGGTGATGCTGACTTTCCGCAACCACATCATTGGCTGCGAAAGTCATACAGCTCGCCTGTAATGATAATGCCGCCAGCGCCTCCAGGAGCTAGCATCGTTCCGCAAAGTATCCCAACCAGGCCAAATCATGAGAACAAGACTGCGGCATTGCAGCGCACCCGGATTAGCCATCGCGAATTGGCTTCGTCTCCCGGTCACACCGATCGCTCAAGCTCCGGCATTCGACCGGTGATCGCTCTAAGGACGAAGTGGACGAATTTCTCGGAAAATCTGCGTGACCACGCGACATCCGCACGGAATCTGACGCTCGATTTCGGGCGAAGGCTCCGGCAGTATCACTTTGAGCCACGGAGACTTTTCGTGCCCGAGGATGCAGACAAGAATACCGACGACGCCGGGTAATTTAAGTAGGTCCTGGGTCGCGGGCGGCCAGCACGGCATCAATGTCGGGCCGACTGGAAGCGCTTTAAGCCATCGTTTGCGGACAGGGTAACGCGACAATCATGACGGCCGAAGCGGACTCGTAAAAGTTTCACGGGCCTGATTGCTGCTCCTTCAGAGCACGCGGGAAATGATCTCCGATTTTCCGCAAAATAATGACCCGAACCAGGAGATTGTTTCCAGCACTTGTCGCGTGGTTGTTAATTGCGGGCAATGGCGCGGCGGAACGCATCAATCACGAAGGCCGTATTCTTGGTCCGGCGCCGGTCGTCTCGACATCAATATTATTCAACACACCGAAGGCCGATGCGATTGTTTCGGCGCTGCAAATAATGCCAATTACGAATCCGTGGAACGAAGATATTTCGCAGCGGCCGCGACTGGCGAATTCCGATGCCATGATCGCGCAAATCAAGAGCGACGTTTCGCTGACGCGCCAGACGTTGCGCGCGTTTTATGAGATGAATTATGTGCTCGTTCCGGATAATCAGCCGCGCGTCACAATTCCATTTCTTGATTATCCGGACGAATCCGATCTCGATGGCGGCACATTTCCTAACGGGAATTATCCGATTCCATCAAACGTGCCGATTGAATCATGGCCGCAGGGCACGGGTAGCTTGACGCTGTCGCAGTGGCAAGTGGACGTAAACAACAACGGCGGCGATCGCCACGGAATCATTGTTGCGCCGGGCTCGGGATCTTTTTGGGAAACGTGGCAGATGAAATTAACCAAAAGCACCTGGCAGGCGTCGAATGGCGCGAAGTTCGACTTGAATTCAAACGCGCTGCGACCAGCCGGTTGGACTTCGGGCGATGCCGCCGGACTGCCGATGTTTCCAGCAGTACCGCGCTTCGATGAATGCGAGCGCGGCATGGTCGAACACGCGATGCGTTTGGCGGTGGCCAAGACGCGCCGGGAATACATTTATCCCGCCGTTCATTACGCCTCAACGATTCCGGCAACTTCGACGAACTATCCCGCGATGGGTCAGCGATTACGGCTGAAGGCAAGCTTCGTCATTCCGAACGACTGGACGATCGAAGAAAAAGCGATCCTGCTTGGCCTAAAGAAATACGGCGCGATTGTCGCGGACAACAGTGGCGGCTTCTTCTCCATCTCCGTATCGCCGGACGATCGTTGGCCGGCAAATTGTTTCGATCATCTCGCTACCGTTTCGATTGATAACTTCGAAGTGATTCAAACAACAGGGCCGACAGAAGGCCCGCGTTCGCCAAATGCGCCAACGGTTGATGCCGGTTCCAATCAAGTCATTGAAATTGATGGTGCCGCGAATTTAAGCGCGATCGTCACCGCCCCGAATGGCGGTGCTACCATTACCTGGCGGCTCTATTCCGGACCCGCATCGGTTCAATTAACGAATCCTAATAACGCGACCGCAAGCGCGAGTTTCAACGCACCGGGAACTTACACTTTCATGGTGAGTGTGAGCGATAATGTGCACGCCGTCGCCTACGACGCGGTCATCGTAAAAGTAATGCCGCGCGTGCGAATGGCGAACATTTCGACGCGCGTTGGTGTTGGAACCGGGCAAGATGTGGCGATCGCCGGGTTTATCATCAACGGGGATTCACCAAAAAGGGTCATTGTCCGCGCACTGGGTCCGACTTTGACCGGATTCGGTATCGCCGGAGCCCTCAATGATCCGATGCTCGATTTGCGTGATCGCGCCGGGAACCAAATTGCTGCTAACGACAATTGGAAGGATTCGCAAGAGCAAGCAATCGCCGACAGCGGTTTCGCGCCGGCGAACGATTCCGAAGCTGCAATTGCATCGACATTGGCCCCGGGAAATTACACGGCGATTGTTAGTGGCAAGTCGAATACCACCGGCATCAGCCTGGTTGAAGTATACGAACTCGATTCGACCGCGCGCCTGCTCAATATCAGCACCCGAGGCTTTGTGGGTGGTAACGATAGCGTCATAATTGCCGGAGTGATTTTGAACGGGAGTGACGACGGAACAATTTGCTTCCGCGCGTTGGGCCCGTCTCTCGCCGGCTTTGGAGTGCAGGGTGTGCTCGCTAATCCGCGACTCGATCTGTTTGATGCGCACGGAACAAAAGTCGGCGCTAACGACAATTGGAAAGACTCGCAGAAGAACGCCATTGAAGCGGGTGGACTTGCTCCGGCCGATCCAGCCGAATCGGCGCTCCTGATCGATCTGGCGCCGGGAAACTACACTGCCATTGTCTCCGGAGTCGGTGGCGCAACTGGTGTCGGGCTGGTGGAAGCAAATCATCTTCCCTGACGTTCCCTTGTTAACATATGGAGGGACAGGCCGTCATAGCCGGACCGTTCAGTAAGTTGGCGGTTAGAATCCGCCGCGGATTAAAAAATCGGCAGGTCCGAGCCGGACTGGCGTTGGAAACAGCCGCTCCTTGATAGCCAGCGGCGGAATCTTTGCCATAAGGTATCCTCAGGCAGTCTACCCATCGTGACCCATTCGCCGTTTGAGCGCTGGAACCATTCCGGCAGCTCGATATCAGTTTGGCGGATACTCTCGAGGCAATTCCTGGTAATGACTCCTCGCTTGGTGCTTTCGCCAAAGACCGCAAAGTTTTGCTCGGTGACAAACAAGTGATATTCGTCCGGCTTCGGAATTTGATCCTTCAAGCCGTCGAGTGCTTTGGCTGATGGAATTTTCAGAGGTAACTGGGAAAAAAGCGAACGAAGCACCTTTGCTTTGAGGAACTGATGGATCCAAATTTGATACCATCCTTTGCGCTCGAGCAGGATATCGCCGGCCGGGGTAACGAGTTGACGCGAATGTAACGCCAGGTCGGGTCGATCCAGAGTTGCACGCGCGCGGCAGAAAAGGAGCCCGCTGATTTCCGGAGTAGTTAGAACGTATTGGAGAAGCTCGGTGACTTTTTCTACTATGAAACGGATCGGATATTTATCGTCGGAACACCAATAGACCCATTCTTCATCTTCAATGTCCTGGAGCAGTCGCAAAACTGTGGCAGCGATCTCGGGGGGCGACTCGACATATTCCACGCGTTCCGAGTCCGGACCGCGGAGTTGTTGATAGGGAATACGAAAGCGGAACGGATGATCCGGCCAGATCCGTTCGTATTGCAGGATCAAATGCTGGGTGATGGCACGATGCCGATCGAAAGTCAGAACAATCGCTTTCATCAACGAATGGAATTATCTTGAATGTCCGCAGCCGGGCAAACAAGCCATGATCTCCCATCAGTACAAGTGCATCTTTGTGGAGGTTCCCAAAACCGGTTCCACGAGCGTGCGTCGTATCCTCGGGAGGGCAATCAAACCGCACATGAGCTTGTCCGAGATCAGGAGACTGATGGAAAGCTACTGGGTTGTCCGCGGAGGAAGAAAAGATCGAATAATGGAATGGCTTTATCCCATGTTGCCGGCCGAGCAGCGAAAGGAAAGGGGGCGACGGCAATTCGAGAGCTATTTCAAGTTCGGGTTCGTTCGCAATCCATGGGACCGTGTTGTTTCACTTTATGAACGTAACGAAGCGGTTCAGATGCGACAACAGATGAGCTTCGAAGAATTTGCCCGCTGGATACAATACAGTAGCAGCACCTGCGTCCATTCCTCGCCTCATCGCTACCAGCTTGATTGGTTTGTCGACGCTGATGGCAAGATGCTGGCCGATTTCGTCGGCCGATTCGAACGTTTGCGGGAAGACTGGGCTGTGATCGCGAAAAAGCTTGGAGTAAGCGAAGCGCTTCCTCACACGCGCGCCAACCCAAGGTTGCGGCATTACACGGAATACTACACGGCCGAGACCCAAAATATAATCAAAGAAAGGTTCAGGGTGGACATCGAGACATTTAACTATCGATTCGGCGACTAGGTAGGCGTTCCAGAAAAGCATCCGCAGATTGCCGCAGATTCTAACAGAGCAGAGAATTTGAGCCCGCGAAGCACACGCAACACGCTAAATTTGGGGGGACATGCGCTGTCACGTCCCAAACTTTGGGCGGTCCGGGCCGGACTGGCGTTTCGCGTCATTTCGCGCCTGCCGCGCCGTAGCCCAGGCGAAGGCGGGTGTTTAATGGGCAATTCAATCTTTTAGAAAATAGCAGCTGAAAAATCCTCGCCGGCCGCGATGATCTGCGCCTACTGCAGGGTAGATGGTCGTAGACGGAAGCAGAATCTGCGAAATCTGTGGATATTAGTTCCGTAACAAACGAGTGGAACGGACGAACGAATTGCGGTGATTATCCTGCATGAGCGAGAAGGACTACGTTCTCGGAACACATGACGAAGAATTGATCAGACTTGGGCTGCAACACCGGGTCTGGCGTCCGATGGTGCTGGATTGTTGGCAACGAGCGGGCATCACCGTCGGCAAGCGTGTTCTCGATCTCGGTGCCGGCCCCGGCTATGCCGCGCTTGATCTGGCTGAAATTGTCGGGCCCTCCGGCGAAGTCGTGGCGCTGGAACGTTCCGGAAACTTTGTTAATGCGATGCGCGAATCCTTTCGCCGTCGCGGCCTCAGCAACGTGAAGATTCACGAACTGGACCTGATGACGGGGGATTTGCCAAAAGCGAATTACGATTTCTCCTGGTGCCGCTGGGTCTTATCATTCGTTAGTGATCCGTCGTTGTTGATTCGGAAACTCGGCGCCGTCATGCCGAAGGGAGGCATTTCGATTTTTCATGAGTACGTTGATTATGAAACGTGGAGATTTCTTCCGCCGATCGCGGCCCAGGAAAAATTTCGCGAACATGTGATCGCGACCTGGCGCGAATCCGGCGGCGAACCGGATGGTGGCAGAGACCTGCCGGCATTACTTTTCGAGAATGGTTTTCACATTCGATCAACCAAGCCGCTCATTTTCTGTGTTCGCCCAACGAATTACATGTGGCAATGGCCGGTGACATTCATCGAGGTGTATTTGCCTCGTTTGATCGAGATGGGCCGGATTGACCAAAAGTTCGCCCAGAAGGTGCGCGCGGATCTGGCGGCGGCGGAGAAGCACCCGAACGCGTTGATGATTACACCGCTGGTGGCCGAAATCGTCGCGGAGAAGATCTGAAGCGCGTTATGTTGTCTCGCTGGGAGAGTGTCTGCTTAAGGACGTTTCCGACATTGCCAACCAAGTGAATGCCTTGAGGAGGAGTTCGCACTACCTCTGTCAAGGAGCGGCTGTTTCTAACTGCCGACCCTTTAATTAGCGTCGGCTTGCAGCCGCCGCCTCACTCGAAACGGAAGTTTAGAGGCAGCCACTCCTTGGTTCTCCGCCGCGCTCCGCCGCTTATTGCGGTTAGAATTGTGAATTGTTTTTAGCAGATTGCTCTTTAACACTCTCCACAAATCACGTAATCAGGTTTCTCCCATGACCATCGGCATTCCCAAAGAAATCAAAGAGCAGGAGCAACGTGTCGGCCTGCTTCCATCCAGCGCCCAAGCGCTCGTCGCGCGCGGGCATACCGTTCTCGTACAAAAAAATGCCGGCGTCGGTTCCGGTTATTCCGATGAGGAATACATCAAAGCCGGCGCGCAAATCATCGAATCGGCGCAGGAGGTTTTTCAGCGGGCGGACATGATCGTGAAAGTGAAAGAACCGCTGCCGCCGGAGTGGCCGCTGCTGCGGCGCGGGCAAATTCTTTTTACCTATCTTCACCTCGCGGCGAGCAAACCGCTGACGGAAGCGCTGCTCAATTCCGGTGTCACTGGTGTTGCTTACGAGACGATTCAAATCGGCAATCGTTTGCCGCTTTTGGAACCGATGAGCGAGATCGCGGGCCGCATGTCGGCAGTGATGGGTGCGTATTATCTGGCGAAGCACAATGGCGGCACTGGCGTTCTGCTCGGCGGCGTGCCTGGAGTTTTGCCAGGGCGCGTGGTGGTACTTGGCGGGGGCACCGCCGGCGTGAACGCGGCACGAATGGCCACCGGTCTCGGTGCCGACGTCACCATTCTCGAAGTCGATCTCGAACGGATGCGTTTTCTGGACATCACCATGGAAAGCGCGAACACCCTTTATTCCAGCGAAGCGCATTTACACGACTTGATGGCCACGACGGATTTGCTCATCGGCGCGGTCTTGGTCCCGGGGGCGAAAGCGCCAAAACTGATCACGCGTGCGATGTTGCAAAAAATGAAACCAGGAAGCGTGGTGGTGGACATCGCGATCGATCAGGGAGGTTGCGCGGAAACCTCCCGGCCGACCACGCATCTGGATCCGGTGTATGTCGAGGAAGGCGTAACTCATTATTGCGTTGCAAACATGCCCGCGGCTTAT
>Ga0207693_10001964_pt1 | contig 18030 bp, 15 predicted proteins | sample LARL81metaG_FD_184347 | JGI IMG/M metagenome (GOLD analysis project Ga0207693, IMG submission 184347) | Corn, switchgrass and miscanthus rhizosphere microbial communities from Kellogg Biological Station, Michigan, USA - LAR L8-1 metaG... | ecosystem: Host-associated > Plants > Roots >...
GGCCCGCTTCGAGGTGGACGCGGGAGAGCTGGTCGCATCGTTGGTCGCCGCGGGTGTGGTGACGGCCGCCGAGCGCAGGCGGTCGCGGTGCGCGTCGATCCGTATCCACGGCCGCGGCCCGCTGTCGGACCTGTTGGCCGGCGCGCTGCGCTGCTCGGGTGCCCGGGTGACGCGGTCGAGCATCACGCAGGCGGCGCCACCGGAGACGACGGATCTGGTGGTCCTGTCGGATTTCCTGGTGACCGATCCGCGGGTGGTGCGCGAACTGCACACCGCCGGGGTGGCGCACTTGCCGGTGCGGCTGCGTGACGGCGCAGGGCTGGTGGGCCCGCTGGTAATTCCGGGTGTGACGAGCTGCTTGGGTTGTGCGGATCTACACCGAAGCGACCGCGACGCGGCGTGGCCTGCGGTCGCGTCGCAGCTACGCGACACCGTCGGGAGCGCCGACCGGGCCACCGTGCTGGCGACAGCCGCGCTGGCGCTCAACCAGGTCGACCGGGTGATCCGGGCAGTACGCCGCGGCGATGGTGCCGGTTCATCGGCCGAGCCGCCGCCGACGCTGGACACCACGCTTGAGTTCGACGTCAATACCGGTGCGATCCTGGCGCGCCGGTGGTCGCGGCATCCGCGATGCGGGTGCTGAAAACGTTTGTTTCCAAGTCGTTGCAGGTCACTTAGAAACGTAATGGATGATGGATTGGTGACTGACATCAAACGCGGTCGGGCCGCGCGTAACGCCAAGCTGGCGAGCTTGCCCGTCGGCATGGCAGGCCGGGCCGCGTTGGGCTTCGGTAAACGGCTGACCGGCAAGTCGCGGGATGAAGTCAACGCTGAGTTCATGGACAAGGCCGCCCAGCAGCTGTTCACCGTGCTCGGTGAGCTCAAGGGCGGGGCGATGAAGGTCGGGCAGGCGCTTTCGGTCATGGAGGCCGCGATCCCCGACCAGTACGGCAAGCCGTACCGCGAGGCACTGACCAAGCTGCAGCGGGAAGCGCCGCCGCTGGCCGCGGCCAAGGTGCACCGCGTGCTGGACGCGCAGCTGGGCACCAAGTGGCGGGAGCGGTTCGCGTCATTCGACGACACGCCGGTGGCGTCGGCCAGCATCGGCCAGGTGCACAAGGCGGTGTGGTCGGACGGCCGCGAGGTCGCGGTCAAGATCCAGTACCCGGGCGCCGACGAGGCGCTGCGCGCGGACCTGAAGACCATGCAGCGCATGGTCGGCGTGCTCAAGCAGCTCTCCCCCGGCGCCGACGTGCAGGGCGTCGTCGACGAGCTGATCGAGCGCACCGAGATGGAACTGGACTACCGGCTGGAGGCCGACAACCAGCGCGCGTTCGCCAAAGCGTACGAGAACCATCCGCACTTCGTCGTCCCACACATCGTGGCCAGCGCGCCGAAAGTCGTGATTCAGGAATGGGTCGAGGGGATTCCCTTGTCCCGCATCATCCACGACGGTACGCAAGAACAGCGCGATCTGATGGGCCGCCGACTATTCGAACTCACCTATGACGCGCCGCGGCGGCTCGAGATGATGCACGGCGACGCGCATCCCGGGAATTTCATGCTGCTGCCCGACGACAAGATGGGCGTCATCGACTTCGGCGCGGTGGCTCCCCTGCCCGGCGGGATACCGGTCGAAATCGGTCTGGCGACGCGATACGCGCTCAATGACGACTACGACAACCTGCTGACGACCATGCAGAAGATCGGGTTCATCCAGAAGGGCGAGCAGGTGTCCAAGCGCGAGATGGACGACATGATGCGCCAGTACGTCGAACCGCTCGAGGTCGAGGTGTTCCATTACACCCGTAAATGGCTGCAGAAGATGACCACGGTCAACATGGACAGGTCGGTGGCGCAGATCAAAGCCGCGCGCCAGATGGACATCCCCGCCAAGCTCGCGATCCCATTTCGGGTGATCGCCTCCAACGTCGCGATCGCCTGTCAGCTTGACGCGTATATTCCGACCAAAGCCCTTGCCAAAGAACTGATTCCAGGATTCGCTGAAGAAGCGGCTTGAGCCGGCCGCGGTAATTTCGACGCCTGAAACGGGAACCCCCGGCAGCGCTTACGCAGCTGCCGGGCTTTCCACTGTGTTCTTGCGTGGCCGTCCACGCGGACGCTTGCGCGCAATGATCGTGCCGCGCTCGAGGATCTCGCCACCCCACACGCCCCACGGCTCTTGGCGCTCCAGCGCCGCGGACAGGCACTCGCGGCGGATCGGGCATTCCGCGCACAGCGCCTTGGCGCGCTCGAGGTCAAGCGGGTTTTCAGCGAACCACAGGTCGGGGTCACCGACATGACACGGCACCGACAGCATCGTTCTTTCACGGCATGTCCCTGATTCGACGCTCTTCGCGCAAGCGCTAATCGCAGTCGACATGACTACACCCTCTGCTTCCTGGTCGTTGTTTCGTCGGCCATCTGTCTTCTGATGGGTCCGTGACCAGGTCTTCGGTGTCCTAACGACTAAAGGCCACGGATCCTTGACTGCGGGTCCGTGGCCTTTCGGCTTCATTCGAGGCTCTACCTAGGTGGTGCCCCGATCCACGGACTGTCCAGTCGCGGTGGCGGTGCGGCGCTCGCGCTGCGGCGGAATGGCAGCTGCGGCACCAGCGGCGGCGTGCGCCCAAAACGCGGGATGCGCCGCGGCAGCGGCAGCCTCGGCGGCGTGGAGGGTCCGCGACATGCCGGCAACGCCTACGCCGGTGAACGCGTTGATGTTCGCCATGATCTCGGCACCCTCCTCTCGTCTACGCCAATTCGCGGGAGTCACGTCACTCTCGTGACTTTGAGGCTAAGCGTATCAGCCTGCACAGACAAGCGATTTTCTGACCTGCGGTTTTGGCATGATCTTTACGACGATTGGCGGCCTTTGACCATCGCGAGCACGTCGGGACCGTATTGCTCGAGCTTGCGCGCGCCGATGCCCGGGATCGAGACCAGCGCGGCATCGTCGGTCGGCAGGGTCTCCGCGATCGCGATCAACGTGTTGTCGGTGAACACCACATAGGCCGGCACACTCATCTCCTTCGAGGTGCGCAGCCGCCAGTCCTTCAGCTCGACGAGCAGCTCCTCATCGATGTCGGACGGACAGCTTTCGCAGCGGCGCAGCATGATCGCGGGTGGCGTGGTCAGAGTGTTATTGCAGACACGGCAGCGAGGTGTCGCGCCGCGTGGTCGTCGAGGCCGGTTCGGGGTGGCGTCGCTGGGCGATTGCGGGGCGATGCCGTTGAGGAAGCGTGACGGCCGTCGGCTCTGCCGACCGCCCGGCGCCCTTGCCAACGCCCAGCTGAGCGCCAAATGCGTTCTGGCCCTGGTGATCCCGACATAGAGCAACCGACGTTCCTCTTCGACCGGTTCGCTGTCGGGACCGTGCGCCAGTGCGTGGGAGATGGGCAGCGTGTTGTCGGCCAACCCGACCAGGAAGACCGCATCCCACTCCAGGCCCTTGGCGGCGTGCAGCGATGCCAGGGTGACGCCCTGCACGACCGGTGGGTGGCGTGCGTCGGCGCGCTGACGGAGCTCGGCAAGCATCGCGCGCAGGTCAAGCGACGGCCGTTGCGCCACTTCCTCATCGACGAGTTCGGCGAGCCCGCTCAGTGCCTCCCACCGCTCACGGGCCCGGGTGCCCGGCGGTGGTTCAGCGGTGAGGCCCAGGGGTTCGAGGATGGCGCGCACGATGTCGGGTAGTCCCCCGCAAGCGGGTGGGCCCCCAGCTTGCGAGGGGAGTGCCCCCACTCCATCGACATCGCGTTCGGCGGCGCGCTGCAGCGCCAGCAGTGCCTGGCGGATCTCCTGGCGGCTGAAAAAGCCCTCGCCGCCGCGCACCTGGAACGGGACACCGGCCTCGGTGAGCGCCTCTTCGTAGACCTCCGACTGGGCGTTGATGCGGTAGAGCACCGCGATCTCCGAGGCCGCTGTGCCCGAGTCGATCAGGTTCTTGATCTTCTTGGCGACCGCGGCGGCCTCGGCCGCCTCGTCGGTGTGTTCGGTGAACGTCGGGTTCGGCCCGGGGTCGCGCTGCCCGACGAGGTGCAGCTTGCTGCCTGCCATCCGGCCGCGGGCGGCCGCGATCACGCGGTTGGCGAGCGACACCACCTGAGGGGTGGACCGGTAGTCACGCTCCAGGCGCACCACCGCGGCGTCGGGATACCGCCGGGAAAAGTCGAGGAGATAGCGCGGCGTGGCGCCGGTGAACGAGTAGATCGTCTGGTTGGCGTCGCCGACGACGGTGAGGTCGTCGCGGCTGCCGAGCCAGGCGTCCAGCACCCGCTGCTGCAGCGGGGTGACGTCCTGATACTCGTCGACGACGAAGCAGCGGTAGCGGTCGCGGAATTCCTGTGCGACCGCATCGTCGTTTTCGATCGCGGCCGCGGTGTGCAGCAGCAGGTCATCGAAGTCGAGCAGGGCCATGCCGTCACGACGGGCCTTGAGCGATTCGTATCCGGCGTAGACCGTCGCGATCTTCGCGGCGTCGAACGGGATGTCGCGGCCGGCCTGCGCGACCGCGGCGGCATACGCTTCGGGGCTGATCAAAGACGCCTTGGCCCATTCGATTTCGCCGGCGAGGTCGCGCACGTCGTCGGTGCTCGTCGACAGGCCCGCGCGGTTAGCGGCCTGGGCGACGACCGCGAACTTCGTGTCGAGCAGCTGCCATCCGGTGTCGCCGACGACGCGCGGCCAGAAGTACGACAGCTGGCGGCGGGCGGCGGCATGAAACGTCACCGCCTGCACGGAACCAGTGCCGACACCGTTGTCGAGTGCGCGCAGCCGGGCGCGCATCTCGCCCGCGGCGCGCTGGGTGAACGTCACCGCCAGTACCTGATGCGGTGCGACATGTCCCGCCGCAACGAGCTGCGCGATGCGGCGGGTGATCGTGCGGGTCTTGCCGGTCCCGGCGCCGGCCAGCACGCACACCGGACCACGGGCGGCCAGGACGGCTTCGCGCTGTTCGTCGTCGAGGTCACCGATGAGTTCGTCGCGCGACGTAGGAGCCTCGACCGACATGCGCTCCATCTTGGCAGGGAGATGTGACAAACTCCGGGCGCGGCGCGGGCATGTTGGCGGTATCAGATACGTTGACAGGCTTATGAGCTCTTTGACCATGTACACCACCTCGTGGTGTGGCTATTGCTTCCGCCTGAAGAAGGTTTTGAAGGCGGAGGGGATCTCCTTCAAAGAGGTCGACATTGAAGCCGATCCGTCAGCGGCCGAGTTCGTGGCCTCCGTCAACGGCGGCAATCAGACGGTGCCGACGCTGAAGTTCGCCGACGGCTCAACGCTGACCAACCCAAGCGGGGCTGAGGTCAAGGCCAGACTGGCCTCGTAGTCGTCACACCCAGATCGATGAAATGGCGCAACTTTAGGGGTCGAAGATATCCGGGTGGGCGGCCAATTCGATGCGGGTGCGCCGGATGTGGCCGCGAAGGATGTTCTCCGCGTCCACGGGGTCACGGCGGTCGATCGCGTCGATGAGCAGGTTGTGCTCGGCGTTGACGACCCACATCCGGCCCGGGCCGGAGAGCGTGACGAACGCCCGCCGATAGGGCTGGGTGGTGTTCCACAGCCGCACCACCATCGAGCTCAACGGCTCGATCGCACAGGCGCTGTAGCTGCTCAGGTGAAACGACCTATCCAGGTCGAGGAACCGCTGAATGTCGTTGTTGGACTCGATGTCGCGCTGAATCTCGCGCAGCCGGGCGACGTCGGCGGCGTCGAGGCCGCCCAGGCTCTCCGACAGCGCCAGCGGCTCCAGCGACTCGCGCATCCGGTAGACCACTTCGACCTCCCGCATGTTCAGTTTCGGCACCCGCGCGCCCTTGTTCGCGTGCAGTTCGGTCAGCCCCTCGGCGGCCAGCATCCGCAGCGCTTCCCGCACCGGCAGCCTGCTCAGCCCGAAGAACTCCGCGATGTCCTCCTGCCGGATGCGCTCGCCGGGCGCGATGGCGCCGGACAGGATCTGCTCGCGCAGGTGGTCGGCGACGCGCTGGCTGTCGGTCGGGGTGTTGAGCACGTCGCGGTCCTCAGCGGTTCTGGCGGTCGAACGCTTTGCCGCCAGGGTAGGACACCAGCTCGAACTGCATGCCCCACGGCGCGAGGAAGTAGACCCAGCGCTGGCCCTCACTGGGTCCCTTGCTGACCGTCGGCTCGCCGAGCATGGTGACACCGCGACTCTTCAGATATGCCACCGCGGCATCGAGGTCATCGACATAGAGCGCGACGTGGTGGCCGCCGACGTCGCTGTTGCGGGGCGGCGTGGTGCGCTGGTCGGGCGCGGCATACTCGAACACCTCGAACACCGCCTGCCCGCCGCAGGAGAAGAAGTGCAGCTCGCGCATCACCGCCCGGGGGTGGCAGTTGAGGTGCTCGCGCATCCAGTCGCCGGTGTCGTCGCGGAACGGTCCGAGTGTGTACATGTACTCGCAGCCGAGGACGTCGACGAGGAAGGCGGTCGCTTCGGCCAGATCGGGCACCGTGATGCCGATGTGGTCCAGTCGGCGCAGGCCCGGCAGGCCCGTTGAGGCGGTGGTCATCGCGACTCCAATTGGCTCCAATTTGGACGATTCACGGTATCAGTATCCGTAGTTTGTCCTCAAGAAGTCTTGGATTGGATCCAATCATGGTTTAAGCTGTGGTCGCCGACTCACCGACCGGAGAACCTGATGAGCACTCACACCGACCTCAAACCCGCCGCCCCGTGGGTCCAGATCGCGGCTACGGCCGAGGACTGGGACGCCGCGGCCTCCGAGCTGCTGACCAACATGCTCAGCCACCTGACGCTGATCCGCGCCTTCGAGGAGTACGTGCTCGAGTTGGCAGGCAAGGGCCTCATCCACGGCCCGGCGCACTCCAGCATCGGGCAGGAGGCCGGCGCGGTCGGCTCGGTGCTGCCGCTGACGAGTGCGGATTCGGTCAACGGATCCCACCGCGGGCACCACCAGTTCCTGGCCAAGGCGCTCAACCACGTCGCACCCAAGGGCATCGACCCGCGCGACGATCTGCCCGACGACGTCCGCACCGTGCTGCTGCGCACGCTGGCCGAGATCTGCGGGCTGTCCCGCGGGTTCTGCCGTGGCCGCGGCGGCTCGATGCACCTGCAGTGGCACGAGGCCGGCGCGATCGGCACCAACGCGATCGTCGGCGGCGGTGTGCCGCTGGCCGCGGGCTACGCGTGGGCGCACCGGCATTCGGGCTCCGACGCCGTCGCGGTCACCTACTTCGGCGACGGCGCGGTCAACATCGGATCCACGCTGGAGACCTTCAACCTCGCGTCGGCGTGGAAGCTGCCGATCTGCTTCTTCATCGAGAACAACCACTACGCGGTGTCGACGACGGTGGAGGAGGCCACCGGGGAAGCCCGGCTGTCGGGGCGCGGGCCGGGATTCGGCATCCCCAGCTGGCGGGTCGACGGCATGGATGTACTTTCCGTGCACCTGGCGATGGCCGAAGCGTTGCACCACATGCGAACTGGCGGTGGCCCGACGGTCATCGAGGCCGACACCTATCGCTACTTCCACCAGAACGGCGCGTTCGCCGGCAGCGCATTCGGCTACCGCAGCAAGGACGAGGAGCGCTCCTGGCGTGACCGCGACCCGATCCGCCAGCTGTCGGGCCATCTCGTGCGGCGCGGCATCCTCGGCGAGGGCGAGATCGAAAAGGCAACGGCGCGAGCCAAATCCGTGATGGTCGAGCTCGGCGACGAGCTCTTGGAGGACGTGCCGGGCGGCAAGCCCGGCCAGCGGCGGATCAAGCCGGCGGAGTGGCCCGACCCCGGCTTCCGCGACGTCGGGTTGCGCGGCGACCTTTCGGAGTTCGCCGACACCGCCTTCGTCGACCGCGACACGTTCGGCGGTGCGGTCGAGGACCGCAAGTTCGTCGAGACGATGGCCGCCGTGCTGGGCAGGCGGATGGACACCGACCCGTCGATCGTCATCATGGGCGAAGACATCCACCGCCTCAACGGCGGCACCAACGGCGCCACCCGGGGCCTGACCGACAAGCACGCCGACCGCGTGCTGGGCACCCCGATCAGTGAGAACGCCTTCACCGGGCTCGGCGGTGGAATGGCACTGGACGGGCGCTACAAACCGATCGTCGAGTTCATGTACGCCGACTTCATGTGGGTGGCCGCAGACCAGCTGTTCAACCAGATCGGCAAGGCGCGCCACATGTTTGGCGGCGGCGGCGCCGTCCCCTTCGTGCTGCGCAGCAAGGTGGCGATGGGCACCGGCTACGGCTCGCAGCACTCCATGGATCCGGCGGGGGTGTTCGCCACCGCGCCGGGCTGGCGGATCGTCGCTCCCTCAACGCCTTTCGACTACGTCGGCCTGATGAACACCGCGTTGGCGTGCAACGACCCCGTCGTGGTCCTCGAACACGTCGACCTGTACACCAGCAAGGGCGACGCGCCCGTCGACGACCTGGACTACCTGCTGCCCGTCGGCAAGGCGGCGCTGCGGCGGTCGGGCTCGGCCGTCACGGTGGTCTCTTACCTGGCGATGGTCAACTACTGCGTCGAGGCGGTCGATGCCGGCGGTTTCGACGCCGACGTGATCGACCTGCGCTGGCTGGACCGGGCCAGCGTCGACTGGGACACCATCGGCGCCAGCGTCCGCAAGACCAATCGCGTGGTCATCGCCGAACAGGGCGCCGTCGGGACGTCGTACGGCGGCTGGCTGGCCGACGAGATCCAGCGTCGCTACTTCGACTGGCTCGACCACCCGGTCGAGCGCGTCACCGGCGGCGAGGCGTCACCGAGCATCAGCAAGGTGCTCGAACGCGCCGCCATCGCCAAGACCGAAGAGGTCGCCGCCAAGCTCACCGAAGTCGTGGGGGCCTGACCATGCCGACACTGCTGCGGATGCCAGGCATCGCCGCCGATACCACGTCGGCGGTGCTGACGGAATGGCAGGTGCACCAAGGTGTCTCCTTCGCCCAGTCGGACGTCGTCGCGACCGTGGAGACCGACAAGGCCCAGGTCGACATCGAGGCCGAAGAACCGGGTGAGATCGTGAGGTTCCTCGTCGAGCCCGGCACGCGGGTGGAGGTCGGCGACGCGATCGCACTGCAATGCGCGCCAGGTGAGTCGATCGACGATCTCAACGCCGCGATGCACGCGCTCGGTATCGTCGCCGACGGCGACGCCGGGGTCGATGCGCCGGAGCGGGTGTTCGCCACACCGCTGGTCCGCCGCCTTGCCCGCGCGGCCAACCTCGACCTGAGCACCATCACCGGCACCGGCCCCAACGGGCGCATCGTGCGACGCGACGTCGAGGGCCCTCGCGCAGAGCACACGGTTGCTCCCGAGCCTGCGCCGGCCGCAGACGTCGCACCCGTGACCGCAGACGTCGTACCGATGGCGGAAATCCCTCCCCTGCAACATGTTCCGGCCCACACCGACGAGCCGCACTCGCGGATCCGGTTGGCCACCGCCACGCGGCTGACCGACAGCAAGCGCACCGCGCCGCATTTCTACCTGCGCGGGACGTGCCGGGTCGAGCGGCTGCTTGCGCTGCGGGCCGACCTGAACCGCGCCGGTGACACCAAGGTTTCGGTCAACGATCTCGTGGTCAAGGCGTCGGCACGGGCGCACACCCTCGTCCCCGCAATGAACGTGATCTGGACCGAAGACGCCACCCGGCGGTTCGGCACCGTCGACATCGCGGTCGCGGTCGCCTCGCCCCGCGGGCTGGTCACTCCCGTGGTGCGTGACGTCGCCAGGCGCAGCGTGTCCACCGTCGCGGCCGACCTCGCCGACCTTGCGGCACGCGCGCGGGAGGGCAAGCTGCACCAGCGCGACATCGAAGGCGGTTCGTTCTGCGTGTCCAACCTGGGAATGTATGGCACCGAGGAGTTTTCGGCGATCATCAATCCCCCGCAGTCGGCGATCCTGGCCGTCGGCGCGGCCCGCGACGAGCCCGTCGTCGAAGACGGCGCCCTTGCGGTCGGCACACTGATGCGGGTGACGTTATCGGTGGACCACCGGCCGATCGACGGGTCGACGGCCGCGGAGTGGATGCGTGCGTTCGTCGACGTCATCGAGAACCCGCTCGAGATCCTGATGTGAGCGCGGGGGCCGCGGTGGACCCGCGCACCACGAGGGTGACCGGCAACAGCACGGACCCCGGCCGCCGCGACGGCTCATCGATGCAGCCGAGCAGCATTCGCGCGGCTTCGGCGCCCAGGTCGAACTGCGGGATGTGGATGGTGGTCATCGGCGGGCGCAGCTTGTCCATCAACGGGATGTCGTTGTAGCCGATGACGCTGATCTCGTCGGGGCAGCTGATGCCGCGCTCGGCGAAAACGTCGTAGCAGCCGAGCGCGATCAGGTCGTTGCCTGCGACCACCGCGGTGAAGTCGGCTCCGCGATCCAGCAGCGTGCCGAGCGCCGCGGCCCCGCTGTCCTCCTGCCAGTACTCGCATTCAACGATCAGCTCGGCGTCGTCGGCCACGCCGGCGTCGCGCACCGCGTGCCGGAACGCCCGCGACCGGGCCACGCCGGTCGACGTGGTGTGCGGGCCGGCCAGGTGTGCGATGCGGGTGTGGCCCAGCTGCACGAGGTGCTCGACAGCCTGGGTGACACCCGACGCGTCGTCGGGCACCACGGAGGGGACGTCGAGGCTCTCACTGCGCCGGTTGATCAGCACGATCTTGATGCCCTCGGCGTGCAACTGCTCGAGCAGCGGGTGGTCCAGGCGCGCGGTGGCGACGATGAGGCCTTCGACCTGACGGGAAACCAGCGAATCCACGAGTCGCCGTTCTCTTTCGGGGTCGTTGTCGGTGCTGGCGATCAGCGCGGTGTACCCACGTTCGCTGAGTACGTCGTCGGCGCCGCGCACGATCGGCGGGAACAGCGGGTTGGTCAGGTCGGGGATCAGCAGGCCGACCGTGCGGGTCCGCGCGGTCTTGAGGCTGCGGGCGATCGGATTGGCGCGGTAACCAAGTGATTCGGCCGCCTTCAGCACGCGGCGCGCGGTCTCGGCATTCACCGCGGCGCGGGTGTCGGGGTTGAGTGCACGCGACGCCGTGGCGGAGTGGACGCCTGCCGCCTCGGCGACATCCTTCAGCGTGGGTTTGCGCACCGGGCAATCCTACGAGCCGGTGCCCCGCCCGTTACGACGGCGTAGCGTCGGCGGGTTGGGTCACGGTGCCGCCGAAGTACATCTGCGACAGGTGCGGGTCGGCGAGGATGGCGGCCGCCGAGCGCTGCGTGACCACCCGGCCGCCCTCCATCACGATGCCGTCGGTGGCCATCCGCATGCCGAAGCGGACATTCTGCTCGACGATCAGGATGGTCTTGCCGCTCTGGCTCATCCGCATCACCGATTCGTGGAGCACCTGCAGGGATTTCGGGTCCAGGCCCAACGACGGTTCGTCGAGCAGCAGCAGCATCGGATCGAGCATCAGCGAGCGGGCGAACTCGACCATCCTGCGCTGGCCGCCGGACAGGTTGCCAGCCTTGTCGGCCGCCCTGTCGGCGACGATCGGGAACATCTCGCACACCGCGGCGTACCTATTGCGCACCAACCGCCGGTCGCGGCGGATGATATAGCCGCCCAGCAGCACGTTCTCGCGCACTGTCAGGTTCGGAAACAACGCGTTGGACTGCGGCACCTGCGAGATACCGCGGTGCAGAATCTCTGTGGCCGAACAAGTTTCGATGGGCTCGCCCTTCAGGGTGATCTTGCCCAGCCGCGGTGACAGCAACCCGCTGACGGTGCGCAGGATCGTCGACTTGCCCGCCCCGTTGGGCCCGACGATGCAGGCCACCGAGCCCCGCTCGACGGTGATGTCGACGCCCTGCAGCACGTCACCGCCGCCGTATCCGGCCACTACTCCTTCAAGTGTCAGCATCAGTGCACATCCTGTCGGGTCGAGGTGAAGTCGTCGCCGAGGTAGGCGTCGATGACGGCGGGGTCGGTGCGGATCTCGTCGGGTGTGCCGGAGGCCATCGTCGCCCCGCGAGCCAGCACGTGGATCGGGTCACACAAGTCGAGCATGAACGGCATGTTGTGCTCGACGATCAGGAAAGTCTTTCCGTACGAGTTCAATTCGCGGATCATCTGTCCCATCCGTTCGATCAGCACGGGGTTGATGCCGCCCGCGGGTTCGTCGAGCATGATCAGCTTCGGGTCGAGCATCAGCACCTGCGCCAGTTCGACCATCTTCTGCTGGCCGTAGGACAGCGCGCGGGCCTTCTGGTCGCGGTACTTGTGCATGCCAACGAACGCGAGGAACTCGCTGGCCTCGGCGGCCTCCTTGCCGGTGATCGCCGGCCGGCCGAGCTGCGTCAGTGAGAAGGACCGTTGCGCCGCAACAACATTCTCCAGGACGGTCATCTCCGCGAACAGCCGGGTGATCTGGTAGGTGCGGCCGATGCCGCGATGTGCCCGGCCCCAAGCAGGCACCTTCTCGATGTGTTCACCGTCGAACACGATGGTGCCCGCGTCGGCCGCGATGGTGTTGTCGATCAGGTTGAACACCGTCGACTTGCCGGACCCGTTGGGGCCGATGAGCCCGGTGATCGAACCCCGGGGCACCGTGAACGAGCAGCCGTCGACCGCCTTGATCCCGCCGAAGTGCTTTCTCAGCCCGGTCACCGCCAGCAGCGGCGTGGTGTCGGTGGCGCGCGCCTCGGTGACGGTGACGTGCTTGCGCAACGACTCCAGGCTGCCGCCAGTCTCGATGCGGGCTCCGACCAACCCGGCCTTGCCCTCGCGGCTGCGGCGGAACAGGAAGGCCGCCAGGCTGGGCAGGATGCCGTTGGGCAGGAACACCACCACCGCCATCAGCAGCCCGCCGAACAGGAACAGCCGGGCGTTGCCACCGCCGAGGGTGCCGAGGCTGTTGTTCACGGTCTCGTTGAGCGGCTCGATCAGGAACGCGCCCAACACCGGACCCCACAGCGTGGCCTTGCCGCCGACCAGTAGCGTCAGGATGATCTGGACGCTGATCAGGATCGCGAACATACCCAGCGGGTCGATGAACGTCAGGTAGTAGCCGTAGACCGCGCCCGCCATGCCGACGAACACGCTGCTGGCCACGAATGCCGCCACCTTGTGCACCGGCAGGTTGATGCCGATCGTCGCGGCCTTGGTTTCGTCCTCGCGGATCGCGATCAGCCCCATGCCGAACTTGCTGCGCCGGATCCACCAGGTCATCAGCAGCTGGACCGCCAGGATCGCCACGAGCGCGTAGTAGAACGGCCAGTTGATCACGTCGATGCCCCACGTGGGCAGCGGCAGCAGCAGCCCGGCCGTGCCGCCGGTGACGTCCTCCCAGTTGACCGCCACCTGTTGCATGAGGAACAGGAACGCGACGGTGATGATGACGAACGCAGGCCCACGCGAGCGCAGCGACACCAGGCCCAGCCCGACGGCGACGGCCGCGGCGACCAGGCCCGCCACCGGGACCCACAGCCACGGCGACACCGTGTCGAACTTGGTGGCCAGCACGCCGATCGTGTAGCCACCCAGGCCGATGAACGCGCTCTGGCCCAGCGACACGTACCCGGTGAAGCCCGTGATGATGTTCAAACCGCTTGCGCCGATCGCGAACACCAGCGAGATGATGATCATGTTCTGGTAGTAGGTGTCGTCGGAGACCAGCGGGTAGGCCAGCACCGCGGCGGTGGCCAGCGCGGCGATGATGCGGCCGATCCAGCCGGGCGGGACGTGCCGCAGCGTCGGCACGGCCTGTTTCGACGGCTTGGACGGCGTGGACGAGACGGTAGCGGTCATGCGGTCACGGAATCCTGACGTAGGTGGGAGCCCAGCAGGCCCTGCGGCCTGATGAGCAGGACGGCGAAGACGACCAGGTAGGGCACCGCGGTCGCCCAGGACGGCGAAATGTAGGCGGCGGTAAGGGTTTCGGCGAGACCGAACAGCACCGCGCCGAGCACAGCGCCATTGAGGCTGCCCATACCGCCGAGCACGACGATGGCCAGCAGACGCGCGATCCACAGGTAGTGCGAACCGGGCACGAACGGGTAGAGCACGCCGATAATCGCCCCACCGGCGCCCGCGGCGCCGATGCCCAGGGCGAACACCAGCGCCGCCACCGAGGACACCTTGATCCCGACGAGCTCGGCACCGGTGGAATTGACCGCGGCGGCGCGGATGGCCCGGCCCAGCCAGGTCTTGGTCAGGATCAGCGCCAGCGCGCCGAGCACGACGATGGCGACCAGGAGGCCGTACACGTCGACCTTAGGCAGGAAAAGCCCTGCGACACTGAAGGATTCCTCGGCGTAGGAAGGCGTGATCGAGGTAGAGTTGTTGCCCCAGATGGCGCCCATGGCGCCCTCCAGCACCAGCGCGAGGCCGAAGGTCAGCAGCACCGTCGACGTCATCGGCGCGGTGCGGATCGGCTCGACGGCCACCTTATAGGTCAACCAGCCGGCAGCGAAGATGATCGGCGAGGTGACCAGGATGCCGAGTAGCGGGTCGATCCCCAGCGCCGACCACAGCGTGTAGCTGATGAACGATGCCAGCACCAGGAACGCGCCGTGGGCGATGTTGATCACCTTCATGACACCGAAGATCAGCGTGAGTCCGCTTGCGACGAGTGCATATACGCCGCCGAGCAGCAGCCCGAGGACGACGTTCTGCGCGAATTGGGTCATGACTTGGCTCCCATCGGCTGCCAGCCCAGCACGGGCTGCTCTGCGGTTGCGTACTGCTTGGGCAGGATGATGCGGGCTTCGCCGTTGATCCATTGCCCGATCAGGAACTCGCCCTCGGGGCGTCCATCGTCGTCCCAGGAAAGGTCGCCTAGAACCGTTGACACGGTGTGGTTTCGGAGCCAGTCGGCCAGCGCCGTCTGGTCGATGCGGCCGACGCCTTTGACCGCCGCGGCAATCATCTGACCGGCAGCGAATCCGTCCGCGGCGTCTTCGGGCGGCGGTTCGCCGAACATCTCTTGGTATTTGGCGACGAATTCCGCGTTGCCCGGGGTGTTGGCCTCCGGCGTGTGACTGATCGCGAACACCACGCCCTCGGTGTTGGCGGGGCCGATCGCGTCGGCGTACTGCTGGCCCAGCGACGGGGCGGTGGTCTGGTACAGCCAGTGCGGCCGGAAACCCGCCCGCAGCATCGAGCGGATCATGCCCACTCCGTCCTCGAAGGACGCGCCGTGCACGACGAGGTCGGGATTGGCCGCCTTCATCGCGTTGGTGATGGTGTCGAAGTTCCTGGTGTCGGGGGCATATGTCTCGCTGTACACCGTTGTGACACCGGCCTTTTCGAGGACCTCGCGGATGGCCTCGACGGAGGGGGCGGCGAACGGGTCGTCGATCGTGGGATAGGCCGCGGTCCTCGGCCTGATGTTGGCCGGCAGCCCAGCGACCCAGTTCGCGTACGCCAGACCGGTTTTGTCCGCGGTGGCCTGCTGGCTGTAGAACAGGTAGCGGAAGCCCCGCTTGAACATCTTGGGCGAACCGCCCGCGGGTTCGACGAACAGCATGCGGTTGCGTTCGGCGATCGCAGAGGCAGGCAGGTTCAGCAACGACGAGTACGAGCCGACCAGCAGGTCGACCTTGTCGCGGCTGATGAGTGCGTTGTAGTCGGCGACGATGATGTTCTGCTGCGATGCGTCGTCCTTGTAGATCAGCTTTACGGGCCTGCCCAGCAGCCCTCCGCTTTCGTTGGTCATCGCCTCCCAGGTTTGGTAGCCGCGCAGCGCGGCCTGGCCGGGCTGGGAGAACTGGCCGGTGAGCGGAAGCGATGCGCCGATCTTGATCGGGTCGGGCCCCGCGCTGTCGGTGCCGCAGCCGGCGAGGCCGAGGGCCAGCACCGACGCTGCGGCGAGCGCCCGTAGGCGGGATCGTCCGAAGGTGTTCATCTCACTCCTTGCTGCAATCGTTTGCAGTTTCGACTGGGTCAGTATTGTGACAGCTGCCACAGGTTGTCAAGCCCCAATGTTTGGTCACAACGGGATGATTCGCGTCGTCGCAGTGTGCGCACGTCTGACTGCGCAGGAATGACCATTGACATGGTTTCGGAGCTTCGCTATGTTGACTGCAAACGATTGCAACAAGGAGTGCACGATGACGACTGAAACACAGCGAAACGGGGCCGCCCTGCGGGTCGGCTGGATCGGAGCCGGGCGGATGGGCGCGGCGATGGCAATACGCGTCGTCAACGCCGGCGAGGACCTCACCATCTGGAACCGCACCGCGGCCAAGGCCGGGCCGGTGGCGGCCGCGGGCGGCAAGATCGCGACGTCGATCGCCGAGCTGCGGGACCGCGACGTGGTCTTCACTATGGTCTCGACAGGCACCGACCTCGAGCAGGTGCTGCTCGGTGAGGGTGGCCTGCTCGTCGAGGAGACGCGGCCCGAGATCGTCATCGACTGCTCGACGGTCTCCACCGACACGTCGGCGGCTATCCGGAAGGCGTGCGCTGATCGCGGCGTGGAATTCCTCGCCGCACCTGTCAGCGGCAACGCCAAGGTGATCAAGGCCGGCGGCCTGACCATCGCCGTGTCCGGTCCCGAGGACACGTACCTGCGAGTCGCGCACCTGCTCGACCACATCGCCAAGGCCGTCACCTACGTCGGCGAAGGCGATCTGTCGCGGCTGGTGAAGATCGCGCACAACACGCTGCTCGGTGTCGTGACGCAGTCGCTCGCAGAGATCACCGTCCTCGCCGAGAAGGGCGGGGTGTCGCGGCGTGCGTTCCTCGAGTTCCTCAACAACAGCGTGATGGGTTCGGTGTTCACCCGGTACAAGACGCCGGCGTTCGTTAACCTCGACTTCACGCCGACGTTCACACCGGTGTTGTTGCGCAAGGACTTTGACCTCGCGCTGGAGGCCGGGCGCAAGCTGGAGGTGCCGATGCCGGTGGCCGCCATCACCGCATCGCTGGTGCAGGCCAGCGTCGGGTCCGGACGCGTCGACGAGGATTTCGCGATCCTGCTGGAGATGCAGGCCGCCGCGTCGGGTATCGAGCTCAAGCCCGAGAACGTCGCAGTCGACGACGGCCTGTCCGCCCCTGAAGAGGACCAGCGATGACCACCCTCGCGCCTGCGCCGCAGATCGCTTCCGGCGCACCGATACCCGCGCCCGGACACATGGGCGTGGACTACGAGCAGCGCGTCGACTTCAACCGGCTTCGGGACTACCGGCTGGCCAGGGCCAGGGCCGCGCTGCAATCCAGCGAGTGCGGGGCGTTCCTGCTGTTCGACTTCTACAACATCCGCTACACCACCCAGACGTGGATCGGCGGCGCGCTGGGCGATAAGATGACCCGCTACGCGCTGCTCACCCGTGACGGTGAGCCGATGCTGTGGGACTTCGGTTCGGCGGCCAAACATCACCGCCTCTACTCCCCCTGGCTGCGCCCGGAGAACTGTCATGCGGGCATGCTCGGGCTGCGCGGCGCGATCGCTCCCACGGTCGGCCTGATGGAAGACGCGGTCCGCCAGATCAAGGGCCTACTGGAGGACGCAGGAGTGGCAGGCGCGCCGGTCGGCGTCGACATCGTCGAGCCGCCTTTCCTGTTCGAGATGCAGCGCCAGGGGCTGAAAGTCGTTGACGCACAACAGCTGATGCTGGATGCCCGGCAGATCAAGAACGTCGACGAGATCATGCTCCTCAACCAGGCCGCGGCCATGGTCGACGGGGTGTACCAGGACATCGTGGCCGAGCTTCGGCCCGGTGTGCGGGAGAACGAGATCGTCGCGCTGGCGTCCAAGCGGCTCTACGAGATGGGTTCCGACCAGGTCGAGGCGATCAACGCGGTCAGCGGTGAACGGTGCAACCCGCATCCGCACAACTTCTCCGACAGGCTGATCCGGCCGGGTGATCAAGCCTTCTTCGACATCATCCACTCCTACAACGGATACCGTACCTGCTACTACCGGACGTTCTCCGTCGGCCGCGCGACTGCGAGCCAGCGCGACGCGTACCGCAAGGCGCGGGAGTGGATGGATGCGTCCATCGGCGCGATCCGGCCCGGCGTCGGCACCGACGAGGTCGCCGCCGTGTGGCCCAGGGCAACCGATTTCGGCTTCGACAACGAGATGGCCGCC
>Ga0207693_10001965_pt1 | contig 18024 bp, 10 predicted proteins | sample LARL81metaG_FD_184347 | JGI IMG/M metagenome (GOLD analysis project Ga0207693, IMG submission 184347) | Corn, switchgrass and miscanthus rhizosphere microbial communities from Kellogg Biological Station, Michigan, USA - LAR L8-1 metaG... | ecosystem: Host-associated > Plants > Roots >...
GATCCGCACCGCGTCCTCGTCACTTTCCAAACGCAATTCATAATCCTCTCTTCCCTCGCCCGCGCCGGAGATTTGTCGCGCCAGCCATTTTATCAATCCATCGATGCCAAACCGATTTTCAACGCATGCAGTGTGCAGAAGTTCGATCAAGTGCAACAGATTGGTTAGTCGGCGATCGCCATCCCGCCAGGCCAGCAATCGTGACCGAACTTTCTCGCCGATCAAAAGCGCGCGCATCATTTGCACGAATCCCTGGTCCCGCCATAACAGGTGATAATCGGCAAAACGATTCAGCGTTCCTTCCCATTCGCCCTCATCGCTCGATAACTTCTCCAGCGCGCTTGCACCCAAACCGAATGCCTCAGTCGCAAGCGCCGCCCGCACGATTTTCTCGTGCGTCGGCTGCGCCACCGCCAACAAGATTCGCAACAGTTCCGCTGCTTCGGCAGACTTGAGAACGCTGGCTGCGCTGTAAACGACAGAAGGAATTTGAAAGTCAGCCAGCGCTTTTTGGATGCCCGGAGGCTGGGAATTGGCATTCACCAACACTGCGATGTCGCGCGGTTCAATTTTTCTTGCGCCAATTTTTGTTTCGCCGGCGAGCAATGCGGCAATCTCCGCTGCGACCGAATCCCCGACTCGCGATCGGTTGTCGGTTGACGCGATCCAAAGACGCAGTGGTTGATCCCGCCGACCACAGGTGGTGAATGCTTCTGCATCGGTTTTTCCAGACGCCGTCACCGATGGAAAATCGATGCCTTCAATCACGAATGCGTCATCGCGCTGTTTGAAAATCGCGTTTACTCCATCGACCAACTTCGCTTCCGAACGCCAGTTTTGATGAAGCGTGTAACGACGATCCGCGATCTTCGCCGCTTTCAAATAAGTGAAAACATCCGCGCCGCGAAATCCGTAAATTGCCTGTTTGGGATCACCGATGAAAAACACCGACGAATCGCTGCCACCGTAAATTTGCGAGAAAATCGAATACTGGACCGGATCGGTGTCCTGAAATTCATCCACCAGGGCGACGGCAAAACGCTCACGCAAACTTTTCCGCAGCTCGCCTCCTTCCTCCCTGCGCAGGGCCTCATCGAGTCGTGTCAGTAGATCGTCAAATGATTGGACGCCCCGATCCGCTTTTCGCCGGGGTAATTGTTCGCGCGCCCACTCACAAAACTCCGATTGCACGGAAATGACAAAACGATTCACCAGTTCAGTCAGTTCTCCGGAATCCGCTCCCACTTCACACAATTCGGCAATCTTTTTCTCTAGAACCGCGCGATCTTCCGGAGGCGGCATCACACGCAACTTCGGATTGTTGGTCAATTGGGTGAGCAGCTCGACCAGCTGCGCCGGCTTCAGCCGTTCTCCCCGCAGAAGCGCCGCCATAGTGGTGTCGTCTGTGTAAAAATGCGCGCGCCAAAAATCATCCGCCACTTCATTTAGGAAACGCGATTGATCCGTCACCAGTTCCGCATCGAACGGAACGCCGCTTTCGAACGCTCGGTCGGCCAGAACACGGGCGCAGAATCCGTGGATGGTGAAAATTGAAGCGTCATCAAAACTTTGCAGCGCAATTTTTAGTCTGCGCTCCATCTCTTTCCGGTCTCCCATCTTTGCGACGATGTCGTCGACAAAGGGCAGACGCCTCTGCCCGAGCGCGTCGGTGATGGTTTCGCGAATTCGGCCGCGCAATTCTGCCGTCGCGAGCTCAGTGTAAGTGGTGACCAGAATCCGCTCGATTGGGATCCCCTTCTCTGCCAGGAACCGCAAAGCGATGGCCGCAATTGTGGTTGTCTTTCCCGTTCCGGCGCTCGCTTCGATAACAGTGAATCCGTTCTCGAGCGGCGTGTGTGCGGCGTTGAATTCGCGTTTCATCGCCGTTTGCGGGCCGAGAAAATCGGCCCGAAGACATGCAGGCTTATTTTTTCCCATTCTTCGTCGAGCACGTCAGCGGTGTTCCGAAACGCAAGTTTGATGTACGGATCCTCACGCTCGCCCTTGCTGCTAGGATCGTTCTCATTGCTCCTCCAGTCCTCCGACGCCAAATAGCGGGCGCGCTCTTTCTTTTTCCCGGAAGAAATTTTGTCGACAAACTTCCACGAGGTTCGAGGAAACAGCCGGAGCGGTTCGCGCAAGCCGCGCCAATACACCGTGAGCAAATCAGACAGGACTTCACGCGCCTGATTCGTCGACGGAACCTCGTAGCTCGCAATTTCCTCCCCTTCTTTGCCGAACAGCAGCGCCGGTTTCTGCTCCGTCAGGTTCCGGACCAGATGTTCAATCCAGATTCGAATAAAATCCTTCGGCTTTAATCTCGTTAGTCGGTAATGGAGCAGCGTGTCGCCACGAATCCGATCAATGCGACCGCTCAAGGCAAAATCGTTAATCTCAGCCCGAACCGTCATCACCGGTTCAGTTTTTACCGCGACCCGTTCACGAATTGCTTCGGCGAAACTCGCTACATTGGCGCACAATTCATCGAAAATGAGCGCGCCGGTTCCGCCCGGCGGCAAAACCCCGGTCGCGCGCACCATCTCCAGCGCGCCCTCCGGTCCAACTCCATCGAGTGCCTCGTCCAGCAATTTCTGCTCAACGTCGTAACGATCGAGCGAATGCAGCGCGAACGGTTCGCGATCTTCCATTTCTTCGCGTTCGCGTGGAAGCTCTATTCCAAGGCGGTGACGCACAAAAAATTTCGCCGGATGGGAAAAGAATTCCACCAGTCGCGCCACCTCGACTTCGCGCCATTCCTTCCCTGGCTCGCTTAGCGCTTCATCAAAAAATGGCGGCGCCTCAAGCCGACTTTTTCCCGAGATAATTCCTGCGGCGCAATTGTCCGCGGAGTAACTGAACAACTTTCCGTTAGGCTGAAAATTTCGCGGACTGAACGCTTGCAGCGGATGTCGGATAACGAAGTCGTCGATCTTTGTTTCGAAATTCTCCACAACATAATCGAGCAACTCGCTCACCAACACACTCGGCGGGAGTGGCTGGTTGTCGCGCAGCGATTGCCCGACATAACTGAGATAAAAAACTTCGCGCGCGGATAGAAGCGCTTCCAGAAAAAGCGCGCGATCGCTGTCGCGGATGTTCCTGTCTCCGCGTTGAGGATGTTGCGCTACCAGGTCAAAACTCGGTGGGCGGTCGTGTCGCGGATAAGCCTCGTCTTTCAAACCAAGCACACAGACCACCTTGAAGGGAACGCTGCGCATTGGCTTGAACGCGCAAAACGTCAGTTGTCCGGAAAGAAATCCCGCGCCGCTGCTTGATTCTTCGAGAGAATCTTCCAGTTGTGCCGCGACGACGTCGAGCTCGACTGCTTTATCATTCTGCGAGGCACCGGCAATTTCGCCAAGGTTCGAGATTGCATTGCGTAGACGATTTAGCTCGGGTTGCGCGGCATCGTCTACGGCAAACAAGGGCTCGATGGTTTCGCGTAAATCGCGTTGCCACTCGGAGAGCGAACGCGGCTTGCTGAATTCGATTGCTCGCGAAAAAAGCCGCTCCAGAAATTCGACAAATTTCCCAAGCAATTCCGCGCTCGACCCCTCGATCTCATCGAAAGGTAAAATTCCATCGAACAATTCGCGCTTCTCCGGACGCAGCGCGCAACCCAGCAACATTCTGTCCAGACCATGCCGCCAGCTGTTTTCCGCGAAGGCAGGCAAACCAAGTCGCGCGCGATGCTGCGCATCAATACCCCAGCGGATCGCACAGTCGTCGATCCAGATTCGAATCGTCTCCATCTCTGCCGGCGCGATTTGAAAACAGCGCTGCACCGACGACGATTCGAGAATCGCGAGAACTTCGCTGGCCCTAAAACGCTCAGGCAGGATCTCCAGAATGCGAAAAAATGTATCGATGATTCCGCTCCCGGCGCGCACTTCCCGGTCAGCGATCGAGTACGGAATCTTGTGTTTCGGATTTTCCGGCACACCAAACACGGCATCGATGAAAGGCGCGTAAATGGATACGTCCGGAATCATCACGACGATGTCTTTCGGCTTCAGCTCCGAATCATTCTGAAAAAGATCGAGCAGCTGATCGTGCAAAACTTCCAGCTCACGCACCTCACTGTGACAGGAATGAATTTGCAGGGATCGGTCGGACAACGCGACGGTTCGCTTCCTTTTCGGCACGCCCGATTTCAGCTCAAAAATGTCGTTCTGAATTTCCAGCAAGATCGAGCGCGGTGACGGCGATTGATCTGTCGGTGAAATAAAGGCTTCCCGTTCGGCCGCGGGCGTGAGCTCAGCGACGAGGTTCAGAAAATCACGGCCGAGTCTTCCGTTGGCGGCGAGCAATTCGTTGTCGCCTGTTTCTTCTTCGTTAAAGCCGAAGAGCTCCGGTTGCTTTGCCCGCGCTTTTTCGCGTTTCGAACGAACATCGCCCCACCAAACCGGCGTCGGTTCCATCACGAACAGGTGGACCGGACAATGCACCGAAAATTCTCCGACGAGTGAAACGTAAAAAGGTGGCAGGGTCGAAATCCCAAAGATTGAGACTCGTTCGGGAATCGGTGCATCGCCACGCTTAAGCGCGTCGATCAACTGCAGTCCCATAGCGGCTTGGTGCTGGCGAGGCGCCGAGCGCTGCAGTTCGCGCCACAGAATTGGCTGCCAATCCTTTCCCACACCCGCGTCCCAATCCAAAATCATTTTTGGTCGAAAGACGACGTATTCGTCGAAAACGTGGGCGATACGCCGGGCAAGTTCGTAGTTACGCAGTCCGCGATGATCGTTGCGAATATAGTTGGCGATCGTGGCGAACTCCGGCCGCGAAGCAAAACACAGCAGTTGTTCCATGATCCGCCATGTCATCACCTCGCGATCAAAAACTTCTATCGCCGCCGCTTTGGGAAAAACGCTTTGGAACAGCTCCTGGAAAAACTTCTGCGGAAACGGAAACCGGATGTTGGAACAAATGCCGTGGCGTTCCGCGATCTGTTGCTCGAGCCAGCGCCGCATCCCGTTGCTCTGGACGACGATGATTTCTGACATGAGAGGCGAACGCAGGGGATGCGCAATAACCTGGGCCAAACCGTCCGCCAGCCGCTCGAGGCGATTGCTGGTATGCAGAGTCAGACCGGGACGGGATGTTACGGACACCGTACTATATTAGAGAGGGCGAAGAAAATTTCGCGCGGGAAAACGGCTCCAGCTCTGTCCTTCCCGGCTCGCCGGAGTCTTGCGTGAAGGCGGCCGACCTCTGACCTCTGATTATTTGGCCGGCTTCTGCTTTTTCCCGGCGAGTGCGAGGCGCTCGGTTTTTCTGCGGCGGGCCGCGCGCTTCCTAACGTTGTCTCTACCCTGGCTGTGTCCCATAGTGCTCCAACTCTCGCCTTCCCTCGGGCCGTTCCAAGCTTTTTCGCTTCCTGGTGATAACCGACAGCCGACGAATTGCTCGGGCGCTTCTAGGCGGCTTTTTTTGCCTTCTTGGCGATGATTCCCGGGAACGGAACAACTTCCACCGGGGCATTTCCGTTCTGGCCGAATGTGGACTCGAACGTCAGTTTGCCGTTTGCGATCTCAGTCAGGGCCACATCGGCATGACCCATCCCGGGAGCGAACTCAACCAGCGGGCGATGTCCGAGGGTGAGTTGGCGGACACGACGTGAAACCATGTTCACGAGAATCTGGTGATTGTGGACTACTTCGGAAGCGGCTTTGATGAGTTCGGCATTCATAATCGATTAAACTGAGTCAACGGCTGACGAGGACTAATTTCCGAGGCGCGATAGATTCAGGTCGCGCTTCGGAAAATCGCCGTAGACGAAGTATTATCGCCTAAGAAAGAGAAAACACCACTTCTTATTTCGGGAACGTTCAATCCGCTGCGGCAGCGGGCTTAACGAGAAGCAGTACTTTTCAGCTTTCGGCAGTTCATTTCTTAGCCGAAGGCCCGCGAAAACGCGGCCGGCGCCTCCTCTGTTGCTGTGCGCGCGGTCGCGTTGCAGAATCCTGGAGGGCAATCTCGAAGGTCCGGAACAATGGCGCCAGATCAATCACGTCATTTGCAGCCGTTCTCAACGTGTTTCCAAGATTTGCCGCCACGGAAGCTACTTCCACGCGGATCCCATGCCGTCGTAATTTGATGACAAGATACGCGAAATCGGCGTCACCGGTCACGAGGATGACAAGATCGGGACGCATCTCGATCGAAAGCTCGAGCGCGTCGATCGCCATCATCACATCTACGTTCGCTTTGTAATGCCCTTCTTCCGCGGGCGACCCATCTTTCGTCACGACCAGGAATCCATTGGAGCGCAGCCAGTGCACAAACTTATTCTTCTTATCGCGCTCCTCCTGCCATGCCGGAGTCGCCGGCGGCAAACCGGCGTAAACCACCATCTCGATTAAGTCGCGGCCAGTAACCGACCCGGCCAGGAAATCGCGCAACTTGATCCAATCGAGGCCGCGTCCCACTGTTCGCACCGAACTGCCGACGTTCGATTCATCCACCAGAATCAACACTCTGGAGCGGTAGGAACCATCTGAATTCTTCTTTGGCATTACTGGAATGAACTATGTCTGCGTAATAGTCTACTTTCAACGAGCGAGGGTCTGCAAACCGCCGCTGTTGTTCAGTGGCGTACCCGACCATGCGGCGGAATAACCGTCTCGCTCGTTTTATCACGCCAGTTCATCAGTCCCATAGGTAATATCGGTCCCATTTCCCCAAAGCCAGACCTTTCCCTTAACCCCATTGCCATTCTACATTCGGCGATGATCTCACGGTTTTTCACCCTTCTCCCATTCCTCGTCGCCGCCACCGCATTCGCCGATGAAGGGATGTGGCTCTTCAACAATCCGCCGCTGAAACAACTTAAGGAAAAATATCAATTTGAGCCTACGCCGCAGTGGCTCGAGCACCTGCAAAAGGCTAGTGTGCGCTTCAATTCCGGCGGTAGCGGCTCATTCGTCTCCGCCAGCGGCCTTTGCATTACCAACCACCACGTCGGCGCTGATGCGCTGCAAAAAGCCTCGACCGAGCAGCACAACTATTTGAAGGACGGATTTTATGCGAAAACGAACGCCGAAGAGATCAAATGCGCCGATCTTGAACTCAATATCCTAATGTCGATCGAAGATGTGACCGGGCAAGTGAACGCCGCGGTGAAAAGTGCAATGTCTGCCGACGCCGCGGCCAAAGCGCACGAGAACGTGATCGCTCAAATCGAAAAAGAAAACAAAGAAAAAACGGGACTCCGCTCCGATGTGGTGACTTTTTATCAAGGCGGTGTTTACCATCTCTACCGCTACAAGCGTTACGACGATGTGCGCATCGTTTTCGCGCCGGAACAGCAGATGGCCTTTTACGGCGGCGACCCGGACAATTTCGAATACCCGCGTTACGATCTCGATATCTGCATTTTTCGCGTCTACGAAAATGGCCAACCCGCCAAAATCGACCATTACTTGACGTGGAATTCGAACGGGCCAAATGATGGCGAGCTAACTTTCGTTAGCGGCAGTCCGGGACGAACCGACCGGCAACTTACCGTCGACGAGTTGGCTGATCGACGAGATCGGGAAGTTCCGACCTGGCTGCAAATGTTTAATAGGCGCGAAGTCCTGTTGAACGCGTGGGGACAACGTTCGTTCGAAAACGCGAGAAGAGCACGTAACGATTTGTTTGGCGACCAAAACAACCGCAAGCGCTACGACGGTTATGTCGCGGCCCTATTCGACCCGGAAATCTGGAGCGCGATCGAAGTGCGCGAAAAGAAATTGCGCGAGGCGATTTCGCGTGATCCGAAATTGAAAGCGACGCTTGGCGCTTACGATCGGATCAAGAAGGCGCAAGCCGAACTAATCAAGATCGCACCGCGTTATGATTACCTGGAGCAGGAACGTCCAATCACCGTCGGGTATCGCGGTCCGCGCGCGCTTTACGGCACGCTCTTCAAGTATGCGCGTTTGTTGACGCGCGCGCTCGACGAACGCGCAAAACCGAATGGCGAACGCATCGCGGAGTTTCGCGACAGCGCAAAGGAATCACTGGAACTCAGTCTGTTTTCCACCGAGCCGGTTTACGATGACTACGAAATTCTCCGGCTGACCGATTCGTTGACCGATTTCGCCGAAAAATTTGGCGGCAACGATCCGTTGGTGAAGCAGGTTCTTGCCGGCAAGTCGCCCCACGCACGCGCAGCCGAGTTGGTGAGCGGAACAAAACTGAAAGACGTCGAGTTTCGCAAAAATCTTTATGGCAAAAGCGCGGCGGCGTTGCAGGCAATGCATGATCCCATGCTCGATCTTGCCCGGATGATCGATGGACCAGCGCGCGAAGCTCGCAACGCCCATGAAGCGCAGGAGGAAAACAAGCGCCAGGCGTATGCGGAAATTGCGAAGGCGCGTTTTGCAGTAGAAGGAACCAGCACCTATCCGGACGCGACATTTACACTGCGTTTATCGTACGGAAAAGTTCTGGGCTATGAGGAAGATGGAAAACAAATTCCGCCTTTTACGGATTTCACCGGACTCTACCAGCGCGCCGCCGAACATGATAACAAGACGCCTTTCGATCTCCCGCAACGGTGGATCGATCGCAAGGCCAAATTGAATCCGGCCACGAAATTCAATTTCGTTTCCGATGCTGACATCATCGGCGGCAACAGCGGCAGTCCGGTCGTGAACAAAGTGAACGAATTCGTCGGCATTATTTTCGACGGCAACATTCAATCGCTCGTGCTCGATTGCATTTTCTCCGACAAACAAGCGCGCGCCGTCAGCGTCGATTCCGCGGCAATCACGGAAGCGCTGCGAAAAGTTTACGACGCGGGGACGCTGGCGGACGAACTGGAAAAAGGTAGGGGCGATTGAACTCAATCGCCCGGCTTCAAGATTGCGCGACGAGATTTCTCGGTCCGAGCCGGACTGGCGGTGACTCGGGTTGACGAGGTTATTTAGTTGTATGCCGTCCGTGCCGGACGCCATTCTCTAATTCGGCGTTTCTCAGAAACGCCCGACAATTACCTCGATCTAATGCGGAAGGTAGTTCAGCAACTTCAAAATATCGGAAAATACGCCCATGGCGGTGACGTCGGCGCCGGCGCCTGGGCCTTGCACGACCAGCGGTGTTCGCGCGTAGCGTTTGGTGGTGAACGCGATGATGTTGTCGCTGCCCTTGGTCGCTGCGATTGGATGATATTGCGGGAATTGCTTGATCCCAGCGCGCGCCTGATTGCCTTCCAACGTGCCAACGTAGCGCAGCACTGCGCCACGCGACTGCGCACGCTGGAGTCGCGTTAACATTGCTGAATCGTATTTGGCGAGCTGCGCAAAAAATCGCGCCGAAAATCCGCCCGCGGCCAAACTTTTTGGAACCAGACTTTCGACCAGCACATCTGTGATCTCCATTTCCGATCCGGTCTGACGCGCCAGTATTAGTAACTTTCGAGCAACGTCGTCACCCGAAAGATCATCGCGTGGATCAGGCTCGGTCAGGCCATCTTTGTGCGCTGCCTGCACCAGCTCACTAAACGGCGTTGTTCCATCAAAACTGTTGAACAGAAAACTGAGCGTGCCGGAAAAAATACCCTCCACCTTTTTGATTACGTCCCCGCTCGCGATCAGATCACGAATCGTAGACATGACGGGCAGACCAGCACCAACATTGGCTTCGTCGAAAAAATAAACCTGCCGTTGTCGCAACAGATCCATCAAGGCGACGTACTGCCGCCAAGGCAAAACGTTTGCGCGCTTGTTCGGAGTAATAATGTGCAAATTGGCGCGGACAAATTCAGGGTAGGCTCGCACAATCGAATCGGCGGCCGTGCAATCGACGATGGCTGCGTCGGTCAATTCCAGTTTTGCGATCTCGCGTGCGAGTGCGCGTGCATCCATTCGCCGCCGTGATGCAGCTAGCTTTTCGCGCCAGCGTTCCAGCTTGATGCCGCCGCCATCGAGAAGAAAGCGTTTGCTATTCGCAACACCGATCACCGTGACGTCGAACCCGCGAGAGAAAAGATACGGTCTTTGTTCATGCAGCTGCCGGAGAAGGGCGCCACCAATATTGCCGGTGCCAATGACAAAAAGAGCAAGGCGTTTACGCCTCTCAAAGAAAGCACCGTGAATGATGTTTAACGCGCGTGACTGCTGTGCTGTGTCGACAACACACGAAATATTTCGTTCGGAGGCGCCCTGGGCGATCGCGCTGATGTTGATGTTGTGGCGCCCAAGGGAGCCGAACATTTTTCCCGAAACACCGGGATGGCCTTTCATCTGATCCCCGACGACCGCAATGATTGTTTGGTTCGGTTTTTCGTCGAGCGACGTTAGTTTGTGGTGAAGTTCCAATCGAAATTCCTGTCGAACGGTCGCAATTGCTGCTGCCGCATCGGCGTCCCGGATGGCAAAACAGATGGTGTGCTCGGAAGAGGCCTGGGAAATGAGAATGACATTGACCCCACGGGATGCCAGCGCGCGAAACAGTCGCTCGGCAGTACCCGGCACGCCGACCATGCTTAAGCCGCGAAGAGTCAGTAACGTCAGTCCCGCGATGGAAGTAATTCCTTTCGCCAGGTGATCGTAATTTTTGGCGGAGCGCGAAATCAGTGTTCCCGGCGCATGCGGACGGAACGTGTTCTTGACGAGCAATGGGATTCCTTTTGCGACAGCGGGCGCGATCGCCGCAGGGTGAAGCACTTTGGCGCCGAAGTATGACAGCTCCATTGCTTCTTCGTAAGTGATGCGTGGCAAGACGAACGCAGATGGAACAACGTTCGGATCGGCGCTGAGCACGCCGTCGACATCAGTCCAGATTTCAATGATGTCGGCCGAAAGCGCCGCCCCAACGATCGCTGCGGTGTAATCCGATCCGTTCCGGCCGATTGTCGTTGTCTGACCGTCGCTGGTTGACCCGATGAACCCAGTCACCACCGCAATTGGCCGGGTGGCTCCGAACAGGTCAGAAAAAAATCGTCGAATCGCGCGATTGGTTTTTCCGAAGATCACATTTGCGTTAGTGAATTGATCGTCCGTGACGATAAATCGTCGAGCATCAACAAATGTTGCGCGATGAGACCGGTTTAGATGTGCCGCAGCAATTACGGCCGATAGTCGTTCGCCAAAACTGGCGACGAGATCGAGGGCTCGCGGTGGACTGTGGCCGAGAAGTTGAATGCCGTGAAGAACTTCACGTAATTCACCGAGGAGTATGTCGACCTGCGCGCGAATACGAGCGGCTCGCCGTTTTCCAAGCAGGTCATCGATGGCCGAGCGATGACGACGAACAATTTTTTGGAAAGCTGCTACGTAATTTGGGTCATTCCTGGCTGCCAGACTCGCACATTCGAGCAGCTGATTAGTTACCCCTTGAAAGGCGGAGACCACCATGACGAGCGGCTTCCCGCGCGCTTCCTCGCGAACAATCTCGGCCACACCGCGGATGCGGCTGGTCGTTGCGAGCGATGAGCCGCCAAACTTAAGAACTTTCATAGCACAGATAGAACCAGGGACAGTCGTGCTACCATCAGTCCCCAGCAATAAACAGGCGAGACTGAGTCATCGTTCAGACCGTCCGTCGCGCAAGTCGCGTTATTTAACGTATTAACAGCAGAATTAAAAAGCTAAGGGCGATTGACTCAATCGCCCAAGTTCGACATTACGCCTTAATGCGGCAGGTAGTTGAGCAACCTTACTTCCCCAGCGGGGTACTTACTTCTGTGCCCGGCGGCGGCGTAAATTCGAATTGGCTGGCTGGAATGGCAGCGTGACCGGTGTTCTGGTAGGTGGTGACGATACGATCGCCGTTTGCCTGAAGCATGTCCGTGCGCTCGGCAAAGAGATCGTTACTCAACTGCAGCAACAGTTTTTGAAAAATGCGTTTCATCGACGGGTTTCGCGGGGTCAATTCAAGGTCATAACCTTTTTCCGATTTCTCGCCGGTGATGTGAAAGGTGTGTTCGACGTTTTCCAGATTGAGCGCGGTGGTGATCGCTGAAATCGCGGCGTCCAACGGCGAGCGCTTCGCCAGCGAATAGCGTTCGGCCGATTTGAAGTTGGGATAATAAATCCAAAGCTGTTGTCCATCGCTCACAGTGATACTGGGAGCGTTGCCTTTTCGTTCGACGCGAAATTTGTTGGGCGCCTGGAACCAGATTTTGCCGCTGCTGTTGATCGGCTCATCGAGTAAATGGATTTTTCGTTGTTCCTGGAAATCGGCTTGCATGCTCGGCGCACCGGCGCGCTTCTCACGAATGCGCTCGAGAAGCGTCTTCACGTCTGTGGGCGACAACGGCTCGGCCTTCACGCCATCGGCGAACGAGGCGAGGAGAAATAGAAGGACAACAGCCTTACGCATGTTCCAGTTCCAAATACTCCTGCGACAGTTTAGGTTTTATCGCCACCGCCGCCGGCAAAGTGAAGAAGATGGTCGCCGCCAGACTCCAGAACAGGCCAATGGCGCAGGCAATACCAAGCTCGCTCAGGGTGGGGTTATGCGCCCAGCCGAGCGAACCGAATCCCGCGATCGCGGTCAGGCCGGCGAGAGCAACGGGTTTGATCACACCAGTAAGATCGCGCGCCACTTCGTTGCTGCGCTGCCAGACTAACAAGACATAGATACCGTAATCCACACCGATAGCCAAAACGAGACGAAAGGCGAGGACGTTCAACAAATTCAAGGGAAGGTGAAACAGTTTCATCGAAGCAACCATGGCCGCGACGGCAAGGGCAAGCGTTATCACCTGCACCAGCCAAAGACGCAAGTCACGATAAAGGACCGCCAGCAGGGAGGCATCGAAGAGGGCCATGAGCGCGCTGATCAAAAGCAACTGCCGATGGGACCAAGGCACCAGGTCCGTCAACGTGTAGCTCCAGCCCGAAAGGGTGATCGGAATGCCTGCGACCGGAAGTTCGTACGCGAGCACGTTTTTTTGTTCCTGCGTCGCCACCGGTGCGTTGGTGGTCACGAAACCGGTAGTGGTGAGCGAGTCCTGCGCAAAGTAGCGTTCGACCAGGAACCACCAGGCGGATGTCGGCGGTAATTGCGTCCGCCAGAACGGAATTTTGTAATCGGAAGCGCTGGCCGCCTGAAGCTGATTAAGCAATTCGAAAGCTGAGGCGAAAGCATCGGCGCTGAATCGATTTTGGGTCAGTGCATTTTGCAAAGCATCTCGGGCCGCAGGAAAATCGATCGAGGCCAGCTGCTGACGGTTTCGTTGCATCTCGCGCGGCGAAAGGGCGAGCGCGTTGGGAGTGGAATAGCTTTTGATTTTGCCGGCGCGTTGCAGGTCGGACCAATGCTGTGAAATCGCTTTCCAGAAATCGTGCAGTTCCTGTTCAGTCGTTGCCCGAACGATTCCAAGGACCGGTTCCCAGCGCACCGGCATTTTTTGCATGATCAAACTGAGCGCAGTCCCGGCGCGACTGTGCTTCGGCTCTAACGATCGCGCGTTGGCTTCGAAAGTAAGCGGAATTTGTGGAGCAACCGCAACAATCAGCAGCGCCATCAAAATCGGTAGGCTTACTGCCAGAATTGGCCGCGGCCGAACCAGCATACTGTGCACGTAGTTCTTAACGAGATTTAGGATCCAATCGCTCCGCCGCGGAATATCTCCCCGCGGCACAAACAAAAAGAATACGGTCGTCATTAACAATGCGGCGGCAGAAATGCCGATGGCGATTAGAACGCCAAGTTGGATGAACCCGGAGGAGTTACTCAAGACGAGTGCAAGGAAACCAACCGCTGTCGTAAGCGCGCCAAAAAAAACCGCACGGCCAAGACTGTGAACGGCGTCGGCAATTGCCATGCGATGTCCGCCCCCTTGGCTTCGTGACTGCTGATAACGTCCGTAAATCAGAATCGCGAAATCGACGCCCAGGCCAACCAGAATCGCGCAGAAACCGACCGTGATCATATTTAGACGGTGAAAAATCAGCAGGCCGGCGGCAAGCCCGATCAGGCAGCAAAGCAGCAGGGAAAATCCCATCCCGAGGAGCGGCAACCACCGCCGGAAACCGATAAAAAAAACCGCACCCACCAGCGCAATCGAGCTCAACACCGTGACCACGATGTCATGACGCATGCTCAGTGAAATTTCGGCAACATAAGCGGAACGTCCCGTAATGAGTACCTCCAGTTTGCCACCGTCCCAGCCTTCCAACGCAGTCGCGCGGAACGCGTTCACTTGTTTCATCAGCTTCTGACAATCGAAGGCGCTGATGGTTGGTTGGTTCGTCACCGTCGGAAAAACGCGCATCGTGGAATCGGACGACGTGAGCGGCTGGTCCGTTTCCATCGCGGCATTGCCGGCAAACGGTTTGAGTGAGGGCATGATTAAGCCCAGCGGATCGAGTGTCAACTCGATCTCCGGCCGCGGCGAACCGCTCTCGATTTCACGTCGCAACTGCGCGAGGCGCTCCTGAATCTTCTGCGGCTGAAGCAGGGAAACGGCGCGATCGAAATCTTCCGGCTCGAGATTCAGCAAGAGCGGAACGGCAATTCGTTGCAAATCGCGCACGCCATCGGGTGTTTCCATCGGTGACCCTGCCAGCACGCGCACGCACCACGGTTGAGCGCGCAATCTTTCCACGAATTTCGGGGCAAATTCCTCCAGCTTGTCCACATCCTCGGGTTGGCAAAGTAGGGCGAAAGTCAGCTCACGCGTCTGGGCAAACTCGCTGTTGTAAGTTTTCAGTCCTTCAACCGAATCAAAGCCGCGCGGCAGCAAATTCAGCACTTCGGTATCAAGCCGCAAAAATGCAATCAGAATGGTAAGGGTTGCCACCACAATCAGCGCGACCACGCTCCACATCAGGCCGCGGCGTTCTGTGACAAAAAATGCAACCTTTTCGCTGAATGGCATCGTAAGAAAACGCGCTCCGACCGCTTTAGAAGCGCAGCATGAAAGTTTCCGGGCCCTCACTCACTCGCACAATGTTTTTGTCCGGATGGCTCAAGACTTCTGCACGTAAGGCAAGCCAACCGGCGGCGCGCGCCGGCGGCTGTTGGATCGTCCCGGACCAGGGAATACGCACGAGAGGGCCCTGCACGCGAGCGAACGTCGGATCAGTGCGCATGGTCAGCAACGTCACGCCAGGGCCTTTGCTGAATGTCAATTCGAAATCGCCCCGACTCGAATAACGAATCAGGACTTCACCAATGAGCGACGTCTTTGGGCCGCGATAGGAGAGCTGACCATTGCGAGCAGTCCAGGCATGGCTCGGTTGCGCGAATTGATGAATCGCGCATCCGCTAAGACACAACGCGATAGCCAGCATCAATGCGGTCCGGCCCATATTATGTAGACGCGGGTTTCAGCGCAGCGGCTTCGCTGTTTGTCTTCGGCACAAGCGAAAGCCGCGGGCACAGCGTCCATTTTCTTTGCAACCGCACGATCAGGTAAAAAAGTTCCATCCGCCATCGAATGGCGAAGCGATTGCTAACGTTACCACCAAGCACGGCATTCACCGCCGGTGGAATTTGCAAAAGGTCGGTCGGTGTAAGGAAAACTTCGATGAACTCTTTCCCAGCATACCATGATTCCACGAAACGCAGGTAAACATCCATGGCACGATTGACCAGGCGTTCATAGTGTCGGAACAGGCGTCGAGCCCTCTTCGGATGATCGAGCACTTCGTGCAAAACATCGGCCGCTTGCTCGCCGGCGAGGACGGCAAGAAAGACGCCGCTGCTGAAAACCGGATCAATGAAACCGGCCGCATCGCCCGCGAGCAGCCAGCGATCACCAGTGAGCTTCTCGCTCCGATAAGAAAAATCCGCCGCGGTGTATACCTGTGAAACGCGTCGGCCATCGCCGATGCGGTTGCGCACAAGTGGTTGTTCGGCGATCGCGCGCTCGAAAAATTCTTCGGCAGATAGTCCGGACTTTTTGAAGTCCGCCGCTTCCAGCACGATGCCGATGCTGGTGCGGTCATTTTCAAGGGGAATAACCCAGAACCAGCTATCCAGCGTGCGAACCATCCGCGTGAGTGTGCCATCGATTCCAGCCTCACGTTCCAGACCTTCGTAGTGGGCAAAAAGCGAGAGCTTCTGCAAATGCTGATAACTTCTTTTCAGCTTGAATTTGTTTCCGATGACCGCATTGCGCCCACTGGCATCGATTAGAAACTTGGCGCGGAGTTCACGCCCAATCTTTTTGTAGCCGGGATCGCCGGTTCCGGCCCGTTCAAGATCGCGAATACGCAGCGTCACGCCGTCGTCATCGAACGTGACGTCATCTACGGAAGTTTCTTCGCAGATTTCCGCGCCCGATTCGCCGGCATGATCAAGCATCATTTTGTCGAATTTGGATCGGGTCACCTGGTACGAACGATCAGTCCGGGAAGCGAACCCATCCTTAAAATAAAACTTGGCCGCTTTCTCTCCTCCCGCTTCCGCGATCTCGCCCCCAAATTTTTCGACAAAATGCGCGCGCAATTTTTCCTGCAGACCGAGCCGGGTAAATGTTTGCATGCTGAAAGGCAGAAGCGATTCGCCGATGTGGAAACGCGGAAATTTCTCGCGTTCGAGCACAATGACACGACGCCCCGCTCTGCTTAACAGCGTTGCCGCGGTGCTGCCGGCAGGACCGCCGCCGATGATCGCTACGTCATAGTTTTCCACCACCAGAAAATTAGCCGACTTCGCTACGAAGCAAAGCAGGTAGGGGCGATTGACCCCAAATCGGTGAACCGCCCCTACCTCTTGTCACTCCCACCTTTTCGTATTAACGAAACAATGCTGTGAAATTGATCGACCGTTTCGTCAGCCGCGAACTCATTGTCAGCCTCTTGTTCGCGATCTTTGTCCTCAGCCTGGTTCTCGTCGTCGGGAATATTTTCCGCAAGCTTTTGCCCCTGCTCGTCAATCACGATGTCCCCGTAGAATATCTCGTTAGTTTTATCGCCTATGTCCTCCCCTTTTCCCTCATCTTCACCATTCCGTGGGGACTGTTGACCGCGATTCTGCTGGTCTTCGGGCGATTGTCGGCTGATAATGAATTAATCGCGCTCCGTTCCAACGGCGTGAGTGTGCCGCGGGTTTGTATGTCGCTTGTCCTGATCGCGCTGGTTTGTACGGGGATAAGCTTGTGGCTCAACGTGCAGGTCGCGCCTGCTGCCCAGGAAAAGTTGCGCTCCAACCTTTACGACCTGGCGACACGGAACCCGATGGCGCTCTTCGGCAGCGACCAGGTCATCGATGAGTTTCCCGGCCGCAAAATCTATGTCGGGAAAAAGGACGGCAACAAACTGGAGAACATCACCGTCTTCGAAATGAATGAACAGGCGCTCCCAGTGCGGGTGACATTTGCGCGGACCGGAATACTGGAAGCCGATCTGCCGAATAAACGGATTCTGATGAGACTTTACGATGCGCGTTACCAGCAGCGCGATGAGAAAGATCCGTTCGATCTGCGCAAAATCCGCGACGGCATTAACATGGCTGAGGGCACGCTGCCGATCAGTCTCGACGAGCTTTACGAGAAAGAGAAAAAACGGCCGAGCCGTTCCGCGTTGTCAATCACGCAACTGGTCGACCAATTAAAGAGTGCGAATAAGCGGGAACGCAGCGCTAGCCGCACGGAGTTGAACAAGCGCTTTTCGGCCCCGTTTTCCTGCATCGCTTTTGCCCTCGTTGGCGTGCCGCTTGGCATCACGGCGCACCGACGCGAAACCACCATCGGTTTTCTCATGGCATTGGTGATTGGATTTTCCTACTTTGTTTTTTGGATCGTCGCCGACACTCTACGGAATAATCCCAAGGTTCATCCCGAACTATTGGTCTGGTTCCCGAACGTTCTCTTCATCGGCCTGGGAGCGGTTCTCTTTTTCCGCCTGAGTAAACGCTGACATTACTGAAACCTTGTAGCGGTCGTAACCGGCGACGGTGATAGACCGCCCCTACAACAACCTGCCAGTCCGGCTCGAACTGCTTGCTGCCGTTGCCGCGCACGGCTATTCTACCCGCTCCGAATTCTGGCGCGTTCGTCTAGTGGTTAGGACACAGCCCTCTCAAGGCTGGTGCACGGGTTCGACTCCCGTACGCGCTGCCATGCCTTTTTCATAGGCA
>Ga0207693_10001966_pt1 | contig 18015 bp, 17 predicted proteins | sample LARL81metaG_FD_184347 | JGI IMG/M metagenome (GOLD analysis project Ga0207693, IMG submission 184347) | Corn, switchgrass and miscanthus rhizosphere microbial communities from Kellogg Biological Station, Michigan, USA - LAR L8-1 metaG... | ecosystem: Host-associated > Plants > Roots >...
TATTCCGGCGCCGGCGGGCGCGATCACGGTCCTGCTGCCGATCTACACGTATTTCCTGGGAATGCCCCGGTTTGCATTCGTGGCGCCGGTAAGCCTGGTCTACACCCTTGCTATCGCGTTCCTCATGGTTTCGCGCCTGCCCGTATTCTCCGGCAAGCGCGTCGGCAAACGGATCGCTCCGGAGATGGTGTTGCCGGTCTTTGTGGCCGTAGTCCTATTCTTTGCGTTGCTTGTCGCCTATCCGTGGGAGGTACTTATGCTGGGCACGGTTGCGTATCTTGGCGGGCTGCCATTCGGCTGGATAGCGTACCGAGACTATCAGCGCAGGGACGCAGCTGCTGTCCGGCAAGTCTCAGCGCAGGGCCGTGGTCATCCTGCCGGAGAAAGCGACTCGCCGTCGCTTTCCCCTAGCCATCCGGATCATCCTCCCAGCTCGGACAGACCGGCGCGTCTGAACTAAGTGGTCCACATAGCCGAGCGCAGGTGGCTCGTTCCCCTTACCGGCCCGGGAGCGGATGCCCGGGCATGAGGTCATAGGGGTGCTTCCATCCCGGCAGCGCCTTTATCCGTTGCAGCCAGGCGGCGATATTGGCGTACTGGGCAGTGATGTCGAATCCGAATTCTTCCGCCGGGTAATAGAGATAAGCGACGAGGGAGAGATCGGCGATGGTCGGGCGCGCGCCGAGCACAAAAGGTCTGGTCGACAGCCGCTTGTCGAGAATGGCGATATTGTTGTCGAGGCGGCCCTTGAGAAAAGCGAGCACCGCCGGGTCGCCGGGCGGCTTGGCCAGGGTGCGGAGGAATCGATACGGGCCAAGGAAACCATTGAGCTTCTGGTTATCGAAGAGGATCCAGCGCAGCGCCTCCAACCGTTCATGCTCATCCGCTGGTCTGAACTCCCCCGACCGGTCGGCGAGATAAGTCAGGATGACCCCGGATTGGGTGAGCTTTCTGGGCCCGTGCACCAGCGCCGGGACCTCGCCCATCTCGTTGACGCGCGTGCGATACTCCGGCGTGCGCTGCTCGGCTTTGCCAAAGAAATCGACCCAGATGGGCTCCCAGTCAGCCCCGATCAGATTGAGCATCAATGCGGCGCGATAAGCGTTGCCGGATTGGGCAAAACAATAGAGCTGGTACTCAGGCATAGGGTCTCCTGGAGAGTATTGGCAGGGAGTTGCGCGACAAGGCAGCTATAACCAGCGTCACCGTATCAGCGACAAGCCGAGCGCCGCGCTGCCAATGCGCGCGCATCGGCGGTACCGATGCGACCGGGAGCCGCACCTGCATCGGGTAATTCACTTCATGGTGGGAATGATGAACTCGGCTCCTTCTTTGGTTCCGGAGGGCCAGCGTGAGGTCACGGTCTTCGTTTTGGTGTAGAAGCGCACGGCGTCGGGCCCGTGCTGATTCAGATCCCCAAAGCCCGATCGCTTCCAACCGCCGAAGGTGTAATACGCCAATGGTACGGGGATGGCGAAGTTGACACCCACCATGCCGACGTTCACGCGCGCAGTGAAATCGCGTGCAGTGTCGCCGTCCCTGGTAAAGATGGCAACGCCGTTGCCGTAATCATGCTCCGAAGGTAGCCGCAGCGCTTCCTCGTAGTCCTTGGCGCGCACGACCGATAGCACGGGCCCAAAGATTTCCTCCTTGTAGACCCGCATGTCCGGCCTGACGTCGTCGAACAGACAGCCTCCCATGAAAAAGCCCTTCTCGTAACCTTGAAGCCTGAAATTGCGACCGTCGACTCTGAGCTTGGCGCCTTCCCTGATTCCAAGATCGACGTAGCTCTTCACCTTGTCGAGGTGAGCCTTGGTCACCAGGGGACCGTAGTCCGCCTGGGCATCGCTCGAGGGCCCGACCTTCAGGCTCTCCACCCTGGGAATGAGTCTTTCGACAAGCGCATCCGCGGTCTTTCTGCCAACCGGGACTGCGACCGAAACTGCCATGCAACGCTCGCCGCCGGAACCGTAGCCTGCACCAATGAGCGCATCCACCGCCTGATCCATATCCGCATCCGGCATCACCACCATGTGGTTCTTGGCCCCGCCGAAGCACTGAACGCGTTTTCCATGCGCGCATCCAGTCGTATAGATATATTCAGCAATGGCTGATGATCCCACAAAGCCTAGTGCCCGGATGCGGGGGTCCGTGAGCAGGGCATCGACCGCCTCTTTATCACCGTTGACCACATTGAGCACCCCTGCGGGGAGACCCGCTTCGATCAGGAGCTCGGCCAGTCGCATTGGAACCGAAGGATCCCGCTCGGACGGTTTGAGTATGAACGCGTTACCGCAGGCGAGAGCCGGCGCGAATTTCCACATCGGGATCATTGCGGGAAAATTGAAGGGCGTAATGCCCGCCACCACGCCAAGGGGCTGGCGCATGGAGAACAGATCAATGCCCGGACCGGCACTCTCGCTGAATTCACCCTTCAACAAATGTGGTATTCCGCACGCAAACTCGACCACTTCCAGACCGCGCTGGATGTCGCCTCTGGAGTCGGCAATGGTTTTCCCGTGCTCGGAGGAAAGAAGTTGAGCGAGGCTGTCGAACTCTCGCTGTACCAGCTCCAGAAACTTGAAAAGAACACGGGCGCGCCGCTGCGGATTCGTTGCAGCCCACGCGGGCTGAGCCGCTTCCGCGTTCGCGGCCGCCCGCTCTACCTCTGATTTGCTCGCGAAAGCGACTTGGGCCTGAACTTCGCCGGTATTGGGATTGAATACATCACCGGCGCGGCCGGACATCCCTGCCACGGCCTTGCCCGCGATAAAGTGGCCGATCTGACGCATGGTTTCCTCCGAGTGCGGCGCTTCACTCAAGGCGAGTGGCCGCTTCCACGCTTTGAGATAGCGCAGCTCCGGGCTCTGCGTCCATCAGCCCGCAGTCGATGCGCCCGTTCAGGTTACGGGCCATCTACCGCGCCCGCGCCAAGCGCTCGTGAGCGGCTGCGTCCACTCGTTCCGCAGGGGCGAAATGCGGCATGACCTGTGCTGCAAACAGACGCATTGATCGCTGGGCATCCGCAATATTCAGCGTGCCGAAATTGATCTGCAGGGAGGCATGCTCGAACTCGCCAAAGTTTTTGATGACCCGTTGAATGATAGTCCCGATCTCGGTCGGCGTGCCGACCCATGCGCCGCCGGATTCGATCTGGCCGTCCAGCGTGAACGCCGCGAGCTTGCGCATGGATTTCTCATAGCCCTGGTAGTCTTTGGAGGTGGTTCCCTGAATCCAGTCGCTCACCCCTTCATTGAGTGCGCGGAAATATTCCTCGAAGGGACGGCGCGCGATCTCGCGCGCGAGGCGGGCATCCTCATGACAGAAGATATGGAAAGCGATCATCACTTCGCCTTCGCCGGGATGGCCCGCATTCCGCCACGCCTCCCGATAGGCTTTTAGCATCGGGGCAAGCGGACCAATCGGTATTGCCATCAGGGCGTAGCCCTTCGTTCCAGCGAATTCGAAGGATTCAGGAGTCTGCGTGGCCGCTATGTAAAACTTGGGTCGCGGTTTCTGGGTCGGTCGCGGCAACGAAGTGACGTCCTCGAAGGAGTGGAATCGACCCCGATGGGTGGCATTCTCGCGTGTCAGCAGGAGTTCGACCTGCTCGAGGCCCTCCCGAAAGCGGGCGTGGGATTCATCGGGTGAAATACCAAATCGCCGGAATTCATGCGGCAGGAATGCGCGGGCAAATCCCACATCCAGGCGTCCGCCCGAGATCGCATCCAGCATCGCAATTTCACCCGCCAGTTTGAGCGGATGATTGAACACCGGCAGGACCGCACCGGTGACGAGACGCATGGTCTTGGTTCGTTGCGACACGGCAGCGAGAAAGACGATGGGGTTCGGGCTATAGCCACCGTAGCGCTCGAAATAGTGCTCGACCGTGCGCGCGTGGGTGAATCCCAGTTGTTCCGCTTCCTCAGCGATCGCGAGCGACTCGGCAAAATAATCGCTCGCGCCCTTTTCAGCAGGATTGACGGCCGGAAAAAACTGCACCCCGAATTGCATGTTGCGCCGTTCTCCGTCCATCCCTCCCGAGCCTGACGATCATTGTGATTACGCGGATGCTGCACTATAGGCGCGCATGCCTTCCCGTCAATTGAGGGCGCGCAAGGCCATCAATGTTACGCGCCTGCACCGTACGTGCCCGTCCAGGAACTTGTTCAGCCAAGGCATGTTGCTACCTTGGTTGCGGTGATATAAGGCGCGCCCCGCTTTCGCTTTTTCTGTACTCATGCCGATCACAGCTGTTGCTCCTGAGGTCACCATGGCGCCGCCCAAGGCGTCGCCGCGCCGCAGCTTCTGGCCGCTCACGTTGGGCAGCATCGGGGTCGTATACGGCGACATCGGAACAAGTCCCCTCTATGCGTTGCGCGAAGCGGTTGCCGCCGCAGCCGGAACCGGGGCATCCATGCCGCGCGAGGCGGTTCTCGGAGTGCTGTCGCTCATCCTTTGGGCGCTGATCATCATCGTTACGTGCAAATACGTGCTCATTCTCTTGCGCGCCGACAACCGAGGCGAAGGCGGCACGTTGGCGCTCATGGCATTGGCTCAGGGGGCGCTCGGCAGACGCGCCGGCGTGATGGCGCTCTGCGGCATCGTGAGCGCGGCGCTGTTCTATGGCGACTCCATGATAACGCCGGCCTTGTCGGTACTGTCCGCCATTGAAGGTCTGAAAGTCGCGACGCCCGCCTTCGACCCATACATCGTTCCTCTCACGGTATTGATACTGGTCGTTCTGTTTGCAGTGCAATCGACCGGCACCGCCAAAGTCGCTGCCTTCTTCGGCCCGATCACGGCTCTCTGGTTCCTCTGCATCGGCATCCCCGGTTTGCTGGCCGTTATTGTGGATCCTGAAGTTCTTTTCGCGTTTAATCCGCTCTACGGGGTGCGGTTCCTGGTCGGGCACGGGATTGTCGGGCTCTTCACGCTTGGTGCGGTATTCCTTGCCGTGACCGGCGCGGAAGCGCTCTATGCCGATCTCGGCCATTTTGGACGGAAACCCATCCAGACTGCTTGGGTGGGACTTGTCCTTCCGTCGCTTGCGCTGAACTATCTTGGCCAAGGCGCACTGGTGCTGGCGGATCCGAAGGCGATCGAGAACCCCTTCTTCCTTCTCTATCCCGACTGGGCGCTGTTACCGATGGTAGTGCTCGCCACGGTGGCAACAGTGATCGCGAGCCAAGCCGTCATTACTGGTGCGTACTCTATCACGCAGCAGGCGATCCAGCTGGGTCTGCTGCCGCGCCTTGAAATCCGCCACACATCGGAAGCGCAGTATGGCCAGATCTACATGCCGCGCGTGAACTGGTTTTTGCTTGTCGGCGTGCTTTTGCTGGTAGCTTTGTTCCGGTCATCGAGCGCGCTGGCTTCCGCCTACGGGATCGCGGTCACGGGAACCATGGTGGTCACCGGGGTGATGGCATTCGTCGTGATCCGGAACGTCTGGAACTGGTCGTGGATGGCGACGGCCGCCCTGATGCTCCCCTTCCTCTTCATAGACCTTACATTCCTGGGCGCAAATCTGCTCAAGGTGATCGAGGGGGGATGGGTTCCGCTCGCGTTCGGCGGCCTGGTGATGGTCGTGATGTATACTTGGCGCCGTGGTACCCGCCTCCTGTTCGAGAAGACGCGACGACAAGAGATCCCCCTCAACGATCTTGTGCGCATGCTGGAAAAGAAGCCGCCCCTCCGTGTGCCGGGAACCGCCGTCTTTCTTACCAGCACACCGTCGAGCGCGCCCACTGCCCTCATGCATAGCCTGAAACACTACAAGGTGTTGCACGAGCACAATGTCATCCTTACGATCGAAACCGACCAGGCGCCGAAGGTAGCAACGGCAGAGCGGGTGGCGATCGAACGCGTGGGCCAGACCTTTACGCGGGTGCTGCTGCGCTTCGGTTTCATGGAGATGCCGCATGTGCCGCGGGCGCTCGCCATAGCACGCAAGCTGGGTTGGACGTTCGACATCATGTCGACCTCGTTCTTTCTGTCCCGCCGCGCGCTCAAGCCGGCTGCGCGCTCCGGCATGCCGCGCTGGCAGGATCAGCTCTTCATTATGCTGGCACGCATGGCCAATGACGCAACCGACTATTTCCAAATCCCTACCGAGCGAGTAGTGGAAGTGGGAACCCAGGTGACGATCTAAGGCTCACTGTAGCGTGGGCAACATCGCCTGCGCTGTGTTGAACATTCGCTCACCATTTGAGCGATCCCCGGTCGGAGCCGGGGGACGGGTTTTGCCACCCGGAGGCAGGCTTGACCCCGATCCGCCTGGGCAAACGCGCAGGTAGTTTAAGCAAATGAGAGAGCATTTACGCGCGTTGCCCCATCTACGATCCTGGGGCAATATTTACGTGGTGCTGTGTTGATCGCGCACCATCCAAAGGAGCAACATTATGGCAGCTGAGATCGGCAGAGAAAGCGTACGCGATCTGGAGCCAGAGGAGGTCGCCCGAGGCATGGCCGAGGGCAAGGTCCTGCTCGTTGATGTTCGTGAGCCCAACGAGACCGATGTCGAGCGCTATCCGGAGGCCTTCTACCTGCCAATGTCGGTGTTCGATGCGGCTGCAATTCCCGATCCGCAAGGTCGGCAAGTCGTATTCGCATGCCGGTCGGGCAACCGTTCAGTCACTGCATCGTTGATGGCCCAGGCGGCGGGACTGCCTTATGATGCTCACCTCGCCGGCGGCATGAAGGCATGGAAGGAGCTCGGTCTGCCGACAGAGACTTGATCGCACGTCAACAACCATGGCCCGGCCCGGACGCGTTCTTCCCAAGCGCCAATTGGGGCGCTGCCGGTTTCTTGCCGCTTTGGCGGCAATCGTGATCTTGGATCCTGCTGCGCCTTTCGCTGCTCCGGAGCGTATTGTCAATGTGTACAACTGGTCCGACTATATCGCACCGAAAATAATCGAGGATTTCACCAGGGAGACCGGAATCAAGGTGCGCTATGACACCTTTGATTCCAACGACACTCTGGAGGCAAAGCTTCTGGCCGGCAGGTCGGGATATGACGTCGTCGTGCCTACAGGGTATTTTCTCGAGCGCCAGATCAAGGCTGGGGTTTTTCAGAAGCTCGACAAGCGAAAACTGCCCAATCTGGCAAACATCTGGCCGACCATTGCTGCGCGCCTGGCAAAATATGATCGCGGAAACGATTATGCCGTGAACTACATGTGGGGAACAACGGGCATCGGCTTCAACTCCGCGAAGGTCCGTCAGGCGACCGGAGCGGCTGGCGGGATCGACAGCTGGGCTACCGTGTTCAACCCGAAGAGCCTGGAGCGCTTCCAGCATTGCGGCGTCGAGATGCTCGACGCGTCCGACGACATCCTCCCGGCGGCACTGTATTATCTCGGCCTCGATCCTAACTCCGCAAACGAAGCCGATCTGCAAAAAAGCGCCGATCTCATAAAGAGCATACGGCCCTTCGTGCGCAAGTTTCACTCGTCCGAATATATCAATGCACTTGCCACCGGCGAGATCTGCCTGGCAGTCGGCTTTTCCGGCGACATCAAGCAGGCACAAAAACGCGCCATCGAGGCCAAGAATGGCGTAGATGTCGACTACGCGATCCCGAAGGAGGGAGCACAACTGTGGTTCGACAATCTCGCCATTCCCCGCGACGCGACGAACGTGGACGAGGCGCACGCGTTCATCAATTATCTGCAGAAGCCCGAGGTCGCGGCCACGAATTCCAATTTCGTGTCGTATGCCAACGGCAATCTTGCCAGCCAGAAATTCATTGATAGAGCCATCCTGGAAGATAAAACCATCTATCCGGACGAGGCCCTGATGAGCCGGCTTTACGTCATCAATGCCCACGATCCGAAGATCGAACGGCTGATGAACCGGCTTTGGATTCGAATCAAGACGGGCCGCTGAAACCCACAGCCGTGCAGATCCGGGATGTGCGCACGGTTAGCGCCAGCGGCGGTGGACCCAGAGCCATTGCTCCGGATGCTCGCGTACCCAGCCTTCAATCACCGAAGTGATCGCCTGCATCGTGCCCTGCACATCAATCCTGCCTTCCGTATCGCGCCTCGGCTCTATCGGCTCCGAAAGCTCGGCACGAAAGCGATTGCGATCCGGCAGACGGACGACGCGGGTTCCATAGATGGGACATTCGACATGGCGGGCGAGACGGGCAATGAACGGGTTGGCCTTGCATGGTCGGCCGAAGAAGGTCACGTCGACGCCATTGACGTAATACTGGTCAACGAGCATGGCCACGTGGCCACCCGCCTCCAGAATGCGGGCAAGCTTGAACGGTGCGTCCAGACTGGTGGGCACAAGCGTCCCCATGCTGCCTTTGCGGATCTTGATGACAGCCTCGCTCACGGCAATGATGTTTGGCCGGCGATAGAGGACTGTTGCGTCGAGGGCGAACTTGGTGGCGATAAGCGCCGGCAGCTCCCAATTGGCAAGATGCGCAGCAAAGATCAACGCGGGCTTGCCATCCTGGCGCAGGCGTTCGAAGCCCTCAGCGGTATCGAGCGTGTAGCCGATGTCGCCGGCCTCATGCCGAGGAGGCGGGAAGATTTGCAGGCGATCGATGTGAGCAAATTCCGCGGCAACCCGCCCGAGATTATCCCAAACGCCCCGCAGGATGGTTTCGATTTCGGATTCCGACTTTTGCGGAAAAGCGGCGGCCAGATTGGCGCGGCCGATGCGATGTTCCTTCAGCCGCGGGCCAAGGGTGCGCATGAGTGCCGCGGCAACATCCGCCATCGATCTCCGATCGATGACGCGAATCGTTCGCAGCGCCCCAATGGCGAGCCAGCCCAGCAGCGTGTCGATGGTGGCCTTGAGCTGTCGCCCGACGTGCGGGGCATTGAGGGAGATCATGCGCGCGGCTGCCGGGCGTCAAAAACGGACGATGATCTTCCCGAACACCTGCCGGCTTTCCAGGCGGGCCAGTCCCCGATCGAATTCGGCAAGCGGGACCTCGGTGTCGATCACAGGCAAGAGCCCTCTCGCCATCTTAGCGAGACTCTCGCGGATATTGCGCAGGGAGGCACCGAACGATCCAATGATCCGATATTGCTGCTGAAACAGCTGCATGAGGTTGAGGGTGGTAGAGGGCCCGGACGTTGCGCCGCAGGTCACCAAGCGTCCGCCGCGCTTGAGGCAGAGCAGCGAGCCGTTGAACGTTTGCGCTCCCACATGCTCGAACACAACGTCAACGCCTTTCTTCGCAGTGAGCTTGCGAACGACCCCTTCGAAACGGTGGGTCCTGTAATTGATGACGTAATCGGCACCCAGCGCTTTCGCTTTTTCAACCTTGGCCTCGTCCCCGACTGTCGTGATGACCGTACACCCGATCGCTTTGGCCATGATGATGGCGGCAGTCCCGATGCCGGAGCCGCCGGCATGCACGAGCACGATCTCGCCGGACTCGAGCTTCGCATTGTCGAACAGCATGTGCTGCACGGTGGCAAAAGCGATAGGCGCGCAAGCGGCATCGCGCAGGGAAACCCCTTCTGGGACGGGGAGAACGAGACGTGCGGGCATATTCACGAGATCGCGTGCAAAACCATCGATATGAAATCCCAGGATTCCGCCAACCCTTTCGCAAAGATTATCGCGTCCCTCCTTGCATGCCTTACAGCTGCCGCAGGTCAAGGCACCGTACATGACCACTCGATCGCCCGGCTTGAAACCGGCTTCCGACGGTCCAGACGCGGCGATCTCGCCCGCCGCTTCCACCCCTACGACCACGGGCATCTTGCGCCGGGCAAACGCCATTCCGCGATAGCCCCAAAGATCGAGGTGATTGAGCCCCACCGCCTTCACTCTGATCTGCACTTCGCCGCGTGCAGGCGGTGGCGGAGGGGGGCGGTCGGTCAGCTCGAGCTTGCGGTCGGCAATCAGTGCAAGCGCCCGCATGGGTCAGGCAGGCTCGCCGCTGATCACCAATGACACGTTCTGACCTCCGAAGCCAAACGAGTTGGAGAGCGCGTGATGGACCTTGGCGTCGCGCGCCACGTTAGGAACAACGTCCAGGGGAATTGCAGGATCCGGTACTCGATAGTTTATGGTTGGGGGCAGCCGCTGGTGCTGCAATGTCAATAACGTGAACACCGCCTCCACCGCTCCTGCCGCCGACAGCGTATGCCCGATCATGGATTTGTTGGACGAGACCGGGATCGACTGCGCTCGTTCGCCGAACACGGACGATATGCCGACATATTCCATCTTGTCGTTCTCGGGCGTCCCGGTGCCATGAGGATTGATGTAGTCGATGTCGTCGGGCGTGAGACCGGCATCCGCTAATGCGTGATGAATGCAGCCGATGATTGCCTTGCCGTCGGGGCTCGATCGCGTGCGATGATAAGAGTCCGCCATCTCGCCGCATCCGGCCAAGACGCCCAAGATCTTTGCCCCGCGCGCCTTTGCTGAGTCATAGCTCTCGATGACGAGCGCAGCGGCGCCTTCCGCCATGACGAAACCGTCGCGATTTTTTGCGAACGGCTTTGCCGCTCCTTCGGGCGGATCGTTGGCCGTGGAGAGGGCTGAGAGCAGCGAGAAGCGGATCAGGCACTCCGGGTTGATGGACCCGTCAGTGCCGATGCACAGCGCTGCTACCGCCTCACCGCGCCGAACCGCCTCGACGCCGAGCTGGATCGCGCTCGCTCCGGATGCGCAGGCGGTCGATACGGAGATCGGCGAACCCTTTGTCCCGAAGCGATCGGCAAGGTGTTCGGCAACCGAGCCCAGCAGGCAGCGCTCGTGGATGGCGTGAAAGCGCCCGGACGCGCTCGCGCGCAGGAGATCGGCATATCCTATAGTGTCATTCGCGCCTGATGCTGCGGCCAATGCCTCCCGGTGCAGCCACTCCATTTCGACCGGAGCAACGGCAAGAAAAAGCGGACCGGGAAAGTCAACGCTGCTGCCAATCCCGGCCTCGGCAATCGCCTCTTCAGCTGCAAGTGCCGCCATGCGCTCGCCAAGCTCGGTGGAGCAGAAGGGCTCTACCGGGACGAAATCGACCGTCCCGGCGATCGTGGTCTTGAGCCCCTCGTTGGCAAACCTCGTGATCCGATGGATGCCTGATTGGCCCGCCATCAACCTAGTCCAATTATCTGCCTTGCCGGTCCCGAGGGACGTGATCACGCCCATGCCGGTCACAACCACCGTGGGACGTCCATTCGTGCCGCGTGCCGATGCCATGTTCGCCCCGTCCTTCAGCTGACCGCGTCAAGCAACGCAATAGCCTCGCCCCGCCAATGGCCGACAGAGGTTACGGCGATCTGGTCGACTGCCCCTTCATGAGCCTGTTCAACGCCTGATGAATCCAAGGGCGGGAACAGCTTTTGATGTCCCAGGACGATTGTCGCGATTGCAATGTTCATGGCGAATTGAGGCTCAAAACCGTGTCCGATATAACTGCCGGTCGCGCGCACCGGCAAGTCGGGCATGCGCTTCAACCACGCGCGCTCCTCATGCGTGCCTGGCTCCGTACCGGTCGCTCCCGATATAATGGCGATACGGCCGGCACCACGCAGCGCAGCGAGCTTTTCCCACATTTCTCCGAGCGCCTCTGCGACGGCTGACGGCGGCCGGCGCGACCGCTCCGAGAGTACCGCAATAACCCGTGCCAGCGGCCTTGCGCCGCGAGCCTGAGCATGGGCACGCTCTTCCAGAACCAGGAAGGCGCCGATAGAGCCAAGCACCATGCCAGGCGAGTCGGTGCGCTCCCAAACCGGTCTGAACACGCCGCGCCGCAAATATCCGCCGGTGTCGTAAAGCAACAGCAAGTCCTCGCGCTGGCCGTTGTAGGAGCCGCCTACAAGGGCGAGATCGCTTTGCCCCGCGCCGATCCGCGCCGATGCGACACGCACCGCCTCGACGCCTGCTCCTTCCTCACCCATGAAGCTGCGCGAAGACCCGGTCACGCCGTGCACAATGGAAATATTGCCGGCGAGCAGATTGGAAAGCTGTGCCAGGAAAAGAGTCGGCCGCAGATCGTTCATCAGCTTTTCATTGAGAAATGCACCGGGATTTGCTGCCTTAGATTTATTGCTCAGAACCGATCCATCGACTGCGATGTCGCGCTCTCCGCCCGCCGCGGCAACGATCATGTCCATGCGGCCAAGCAAGTCGGCATTGCCCTTGACCCCTGCATCCTGCAGGGCGAGACCGGCAGCATAGGTCCCAATTCGCTGCCATGCCTCCATTTGACGCTGGTCGCCCTTCTTCGGAATCTGGCGGTCCAGCTCCAGCGGTGCCAGCGGGTGGACCACGTAAGGTGCAAAGGTCTCGGCATCGACTTTGATGCGTCGCTCGGCAAATCCCTGCCAGTGCGCATCAGGCCCTTCACCCAAGCACGACACAATTCCGATCCCAGTAATCCAGACTTCGCGCCGCAATTCAGGCATTGGCAAGCGCCCCAACCGGGAACTCGAGGACGGCAGCCATCTTCTCCATGTTGGTGCGAAATTCAGGGTTCGGGAATTCGACGAGCCGGAACGTTATTTCTGCGTTGCAGGCGAGCTTGCCGCCGCTGCGGATCTCCGCCTTGGTTACGGCGAAGCCGGAGCCCTCATGCAAGAGCTTGGCCGAGAGGTCGAGCTCTTGACCGGGCGTAACGAACGCTCGCAGCTTTGCTTCGCGCACCGCGGCGAAGAATGGCATGCGCGTGAATCTCGTGATTGCGATGAGCAGCCAACCTGAGGTTTGCGCCATCGCCTCGATGAGCAACACGCCCGGCATCAAGGGAAAACCGGGAAAATGTCCCTCGAAAATCGTGGATACGGTCGGCACGCGCGCCTGAGTTCGTATCGTCTGATTGGCAAGCTCGAGCTCGACAATGCGATCGATCAGCTGAAAGTATTCGAGACGCATACTGAGGGCGTCAGGCGCCCCGGGCAGCAACAAGCTCGTCGATGCGGGTACAAAGGTTGTCCAGCTGAAAGTACTGCTCCGGCGTCGCCTTGCCCTCGTTGACTTCCTGGGTCCATTGCTCGAGCGGCATCTTAATTCCAAACGCCTTGTCGATTGCGAAGGCGATATCGAGAAAATCCAGGCTATCGATGCCTAGATCATTGATTGCATGGCTTTCCGGCTTGATCGTGTCTCGCGGAATGTCGCATGTCTCCGAGATGATGTTGGCTACCGTGTCGAAGGTCGAAGACATCGTAGTTCCCAGATCAGTCATGCACTCGTGCGCCCTAGCCTGACGTGCTCTTCGGCGGGGATCACCCCGCCTCATCCCCGCGGATGCCCCTATAGCGAAGAGAGGGGGCAAGTTCAATGGCGCGGCCAGCATGGTGTGGCCAGCATGGAAGGCTGGTTCCCATGCAAAATCGCGTGCCGTGCCTCCTTGAGGATCGCCTCCGCATCGAACGCAACGGGCAGGAGATCGTGTGCCCCTCGCGTCAATGCGATAGTGTCGCACTCGGGCCGTCTCTCCCGAAACCCGCTCACGGTGATGGCCAGGCTTCCCCCGAGCAGATGCTATGCGCCACTCTGTGCCCTGTTTCGTGTATCGGCTCAAATAGCCCCAGCCATACTTCTGCACGGCGGCGGCCAAAAACGCCGGATCGTCATCCGCAGGATAGAGAGGCTGACGAGCTTGGCTTTGAACTGCCGTTGCAGTATTTAGATCAACTTGCGAGCAAAATCGCTTATGAGAATGATAAGAACGTTCGTAAAAATCACCGTATTGGTTTCCTCGCTGGCGTTGCTGACTGACGCTCCCATGCGCGCCCAGGCGCCCTCTGTCGATCGCATCGACATTGTCGAATATGGCACTTACACCGTCGATCGCCGCGTACAGGGAAGGGACGCCCGGGGAATCAATCAGGCGACGGCGACCAACGTCCAGCATGCAACCACGACTAAAGAGATTCCCGCTCGTATCGGTACCACTTTTGGCCTCCGCTACAAAATAATCGGCAAGCCGGACGAAGCCCCGATCACGCTTCGAAGAATTGTCGTGTTTCCTGCGCCGGGACTTCAACCTCCGTCATCATCCAAGCCCCTGGCACGAGACGAGTTCGCAGTCCAGGCCCGGGTCGGTGAGACGAATTACATGTTCTACACACTCGAAGACAGCTTTGAACTTGTGCCCGGCATCTGGATCATCGAGATCTGGTACAGCAACCGCAAGCTTGCAAGCCAGAGCTTCACGGTCAGCAAAGCAGACAACAGCAGCCCTCCCATGCCGCCATCGAGCTCAGAAGGGTTATGAAGCCTTTTGGCGTTCGATCGCCAAGGTGCGTTCCAGGCGTGCGACTTCTTGCAGGAGGCGCTCGCTGGTGAGACGAAGCAGATAGAATCCGAACTCCGGATTCTCGAAGTAGAGTTCTCGCACCTTGTCGTAGGTAATTGTCAGGACGTGGCCTGATCCCGTGCACTCAACCGACTGGGTCCGCCGCCGCTCGGAGGTCAGCAACCCCAGCTCGCCGAATATCTCACCGGGCTGAATTGCTTTGTCCAACTCGGGAATAATGTACGTCCCTTTGGCTGCCAGGAACATCTCGTTCGCTTCATCGTTCTTTCTGAACAGCACATCTCCTTCTCGGCACTTCCGTTTGGTCATGAACGGCTCGAGCCAATCCATAGACAAGTCCTGGCCGGCAGCGAGACGGACCTTTTTGATCAGCTGAATGAGCTGATAAAGGCGAAGCGAATTCAGCGGGACCAGAATGACGTACAAGAAAATCGTGGTAACGGAATAAGCCAGAACGCCATACACGAGAAAAAAACACGCGCTGGCGATTGCTGCTATGCGCAACGGGATCACGGTTTTCATCGAGAGCGATGCCACATAGAATAGTGCACCAAGGACCCCCATCCCGATGGTCACGATGGTCGTCGCATCAAGCAGGATGGGCTGCATGTAGTTCTCCAGACTGTGAGGCGAATTCCATTGCGCGCACGTGGCGTGGACGCACCGATACAGGGAGCGCCGTGCACAACGCAAGTACGCGAGGGCGAGGTCAGTGCCGTTGAGCGCTCCTGCTGGTCAATGATCGCGCTTGCGATGCAACTCGCATGGAGTCATCTTCGGCGTGGAGCCTCTGTCCGGGCTTTCGATCCAGCCGTAGTGAGGCGATCAGGCCTGTGCGGAATCGGCGGTGCCGGCGTGCGAACGTACGAATGAGATGATAAAGCGCTTCCACGTTCTTTACGTAGGTCAAATCGAGCTCGATAACATCGGGCGCAACGGCACCCCCGCAAACGACCGCCGCTATTCGGACGAGCAGCTGCGGGAAGCATTCTTCACCGCACGCGACATCGCCCGCCTCATGGATGAGCTGGGTTATGACGTGCTGTGGACGGCGGAGCACCACTTCCAGCGCGAGGGCTACGAAGTTTTCCCGAACCTCATTCAGCTAGGGCTGTGGCTTGCCACCCAAACCAGCCGGCTGAAGTTTGGTTGTGCCTTCAACGTGCTTCCCATGTGGCACCCGATTCGGCTGGCGGAGGACTATGCCATGGCCGATATCGTCACCGACGGCCGCATCATCATGGGCGTGGGGCGCGGCTACCACACCCGCGAGGTAGAGACCTTCGGCGCGCCGCTGATCGACGCTGAGAAGAATCGCGAGTTGTTCGAGGAGCAGCTTCAATTGCTGTTGACCTGCTTCAACCAGCAATCGTTGCGTTTCAAGGGAAAATACTATGAGTGTCCACCGCCGGTGGAGTACCGCGGCTATCGCCTCAAGGACATCACCATGGTGCCGCGGCCGAAGCATCTGCCGGTGGACATCTGGATGCCGATCGCGAGCGGCAAGACGATCGAGTTGATGGCGCAATATGGCCTCAAGGCGATGGTGACCCTGAACGGAGAAAAGATCCTTGACGACGTGGTGCGGGCGTACCATGCCGCCTGTCACAAACACGGTCGCAAAACGCAACTGGGCGAAGACATGATATGGGGAGCCGGTGTCTATCTTGCGCAGAGCAGGGAGGAGGCGATCCGGCGCCTGGAACCGGCCCATGACGAAAGATTCAAGTGGTTCGCGCCTTTCGGCTTCGTGCGCTATGCCGACGAGCACGGTCGGGTTTGGGGCTCGCCCGGCGCGCCTGCTCGCACCCCCTCGCTGAACGACGGGGTTGCACAGAAGGCCTGGCTCTGCGGAACACCGCAGGACGTGATCGACGGTATCAACTCTATTGCAGGCAAGTATCCCGGTCTCGAAGACTTCATGATTCACTGGGCCGAAGGCCTGCCGCCTAACGAATTCAAGGAGCAGCTGCGCTGGTTCGCAAGCGAGGTGATGCCGGCGTTCAAGCGTGCGTAGCTTGAGTATCAAAAAACCTGTTACGCGGTCGCGGCAATCCGAGATTGTCGCGCAATGTTGGGCCTTCGTATTCGCTGCGGAAAATCCCGCGCCTTTGCAGTTCCGGCACTACTCGCGCGACGAAGTCGTCGAGCCCGCCTGGCAAGTAGGGGAACTGGATGGTGAAGCCATCGGAGCCTTCCGTCATCAGCCATTCCTCCATCTCGTCGGCAATCGTCGCGGGCGTGCCCACCATTGCCAGGCCGGAATGGCCGCCGAGCCGTTGTGCGAGCTGGCGGACAGTCAGATTCTCACGGCTGGCCAGATCGATCGCGCGCTGACGTCCGCTCTTCGAAGCATTACTTTCGGGGATATCAGGCAAAGGCGCGTCCGGATCGAATTTGGCGGCGTCGTGGCCGAGCGCAATGGATAACGAGCCGATCGCGTTGGCGTAGTGGACGAGGCTGTCGAGCTTCGCCCGCTTGGCCCGCGCCTCCTCCACCGTGTCGCCCACCACCACGAAGCAGCCGGGCAGGATCTTGAGATGCTCGCGCGAGCGGCCGGCTTTCTCCGTCCGCCCCTTCACATCGACATAGAACTCCCTACCCGCGGCGAGGTTTGCCTGCGCGGTAAATACGGCTTCGGCGGTTTCGGCGGCCAGCTGGCGGCCGGCGTCCGAGGCGCCGGCCTGCACAATCACTGGCCAGCCCTGGATCGGTCGCGCAATGTTGAGGGGGCCGCGCACGGAAAGGTATTTGCCCGTGTGATTGAGGACGTGCAGCTTGTCGGGATGGAAATAGAGTCCCTTCTCCACGTCACGGACGAACGCATCGTCTGCCCAGCTGTCCCACAGCCCGGTGACGACATCGTAGAACTCTCGCGCGCGAGCATAACGCTCGGCGTGCTCCATGTGCTCTTCCAGCCCGAAATTCAGCGCGGCATCCGGGTTGGATGTGGTCACGATGTTCCAGCCTGCGCGCCCGCCGCTGAGATGGTCCAGCGAGGCAAAGCGCCGCGCGATGTGATAAGGGGCGTCGAACGTGGTTGAGCCGGTCGCGATCAGCCCTATGCGCTGCGTGACCTGAGAGAGTGCGGACAACAGCGTGAACGGCTCGAAAGATGTCACAGTGTGGCTGCGCTTGAGCGCCTCAACGGGCATGTTGAGCACGGCCATGTGGTCGGCCATGAAAAAGGCGTCAAATTTGCCGCGCTCGAGCGTCTGCGCAAAACGCTTGAGGTGCGCCAAATTGAAATTGGCATCCGCGAAGGCGCCGGGATATCGCCACGCACCGGTGTGAATGCTTGCCGGCCGCATGAAGGCGGCGAGCTTGAGCTGACGCGCTTGTGCCATCTGTGGTCTTCCGCTTTCTTCAATAGCGTTCACGTGGAGCAGGGCCGATCACTTCTGGATGGCCGCTGCCGCCTTTTCCACTGTGCTTTTCGGCGTGCGATAGAGCTCCGCGAGCAGATCATTAATTGGGGTCGCGGGGACCGGCGAGATCTCGAGATCGAGCTTCGCTGCCTCGTCGAGAAACTGTGGATCCCGCATCGTGGTATTGAATGCGGCGCGCAGCGCATTGCTGCGATCCTCAGGAATTTCAGGCGGCGCAAAGATCGGCCGGCCGAGAACCAGGCTGGCGAGCACGAGCTTGAGCACTTGGCGCTGTTCGAGCGTGCTTGCAAAATCTAGGAGCATGGGCACGTGCGGCAGATCCGGGTGCTTCTGCATGCCGAGCTGCACGAGCAGGCTGATTGATTTCTGCTCCAGCCAGGA
>Ga0207693_10001968_pt1 | contig 18005 bp, 13 predicted proteins | sample LARL81metaG_FD_184347 | JGI IMG/M metagenome (GOLD analysis project Ga0207693, IMG submission 184347) | Corn, switchgrass and miscanthus rhizosphere microbial communities from Kellogg Biological Station, Michigan, USA - LAR L8-1 metaG... | ecosystem: Host-associated > Plants > Roots >...
AGGCCCGCTGCCGGACATGCTGCACCGGCTCGCTCCCCGGCCCTGACCCGGACGCGGACCGCATCACGTCACGGCCAGCCGGCCCCTGGCACGTGAACCTGCGTGGCCAGGACCTGGCCGCTGCCGGGCGTGACCATCTCCGGCCCGGTCATGCCCTGCCACTCGGCCGCCACGATGAACAGCGTCGACCGGCCCGCCCCGCCCAGGGCGCAGGCGAAGCCACCCCGGTCCAGCTCGACGGTCTGCAGCACGGTGCCGCCCGCACCGACCCGCACACACCGCTGGGCAGGCACATCGGCGTACCAGACGGCGTCCTGCGCATCGGCGCAGATCCCATCCGGGGTACCGTCGCCCAGCTCAGCCCACACCCGCCGGCCGGAAAGCGCCCCGTCCGCGCCGATATCGAAGCCCACCAGCTGGTGGCCGTAGGAGTCCGCGACGATCAGCGTGGAGTTGTCGGCGGTCACCGCCATCCCGTTGGGGAAGGCGATGCCGTCAGCCACCTGGCGGACCGACCCGCCCGCGGTGACCTGGAAGACAAAACCCGGCTGGAACGCCTCACCGGCCATCGGGTTGAAGCCGGCCCGGTTCAGGTAGATGTTGCCGCGCCCGTCGGCCACGATGTCGTTCCAGCCCGGCACGCCCAGGTCGGCGTGGGTGACCAGGGACCCGTCCGGTTCCCGGCGCAGCAGCCGCCCATCCGCTGACGAGACGATCACCAGCCGGCCATCCGGCAGCCAGGCGGTGCACAGCGGCAGCGACGTCACCCGGGCGACCACCTCACTGTGCCCGGCCAGGTCGACGGCGACCACCTCGCCCGCGGACCAGTCGGAGAAGTACAGCCGGCTGTCATGCCAGCGTGGCGATTCGACCAGCCCCCGGCCCGTGAGCAGCGTCCGTAGCTCGCTCATCCCGTCCGCCCCTTCCGCCATTACGGCACTGCGCAAACGCAGCCTCACCAGCTACACGAACGGCGGGCAGGCGGATCGACAGCCGCGGTCAGCGGCGGCCGAGCAACCGGCTGATGGCCTGCGCCGCGCGGCTGAAATCGGTGCCGAACGGGTTGTCCTGCACCACGTACGTCCAGGTGGCGCTGGGCCGTTTCAGGCCGGCCGCGGCCAGGTCGGCCCCGTCGGCAGTGATCGGCGCGGTGCGGAACGTCTCCTCGGTGGCCGCGGTGACCTCGCCAGTGAAATCGCCGAACATCCCGGTCAGCTCGCGGTTGAACTCCTCCACCGGGTTCAGCGCGGCGCCGAACGGGTTCGGGCCGTGCCCGAGCGAGCGCAGGTGGATGCCCTCCCGCAGGTCGCCCGCCCGGGCCAGGTACTCCGACCAGGCCCGGTCCAGGTGGCCGAGGGTGATCTGCCGGGCCGCCCCGGCCAGCACGCCGTCCGGCACGGCTTCCCGCAGCTCGGCCACCCGCTCGGGGCACGAGCGTTCCAGCGCACGCAGCGCGGTGCCGGTGCGCAGCACCTCGTCGCGGTAGTCCAGCACGGCGCGCCGCTGATCCTCGATCAGCACGTTGTACCGCCACGTGTCGCGGTGGATCTGCAGCTGGGTGCCTTCGGCCACCCGCTGGGCGTGCGTCACGGTCGCGGCCGCCCGCGGGCTGGTTACCTCGCCATCATCGGTGGCGTCCACCGGCGGGGCGTCCGGCGCGCAGGAAGTGATCAGCTCGTCGGCCATGCTGACAAAGAACACTGAGCCGCCTGGGTCGCCCTGCCGCCCGGACCGGCCGCGCAGCTGATTGTCCAGCCGGCTGCTGGCGTGCCGGCCCACGCCGACGACCAGCAGCCCGCCCAGCCGGGCGACCTGTTCCGGATCGCCGCCGGTCCCGCCCAGCCGGATGTCGGTGCCCCGGCCGGCCATCTGGGTGGACACGGTGATCGCGCCGGGCGCGCCGGCCTCGGCCACGATCGCGGCTTCCTCCGCGTCGTTCTTGGCGTTCAGCACCACGCATGGCAGGCCGGCCTCGGCCAGCCGGCCGGCCAGCCGCTCGGACTCGGCCACGTCCAGGGTGCCGAGCAGCACCGGGCGCCCGGTGCCGTGCGCCGCGGCCACCTCGCCGACGACCGCCTCCTCCTTGTCCGCGGCCGTCCGGTACAGCCGGTCCGGCTGGTCGGCCCGGATGCACGGGCGGTTCGGCGGGATGACAGCGATCTCCAGCCCATAGAACTCGCGCAGCTGCTCGCCGACGGCGACCGCGGTGCCGGTCATCCCGCACACCACCGGGTAGCGGCGGACCAGCGCCTGGGTGGTGATGCTGTCCAGGATCTCGCCGCTGTCGGTGGCCAGCAGCCCCTCCTTGGCCTCGACCGCCGCGTGCAGCCCGTCGGGCCAGCGCTGCAGCCGGGCCACCCGGCCCCGGGAGGGACTGACCAGCTGGACCCGGCCCTGCCGGACGATGTAATCCACGTCCCGGGTCAGCAGCACCTGGGCGTGCAGCGCGACGTTCAGCCGGGTGAGCGTGCCCAGCTGGCCGGCCGCGTACAGGTCGATCCCGTCCAGCGCCTGCTCCGCGATCCGGGCCCCGGCCTCGGTCAGGTAGACGTTGCGCCGCTCGTCATCCACCTCGTAGTGCAGCCGGGGCAGCAGCCGCCCGGCGATCTCCGCCATCTGCCGCCCGGACTCGGCGTCACCGGCCGAGCCGGCCAGCACCAGCGGGATCAGCGCCTCGTCGACCAGCACCGAGTCCGCCTCGTCGATCAGCAGCACGTCCGGGGCGGCGGTGACCAGGTCGTCCACATCGGCGGCCAGCCGGTCGCGGAGCACGTCGAAGCCGATCTCGCTGACCGGGGCGTAGCACACGTCGGCGGCGTAGGCCCGGCGGCGCTCGTCCGGGGTGCTGGCCTGGCCGAGCCAGCTGGCCGTCACGCCGAGCCGGTCGTAGACCGGCCCCATCCATTCCGCGTCCCGCCGGGCCAGGTAGTCGTTGACCGCCATGACCTGCACCCGGTGCCCGCGCCGCACGTACCCGGCCGCGGCCAGCGCGCCGGACAGGGTCTTGCCTTCGCCGGTGGCCATCTCGGCCACCTGGCCGGACAGCATGGCCAGCGTGCCGAGCAGCTGGACATCGAACGGCCGCTCGCCGAGCGCGCGGCGGGCGGCTTCCCGGCCCACGGCGCAGATCTCGCCGTCTTCGGTGGCCGCCCGGGCAGCTGCGGCCAGCTCCGCGTCGCCCAGGTCACGCAGGGCCGCCTCGCGGGCGGCGACGGGGGCCAGCAGTTCCTGGTAGCGGGCCAGGCTGGCCGAGCCGGGCTGCTGCAGAAAGCGCCGTACCCGGGAGCGCAGGCTGGTCACCCGGCTGCCCGCCCGGTCCTGGTCAGCGTGGCCGTCGTCACCACTCCATAGTGGACCAGCCGGTCACCTGGTCGGGCCGCCGCTCAGCGGCTGGCCAGGCTGGCGTGGTGGCCCGGGTCGGCCGGCCGGGGCCCAGCGTGGGTCAGCGCGTCCCGGATCGCGGTGCCCAGGGCCCGGGCCACCGGCGGCGGGAACGCGTTGCCCACCTGCCGGTAGGCGGCGGTCTTCCGGCCGGAGAACTCCCAGGAATCGGGGAAGCCCTGCAGGCGGGCCACCATCCGCACGGTCAGCTTGGGCGGCTGGCCGGCCGGGAAGTCCGGCCCAGGCGCCTCGTCGGCGAGGCCGAGCCCGTTCACCCCGAGCGCCCGCCACGCCTCGCGGGCCCGGGTGGGGCCGAGGTCCGGGCCGCCGTGCTTCTTGCTGCCGCCGACGATCGTCGGGCCGATGCCACTGGCCCCGGCCGCCCAGGCGGCCGCCCCGGGCCAGCCCCGGGCGGCCATCAGATCGGCCAGCAGCCCGCCCACCGGGCGCGGCGGCACCGCCGACGGCTCCGGCCAGCGGAACGAGGCGGCCCACGGCGCCCTGATCGCGACCAGCACGAACCGCGGCCGCAGCTGGGACACCCCGTGCTCGCTGGCCTGGACCAGGTCCCACCAGGTGTGGAAACCGAGGTCGTGCAGCCGCCGCAGGACCTGGCTCCGGTAGCCGTCGAACCGGCGGGCGGCCAGGCCGCGGACGTTCTCCAGCAGCAAGGCGCGCGGCCGTGCCTCCTCGACCAGCCGGAGCGCCTGCGGGAACAGGTCCCGCTCGTCGTCGTGCCCGAGCTGCTTGCCCGCGATGGAGAACGGCGGGCACGGCACCCCGCCGGCCAGCAGGTCGAGGCCGGCGAACGCCCGGCCGTCCACGTTCGCCACGTCTTCCTGGTTGACCTTCCAGTCCGCGCCCCGGTTGCGGCGCAGCGTCTCGCAGGCGTCGGGATCGAGCTCGACCACCGCCTCATGCGTGAACCCGGCCTGCTCCAGGCCCAGGGCCTGGCCGCCGGCTCCGGCGCAGATCTCAAGGGAGGTCAGCTCACCCACGGTCTCTCCCTTCGGCGCCCGTCTCTCCGCAGATTGTGCCCGCCCCTGACGACAGTTCCGGTGTCCCACGCCGTCACCACGAGGCAAGTGTGTCCACGAGCAGCTCATAGCTGAGCACCCGCCGCTGGCCGGTCACCTCGTGCCACGCGTCCGCCTGCTCGGCATTGGCCGCCGCCGCCACACTTTCGGCCATCGCGTCGTATGCGATGTGGTACACGGCGTCCACCTCGCCCGTCCCCCGGGCGATGGACGCCAGCCTGGTCGGCAGCGGCTCCGCGGTCACCGTGACCAGGTGCGGCTGGCGGCCCCGGCGGTGCCGGATCATCTGCAGGCATTCGTGCCGGATGTTCTGCACCCGGTCCGACCGGATCGTCCATTTGCAGGACACCGCGGCGTGCAGCGGCGGCAGGCCGGACGCGGTGCGCACCCGGGCCAGCGAGACGGTGACATCCGGCTTGATCAGGTAGTCCATGCCGACCGTGACCCGCAGCTCAGGGTTGGCCCGGACCAGGGCATGCACCTCGGACAGGTGCGCGTACTGGTCGAACCGGGTGATCACCGCACCGCGCTCGATCCGCCAGCCGCGGTCCGGGTCGCGGCGCTGCAGCACCCAACCGAGGTCCTCGCACACCGCCTGCTCCAGCGGCCCGCCGGGGTCCTTGGGCACGTCGGAAACGGTGCCCCGGTCGACCGCCAGGTGATCGAGCACGGCGGCGGCGATGCGGACCGACTCGATACTGTCCACGTCGGCGAAGTTCGGCACCAGCGCCCAGCCGAGCTTGTTCTGCTTGGCGCTGGGCTTCCAGCCGAGCAAGTCGGTGGCAAAAGACGCAGTCACGTTCCCCACTCCAGCACAATCCGGCCGCACGGCCGGCAGGCTCACCGTAGCGGGCTGGCACGCCGGGTTTGACCTTTCCCCAGGGGCAGGCCACACGATCGGGTTGCCGGGCAACCGCCCGGTCCAGGAAGGCGGTACCAGGGTGCTGACCATCGGCGAGTTCGGCCGGGCGTCCCGGCTGTCGGCCAAGGCGCTGCGGCTGTATGACGAGCTCGGCCTGCTGCGCCCGGCCCGGGTGGACCCGGATTCCGGATACCGGTTCTACGAGCCGGCCCAGCTGGAGCGGGCCCGGCTGGTGGCCTGGCTGCGCCGGCTGGGCATGCCGCTGGCCCGGATCCGGGTGGTGTGCGACGCGGCCACCCCGGATGAAGCCGGGGCGGAGGTGGCGGCGTTCTGGGCCCAGGCCGAGACCGACCTGGCCAGCCGCCGTGAGCTGGCCGCCTTCCTGGTCTCCCACCTGTCCCGGAAGGACACTGCGATGCCTGCTCCCGACACCGGCCTGACCATCCGCTACGCCGCGGCCTCGGACACCGGCCGCACCCGCCCGGTCAACCAGGACTCCGCCTATGCCAGCGCCCGGCTGCTCGCGGTCGCCGACGGGACGGGCAGCGCGGGGGACCGGGCCAGCGCCGCCGCCATCGAGGCCCTGAAGCCGCTGGCCGCGCCGGCCGCCGGCCCCGGGGATCTGCTCAACGCGCTGGCCCAGGCGGCCGAGCAGGCGGGCGTGGCGGTGCAGGACATCGCCGCCGCCGATCCGTCGCGAGACAGCGGGACCACGCTGACCGCGATGCTGTGGTCTGGGTCCCAGCTGGCCCTGGTGCATATCGGGGACACCCGCGCTTACCTGCTGCGTGACGGCCAGCTGTTCCGCATCACCCACGACCACACGGTCGTGCAGAACCTGATCGACGAGGGCCGGCTGACCGCCGAGGAAGCCCGCTCCCATCCGCAGCGCGCCTTGCTGCTGCGCGCGCTGGGCGGCGCCGGCGGCTCCGCGCCGGACCTGTCGCTGCACGAGGCCCGGCCCGGCGACCGGTACCTGCTGTGCTCGGACGGGCTCAGCGCGGTCGTCCCGGCCGACCGCATCCACGAAGCGCTGCGCGCAGCCGCCGAACCCGGTGCAGTGGTGGCCCAGCTCATCGAGCTGGCCAACCAGGCCGGCGGTCCGGACAACATTTCCTGCGTGGTCGCCGACGTCCTCGAGGCAGCCTGAGGTCAGGTCGCGTCCTTCCGGCTGGGTCACCCCGGACGGCGAATAGGCTGGTGAGCCGGGGTGGCCGAGGAACCGGAGGAGCGTTGACGCTGGACCGCACGGATGGGCAGCCCGCTGTCCTGCTGCTGGAGAACATTCACCCCGATGCCACCGCCCGGCTGGTCAAGGACGGCTACCAGGTGCAGACGGCGGCCACGGCGCTGGATGAGGACGAGCTGATCGCCGCGCTGGCCGGCGTGCAGGTGCTCGGGATCCGGTCCGGCACCAAGGTCACCGAGCGGGTGCTCGGCGCCGCGCCCGGCCTGCTCGCGGTCGGCGCGTTCTGCATCGGGGTGAACCAGATCGACCTGGCCGCCGCGTCCCGCCGCGGGGTCGCGGTGTTCAACGCCCCGTTCTCCAACACCCGCAGCGTGGTCGAGCTGGCCCTGGCCGAGATCATCGCGCTGACCCGGCGGCTCACGGACAAGAACGCGCAGATGCACGTCGGCAGCTGGGACAAGTCCGCGGCCGGCAGCCACGAGGTGCGCGGGCGGCGGCTGGGCATCGTCGGGTACGGCAACATTGGCGGCCAGCTCTCGGTCCTGGCCGAGAGCCTCGGCATGACCGTGTACTTCTACGACACCGCGGACAAGCTCGCGCTGGGCAACGCCCGGCGCTGCGGCACGCTGGAAGAGCTGCTGGAGATGTCGGACGCGGTCACCCTGCACGTGGACGGCCGGCCGGGGAACAGCGGGCTGTTCGGCGAGGCCGAGTTCGCGGCGATGCGGCCGGGCAGCCTGTTCCTGAACCTGTCCCGGGGCTTCGTGGTGGACCATGCCGCGCTGCGGCGGCACATCGAGTCCGGCCACCTGGCCGGTGCGGCCGTGGACGTGTTCCCGGAGGAGCCGCGGGGCCGGGACGGCGAATTCCGGTCCGGGCTGCGCGGGCTGCCCAACGTCATCCTCACCCCGCACGTGGGCGGCTCGACTGAGGAGGCCCAGCAGGACATCGGCGAGTTCGTCGCCGGGAAGCTGGACGACTACCTGGCCGCCGGGTCGACCTCGCTGAGCGTCAACCTGCCGCCGGTCGCGCTGCCGCACACGCCCGGCACGCACCGCCTGGTGCATCTGCACCGCAACGTTCCCGGCGTGCTGGCCAGCATCAACCAGCTGCTGGCCGAGCACGGGGCGAACATCGAGGGCCAGCTGCTCGGCACCCGGGACGAGCTCGGCTACGTGCTGACCGACATCGGCACCGAGTACCCGGATGACATGCTGGCCAGCCTGCGCGAGCTGGATGTCACCATCCGGCTGCGCACCACTCAGCCCAGGTAGCTGGCAGGCTGCGCGCTACTGCGGGCTGGCCGTGGCGGCCGCTTCGGCCGGGCGGTCCGCGGCGGCCTCGCCGGTGTCCCGGGCACGGCCCAGGTGACCCTCCAGCCGCCACAGCATGTCCAGGTGCTCACTGGCCCACAGCATCAGCAGGGCGTTCCGGGCCACCGTGGGCTGGCCGGCGCTGATCGCCTGCCGGGTGCATTGCAGCATGCCGCTGCGGGCCGCCTGCTCGCGCCGCTCCGGCGGGGGCAGCGCGGTGCCGTTGACGATCGAGTCGCCCAGCGTCACATACCAGGCCCGCAGCTTGAGCACGTCCTGGTCCAGCCGTTCGGCGCAGGGCTTGCGCTGGCCCGGCGGGCCAGCGGGCGGCGGGTCGGCCGCGGCCAGTGGCAGCAGAGCCCGGTGAGCGGGCTGGCGGTCGGGGTGCGGGCCGTCCGGGCCGGGGGCATCGGGTCCGGAGCTTGCGGGCCCGGACGCTACCGCGTTCAGCGCGGCCAGGGACTGGCCGGCCCGCAGCAGCTTGGCCGCCCCGCCGACCAGCCGGGTTACCCGTTCCGGGTCGACCCGCTGGGCGGACCGCTCGGCCAGGTACTCGCGTAGCGAGTCGTTGAGCCGGTGCATGGCCGCACCCGCGGCCGCCCCGGCCCGGCCCGGGTCGGCCCCGACGTCCAGCCCGCCGAGCTGCTCGACCATGGCGGCCACGTAGTCCGCGGTCCGGGAGTAGGCGGCGGCCAGGTTCTGCCGGAGCAGGGCTGCCGCGCCGCGTGGCCAGAACACCAGCCCGACCCCGAGGCTGACCGCGAAGCCGACCGCGACGTCCTCGATCCGGACGATGCCGACCTTCCAGCCCGCGGGCTGGATGATGTTGAACAGGACCAGCACCACCACGGTGAATGCGGCCTGGCCGGCCGCAAACGAGATCACCCGGGGCGCGTAGCCGCCCAGCAGCACGGCGACCGGGAGCACGGCCCACAGCACGGCATCGTGCCCGCCCACCGGGATGAGGATCGCGGCGCCGATCAGGATGCCCACCGCCGTGCCAGCTAGCGCGCTGAGCACCGACCAGCCGGTGCCAAGGGCGTTGGACCGCAGCACCGACAGGGTGCCCAGCACCACCCAGAAGGAGTGCTGCAGGCCGGTCTTCTGCGCGATGAACACCGCGATGGCCAGGCCGACCGCGCCGCGGACACTGTTGCGGAACCAGACCGAGCGGTAGTCGGCATGAGTGAACGCGAAGTCCTCCGCGCCGGTCAGCCAGGCGCCCAGGAAGCGGGGCCAGCTCGGCTGGGCCGGCACCTCGCCGGTGAGCGGGTCCTCGGCGCGCGCCTCCGCGGCGGGCGGAGCAGACCGGCCGCCCGCGGCTGGTCCCGGCGTGGCGGTCAGCTCATCCAGGAGCGGTACCCCGGCGAGCGGCGGGCCACCCTGCGGGTTCGCCGCCCGGGCGTACGCCGCGATCTGCCGGGTCGTGTGGGAGATCGCGTCCACCCGGAACCCGCGGTCCACCATGGCCTGCAGCGACTCCTCATCGGGGACCTGCGGCAGGCCGGAGATCCGGTGCGCCAGCGCCTGCGCCGCGGTCTCCCTGGCCTCCTCCAGCCGGGCCGCCGGCTGCTTGCCGTCCGGGCCGGCGCTGGACAGTTCCGGCCGGCCGGTCAGCTCGGCCGCTGTGGCCCGAAGTACCGTGGCGACCGCCCGCAGCGTCGCGGAGTTCTCGTCCATGCACAGTGCCCCGGACGGGGATCCGGCCAGGTAGGCCAGGGACTGGCTGAGCCAGCCCAGTTCGTCGATGACCCCGGCCAGCGCCGCGGTCGAGCGGGTCGGCCCGGTCGGCCGGTGCGGCGTGGTGTGCAGCTGCTTGAGCAGGTCATCGATGGACTTCTGGGCCTCCTTCAGCCGGTCGTCCTCGACCGGCCGGGCCGCGCACAGCGCCTCCGCCAGGCCGGCCAGGGCCAGGCAGCACTGGGCCGCGTCGCGACGGAGCGTAGCCCGTTCGTGCGGCGGCCAGATGAACATGACGGCCAGGATGCCGGCGGTCGCGGCCAGCCCCCAGCCCGCCAGCCGCCACGGGATCTGCGCGGCCGGCGCGGGCACCGACACGGACAGCACGAAGACCAGCACCGCTGCGGTCCCGCCCGCCGCGAAGTAGCCGTTGATCACACCGGAGAACAGGATGCCGAACCCGACCACGGCCATGGCCCCCGCGGCCAGCCAGGCGTTACCGGAGAACGCGGTGCCCAGCGGGACCAGCGCGGCCCCGGCCACCCCAAGCGACAGGTAGGCGGTGAACCGGCTGCGGGGCGGGCCGCCGAACGAGGCCAGCACCAGCATGGCGAACGACCCGAACGCGGCGAACAGCGCGGCCTGCGGCTCGGCTATCACCTGGTCGGCGAACGCGAAGACCGCGGGCATCACGATCGCGGCCCGCGCCGCGCTCTTCAGCGAGGCCAGGCCGGGATCGTTGATGACGAGGCGGGGAAGCTTCATCCGCTGCGGTCATCCTCCGGCGCGGCCATGTTGCCTTCTCTACCCAGCGCACCACCCCCGGAGCAGGGGCGAATGGAGCGCCGGATTCAGCTGATCGTATACCGGCACGAGGCCGCGGCCACGGTGCCATCCGGCCGGCCCGCCGGTGCCGGGCCCACCCCGGGCCACCGCCGCACGTGGGTCTTAATTCGCCCGGGTGCGCATGGTTATGCTGCCGTTGGGCCGCGACCGATGGCCGGTGATCGGTGACCAGGGCGGGAGTTGCGGATGGCAGGCCAATGGCTGCGCAGGCAGGCTCCGGCGCAGGACCAGGCCGCCCGGGCCGAGGCCCGGCAGCCACAGTCAGCCCGGGCCGACGCCCGGCACCCGCAGTCGGCCCGGGTCGACGCCCGGCACCCGCAGTCGGCCCGCGTCTACGACTACTGGTTGGGCGGGAAGGACAACTTCTTCGCCGACCGGGACGCGGCTCACGAAGCGGCCGCGGTCAACCCGGGGATAGTGGCCGACGCCGCCGCCAACCGGGCGTTTCTCGGCCGCGCCGTGCATTACCTGGCCAGCCGGTGCGGTATCAGCCAGTTCCTGGATATCGGGGCCGGCCTGCCTGCGGCCTGCAACACCCACGAGGTGGCGCAGGCGGTCATCCCGGCGGCCCGGGTCGTGTACGCGGACAGCGACCCCGTCGTGCTCACCCACGCCCGGGCCCAGCTGGTCAGCGGGCCCGCCGGGCACTGCGATTACCTCGACGCGGAGCTCCGCGATCCGGTGGCGATCCTGCGGGCCGCCGCGCACACCCTGGACCTGACCCGCCCGGTCGCGGTGCTGCTGCTGCTGGTCCTGCAGCTGATCCCGGACGCCGAGAACCCGCACGAGATCGTCGCGTCGCTGCTGGACGAGGTGCCAGTCGGCAGTTACCTGGTGCTCAGCCACCCGGCCAGCGACGTCCGGCCCGCCGAGGTGGCCGAGATGACCCGGCGGATAAACCAGCGGCTGATGGGCACCAAGGCCACAGTCCGGGACCGGGCACAGGTCAGCCGGTTCTTCACCGGGCTGGAGCTGGCCGAGCCGGGCGTAGTCCAGCCGCAGCAGTGGCACCCGGAGCCCGGCCAGGAGGCACCGCCCGAAGTCGCCGTGTGGTGCGGGGTAGCCCGCAAGAGCTAGCTCACCCGGCGGCGGGCGCGCAGGTTCCGGTTCTTGATCAGGTTCCCGCAGCTTGACATGTCGCACCACGATCCCTGGCGGCTGTGCGACCGGTCGAAAAACGCCCACTGGCAGTCCGGGTTGCCGCATATCTTCAGCCGCGCCCAGCTGCCGTCCTGCTGCGCGTCGCGGATGACGACCAGCAGCCGGAGCAGCCCCTCGGTGAGGGTGCCGGCCGGCCCGGCGGCCAGCTGGACCCGGCCGTCCGGCAGGACAGCCAGCCGGGGGCGGCCCGCCCCGGCCAGCGCGCGCAGCGGCGCCAGGGCATCGCCCGCCGCCCCGGCAGCACCGGTACCGCCGGCCTCCCCGGGCCTCAGGGCATCGCCCGCGGCCAGGTCGTCCTCAGCGGCCAGGACGCTGGCCGCGCTGCGGCCCGCCGGCGGACCGGACGTGTTACGGGCCAGCAGGGCCCGGATGCTCTCCCGGACCTCCCGCGCGGTCGCCAGGCCGTCGGCCGTGACGGTAGCGTCCGCGCTGAGCAGCCCGGCCGCGCGGAGCCAGGCGCTGGCCGGGCCCGGCTCGGCCAGCAGGTCGGTGCCCAGGTCCAGGTCCCGTGTGTTGACGAAGGACTGCACCACGAGCAGCGGCAGGGGAGCCTGCTTGTGCCCGTCCGGCACCCAGGAGGGAAGCGTCACGTAAGCCACCATAGCCCACTCGTGACCAGATAAATGATTTGACTGGTCATGGATGACCTGTAAATATCGATTTAGAGGTCACGAGGCTGAAGGTAAGCTGACCGTCAGCCACGGAAACCGCGAGGTGCCCGATGCTGTTGCTGCTGGAAGAGCGAACGCACGGACTGGTCGTGCGGCCTGCCCGCCCCTGGGAGCGGCTGCTGGCCGGGGTGCGGACCCACCACCTGGACGAGGACCTGGCCCACGGCGCTTCCCCCGAGGCCACCGCCCCGCTCGCGCTGCGCGCCCAGGCCCTGGCCCACGACGGCTTCCGCCAGGACCTGGCCCGCAGCGCGCAGCAGATCCTGGCCGAGGCGCAGCAGCCCGCCCAGCACCGCCGGCCCGCCATCCCGGTCTGCCGGGACCGGGTCCGCGAGGCCACCGCCGAGCTCGGCGAGCTGATCACCCGGCTGCGCTCCCCCGGCCCGCTGCCGCTGCGCGGCGTCGCCCAGGTCAGCGTCCTGTTCGGGGACGGCCGCAGCCCGCTGTACCACCGGGACAGCCAGGACGACCTGCGGGCCCGGCTGCGCGAGGCGGCCGACGCCCTCAGCCAGCTGGACACCCCCTAGACCGCACCCCGCTCCCCACGCGTCCCCGCCACACCAGCCGCTCAGCTGCGCAGGTACGAAGCGCCGTTGAGGTCCAGGATCGTGCCGCTGGCCCACTCAGCCTGCGGGGAGGCCAGGTAGAGCACGGCCGCGGCCACCTCCACGGCCGTGGCCACCCGGCCGAACGGGCTCTGCGCGCGGATCTCGTCCCCGGCCGGGCCGTCCAGCACGCTGGCCGCCATGTCCGTGTCCACGAAGCCGGGCGCCACCCCGGTCACCGCGATGCCGTGCGGGGCCAGCGCCTGGGCCAGTGACTGGCCGAACGCGTTCAGCCCGGCCTTGCTGGCCGCGTAGCCCGGCTGGCCCGGTTCGCCGCGGAACGCGCCCCGGGAGGACACGTTGACGATCCGGCCACTGCCGCCCCTGATCATGTGCTGCACCGCGCACCAGGTCACGTTGGCCGCCCCGGTCAGGTTGACCGCCAGGGTGTGCTGCCAGGCCGCCTGCCACTCCTGGTAGGACAGCCCGGTGACCGGGTGCGCCACGAACACCCCGGCGTTGTTGACCAGCACGTCCAGGCCATCCAGTGCCGCGGCCGCCTCGTCCACCATCCGGCGCACCGCGGCCGGGTCGGCCACGTCGGCCTGCACCGCCACGTGCCCGGACCCGGGCAGGCGGGCCAGCAACCCGGCCGCCAGATCGGCCGAACTGCCGTAATGCACCGCGACCCGGTCGCCCTGCCCGGCGAATGCCTCGGCCACGGCGCGGCCGATGCCCCGCGCCGCACCGGTCACCAGAACCGCCCGCCCGCTCACCCGATCCCTCGCTCTCTCCCCCGCGCTCCAGGCCGGTGTTCCCGCCCTGCCCGGCGCGGCTGGCACCGGCCACGGGGAGGACCAGCTTGGCGTGGGGTCATGGCCTGGAACAAATCGTTAGGCAGCGGATTTCGCCTGGCCGCAGGCCCGCGGCTCGGGCACAATGCCGGCATGGCAGCTGCCGCCCGGCCGGAACCCTGCGTGTTCTGCGAGATCATCGCCGGGCGGTCGGAGTCGAGCCAGGTGTACCAGGACGGCCTCGTCGTCGCGTTCCTGGACATCCGCCCGCTGACCCCCGGCCACCTGCTGGTCGTCCCGCGCGAGCACGCCGCTGGCCTGGACGACCTGGACGAGGGCCTGGGCGCGCGGGTGTTCACCGTGGCCCACCGGCTGGCCCGGGCGCTGCGCCGGTCCGGGCTGCCCTGCGAGGGCGTGAACATGTTCCTGGCCGACGGCGCCGCGGCGGGCCAGGAGGTGTTCCACGTCCACCTGCACGTGATCCCGCGCAACCCGGGCGACGGGTTCCGGCTCAAGGCCAGGCGGCGCACCCCGGGCCGGGATCAACTCGACGCACAAGCCGCGAGTGTCCGCCACGGCGTCACCGGGATGCCCGGCGGCTGAGCACCCCGGGAACGAGTTATCTGAGCGAGCAGATCACCCGGCCGGGCAGGCGACCGGCGGCGCTGGCGAATGGCAAACCCAGCTCCAGGGAAAGTGCCCAGCTAGGGTTGGGGTTGCTACTGCCTGCCAGAGGAGTTGTTGACAGCGTGGATAACCGGGCCCGGCTGACTGATCGGGAGGGGGCGGAGCCGCGTGAGTGACAGGGACAGCACGGGCCCGTTCGGCCGGTACCACTTCGTGGTGGCGGCCAGCCGGCTCCCGGTGGACCGGGCCGAGGGCCCGGACGGCCAGGAGGAATGGCGGTCCAGCCCGGGCGGGCTGGTCACCGCGCTGGAGCCGGTGATGCGGGAGGCTGGCGGCGCGTGGGTCGGCTGGCCGGGCGCGGCGGGCGATGCCCCGGAGCCGTTCGACCTGAACGGCATGCACCTGGTCAGTGTCGGCCTGTCCCCCGCCGAGGTGCGCGAGTACTACGAGGGCTTCTGCAACGCCACGCTGTGGCCGCTCTACCACGACGTGATCGCGCAGCCGGAGTTCCACCGGGAGTGGTGGGACGCGTACGTCCGGGTCAACCGGCGCTACACGGAGACCGTGGCCGCCCAGGCCGCGCAGGGCGCGACCGTGTGGGTGCACGACTACCAGCTCCAGCTGGTCCCCGGCATGCTCCGCGAGATGCGCAGCGACGTGTGCATTGGCCACTTCACGCACATCCCGTTCCCCGGCTACGAGATCTTCGCCCAGCTGCCCTGGCGGCGGCAGATCGTGGTCGGCCTGCTCGGCGCGGACCTGCTCGGCTTCCAGCGGCACAGCGACGCCACCAATTTCCTGCGGGCCTGCCGGCGCAGCGCCGGGCTGGCCACCCACGGCTCGCGGATCCACGTCCCGGACCCGCTGCCCACGGGCGGGGCCGCGGCCGGCCCGAGCGTCGCGGCCCGCCCCGCCCGCCGGCGGCGCACGGCCGGGGACGGCACGGTGGGTGACTCCGGGGGCTGGCGCGAGGTGCGCTCCGGGACCTTCCCGATCTCGATCGACTCCAGGGGCTTCGGGGAGATCGCCCGGCGGCCGGAGGTCCAGGCCCGGTCCCAGGAGATCCGGGAGGCACTGGGCAAGCCGGACACCGTGCTGCTCGGTGTGGACCGGCTCGACTACACCAAGGGCATCCTGCACCGGCTGAAGGCCTACGCCGAGGTGCTGGCCGAGGGCCGCCTCGGCCCGCCCGGCGCGGTCCTGGTCCAGGTGGCCAGCCCCAGCCGGGAGCGGGTCGAGCACTACCGCCGGCTCCGGGAGGAGGTCGAGACGACGGTCGGCCGGATCAACGGCGAGTACGGCGAGGTCGGCCTGCCGCCCGTGCACTACCTGCACCAGTCGTACCCACGGGACGAGATGGCCGCGCTCTACCTGGCCGCCGACGTGATGCTGGTGACCCCACTGCGCGACGGCATGAACCTGGTGGCCAAGGAGTACGTGGCCTGCCGGCACGACGAGACCGGCGCCCTGGTGCTCAGCGAGTTCACCGGCGCCGCGGACGAGCTGACCGGCGCGTTCATCGTCAACCCGCACGACATCGACGGGATGAAGGAGGCCATCGTCCGCGCGGCCAGCGCGTCCCCGCAGGAAGCGCGGCGCCGGATGCGCTCGATGCGCCGCCGGGTGTACGAGCACGACGTGAACTACTGGGCGCACAGCTTCCTGGAAGCGCTGGAAAAGCCCGCGACGTCTGACCACGCGTCCGCCGAGCCCCCGCCGGACGCCCCGCACCCAGCGGATTGACCGGAACGCGCCCACGGACTGTGTATTGGCGGTTACGTTAGGGTCCAAGGGGGCCGGACGCAAACAGTAACGGCCTGGGGGCACCCATGACCGGCACGGCGTGGCAGCGGCTATGCGGCCTGAGCGCCTTCCGGGTGACGCAGATCCCACGCCGTCTGGATGACACTGGCGACCCGGGGCTCTCGCAGCGCACGGCCGTGCTGGTCTCCGCCTATCACGCCGCGCAGAGTGCGGCTGGCGCGCCCGGCACGATCGCTGTCGGCTGGGTCCGGGCCACGCCCGGCGGCCCCGTCCACCTGCTGGTCGCCGGGCCGGCGCTGCGCGGCAGCGCGAGCTTAGCCGCACCCGGGACGGCGCTGGCGTTACCCAGCGGCGGCCGCGGGCAGCCAGTCCCGGCCGGCGGGATGGCGGCCGCGCTGACGGCCGTGCCGTGCTGGACGCCGATCGCCGGCATCGCCGACGGGCTGCTCACCGGGGACGCCAGCGGCGCTCCCCGGCAGCCGGCCTCGCTGGCCGAGTGCCTGCTGGCCGCGTGGGACGGGGCGTTCGGCTGGCTCGTGCTGGCCGACCCGCTGTCACCGGCCACGATCTCCGGGTACGCGCGGGACGTGGCCGACCGCCAGCGGCTGGCCGCGGGCCTGGCCGAGCGCGACCCGGGGAAAGCGGTCGAGGCCCACCAGCTGGCCCGGCGGCACACCGAGCTGCGCCAGGGGCTGTCGGCCGGCCTGTGGCGGCTGCACCTGCTGGCCGGAGGCGCCGATCCGGCCGCTGCCGGGCAGGTCGCCGGCTTGTGCTGCGCCTCGGCCGGCCTGGACGGCCTCCCCTACACGCTCACCCCCGTTTCCTGCCTAACGCAAACCATTCCCGAACTGCTCGGCCAGCCGCCCGCGGTGCTGGCACCAGCCCGGACCGACCCGAAAGCGGCGTTCCCGTTCCCCGCGAGCACGGGGCTGCTGGCCGCGCTGACCCGGTTCCCCGAGGCGGAAGTGCCCGGCGTCCGGCTGGTGTTGCGCCCGGAGTTCGACGTCACCCCGGAGCAGGCCGATGAGCCCGGCGGCCCCGCGGCCCGGCTGCGGCTGGGCCAGGCCCTGGACCGCAACGGCAGCCCGGCCGGGCCGCTGTCACTGGCCACCACGTCGGTGAACCGGCACGTGTTCGTGTGCGGGGCGACCGGGTCGGGGAAGTCGCAGACCGTGCGGGCGCTGCTGGAGTCCGCGTCCGGCACCGGGTTGCCGTGGCTGGTCATCGAGCCGGCCAAGGCCGAGTACCGGGCGATGAGCGTAAGGCTGGATGGTTCCCCGGGCGGGGTGGTCCGGATCCGCCCCGGGGCGGCGGATGAGATCGCGGCCGGAATCAACCCGCTGGCCCCGGCGGCCGATGCCGCCGGCCGCCGGTTCCCGCTGCAGACACACGCCGACCTGGTCCGCGCGCTGTTCCTGGCCTCGTTCGCGGCGGACGAGCCGTTCCCGCAGGTGCTGGCGGCCGCGCTGACCCGGGCATACACGGAGGCCGGCTGGGACCTGGCGCTGGGTGAGCCGGCCACGCCCGGCGTGCGGCCGCGCTATCCCACGCTGGGCGACCTGCAGGCCGCGGCCGAGCGGGTCGTCACCGAGATCGGGTACGGCCGGGAGATCACCGACAACGTGCGCGGCTTCATCCGGGTCCGGCTGTCCAGCCTGCGGCTGGGCACCACCGGGCGGTTCTTCGAGGGCGGGCACCCCATTGACTTCGGCAGGCTGCTGGCCCGCAACGTGGTGTTCGAGATCGAGGACGTCGGTGACGACCGGGACAAGGCGTTCCTGATGGGCACCGTCCTGATCCAGCTGGCCGAGCACTTGCGGATGCGGTCCCGGTCAGGCTCCGGAGCGGACGCGGCGGCCGGGCTGCGGCACCTGTCGGTGTTCGAGGAGGCGCACCGGCTGCTGCGGCGCCCCGAGGAGCGGGTGGCCGGCGGCGGGGCCGCCGCGCACGCGGTGGAGATGTTCGCCGGCCTGCTCGCCGAGATCCGCGCCTACGGGGAGGGACTGGTCATCGCCGAGCAGATCCCGGCCAAGCTGATCCCGGACGCGATCAAGAACACCGCGGTCAAGATCGTGCACCGGCTGCCCGCAGCCGATGACCGCGAGGCCGTGGGCGCGACCATGAACCTGACCGAC
>Ga0207693_10001969_pt1 | contig 17997 bp, 15 predicted proteins | sample LARL81metaG_FD_184347 | JGI IMG/M metagenome (GOLD analysis project Ga0207693, IMG submission 184347) | Corn, switchgrass and miscanthus rhizosphere microbial communities from Kellogg Biological Station, Michigan, USA - LAR L8-1 metaG... | ecosystem: Host-associated > Plants > Roots >...
TCAAGACGCGCAAACGGCCGAAGGGCCCCGTCGAGACATTCGCCGGAAAGATACTCCGCTCCAAGGATTACGACCAGGTGGCTATCACCACTGAGGATTTTGGCGCAATGACATTCCGCATGGGAGAAATAACAAGAGGTTCCCTAACAGTCAGCCAAATCTCGGCCGGGCGCAAGAACCGGTTGTTCGTTGAAATCTACGGATCAAAAGCTTCTGCCGCGTGGACCGCAGAAAAACCTGACGAACTCTGGATCGGGCATCGCAATACGCCAAACGAAATCGTTATCAAGGACCCTACACTGTTACGTGGTGACGCCCAAAATTACGCAGACCTGCCGGGCGGCCACAGCGAAGGATATGACGACACCTTCAAACAGGTTTTCCGGCGCTTCTATCGAACCGTCGTCGACCGCTCCGCACCGGTTGAGTACCCCACATTCGAAGACGGAATCCGCCAGATGCGTATTCTCGACGCGGTGCTCGAGAGCTCGAAAAAGAACGCGTGGGTAACGATTGTGCCGTGAGGAAACCCTCGTTGCATTTCGGCTCGTCGGAGCAAGCCTGCCTGGTTATGTAGACTCTCCCGTAAAAACAATGGTAACCTTCGAGCGCCAAAGTTCTCACGATTGTCGTGAGCAGGAGAGCCGGGGTCAATCTCAGGGAGCGTTTCGGAATGAAGTCAAAGCGCGGTAATAAGACTCTAGAAAGCAGTCGGACATCTGATAAGTATCTGGTTCCGATTGTGGCGAAAACGATCGACCTCTTGGATTGCTTCCGGACCGAAGGCGAATCCCTAAGCTTGAAGGACATCATAAAAAAAACAGGACTTGCCCATACGACGGCATACCGTATCCTTCACACCCTGGTCGCTCGGGACTATTTGAATCAGAGCGGCCATCTCTACCGGTTGAATCAGTTGCGCAAAAAGCTGAGATTCGGATTTGCGAACCTCTCGACAAAAATCTCCCTTGCCGTAGAAATTCAAAGGAGCTTGGAAAAAGCGACCACAGAGGCGGGGGTGGATTTGGTTGTGTGGGACAACGACCGAAATGCGGATAAGGCAGTCCACAACGCCGAAGAGATAGCACAGAGCCGGGTGGATCTCGTAATAGAGTTTCAGTTGTTCGAGCAAGTAGCGCCCGTCATTTCAGATATTTTCGCTCGCGGGCGAATTCCAGTTATTTCTGTTGTTAATCCCCACCATGGCTCACTGTACTTGGGGGTGGACAATTATCGCGCGGGCTTTTCTGCCGGTCTCGCCCTGGCCGATCATGCGGCCAAAAACTGGCGTGGTAAACTCGATGCGCTCTTGCTGCTTGAGTCTCCGCCCGCAGGAAGATCGGTTCAGAGCCGACTGATCGGGGTGTGGAAGGGGGTTGAAAGCCGCCTGGGGCCTATCCCTTCCAAAGCGGTTCACCATCTCGATAGTGGCGGCAATACAGAAACCTCTCGAGTTGCTGTCCAAAACTTTCTTCGCAAACGATCCGCGAAGAGAATTCTCGTCGCCGGGATCAACGACGAGAGCGCGATCGGGGCAGCTCAAGCCGCGCAGCAAGCTAAAGGGAACAATGAAATCGCCATCGTCGGTCATGGCGGGAGCGCGGAGATGATTGAGATGGTCGCCGACCTTGCCAGTCCCTGCATTGGAACGGTCTTGTTTCATCCTGAGCTATACGGCGCGGAGTTGGTTAGCTTTGCCTTATTGACCCTGCGCGGTAGGTCCACGGCGCCTGCACATTACATCGAACACGAGTTCCTCGGGAAAAATTCGCGCGCGCCCATCAGCAGGGCCAGATAGTTTGCTATTGTGTCCGTCGCGCGGGATGCTTGGAATCCGGCGCAACTCGGAGGGTGCCCATCGCCTTAAGGGAACTGTAGTATGGAGATCAAGGTGTCCCCGGTGTCGATCGTGATGTCTTCCTTGTCGAACAGGTGCTTCAAACAGTCGTCTAGTTTCCCTACTCTTATCGCGCAGACAGGGCCCATGGCGGAGACGTTCTGTTCTCGCGCTCCCGCCGTTTGAGTCCGCGTTCCACAGCCTTGCAATGGAAATCCTAGGCGGTCGCACATGTAGTAGAGTCCACTTGGGACTCTTACATTCAGTTCCAGAGAACGGTTTGAATTTCCAGAATCCTTACGGCAAGTCCAGGCTACCGTACGATTTCGGATATGTGACGATTCCCCACGGGAGCCTGAATCCTTCGATGGTCCGGACTGGTTTGTACGAGTTCGCATCGACCACGATCACGTTGTTGGACCGGCCGCAGGCCAATAGAATTTGAGAATCATCGGGCGTAAACGTGAAGTGCCAGCATCTCTGCCCGGTCGGGATTTCAGCGATCAGTTGCATCGAGTCTGCCGAAAACACCTGGAGCTTGCGGGCCATTGCAGCAGCCACAAAGATTCGCTTGCCAGCGCGGTCGAACGCCAGCCCGTAGGGTTTAGCTCCGGTAGGCGTAGCCTTGACGACATTGAAATCTGCGTCCATCTCTAGCAGCTTACCCGACGCTTCCATGGTAATTGCGTAGCCGTTTCCTTTCGGCGAAGCTTTCACGCCGCGAGGCCGAACTCCGTATGCGGTCAGGTCGATGTCACGCAGATGGGCACCGCTGACTGCGTCGAAGATTCCGATGCTGTTCTGCGCTTCATTGGCGACGAGCATCAGTGTTCCGTCACGGGAGAACTCAATACCTTCTGTCTCCTGTCCCGCCGTCGAAGTTGGCCCCTGCCTCCAGTCCCCAATATGAAACGAGGCAATCTGGGCCGGCGGACCATTTGTGTCATCGTCAGTGTTGCCACTGGCTGGAGGCTTTTCTGGTCCACCTGCCGAGCTCGGCTCGAAGGTTGCAAACACCCGGTCTCCAGATGGATTGAGCTTGAGAAATTCCGGACTGCTTCCGAGATGTAACCGTTGCACCAAACGAAGCTCGCGAGTGCTGAAGACGGCCAAATCCTTGGTGTTCTTGTTCGAGGTGATGAGATATTTTCCATCCACGGTCACAGCGAGTCCACGAGGGGCGACATCTTGCGGCTGAACTCGCCGGACTACACTTAATGTTTTCAAGTCGAGTACGCTGATTGTGCCGTCTTCCTCAGAGACGTAGGCTAAGTTAGTTGGAACCCTTGAACGATACATCCACCAGATGGCGGTGACAGCGACTGCCAACAGCAAAAAGATCAGCCACCGTGATCGCGCTTTTGATGCGGCCATGATTATTCTTTCTTCTTCAGCCACGGAATCGGCACTGATGACAGGACCTCAGCGAACTTTACCAGAGTCTTAGGACCACTCCGCAGAAAAGCCGAAGACATGCCGCAATGCGTATCCGTCTCTCGAGACAAGCCACACGCCCGGCTTTCCCGAGAACATCGAGCACTTCCGGTGGCTCGGCGACCGGTGCCGCTTGCAGGCGGATGCCCGCGAAGCCGCGATCGAGTTACGCCGGGATGCAGGCAATCGGTAGATTTGCCCATCGCCATGCCAATGGAGCGTAGACGATCCGGACATCTCGCCAGCCCGGCAATTTAGGCAGGTCAGGGCGCATGGCCGCAACCAGCGCGGCATCGATTGGCCGCGAATGGCACTGGATTGGAAGAACGATTCCAGGCGGCGAGAGTTCATGGTAGCTTCGATTGCAGCGGAAGCACAGCAGGCGCCACACCTTCATCCGGAGGCGACCGGTCGACGAGGGCGAAAGCGGCTCCAGCTACTTGTTAACCGGCAATGTGAGTAGTTTCGCCTTTTGACAGATGGCCGTCCGATATGCCAAACTATCGCGCATGCAATGGATCGAACCGCAGTTCGAAGAAATCTCGCTGGGATGCGAGATCAATTCCTACGCCTGCGCCGAAATCTAACGGGCAGATGCGAGTAGAGATTTTGGGTACAGCCGCCGGGGGCGGCTTCCCCCAGTGGAATTGCGCTTGCCGCAATTGCCGGCTCTTGCGCGACGGAATTTTTTCCGGAGTGCCTCGCAGCCAGCTCCAAGTCGCCATCAGCTCTGATGGTATTTCATGGTTTCTGCTGAACGCCTCGCCTGATCTGCGGTCCCAAATCGAATCCCGCCATTTCCTGCATCCGCACTCAGGCGTACGCCACTCTCCAATTTCCGGGGTTGTGCTCACCAGCGCCGACCTCGACCAATCTCTTGGCTTGCTGTTGCTGCGCGAACTGCAGCCATTGCAAATCTTTGCTACCACCTCAATTCGGCGGCTTCTGCGCGAAGACAACAGCATGTTTGCCATGCTGGAGCGCATTCCCGGTCAGGCACGATGGAACGACATTATCCCCGGCACCGCGTTCGAGCTTTCCGCGTCGACCGGACAGCCGTCGGGAATTGAATGTCTGCCCATCTCGATGGCAACGCACTATCCTGGCTACGTTTCCGCAAGACGCGCCGGCGAGCTCGACCCAAGAGAGGCCGTAGTGGGCCTCATCCTGCAATCAGGTTCGGGTATGCGGCTCGGCTATTTTCCCGTGGTTTCGCAACTGGTGCCTGCGCTGCTCCAGCAGCTGGAAACACTCGATGTGTTGCTATTCGACGGTACATTCTGGTCGGATGACGAGCTTATCAATCTTCAGAATGGAAGCCGCACGGCGCGAGAGATGGGCCACATCCCGGTTTCTTCTCCCGGCGGTAGTCTGGATTTACTATCAGGATTGCGACCTGCAAGAAAAATGTACGTGCACATTAATAATACCAATCCCATGCTGGATGTGACCGGCGCAGAGTATCGCCAGGTGCGTGAGTGCGGGTGGGAGATTGCGGAGGATGGATGTCATCTCGAGCTCTAGAAGACGCGCCCGGTCGCATGCTCACGGTTGAGGAACTTCGTGCCCGGCTGCGGCAGGTTGGAGAGCAAAGGTATCATCATCAACACCCCTTCCATTTGCTGATGCACGAGGGCAAATTATCTCGAGGACAACTCCAGGCCTGGGTCCTGAACCGGTACTATTATCAGAGCCGGATTCCGATAAAGGACGCGATTATTCTTTCTCGCAGCGACGACACAGAATTTCGCCGCGCCTGGCGCAAGCGTGTGCTGGATCATGACGGCGACAATAGTCCGGAAGGCGGAATCGAGCGTTGGCTTCGGTTGGCGGAAGCCACCGGTTTGTCCCGCGAGCGTGTCATCAGCTGCGCCGAGGTGCTTCCCGGAGTACGGTACGCGGTCGAAGCTTACATCGAACTGGTGAAGAACAGATCCTTGCTCGAAGCCGTCGCCTCTTCTTTAACCGAACTGTTCTCGCGTGATTTGATCTCGTTGCGCATGGACGCTTTGCGCCGGCACTATCCGTGGCTCGCAGGCGGGTTGGCGTATTTCGAGGCGCGTCTGGACCAGGCTCCCGCCGATGCCCAATTTGCATTCGCCTTCGTGGCCGAGCACGCCCGTAGTGGCGCCGAACAGGAAAAAGCCATTGCCGCATTGCGCGAGAAGTGCGAAATTCTCTGGGCGCAGCTCGATGCTGTCTACTACGCCTATGTACAGCCGGGATGGCCTCCTCCCGGCGCGTTTCGCCATGAGTGAACCCATGCCTCATCTCGAGGATCTGAGCCGGCCGCGCCTGGCCGCCGGTTGCCGCTGGGCAGGCGAAGGGGAAAGCCGGACGCTGGTGTTTCCCGAAGGCGTACTCCGTCTGCAACCAACCGCCCAGGCAATCCTGGAGCGCTGTGATGGCGAGCGTACTTTCGAACAAATCATGGCCGAGCTTGCAGCCGCGTACAGCGCCTCCGATCCGGTGAAAATTCGACAGGATGCGATTGCATTCCTCGAGCGGCTACGGCAGAAACGACTGGTCGACTTTTGACTCTCGACGCTCCACTTGCGCTAATCGCGGAACTCACCCATCGATGCCCTCTGCATTGCGTGTACTGTTCCAACCCTCTACAAATGGCCTCGCCGGCGACGGAACTCCGCACACAGGAGTGGGAAAGCGTCTTCCAGCAAAGCGCAAAGCTCGGGGTGTTGCACGTTCATTTAAGCGGCGGAGAACCTTTAGCCCGGGAAGATTTGACCCAACTGGTCAGCTGCGCTCACGATTGCGGACTCTACACCAACTTGATCACGTCGGGAATCGGACTTACCCAGCGGCGATGGGATGAACTTGTCGCCGCTGGCCTGGATCACATCCAGCTCAGTTTCCAAGATTCCCATGAAGCCAGCGCAAATTGGATAGCCGGCACGCGCGCCCATGCCCTGAAGCTACAGCTCGCACCCATGCTTCGCCAGTCCCGGGTGGCTTTCACCGTCAACATTGTGGTGCATCGCCAGAATGTTGATCACCTCGAGGAAATGATTGCCCTGGCCGAATCCCTCCAGCCGCAAAGGCTGGAGATTGCGCACGTCCAATACTACGGCTGGGCCCGGAAAAACGTTGAAGCATTGTTGCCTGTTCGAAAACAGGTGCTGGAATCCATGGAAACCATCAGCGCGGCCCAGAAACGGCTGGCGGGAAAGATTCGCATCGATGCGGTAGTGCCCGACTACTACGCTCGCTTTCCCAAGGCCTGTATGGGCGGCTGGGGGCGCCGTCAATTGCTGGTTGATCCCAGAGGAACGGTGTTGCCCTGCCACGCGGCAACCGTCATTCCGGGGCTGCAATTCGAGAATGTCTGCGAGCAGCCTTTAGAATGGATTTGGCGGCAATCCGACAGCTTCCAAAAGTTCCGGGGTGAAGACTGGATGCCGGATCCCTGTCGAAGTTGCGACCGCCGCACGGAAGACTTCGGTGGTTGCCGCTGTCAGGCGTTCATGATCACTGGTGATGCCACCGCGACCGACCCCGTGTGTTCGTTGGCTCCGGCGCATAGTTTGATTGAAGAGGAACTCGCACGAGTCGATTTGATCGCAAGGCCGGCCCTTGATCCGCGATCCCCTCAATCGGACCAATCTTGGATCTATCGTCCTCAGCCCAAGTAATTGCTCGGCTGCCTAACACGCCATCTCAGGCTGAATGTATTAACGGTCGCCGAAACACGACGCGCTAATACCAGAGCGCAATTAGGTAACAATGAACCCTACGGATTCGTGGCGCTGCCCATCTCCGGTGGCGCGGGCGCCAAGATACACTCAAAGACTTTCGCCCGAGGATCTTTCCAAGAAGTCCGCCCTTCCCGTCGAAATCACCCGTGTCGATTTTGATGAACCGGTCAGCGTCGGTAAGACGATTGAATCGATCGGCTTGTCTTCGTGCGGTGCCACCTACAAATGGTATCGGAAGCAATCGCACATAAGTACCCTGCGTGGCAACGGTTGCTTACTAATACCTAACAAGCGAGCAGCTCATAGGCCAGGCGAGGTGTATAACGCACTACTGCCTCGGACTCAGTGTTCCCGACCGGCATCGCATCGTGGGCCTCTTAGGGTAGCTCCCACACCCATAAGACCGACGATTTCGCACCTCGCACAGCGGCGTTCTCAGGAGCGGCGTATAGTGTGGTGTTGCCAATAGACCCAGGATCACCGGCGGGCATGGCGATGTACTGCTTCCCGTCCACCATGTAGGTGATCGGAAAAGCAGCCGGGATGTCGTTCAGCCGCGGACTCTGCCACAGCACCTTGCCGTCGCGATCGTCGAACGCGCGAAAATACCGATCCGGGGTTGCCGAAAATACCAAACCTCCGGCAGTCGTGAGCACGGCGGACGATTGCGGGACGCGCATGTGGATATCCCACGCAAACTTCTGGGTATTCAGATCCAACGCCAGGAAGCGGCCCGGCGTGTCGCCCATCTTTCCCATGCACGAGTCGTCGATGGGCAGATAATACCGGTTCGTCGAAGCACTGTATGAGCCGGCCGGATAACTCCTGGCCCCGATATAGCCCGCGCACCAGTAGGGCACTCCGGGCGGCAGCGGCACGGGGAGCAGTGTCTTTTCTCCGGTGACCGGGTCGATCGAGGTAAAGATGTTCTGCGCGCCCGGATCGACCGCGAACAGGAATTTACCGGTCGCTGCATCCATCGCCTCGAAGATTCCTGGCTTGCCCACGGTGATCACGGCCTTATGACGCTCTCCCCGAACGGTTACCGGCGCTATGATCCGCTCGAAGGCATAATCCTGGTCGAATGCATCGGCGGGGACGTGCTGGTAATACCAGACGAGCTTACCGGTGTCTGGATTCAGCGCCACCGTGGAGTCCATGTAGAGACCCTTGGCACCAAAGGTCCCGCGTATGACTGGGGACCACGGTGAAGGTGAGCCGGTGCCCCAGTACGTCAAATTCAACTCCGGGTCGTACTGCCCAGTCTCCCAGATGGCGGAACCACCTCGCTTTTCGTCTGGCAGATTGTTCCAGGTGTCACCGCCTGGTTCGTTTCCATGTGCAACCGTGTGGAACCGCCACAATTCCTTTCCTGTCGCGAGATCGTGACCGGTGATGAAGCATCCGCCCGGTGGGAAATAACCTGCCGCGTTACCCCGCGGATTTGCGTCCCCAGGCGAGCAGTTGCCGGCGCCGGCGATCACCTTGTCATTAACGACCAGCGCGCCGCTGTTGTATGTCCACTGGGCCTTGTAGTCACCGGTAACCACATCCCACACCTTCGCCCCGGTCTTCATGTCCAGCGCAATCACATGCATGTCCATGGTCAGCACAATGATTTTGTCACCGCCAATCGCGATGCTTCGCTTCGTCCGGAAGATGGGATCCAGCTTCGGGTAGTCGCTCGGCAGCGTGTGCTTGTATTCCCAGAGCAGGGTGCCGGTCTTTGCGTCGAGCGCCTGAAACGTATCGCCGAAGTTCCACAGAAACATCACGCCGTCGTGCACGAGAGGCGTGAATTCGTTGATCGCGTCATCGGGCGAAGCCATGCTGAGCGTCCACGCGACCTTGAGATCCTTCACGTTTTGGCGATTGATCTGCGTCAGCGGACTATACGCCCAGCCGTCATAGGTGCGGCGCCAGTGGAGCCAGTCGCCCGGAGGGGGATTGCGCAGCATCTCGGCGGTCACCGGCGTCAGTTTACCGAGCGGCGCGCGTAGAGCCGCAAGCGCCGCTTTAACGTACGGCGAATCCGCCGTCCGCCGCCGCGAACCACCGGCCGGGGGCATCCCGGCCCACTCGGGGAGTGATGTGGAATTCGCACTGCTGAAGTTCGTGCTCAGGTAAGTGATGATTTTGTTGATGTCTCCCTGGCTGCCCGGAGCGCCACGCGCCACCATATCATTCACGGTTTCCGCCCATCCCGCAGGCGTCATTCGCTCCTGGGTAACGGTCAAAGTAGAGTGGCACGCACCGCAGATTCTCTCAAACTCAGCTTTACCAGGACCGGCTGGAAGAGACTGGGCGGCTGCAGAGGTCACAGAGGTGATACATGACGCCATCACAAGGCAGAACGGAATCCAAAATTGTTTGTTCATAGTTGCTGTAATGCTCATATTTTCTGGACACAGGAGATAAGAGCGCTACCATGCAGAAAAAGTAGAGACCACGCTCAGATCCATTGCTTCAATGTTCCTGGCTCGCCGGCCTGTTTTCGCTGGCGTAATCCCTCTGCGTGCGCGCGGTATTCAAACCGTGGTCCAGCTTCATTGAACGTTCAACCAGCTCTGGCTTGCATTCCCTAATGAACTTTATTCCGCGATTCGAACCTGCGGATGTTAAGTCGATTTTTAGAACAGTGTCAAGCACATTTTAGCCTTTGAAAAATTCATTCATATGGTCCACTGTCGATATTTTCGGGATGTGTATTGGAGGTGGAAAGCGAAGACGACCCGGGACGAGCAAGATCGAACCTGACTTTACATTGACCTGTGGTGATTCAGATGCGTATTACTTTTTGCCGGGGCATCCTTGCCGACTTCGACGATCGTGCCTGCAAATTCGTGGCCCAAAATGACAAGGGGATAGTTGCGGAATGTGTCATGCGGTACATGAATGTCGGTACCGCAGACCTAAGGAGCCGATCATGGTCGGCTGATTCTTCCAAATAGTCGGGAGCTTTCATAAAGGAAGCGTTCAGAAGATTCCATCGCGATCGAATGTGAGCATCGCGAAACGAGTACGACATCCGCCTGGGGTAAGTATCGCGCAATGTCGAGTGTGATCGTGGGCGGAAAAGCCACGTCATTGCGGCCATGAAGCATAGTCACAGGGCACGTAATTCTGCCCAACTCCTCCGGCGCGAGAATGACCGCGTCAACAAATGATTGCTTGTCACCCGAAAACATCGATCTGAAGTATTCGCCATAGCTTGGATCGTCATACAGGATTCTCTTGCGAGTAGAAATATAGGTTTCGTTGATTAACGAGTTGTCATAAGTCAGGGCGCATCCAACGGCCCGGAGCTCTTCAACCGTTTCGGGAAACGTCCAGCACCTGACTGTCGCTTCATTTATGACAAAGGGGGCACCCATAGTAGCAGTTGTCATTACGCCGGAGATTCGTGGATGGGAGGCCGCCAACCTCAAAGCCAGCATCCCGGACAACGAATGCCCCAAGACACCTATTGAAGCACCGGGCATCAAAGAGATCATGTGCGTGCCTTGCCGGAACCACAAGTCAACATCGAAATAGGGTGTGATGGCCCTACGCCCAGAGTTACCGAATCCGATGAGATCCATTGCAAAGACATGAAACTTCTCAGCCAATGGCTCAAGTATAGGGCGCCAGTTACCTAACGAAGAGGCACCCGGTCCGCTCCCATGCAGAAGGAGAACGGGACACCCCGAGCCTCCCTCGAGATAAGAGACGGTTGTACCTTCAAATCTAAACGTGCGTTCTGTGTAGGGCATCTTCCGATCTGGCGCATCCTCGCCCGCGATCTGCGACGCTTTCCGCCTTGAATCCCTCCCATTCTCTATTAGAAACAACGAGGCTGGAGGCTTTGGGCAAAATAAGTATTTTTCTTGGCTGTTGGTTCGCTCGCTCCTGAGACTCAATTAAGAGGTTTTGGAGTGCACGCTCCACCAGTGTATTAGCTTTTCCCGACGCAACGCTGCGTGCCTCGGGCGTGCGATTAGCTAATCGGAGTGCGCGGAGTTCCTGATTGACCTGCGGCAGGCGCAATTCCAACGTGGGAATCCGCCCGTTGCTGTCCCAACAACCTAGTACAGACGGCCTTGCTCCCGAAGTCAGAAATGCCGATTCGAGACGCTACTGGCTAGTGTTGGTTGCTCCGCAACGAACGGTCTGATTTCCGGGGTATCAAAACCAATCGCTAGCCCTCGAGTCCAGTGGGCTCTAATCCGGCAGAGCGAAAGCGAACATCACGCCCGAACCGGCGCCCACGATGTATTGCTTCCCATTGACAGAATAGCTCATCGGGCCGCTCGTATCCGCGCCCCCCATGTACATATGCCACAGGGGCTTGCCGGTCTCGGCGTCAAGAGCTATGAAATCGCCGTCCATGCCGCCTCCAAATACCAAGCCCCCAGCCGTGGAGAGCACTCCGGCCTCGGTATAACCAACCATCTTGAAGTCCCACTTCTTTTCTCCAGTCTGCGGATCAATGGCTCGGATCGCGCCATACCCTTCAGCCTCTGTCTTGTAAATCGTAGCCGCGCGCCAATTAGTTGTTGTTCTCTGTTCACTATTCGACACTTTAGGAATACGGAGGTTTCGCGGGGGTTCGTGCTGCCCATAACCCGGCCACCAACCGGCTCCGGTGTATAACTGGCCTTCAACCCACGGACTCAGTGGCTGTTTTCGATGAAGTTGTTGGTAGTTGTCCCAGACGGGGATATAAAAAAGACCTGTTTGCGGGCTGTACGACGGCGGATACCAGTTCGTGCCGCCTTGCGAACCAGGCATAACCAGGACTTCACTCATCGGTGCCGGCCAGAGTTTGGGCGATTTTATCGGCCGTCCTTTTTCATCGATACCCTCCGCCCAAGTCTCCTTAATAAAAGCCTTCCCCAGCAGAAATTCGCCGGTGATCCGGTCAAGGACGTAAAAGAAACCATTGCGGTTGGCCCAAAACATCACCTTCCGCGGGCTGCCCTTCCAATTGATATCGGCCAGGACAGGAACCTGTGTAGAGTCCCAGTCGTACTCGTCCCGAGGCGTGAACTGGTAGTACCATTTCAACTTTCCCGTGTCTGCATCGAGCGCGACGACGCTGTCCGAGTAGAGGTTGTCGCCAGTTCGCTCATCGCCGTTCGCCATTGGATTTGGATTGCCGGTGCCCCAGAACGTGAGGTTGGTTTCAGAATCGTAGGAACCGCCGTTCCAGACGGGACTGCCGCCGTGCTTCCAGCTCTCGCCTCCCCAAGTCTTGGTGGCCGGATCATCCTCTGTAAGGGGAGCAGTGTAGAATCTCCAAATTTCCTTCCCAGTGCTGATGTCATAGGCAGCCACCCAGCAGTTCGCGCCCATTTCATTGGTCGCAGGCCCAACGATCACCATGTTCCTCACCACCAGAGGTGGGACGTTGAGCTGGTAGCCTTTCTTCCAGTCCGCCACTGCGATCTCCCACTTCACCTGCCCAGTCTTGGCATCAATAGCGAGCAGATGACAGTCGTAGTCCGTGCCCCAAAACAACGTGTTTCCGGCGATCGCCACGCCTTTGTTAACATTGTAAGCATGCTGTCCTACATAATCGTTTGGATTAAACGGACGCGAGAGCTTCCAGTACTGCCGTCCCGTGACCGCATCGAGCGCCACCACTTCAGTCGTAGTGGCCGCATATAAGACACCATCCACCACCAGAGGCGTGTTCTCTATCTTCCCTTCGCGGTCCGCGGTGGGGTGATAGACCCATTTCAGCTGAAGATTCTTGACATTCGCCCGATTAATCTGAGTCAACGTACTGTAGCGATGGCTCGCATAACTCCCCGAGTATGTGAGCCAATTTTGGGGCTCCCGATCAACGTGAAGCAGGCGGTCATAGGTCACCTGCGCCTGCAGAGAACTGACCAGCAACGTGAACACTATTAATAGTCGAAATTTCATATTCCTCTTCTCTTTGTCCTGTTGCTCTTGCGCTCCTTCAAGAGGTGCTACGAGGTCCCGAACCCCGTTCGGAAGCCTGATTGCCTTGTAAACTAACCCATCCTGCGCGTCCTCGTAAGGTTTCACAGTTCGGTCGACGCGGTAGCCTTGGACCGACTAAGAGTCCTGTCGTCAAAGTTTGTTATTGACGTTGTTGAAGAAAATGAAGGCCCCTTGCGGCCCGAGATAAGAATGTCAGGGCCTACCATCGCCATTCATATCTATGGCCACGATCTGGGTTCCTACGCCTGACTTGTTGATCAGGTGCGGAACAAACTCCACCTCTCCACCGGGCTTGCGCACCAGCTTGAACCAGTACAGCACGGGAGGCGCTTTGGCATCGGGACCACTAAAGTTGTCTCCGTGCGACCACCAACGCTTGCCGGTGACAATGTCTTTTAGACCGTCTCCATCGATGTCAGCGATGGTCAGGGCGTGCAGCTCGGAAAACGCGACGGATTTATCCGTCTCCTCGCCATTCCCCCGGGGCGATCGTGAGGAGACGCGGGATTCCCCATGATCAGGTGACGCTTCCATGAGCCGTGGACTCCGCCACAGCACCTTGCCACTGCGATCGTCGAAGGCACGGAAATAGCGGTCTGCCGTTGCCGAAAATACCAGCGGTACAAGGAGAAGCGTCTTGTATCCGGTCGCCGGGTCGGTCGAGGTGACGATGTTCTGCGCGCCCGGATCGACCTGCGAACAGGAATTTACCGGTCGCGGCATCCATCGCCTCGAAAATTCCTGGCTTGCCCACGGTGATCACGGCCTTTTGGCGCTCCCCCGAACAGTCACCGGCGCCAAATGTATAACGTCCCTTCATGAAATTAAGGTCGTCCGAACGCTCTACCAAGAACACGGCCCCCCAATCGGCTGGGCAAATCGCCTTTTAGACCCTTTTTCCGCTTATCATTATTATGTGTACGGAGAACATTATTATGTGTACGGAGAACCCGCCCGCTAGCTCGCGGAAACAGAGCTAATTTCAGCAGTCACATACCAAGGGCCAGGGGCTAGAACGTCCTCGACAGCCAATATAATCAAAGTGTTACGAGTGCTATCGCCTAGGCGCTGGTCTTTCGGCCCCGAGTCATGCGGACTCTAGTCCGGCAGAGCAAAGGCAAACATCACGCCGGCGCCTGTGCCCACAATGTATTGCTTCCCGTCGACGGCATAACTGATTGGGCCGCTCGTGTTCGCGCCGCCCAGATACACATGCCACAGAGCCTTGCCGGTCTCAGCATCCAGAGCCATGAAATCGCCGTCCATCCCACCCCCAAATACCAAGCCCCCTGCCGTGGAGAGCACTCCGGCCTCGGTATAACCAACCATCTTGAAATCCCACTTCTTTTCCCCGGTCTTCGGATCAATGGCTCGGATCGCGCCGTATCCTTCGGCTTCTGTCTTGTAAATCACAGCCGCATGCTGTTTGGTGATCTGCTCATCGAGCGACACGGCAGGTGCAGGAATGTTCGGCGGTGGTTCGTGTTGCCCATAACCGGGCCACCAATAGGTTCCGTTGTACAACTGGCCTTCAACCCACGGAACAATGGGTTGTTTCAAATTGAGGTATTCGTAGTTGTCCCAGACACTCATATAAAAGAGGCCTGTTTGCGGGCTGTAAGACGGCGGATACCAGTTCGTACCGCCTTGCACACCAGGCCTAATGGTGATTTCACCCATCGGTGCCGGCCAAAGTTTTGGCGATTTTATAGGCCGGCCGTTTTCATCGATGCCCAGAGCCCAATTCTGCTTAACAAAAGCCTTGCCGAACAGATATTCACCGGTCACGCGATCCAGGACATAAAAGAAACCGTTGCGGTTGCCCCAGAACATCACCTTACGCGGTTTGCCCTTCCAGTCGATATCCGCCAGCACGGGAATCTGCGTGGAGTCCCAGTCGTACTCGTCCCGGGGCGTGAATTGGTAATGCCATTTTAACTCTCCTGTATCGGCATCGAGCGCGACCACACTCTCCGAGTAGAGGTTATCGCCGGTTCGCTCATCGCCGTTCCAGCCTGGATTTGGATTGCCGGTGCCCCAGAACGTGAGGTTGGTCTCAGGATCGTAGGAACCGCCGTTCCAGACGGGACTGCCGCCGTGCTTCCAGCTCTCGCCTCCCCAGGTCTTGGCGGCGGGATCATCCACCGTAATCGGAGCTGTGTAGAATCTCCAAATTTCCTTCCCAGTGTTGACGTCATAGGCAGCTACCCAGCAGTTCGCGCCCATCTCATTGGTCGCGAGTCCCAGAATCACCATGTTTCTCACTACTAGAGGCGGGACATTGAGCTGGTAGCCTTTCTTCCAGTCCGCAGTTGTGACGTCCCACTTGACGCGCCCAGTCTTGGCATCAATGGCGAGCAGATGGCAGTCGTATCCGATCGCCCAGAACACCGTGTTCCCGGCGATCGCCACGCCTTTGTTAACATTGTAAGCACGCTGCCCTACGTAATCACTTTCATTAAAAGGGCGGGCGATCTTCCAGTACTGCCGGCCTGTAACGGCATCGAGCGCGACCACTTCAGTCATAGTGGCCGCATACAAGACACCATCCACCACTAGAGGCGTGTTCTCCAGCTTCGCCTCGGCGGTGGCGGTAGGATGGTAGACCCATTTCAGCTGAAGATTCTTGATGTTCTTCCGATTGATCTGCGTCAACGTACTGTAACGATTACTCGCATATCCTCCCGAATATGTGAGCCAATTTTGGGGCTCCCGATCAGCGTGAAGCAGGCGGTCGTAAGTCACCTGCGCCTGCAACGAACTGACCAGCAACGCGAACACCGCCAACCATTGAAATTTCATATTCCTCTTCTCGCGGAAGCGGCAGTCTTGGACAGGTCAAGACTCCTGTCGTCAACGTTTGTTATTGACGTTATTGAAGAAAATGAAGGCGCCCTTGCGGGCCGAGGTAAGAATGTCCGGCTTACCATCGCCATTCATATCGATGGCGACAATCTGGGTTCCCACGCCTGAGTTGTTGTTGATCAGGCGCGGAACAAACTCCACTTGCCCTCCTGGCTTACGAACCAGCTTGAACCAGTACAGAACCGGAGCTGTTTGGGCATCGGGACCGCTATAGTTGTCCCCGTGCGACCACCAGCGCTTACCGATGACGATGTCTTTTAGACCGTCTCCATCCAGGTCAGCGAGCGCCAAGGCATGCAACTCGGAAAACGCGACGGATTTATCCGTCTCCTCCCATTCCCTGGGGCTACCGTGAGGAGACGAGGGATTCCCCATGATCAGGTGACGCTTCCAGGAGATAGCACCCTGCCCATCTCTTTGCTGTTCAAACCACGCTAGTCCCCACCAGTGTGCGCCAAGGCTTGTGATGACATCAGGAAGACCATCGCCATTGACGTCGTACACGAACATGTCAGCCCCCCCAGCAAACGGGGGTGTCATGCCAATCCCTGCTCCGCCACCGAACTCTGGAACGGCATGAAATTTCCACAAACTATCGGTTCCTGCGGGCGGCTGCTCCCACCAACCGCGGGCAGTTACGACGTCAAGACGTCCATCCCCGTTCACATCGCCGACGCCCATGCCATGCGGTCCCCAATCTCCCTGCTCCGATATCGAGTGAATCGTCCAGGGCTTCGTCGCGTCCGTCGAGTCGGGCTTCGCATAGCAGATCTGGCTGTTCGTGCCGTGCCCCTGCGACATGATTAGTTCAGGGCGTCCATCCCCGTCGATATCCATCAATTGCGTGGTTTCGCTATACAGTCCCGTAACAACCTTGTATGAGTCCCAATGGCGCGCTTCGCCGCGTGAATTAATGTAAAGATAGGCAGCGTCGAGACTGACCTGCAAAACATCCGGCCATCCGTCCCCATTGAAGTCATAGACATAGTTCAACATGCTGTCGGTATACGAGCCTTCATTTTTAGTGCTTGGGTCGGTGGTTGCAGAAGGATAAATCTCCCTTGCCACGGTGTAGTCTGGTCCGAGATAGTAGAATGGACCTGCGACCACATCTTGCACACCATCCCGGTTCAAGTCGCCCGCCGCGATCCCTTCGCTGTAGAACAGGTCCGTAAGCTTCCGCTCACGAAAGTCGGCACTGGTGATTTCGACGGGAAGGGCGGACCTCTGTGTAAGGTCCTCGAATGAAATGTCTTTGATGCGCACTTCCGCGCCTGCGGCACCAGAGATGTTCAACGCCACGAATCCATAGGGCTTCAGCTCACCCGATTGCGCACTCTCGGGCGGGAATCGAAGTGGCGAGTCGTTGAATGATCCCCCTAGTCTGTTGCCGCGCACGAAAACACGAACCTCGTTCCATCCATCCGGCTCCGACGTGACACGCGGAGCCCGAAACCAACCTTGGAATTCCCCGGATGCGCGCGGAGTCTCAATTGTTTCCCGATGGACCTCACGACCCTGGGCGTCCAGCGTGAGCCGGGATACCACGCCAACATTGGAGCCGGCGAGGGAAACGTAGGTGCCGCTCGTACCGTTGCCACCTTTTACGCCGCGGAACAGTATCCCAGTCTCGCAGTTGCGGCACTGGAACAAAAACTGCACCATGAAGTCCTCATAAGGATGATCGAGTACAAGCCACCCACCCGAGCCGTCTGGCTTGGTGGAACCGACAATCTCACTATGATCCACCTTCCAATTCCCCGAACCTTCGGCGTGCCATCCCGCCAGGCTCGTCCCATTGAAGGCCGGCGCCGATGAGTTGTTAGAAGAAGATGAGACTGAAGACAATAGAAAGCAGCAAAAGATAGTGGGGATCGCAGCCATCGCGAGCGAATAACCTCTACGCACGGTAACCCTCCTCAGTGGCGCCTGGTCGCATTAGCGCTCTCTTGCAATTGCGACAGCGGTCTCTCTCGAAGTCCCACGTCACCCTGCCTACCCTATTGAGAGACGAAAGGATTCGATTGCATCCCGCGCCACTCCTCCGAGAGTTTCTGGAGAACTTCGGTCGGCGGTGGTCCATCGTGCACGACAACCCGATAGCGTAGGATCAGTGGATCATCCGGGTGAATTGTCATGTCCCCGAACGACGTGATGCACGGATTTATCAGCCACACTGTGTTATGCCAGCGGGTC